>JAABUL010000558.1_pt1 | contig 79103 bp, 72 predicted proteins | sample 5559151 | NCBI WGS metagenome assembly JAABUL01 (sample SAMN10711876, study PRJNA513368) | rock metagenome | isolation source: Antarctica rocks | place: Antarctica: Victoria Land, Pudding Butte sud
TTCATAAAGCACCTCGGCAAAGGGTTTCTTTAGGGTTTGCCGGCGGAGCCTTCGGTTCCTTCTGGCACTCGACAGAGGCCAAATCATTTCACATCAAGCGTTAATAGGAACGGACTAGGAACGGAACAATCAACGCCACGGAGCCTCGTCTTTCACTACTCCAAATCCTCCCTTTAGGGGGGAACCCAGCGAAGCGGGGAGGGAGGTTCCTAAACGCAAGGAGGGGGGTTCCTCACTCCGCCGAGAAAGGCGGCAGCCCGCGCACGCACTGTTCCGTCTCCACGCTCACTGTGACCACGCGGCCCACAAGGCGCGCAACATATTCCGGGTCGTCCGCCCGGTTGGGGTCGCTTGCAATGCCGCTGCGCTTGTCCACGCTGACCTGGTACTGATCCAGCACCCATTCCAGCGCGCTGCGGTTGCCGAGCTTGTACTGGAACGCTTCGGGCGGAATACCGGACAGCGTGAGGCTGTCGTTGACCACGACCCCGGTGCGGTCTTTGGTGAGCCGCATTTTGGACACGCGCCACGAAAATGGCACGTCTTTGTTGACCACCTGCTTGAGCGGGTATTCGTCCGCCTGCTCGTAGCCGACATGCAGGGCGGCGAGCGTGCGGCCTGCGTCTGCAAAGGCCGGGAAGGAGGCGGCGGGCACGAAGGGAATGCGCGGCAGGTCGCGCTTGAGGTTTTCTTTGTAGCGTTCACGGTAGGCGGGGGCGTGGAGCAGGGCGTAGACATAGTGGAAGATGTCGGGTTTGGTGACGCTTGCGCCGTATTGCGCTTGGAACTGCGCGAGTGCCCAGTCGGTGATGTTGTCGCGGCGCAGCAGGCCGTTGAGGGAGTAGGTGTAGAGCGGGAAGCATTGCGTGCCGCCATTTGTCGAGTTTGAGGTTTTTCGCTCGCAGATATGGTTACTCATCTGGCATTGAAAACCATCGTTTCCTATGCCTGAGACGCATATCATCAAGTTTTGTTGTTCTTGGGTGGGTGTGGGAAAGAATGTGTCTAATGAGCCGTGTTCATCAATGAGCAGGTTTCCAAAGTATAGATACTCTTTCGTGAACGGACGGTACAAAGCGTTACGCAGCATAGAGGTATCAAACTCCATGTACCGCTCGCGGTGCAATTCGGATTTCAGGTTGCGGCTCCACTTGACTTTGCCGTAGTCAAGGAAGGCATCTATCTCTTTGGGCTTGCCTGCCCGCACCCATCGGTGAACTTCGGCGTTGTAGTCATCAATGAATTGCTTCACGCGGGCGGCAAGTGTGTCACGGTTGAAGTCATAAACAATGCTGTCTCTGCCTGTCATCACGCCTGGACTGTACGTCTTGAAAATGGCCTGCACGTTTATGCTTTTAGAAGATTTCGCCTCCTTTGTGCCCATAGGCAGGAGGTCTGCAAAACCTTTATGCAACCCTTTCGTTATCCAGTTGCTTTTGGCGTCAGGTTCCAGTATTTGCCATTTCAAGCCTGTGATACTCTCGGCCTTTTTCAGTTCGGCAAGCTTTGCGGAGCCGCGCTGCTTGTCATCTAAAGCATGGTAATGAATGGTGGCAGGCGGGTATGGCTTTGTCATGCCTTCGCGCCGTCTGATGAGCAAGGTAATGCCCACGCCGACCATGATATTGAAGACGCTGCCGCCGCCGCGCTTTCGGGCATTGCCGCCTAAGTCAAGGTGGTAAATCTCTGTATACTCTTGCGCCAAGTGCTTGCGGAACCCGTCAAAAGAATAGCCTTCCAAAAAGCCGTTGTTGGTCACAAAGCAGATGACGCCGTCACGGTCTCCCAGGCGGTCGGTTGCCCAGCGGAAGAAGCGCGAGTAGGCATCATAAAGCTGCGTTCTCAGCGTCGCTTTGGAGTCCTTGACATACGTTTCCTTGATACGCCCATCTAACTTCTCATACTTGCGGTTCTTGTTATTGTCGTTCTCATTCGCCTGCCCCACGTTATACGGCGGGTTGCCGATAATCACCGTAATCGCCGCATCCTGCTCCCGCTCCACCCGCTCCGTGTTCTTCTCCGTGAACGCCAGGCTCATCTGCTGCCCCTTCGCCAAATCCAGCGTGTCGGCAAAGCACAGGCCGGGGAACGGCAGGTACGGCTGTCCCCGCTCATGGAACGCATGCTCAATGTTCAGAGACGCCACATAGTACGGCAGCAGCATCACTTCATTGGCAAACAGCTCATGCTCATACTTATGCCGCAGGTTCAGCGGGCTAATGCGCCGCAGGATATTCACCAGAAAGTTTCCCGTGCCCGTGCAAGGGTCCAGCACCGTCACGCCCTTGTCCGACAGCTCCTTGCCGAACTGCGAACGCAGCACTTCCTCCACGCTCGCGCACATAAAGTCCACAATCGGCTGAGGCGTGTAGACAATGCCGTGCGTGTCGGCGGTCTTCTTGTTGAACTGCTGAAAGAACCGCTCGTAGACATTGTTCAGGAACCCCTGCTTTTCGCCGAAGTCCGTGATGGTGCGGGCCGTGTTTTCTATCGCCGCATAAAAGTAGTCTAACTGCTTGAGAAACTCGGCCCGGCTGAACGACTGCGACGTGAGCGCGGCAATCACCTTTTCAATCTCCGCCGCAATCACATTGCGCCCCGCAAACTCCGGCTGCGCAAAAACGGTGCGGAACAAGCGCTCGGTCAGCAGATGCTGCACCAGCATTTCTTCAATCTGACCCGCGCCGATTTCCGGGTTCAGCGCAGTCCGGCACATCTCATGGAAGTCGCGAAACGCCGACGCGAACGCATCGTTGTCCGTGCGCGCCTTCTCCACAATAGTTTGCAGCCCCTGCGCCAGCGTGGGGATTTTGTCCGCAAACACGTCCGCCGCCTTGTGGTATTCCTCCACTTCGGCAGGCGAATGGGAAAAGTAGCGCGTCAGCAAGCCCGCAAGCGCGGCGCGTTCGGCCAGGTCAATCTCTAAAACGCGCTGCTTATTTTGGTACAGCACCGCCCGGAGCGTGTCCTCAAAGATCGTGTTGCTCAGGTCATATTTGGCCGCAATCTTCTTTTTGATCTCGGCTTCCAGGTCGTCTTGGGTGTCTTTAGCCTCCCAGTAGCCGCGCGGGATTTGGAACATATCCAGCATGGTGCCGTCGGGACGCCTGCGGCTGCCGGGCAGGGCGTACTCTTCCACCAGTGTCCACCCCACCGGCTGCGTGCAGGCGACCAGCAGCGACCGGAACGCGCTCCGCACACCCTGCTCATGCGTGACATTGAGCGCGCCGAAGTTTTGCAGAGACGTGTAATACGTGTCAATCGCTTTGGTGTAAAGTGGGGAGATTTGCATAGGAAAAACAAAGCCGCCTTGCCGCCCGCGCGGGGAGATAAAGACAGTATATCTGAAAACGGCGTCCCCGGCAAACAGAGCCAGGGGCCAGGAACCTTGTGCGTGTTGCATAGGCGTTGTATAGGGTGATTAAGCGCGTGGTAAGCGCGTACCGACGACGGAACGTTTTCTTCCGTCGTTGGTATGCGCTTACAACGCTCATAACACGCCGACGCAATGCCTTCCCTACGGCGGCAGAAAGAAGAACGCCAGTGCGATAATCGCGTAGGCCGCCAATAATTGCGCTCCTTCCAGCCAGTGACTTTTGCCGTCACCGGCGATAAATGTCGCGATAATCACGCTGAAGCCGACGGCGGTCAGCTCGGGGACGCTGAAGATAAACGACATGGGGTGGTGGAGCAAAAGACTCGCGAACACCAAGACCGGCGCGACAAACAGCGCAATCTGCGTGGAGGACCCAATCGCAATCGCGATGGTGATGTCCATCTTGTTGCGCATCGCCATCCAGACGGCGGTGGAATGCTCGGCGGCATTGCCGATAATGGCAACAATCACGATGCCTATAAAGACCGAGTTGACGCCCAAGCTGCGAGCCGCGCCTTCCACGCTGGACACCAAAAACTCGCTTTCCACGGCGACCAGGGCGGTGGCGATGCCCAGCACCAAAAAGGCGGTGCGCTTTTTCCACAACGGCGGCTCGCAGTCTTCGGGCTGCTGGTAGTTCCGAAAGAGGGCTTCGTGGGTGCGCAGGGAAAACCAGAGCGATGCGACATAAACGATCAGCAATATCCCGGCGACCCATAGCGAAAAGTGCTGAATGTCCGGGTTGGACGCGCTGCGGGTGTGGTGGAACGACGACGCGAAGATGGCCGGAACCGACAGGGACAGCGCGGCAACGAGAAGATTAATCGCCTGCGACTCGGCCAAATCCTGGTTGAAGGTCTGGATTTTGTGCTTGATGCCGCCTGCCAGAATGCTTGCGCCCATTACCAAAAGGACATTGCCGATAATGGAGCCGATCAGCGAGGCTTGAACCAGCGGCACCTCGCCCGCCGCCAGGGCGAACAGGCCGATAATCAGCTCGGTGGCGTTGCCGAAGGTCGCATTGAGCAGGCCGCCCCAGGTCGCGCCCAGATGTTTGGCAAGCTCCTCGGTCGCCTGACCCATCAGGCCCGCCAGGGGAACAATCGCGAGCGCGGCGGCGGCGAACACCCACAATGGGTAGTGCTGCCCGAATGAAGAGGAGTGCAGGCCGACCGAGATGGGGATAAAAATCAGCAGGCTGTTCAGCCCACGGAAAAAGCGCGGCAGGGAAGACATGCGGGCATTGTACCCCATAGCGCAAAGCGTGCTTGCGGAAGAAGCGGGGCATGGGCCAGGGACGCGGGGCGCACAAGCCCATGCCAAAAGACAGACACCCCCGGCTTGACGCTCTTTCCAGGTGGGCAGGCTCCCTGGGCGTCCGATCAGCTGCTTCGTACCTGCACGGCACAAGAAGCCCTCCCCCGCTCGCCTGGCGCGCTTCCCTCTCCTCTTACGGGAAGTAAGGAAAGAAGCCGCGCCCGAACAACGCGTCTGCGGCACGGGCGGCTGGGATTTGAGGCCAGGAGGCGCGCACATGAAAACGCCCCCGCATGTTTGCAAAAAACATGCGGGGGCGCGGGGAAATCGGGGAATAAGACAAAAGGAAAATAGCGAACGAGAGGCTTAGTAGGCGCCGTCGCCTTTGAGGACAGCGGGAACAGTCATCAGCAGAATGCGCACGTTCAGCAACACGCTCTGGTGCTCGATATAGTGTAAATCCAGCTCCACCGAATGCTCAAAGCTGATGCTCGCACGGCCCGACACCTGCCACAAACCCGTCACGCCCGGCGTGATGCCCAACCGCTGACGCTGGCGGGACGTGTACTGCGCCACTTCGCGCGGCAGGGCAGGACGCGGCCCAATCAGGCTCATCTCGCCGCGCAACACATTGAGAAGCTGCGGCAGCTCATCTAAAGAATACTTGCGCAGGATGCGTCCGCTGCGGGTGATGCGCGGATCGTTCTTCATTTTGAAGACGGGGCCGCTGCGCTCGTTCTGCTGCTCAAGCATCAGGCGGCGCGCTTCGGCATCGGCGACCATAGAGCGGAACTTAAAGAAGGGGAACTCGTCGCCGTTTTTGCCGACGCGCTTCTGGATAAACAGGACGGGGCCGGGGCTGTCTAGGCGCACGAGCAGGGCGATGACGAGGAAGACGGGCAGGAGCAGCACCAGCAGGAGCAGGCAGAGGACCATGTCGCACACACGCTGAAGCCGCTGAACCCCGGCGCGCACGGGCGGGGCGAAACTCAGCGAAACAGCGGGGCTGCTGCCGGGCAGAGAGTAGGGGTCCGCAGGGGACGAGGGATACTTTGCCGGGCTTTCTGCGGCTGTGAGCGTCAAACTTGGCCTTGAATAGAGTGAGTTTTCCATGAAGCGAACCTCAGTTTCGCAAAGCGGGACCGTCTATGCGCGTGTTTGTTTTTCCAGATCGGCAGGAAAGAAAGCGACGCGAACCGGGCTGCGGTCACGGCGACTTATTCTGCACAATCCATGCCAATTCTCACGAAAAGCCAAAAAGAGAAATAATAAAAAAAGTTTTTTACTGTTTGGCTCCGAGTCTATTGTAACACGACTTTTGCAGGAACAGACAACTGCCGCCTTTTGTTTGTCCTATTTATTATAGCTTTATTATGGCGGGACACCTGTGCGGCCATTAGGGCGAACGCAAATTAAAGAAAAAAGCGGCCTGCGCGAAATCCGAGGGAACCTCAGCCTCTTTCGCGGCGTCACAAAAGGGAGCACCCCTAGTATGCTTGCGCATTACTGCGTATCGCAAAGCCTCTGCCCTTCGGGTCTGCCAGTGCAGTAGCGGGCAGCACCCCTAGTCGCAAAACCTCCGTAGCGGGGAACACCCCTAGTCGCAGAGCCTCCACCTTCCAGGTGCGCCAGTGCGCTAGCGGGGAACAGGGACAAAATAATTATGATTGAACCTATACTTTCTTCCCAGCCGCCGCCGGCGGGCCAGACGGCCAGTGGCGCGAATGTCGCCCCAATGCCGCCGCTTGCCACTCCCCAGCGCTACCAAATCCGGCAGGAGATCGGGCGCGGCTTTTCGTCGATTGTGTATGAAGCCCAGGATACCGTGCGCGAGCGTATGGTGGCTCTCAAGGTGCTGACCCTGGGACAGACGCTCAGCGACGAGCGGCGCGAGGACATGGCGGAGCGGTTTCTGCGGGAAGCGCGCGCGATCTCGGCCCTGTCGCATCCGGGCATCGTGTCTGTTTACGAGGTGGGGCAGGCAGGCGACGGGCGCAATTTCATCGCGATGGAGCTTTTGGCCGGGGAGTCCCTGCGCGCGCGCCTGGAACGGGAAGCGCCGCTTGGGGCGGAAGACGCCGTGCCGATTGCCTTGCAGGTGGCCGATGCTTTAGAATACGCGCATGGACGGGGCATTGTTCACCGGGACATCAAGCCGGACAATATTTATGTGCTGCCCGACGGCCGCGTCAAACTGATGGACTTTGGGGTCGCGCACATTCTTTCGGAAGGGGCGATGACACAGACAGGAACCGTTGTCGGGTCGCCCGCCTATATGTCGCCGGAGCAGATCAGCGGGCTGGCCCTGAGCGGCAGCAGCGACGTGTTTTCCCTGGGCGTCACCCTGGCCGAGATGCTGACAGGGCATAAGCCTTTTGATGCCCCCTCCATTCCCGCCGTGATGAACCGTATTCTGCACCGCCCGCCGCAGCTTGACGGCATTCGGCCGCGCGGTTTGCGCAGAGTGGTGGAAAAGTCCCTGGCTAAAAGCCCGGCGGCGCGTTACATGACTGCCAACGCATTCGCCGAGGCTTTGCGCCGTCAGGGGATGCCCGGCCTTCCTGCGCCGCTGGCCGCCGACACCATGATCATGCCCGGTCCGTTTCCCAGAACTCGAACTGCCGCCCCGAACAGGCTTTTTCCGGTCACAGAAACGGCGCAGAAGCCGCGCTCGCCTGCCGCCTTGTTGACGCTTGGCGCGGCGGGCCTGGCCCTGCTCGCCTGTGCGCCGCTGGCCCTCAGCCATTTGTCCTTGTCCTCTGCGCCCGTGGTCAATGCCTCGGTGCGCGAGGCATCGCCGCCTGCGCCTCAGGTCGCTGAAAACACCTCCGCCGCGCAGGTCGCCCATATTCCCGCCGCGTGGGGCCGTCAGCCTGCTGCGCCGTACACAGCGTCCCGCCTGCACAAGAGGCACCGGCGGCGCTCTGCGTCTGCCGTCCCTGCCGTCGCGCACACAGTCAAACCGGTCGCGCCTGCTTCCGTGTCTGCGCCGTCAGCGATTGCGCCGCGCCTTGCAGTCGCCGGTTCTGCCGCTGCCGCGCGTCCCGGAATTGGTTATTCGGCACCGGCGGTGCCCCCGGCGGCAGCCCGTCCGTCGGTGGCCGTGCAGCCCTCGGCGCCCTCTCCGGCAGAGGTGATGCACACCGCCCCAGTCTCTACCGTAAACGCTGCGCCCGCCGCTGCCGACACGCATCAGGCACGGCTGAATGCTCTCGCCGCCACGCATCAAGCCCAGTTGAACGCGCGTACCGCAATGCATCAGGCCCGGCTGAACGCCATCGCCGCCAGGCAGGCGCAAAAGCTGCCGGGCCAGACAGCCGCGCACGCTCCGCGCGTGTCCATCGCCGCCGCTTTGCCTGCCGCGCGTGGGCTTGCTGCGCAGCATGGGGTACGCCCTGCGGTTGTGCGGGTCGCCGACAGCCGCCAGCAGCAAAACCTGCCTTCCTCCGCGCCTGCGGCCCGCTCCCTGCCGAGGTTCGCCGCCCCGGCCCCGCGTTCTGCGGTTGTTCCCGACAGCTCGCCGCGCCTGCTGCGCCGTGCGGCGGCTGCGTACCCGGACAGCCTGCGGACCAGCGGCATCGGCGGCACCGTGCTTGTGCGGCTTGCCGTGAACGCGCAGGGCGCAGTGACCGAAGCCACCGTGGTTCAATCGTCGGGCACGGACGACCTGGACGCTGCCGCCCTCGACGCGGTCGGGCAGTGGGTCTACGAACCCGCTTATCAGAGCAGTCAGGCCGTCCCCGCGCAGGTCACGGCGCGCATTGATTTTCGGCCTTGAGAGCATGGTGGGCGAATCGTAAAGAGGCCCCCCAAAGTCAGGGCGGGAAGCCTCTCAAACTACTTTTGCACAGTGGACAGCCGCCATGCGCGCTGTGTCACGGGCGTGACATAAGAGTGACACAGCCGTGACACAAGAACAGTATGGCGCGTTTTTTGCCTCGCATTTCGCACCCAAAACCAGGTATAACAGCCCTGTAAGCATACGCTTTATTTTCAACAGGGAAGGTGCGCAGACACAATGGGAGCAGTTTTTGTCACGGGCGGAGCCGGGTATATCGGCAGCCATACCGCCAAGCTTTTGCTGGCAAAAGGATACGATGTCGTGCTGTACGACTCGCTGGAGCTGGGGCACCGGGGCGTCCTCAAGTTCCTGCCGGGGGCGAAGTTCGTGCAGGGCGATATTGGCGATGCCGCCCTAGTCGCCCGCACCCTTAAAGAATACAACGTGGACTCCGTTATCCACTTTGCGGCGTATGCTTCTGTGCCCGACAGCGTGGCCGACCCGGTCAAGTACTACCAGAACAACATCGTCAAGACTTTGACATTGCTGGACACGCTGAACGCCCATGGGGTCAAGCACGTGCTGTTTTCGTCCAGCGCGGCGACATTCGGCGAAACAAAGTACGTGCCCATCGACGAGCAGCATCCGCAGTTTCCCACCAACCCCTACGGGCAGACCAAGCTGGACGCCGAGCATATCCTGCACTGGTACGATGTCGCCTACGGTATCAAAAGCATCTCCCTGCGCTACTTCTGCGCCGCCGGGGCAGACCCCGACGGACAGCTCGGCGAAGACCACACCCCGGAAACGCACATGATCCCCTTGACCCTGCTGACCGCTCTTGGCAGGCGTCCCGAGATCAAGATGTTCGGCACCGACTATCCCACTCCCGACGGCACCGGCATCCGGGACTATATCCATGTCACGGACTTAGGGCAAGCCCATATTCTCGGCCTGGAAGCATTGAAGAACGGCGCAGACACCACCGCCTATAATCTGGGCAACGGCAAAGGCTACTCGGTGCGCGAGGTGATAGAAACCGGACGGCAGATCACCGGTAAGCCAATCAATGCCGTGGAAGCGCCCCGCAGGCCGGGCGACCCGGCGGAGCTTGTCGCCAGCAGCGCCAAGATCGAGCGGGAACTCGGCTGGAAGCCGCAGTACGGGGACCTGCCCACCATCATGCGCACCGCGTATGAATGGTTCGCCGCCCACCCCCACGGCTATGACGACAATGCAGGCGGAGATTAACCCGCGCTTGCCCGCATGCGCCCCATCCCCTATGACGCTCATTCCCTGGACAGTACAAAGCAGTCGTTTGCTGCTTAGCGACCGCTGGCTCCGCCTCCGCGCGGATGACTGCACAACCGCGCGGGGCGTGGCCGTGGCTCCGTACTATGTCCTGGAATACCCGGACTGGGCGCATGCTGTCGTCTTTAACAGCGCGGGCGAAGTGTTAATCACCCGGCAGTATCGGCATGGGAGCGGGTGTATCTGCACCGAGCTGCCCGGCGGCATCATGGACAACAGCGACGCCACCCCGCTGGCGGGCGCGCAGCGCGAAGTGCGCGAGGAAACCGGGTACAGCGCCCCGCGCTGGCACGCCCTGTCTGCGGCACGCCCCAATCCCGCCACCCATACCAACACGGTGCATGCGTTTGTCGCGTATGATGCCGCGCGTGTTTCGCCCCCGGCCCCCGATGCCGCTGAAGAGATAGAAATCGGCTGGGTGTCCGTGCCCACCCTGCTGGCCCTGATTGAGGACGGCACATTCTGTCAGGCGCAGCAGATCGGCAGCGTCTTTCTGGCCCTGCGCCATGCCGGGCTGCTGTCAATTAGCCCTCACCCATCTATTGCTGCCCCCATGCACCTTAAGGAGAACCTTTCATGAAACGCATTGCTCCCCTCTTGGCCTGCTCGGCCCTGCTTCTGCTGGTGGCCGGGACTGCCCGTGCCGCTCAAGACACCATCACGCGCAAGCCCTGGGGCAAGGCGCCCGATGGGCAAAGCGTCGCCCTGTATACCCTGACCAACACGCGCGGCATGCAGGCGACAATCACGACCTACGGCGGCACGTTGGTGTCGCTGCTCGCCCCCGACCGCAAAGGCAGGCTCGCCGATGTGACGTTGGGATACGATCATCTGGGCGGCTATGTGAAAGACGTTGGCAATACGTACTTCGGGGCATTGATAGGGCGCTATGCAAACCGCATTGCCCTGGGCAAGTATTCCGTGGGCGGCACGCCCCACACGGCGTTTGTCAACAACCCGCCCAACAGCCTGCACGGCGGCAAGGCGGGCTTCAACAAAAAGGTCTGGACGGCAGTGTCCAGCCGGGCAGGCCACGGCGCGGCCCTGACATTGCGCTATGTCAGCCCCGATGGCGAGGAGGGCTACCCCGGCACCCTGACCACGCAGGTGGTGTATACATTGCGCGACGACAACGCTTTGCAGATAGACTACAAGGCCACCACGGACAAAGACACCATTGTCAATCTCACCAATCACGCCTATTGGAACCTCAATGGGGCGGGCAGCGGCACTATCTTAAACCATGTGATGCAGCTTGATGCCGATAAGTTCACGCCCATTGACAAGACTTCCATCCCGCTCGGCCCGCTGGAACCCGTGGCCGGGACGCCGTTTGACTTCCGCCGCCCGACTCCCATCGGGGCGCGCATCAGCCACAAAGACACGCAGCTTGCCAACGGCGCAGGCTACGACCACAACTTTGTCGTCAACGGGCCGATGGGCACGCTGCGACCTGCCGCCCGCGTTTATTCGCCCCAAAGCGGACGCGTGCTGACAGTGCTGACCACCGAGCCGGGCATTCAATTCTACTCTGGCAACTTCTTGAACGGCACGCAGATCGGCAAAGGCAATCGGCCCTACACCAAACGCACCGGCTTTGCCCTGGAAGCGCAGCACTTTCCCGACAGCCCCAATGAGCCGCGCTTTCCCACCACCCTGCTCAAACCCGGCCAGACCTACCACCAAACGACCGTGTACGCGTTCTCCACGCGCTAAAGAAGCCAACGCTCCTATGCATACGCTGCAATTCTTCGGGAACGACGGCCAGGCCGCGCGTGATGTCCCCCTGGCCCAGCTCAGCGAACTGCTGAAACAGGGCCATGGGACAGTGTGGCTGGACATCAGCGAGATGGACGACGACGAGGCGCATCTGCTCCAGTCCGAGTTTCACTTTCACCCCCTTGCTTTGGAAGACCTGACTCAGCCGAACCAGCGTCCCAAAGTGGTGGAATACGACGGCTACGTGTTTGTGATCGCCCACGAATGGCAGCCCGCGCCCGACCGCGCCGATCTTGCCCAGCCTTGTGTCTGCCGCAGCACGGAAATCCATGTGTTTGCGGGCCGCAATTACCTTGTTTCCGTGCATAACGATGCGTCGGAAGCGCTGCAAACCGCCCGCAAGCGCTGGGAAACGGCGTCCGACCTGCGCAATCAAGGCCCGTACTTTCTGCTGTATCTCCTCTTAGATTCTTTGGTAGACGATTACTATCCTGTCCTGGATGCCTACGATGAACGCATAGACACCCTGGAGCAGATGGTGTTAAAGCCCGTGGACGAGCAGGAGAAGCTGTTCAAGAAGACCAATGCCCCCGCCGATAACCCTCAAAAGCCGCTGACCGTGCTGCTCGGCCTGCGCCGGGACTTACTGGAAATGCGCCGCTATGTCGCGCCGCTGCGCGATGCCGTCAACGTGCTGCTGCGCCATGTGGAAGGCGTCCGGCAGGATGACCGGGCGGAAGACGCACGCCGGTCGCGCGCCCGCGCCTTGTTCGCCTACTATCAAGACATCTACGACCACACCATCCGCGTGGTGGATACGATTGACACCTACCGAGATTTGCTGTCCGGCACGCTGGATGCTCACCTGGCGGTCGCCTCCAACCGGCTCAACGAAGTCGTGAAGGTGCTGACCAGCGTGTCCATTATTCTGATGACCATTGCGGGGATTTCAGGCATTTACGGCATGAACTTCACCAACATGCCCGAGCTGCACTGGCGGCACGGCTACCCCTACGCCCTCACATTGATGGGCGGGCTGAGCGCGTTGGAATGGCTGTACTTCAAGAACCGTAATTGGCTCTAGCAACGTGCCGCACACGGCCCAAGAGTCCCTCCCCCTTAGGAGAGGGACTCTGACACGGGAACCTCTCACTGTGCAGGGCAACTCTTCCGACAAATGCCGCTTTGCCCGCTTGCCTGGCAGTCGCTATTGTGTTACAATGGTGAAAGGACATGAAACGCTTGCTTTCATCGTGTTGTGGTGCACGCTTGGTCATGCTATTCAGAAAAGGAGGCTTCTATGCATGCTCACTCCAAGTTCCGCCTGCAAATTGCGCTGGGCGGGCTGATGGCTGCCGCGATGATGCCCCACGCGGCACAGGCGGCGTCGTACAGCGTCACCGACTTGGGCGCGCTGTCCGGCGGCGCGCATTCCAGCCATTCCCAGGACATCAACAATAGCAATCAAGTGGTCGGCTATTCCCAGACATCTGATTTTTATACCCACGCCTTCAGCTATGCCAACGGCAAGATGACCGACTTGGGCACACTGCCCGGCGGTTTTTCCAGCAGCGCCGCCGCCGTCAACGACTCCGGGCAGATTGTCGGCGATGCCGACACGCAGAACGGCATCGACCATGCTTTTTTGTACGACAGCCTGGGGTTCCATGACCTGGGGTCACTCGCCGGGCCGCGTGGCACCAGCCAGGCGACCGCCATCAATTCAACAGGTCAGATCGCCGGCAGCAGCCAGGTTACAGGCGGCGCGCAGCATGCCTTTTTGTATACGAGTGGCAAAATGACTGACCTGGGCACACTGGGCAGCTTCACCACGTACCGCGCGACCGCTGTCAGCAAGTACGGCCCGGTTGGCACCATGAGCGACAGCAGCGGCGAAACGCATGCCTTTTACTACAATGGGCACCTCAACGAAATAGTCGCCCCATCTGGCTCCAAGAGTATTGAACCGACCGGCATCAACGACAGCGACCAGGTTTGCGGCTTTTATTATGATGGAGGGTATGAGCCGCACGCCTTTTTGTACGACCCTGTCCACGGATTGCAGGACATTGGCACGCCAAACGACTTTGGCAATAAGGCTCTTGCCATCAACAACAACGGCCAAATCCTGTGCGAATATGTCAGCGGCACCTACCTCTACACCATCGCGATGCAGACGTACACGCACATTGCGACCCCTCCCAATTATAGCAACACCACAACGGCCTTCAACAACGCCGGCATTGTGGTCGGCTACTCCTTCAGCACCAACAGCATGCGGCTGCTGCCGCTGGCGTTTATCGGTTCCCAGATTATCGGCGCGCTGCCCGGCGGCAGCGACAGCGTGGGCAGCTTCCTCAATGCATCCGGCTCTGTTGTCGGCAGGTCGCGCACGGACGGCATTGTCTTCCATGCCACTTTGTGGGACAGCAGGAACGGCCTGCAGAACCTGGGCACCCTGACCTCGCTCTCCGGTGACAATGACCCAAGTATCAGCGCTGCCTCCGGCATCAACGCCGCCGGAACGATTGTCGGCTACTCCAGCGATGCTGCCAATGAATACACGCATGCCTTTTCCCAGCAGAGCGGCGGCGCGATGACCGACCTGGGCAGATTGTTCGGCGGCTATGGCGACTCCTATGCCACTGCCATCAACGACCACAACCAAATCATCGGCTATGGGAAAACCAGCACCGGCGCGAGCCATGTGTTTTATCTCAACCCCGGCCAAAGCATGGTTGACATCGGCGTGCTGCCCGGCGGCGCCAACACCTCTACCAACTCCGGCTGTATCAACGCCATCGGGCAGATTGTCGGCAGCGGCGATGTGGCGGGCGGTTTCCAGCACGCCTTTTTATACTACGGTCAGTTCACCGACTTAGGGCTGCTGCCCGGTGGCACGGACAGCCAGGCCAACGGCATCAACAACCTGGGCCAGATTATCGGCAAAGCCAGCGTTTCCGGCGGCGCGGAACACTCGTTCCTGTACCAGAACGGCCATATGTCCGACCTGGGCCTGCTGCCCGGCGGCGCCTACAGCCAGGCTTTCGGCATCAACGACCTCTCCCAGGTAGTCGGGTGCGCGGAGGCCGCCGACCACAGCCTGCATGGCTACCAATGGAGCGGGGCGTTTGGAATGCGCGACCTCAACAGCCTGCTCCCGGCGAATGGAACCGTGTTCCAGTTCGGCCAGAGCATCAACACGCGCGGGCAGATCACCGGCTATGGAGTCAATGCCGCAGGCGACACGCATGCCTTTTTGCTGACGCCCACCCACTTTGACTTTTCCGGCGATGGAGCAGACGATATTTTGTTCCAAAGCCAGAGCACCGGCAAATTGGCTGCCTGGGCTATGAACGATACAACGGTAACGCAATACGGCAGCCCGTTTTCCTTTGACATCAGCGACTATAAAGTGGTCGGCAGCGCAGACTTCAACGGCGACGGCCACCCCGATATTCTGTTCCAGAGCCAGAACACAGGCAAACTCGTCCTTTGGCTGATGAACAACACAACCGTCCTGAACTACGGCAGCCCATTTACAGGCAATATCAATGACTACACAGTGGTCGGCGTGGCCGACATGAACGGCGACGGCCATCCCGACATCCTGTTCCAGAGCCAAAGCACAGGTAAGCTGGTGCGCTGGCTGATGAACGGCACGGCGGTAGCACACTACGGCAGCCCCTTTACGGGAAGTATCAGCGGCTACAAAGTGGTCGGGCTTGCAGACTTCAACGGTGACGGCTGCCCGGACATCCTGTTCCAGAGCACAAGCGACGGCAGCCTATTGCGCTGGCTGATGCAGGACACGGCGGTGCTGCAGTACGGCCTCTCGTTTACAGGCAGCATCAGCGGCTACAACGTTGTAGGGACAGGCGACTTCAACGGCGACGGCCACCCTGACATTCTGTTCCAAAGCACCCGCGACGGCAGCCTGCTGCGCTGGCTGATGAACGATACAACAGTGCTGCAGGCCGGCACCTCGTTCACCGGCAGCATCCGTGATTACAGCGTTGTCGGTGTCCACTGACGATAAACACGGCGGCAGGAGTGAGCTTTATGAAAAACGCACGGAAAGCGATGCTGAGGCCGCTGCTGGTCATGGGCGTGCTGGCTGCTCCCGCCTGGCTTGGGGGGTGCGGCGGGGCGGGCCACGACAACACTGCTGCCACGTCCAATGGCCCGCTCAAGGCGGGCGATATTGTCTCTGAGAAAGGAACTGTGACGGCAGTCCGAGACAAAATTATTCTGTCAGGGCCAAACGGTCAGCCTGTATATGACTACGTCATCAAGGGTGACAGTGGCCGGGTCTACGAGGACTTTGACATGGCCGATGCCTACAAGCAGAACGGCTTGCGCGTGTTGTTCACCGCAACAGTTGTGAACCTTGTCGCTTCTCCTATTGGAGAATATCAAGGGCTTCCCGTCCATGTCACGCAGATAAGCAATCTCTAGGCCTACCGAGCAGACAGTAGGTCCAGGTGTCTCCATTCCTTCACAGAAAGCCCGAGTCCTTCACAGAAAGCCCGAGCCGAGCGAGGACGAGGGAGGGATAAAACTTCCGTGGGAAACAGGGCAGCCTAGCGAAAAGGAGCGATTTAGGCAACAATAATGCCAAATAAAAAAATAGTGCTTGACAGAAAAACAAAAGCATGATAGGATTAGGCTGCTTGCTGTCATGTTGCCAACAAAAGAGCAGGCATGATTTAGTTTCGCCGCATAGGCCACAAAGTCAACGCGTGATGCGGCACACAAGAGAGGAGGGTATCTGCCACCGTTTTCGCCAACGGTGCATGAACGTTATGCATCATGTCTCAGATTCAGACTACGAACAATCGCAGGAGACTTAAGCAAATGTACATATCCCCTCAAACAGGCAGTGGCCTGCCCTCAAACAGGCAGTGGCCTGCCTGTTGCTCATTGCAACCCTCATCGCGCTGACACCACGCGCAACGCAAGCAAACTCCATTTCGGTTTCCATTAACACCAATCAGCCCAACCGTTTTGTTGCCTGCCCCGGCACAAACGTTTGTTTTGGAGTATTAATCGGTGAAACAGGTTGTATTGGTCGTAGCTTTAATATCACCTGGTATCTAAGTGATCCCCAACGGGGCGGTACTCCTGTAGCTTACGGTGCACAATTTTGCTACACGTTTAACTTCCCTGGACTTTACAACGTCTACGTTACGGCAACAGACCCTTATTGTGGCGAAACTGCATCTAATTCGGTAACGTTTCACTGTGGTGATTCAACCCTTAGCAACCTCTCCGCGAATGCAACTTGCGTCCAGGTTTCCCCATATCGGACGAATCAGTTCAATGCCTCCGCAACTGGAAACTGTTCCAATGTGCCCTTGATCTACACTTGGAACTTTGGTGATGGCTCAGGAGCGACTGGCTCAAGTCCTATTCATTCTTATGCGGCAGCGGCCCAATACCTTGTTCAATTGACCGTGAGTGATGGTGCTGTAAATCTTGGCAGCAGCTCGTTTTACGTACTTGCTCCTTGTCCACATGTAGCACTACCCCAACCCGTATCAGACGGAATTCTGCCATCTGATTAAAACAATTGATGGTATCTGTTCTTGCCCAAGCAACCTAAGTGGTTTGGATCGCTTGGGCAAGAAACGTTATACTGTTTCTTGCTTTTTAATGGCGCAGGTGAGGTAAACCGTCCATGATACGCATTATGAGTTATCTGAGAAAACAAACAAACCTTCTTGTAACACGAAAACAATCATATCAGCGAGTTACAATCGCTATCCTGTGCGCCGGGTGCTCTGCCGTTTCTGTGCAGGCGCAATCCGTAACAGTAGACACTGTTACAAACGTCAAATTATCTCCGGCTGATGCTGTTCAGCACGATCAACCAATCTCAAGGACGTATGATTTCGGCAAACAAGATGCTTTTGGCAGTCGGTTGGTTGCACATACGTTTCTCGTGCGCAATGCCGGTGAAAAACCCATTGTACTGGATCGGGCCGTCTCTTCCTGTAGCTGTACAACGGCTTTTGTCGGCGAAGGCACAACATCAACTTTGCCGCTTGTGCTTAAGCCTAATGCCGAAGTTTCACTGATCGTGTCCATCAATGCCAAGGAACTCTTTCCTGGTTCTATTTCCAAGAGTGTTTCCCTATTCGCTCGTGGGCAATCTACGCCCATAGCAGTCTTTGGCATCACCGGCGATTTGCAACCTGCTGCCACTTTTGTTCCTGCTGTGCTTCAGGTGGGAACTGTGAAAGTAGGGCAGCCTGCTTCATTTCTATTGACTGTTCTGCTCGACAAGCGACTGGTCAAAAATGGAGAGCCTCCGCATCTTGTCAGTTACGATTCCAGAGTTCAGGTAGAAGCTGCTCCTCTCAACCCGCATTCCTCTGCGGCCCTATCAGCAGAAAATAGTGCTTCCGGGCTGCATGAAGGCAAAGAGTACTTGACCCAGGCCTATCGAGTGACAGTGAACCCTTCGGGTGAGCTGGGGTTTCTTGATGGCATGCTGGCGCTTGCCGCCGCTCATCAAACCGCACCGCTCAGTTTTTCCCTTGGCACGTCTATTCATGTTATGGGAAATGTGGACGGAGAAATCCATGCCTTGCCGTCTATGATTGCCTTTGAGGAAATAGAGCAAGGCAAGGGAGCAACACAGAGAGCCATTGTTACAAGTTTGTTGGCGAATGAGTTACAGGGCTTAAAAGTTGACAGTCCAATGCTTTGTTTTCAAGCGCGTCTTGTTCCTGCTGCCGACAACCTGGCAGCCGAAACTTCGCTCTCTGCACAAACTTTGCTGGAAGTTACCGTGAAACCAAATACGCCTGTGGGCAGCTATTCTTCTCAAATCATTGTCACGACTAGCGGCGGCCAGCGTCTCGTTATCCCTGTCGTTGCTACAGTAACTTCTTCTAAAGGTGCCCCATGAAACGAAGTACTTTATTGCCACTGAGCGGCGCATTCGGATTACTTTTTGCAACTTCCCAGAGCGTAAACTCGGCAGCATCGCTGCGTTATGCGCCCGACGTATCTACCTCCAACATCAACCAACCCGTGCTGCCGTTTGCATTAATGGGTGCTGACAACAAAAGGCATACGCTTGCCGAGTTTCAGGGTCATCCTACAACTGTGTTTTTCTTTTGTGGGTGCGATTGGTGTACGCGCTGTGCTAAAACTTGGGCGCAGTTTCAACGTAGTGAAGTTCTACGGTCAGATCAAAGTGCGCGTTCTGTTCCAGCCAAATCTGCGGGAATTAATACGTTGATTGTGTTTGCCGGGGATGCTTCTGCCGCGCAATCATTTGCCGCGCAAACGGGACTGCGTCCAGAACAAACGCTGATGTTGTGTGACACAACAATGCGTGTGACCAACGCCTATCGTGTTGAGTCATGCCCCCGTGTTTTTGTTGTGGACGCAAAAGGCAGATGCCGTTATACAAACAATCACCAGGATGACCGCTCTCACGCAGCGACCCCATTGACAATTGTTTGTCGTGCCTTGAACGCTATGCACACTGCACAAGCCGCCAAAGTTAACAATTAACTTTTGATGCATCGCCTACTTGAAAGAACAAATGCCATGAAAGAAAAGCATATTTATTGCAGGGCAGGCTTCACATTAATTGAGTTGCTTGTCGTTATTGCCATTATCTCCATCCTCGCCGCCATTCTGTTTCCCGTGTTTGCCAAAGCACGGGAAAAAGCGCGGCAAACGTCGTGCCTCAGCAATGAAAAGCAACTTGGGCTGGCTTTTCTGCAATATACAAGCGATTACGATGAAAGCTTTCCAGGAGGGATCGGAAAGAATGTCGCTATTGATTATGGTCTTGTGTCCGGGCAGGGGTGGGCAGGGCAAATCTATACCTATATCAAAAGCGCGGATGTGTACAAGTGCCCGGATGACAACACGCCAGCAGCGCAGGATGCCACACAAATAGCTTATCCTATCTCTTATAGCTATAATGTCAACCTTGTCAATGGATACCCATTTTCTATCACCGGCTATATGCAATCGTCCCTTTCCAGCCCAAGTAAGACACTGCTTTTGGCTGAAGTATCCAATGATACGGCTAACCCAACAGACCCGGTGGAAGGCCGTACCACCGCCCAGCAGGGGCAATATATGTCGTCCTCAGGCAATGGTTTAGACGGAAGCCTGAACTACCAGAAAAGCGGGGCAAACCCTCTCCAGGTGAGATACGAAACAGGAGTGATGGGCGGCAACGGCGGGCGTGTCTGTGGGCCGCAGTTTCAGGCTTCAGCCGGACGGCACAGCGACGGCTCCAACTTCCTTCTGGGCGATGGGCACGTGAAGTGGCTACGCGGGGCAACCGTATCCAACGGGCATAATGCCGCACAGGAAACCGATGACCAGATGGGTGGTACGGATTGCACCAGCACAGTCGCCGTCGATACGGCAGCAGGGACAGCGAATGCCAAGTTTACGGCAACATTCAGCATTCGGTAGCGAAAACCTGCGGGATAAGGTATAGTAGACATGCGGAACACATGTTCTAACGGGCGAGAAACGCCAGCGTCTGCGTGGTGATCTGCAACGAGGCAGGCGGGGTGAGGAAAGACGTTTGGCTGCGGAAGGCGGCGAGCGGGGTGGCTTGCGCTCGTCACCTTCCGCGCGACACTGCGGTACCAAGAACGACTGTGTTTCTCAGTGTAAGGCGCAAAAGAGCATTGTGTCCGGCGGGGCAAAGGCAGATTTCAGACGCGCTAATGCAGTCGGTACACAGCCAGCGCACCGTCGGCGGCGGTCGCCACGGGCTTTTTGCCGGTGATCCAGTGTCGGAGGCCCGTGTCAATCAGCGGCGACGGGACTGCAATGTAATCGCAGCCGCCCACGACCCGGTCCAGGCTGTACCCCGGCGGCAGGGGGACGGGCGCAGCCGCTCGCAGTAGGTTCCGGCCAGACAAGGCGAAGTAAGGAGAAAGGTACGAGTAGCTCAGAAAAACGGTCTTTCCCGGCGGGACAGCGGCCCGCACGACGGAAGCAAGATGAGAATAGTCCATAGAACGCGCCTGCCGGACATCACGCCCGAAGCCGATTAGTTCAACGCCGAGAGCGAGAGCCAGCCCCCAGTCAGCCCCCCGCTTCGCCGCGATAGACGTCGCCTGCAGGCAGAGCGCCAGAGTGACACAAAACAAAGGGACGAAATACACGAAGTAAAACGACAGCCGCCCATAGGTCGCGGCAACCAGTGTCACGAACCCCAGCAGGACGACAAAATCGGCGTCCCGGAACCGCCGCATCTGCGTCGCCGCCCAAGCCCCGCTGCCCAGCAGGATCGCCAGTGTCCAGACGTGGAGCTTTGAGCTAAAGAACCAGAACCAGAACGGCGGCTCTGCGTACAATGCCCGCCGCGCCTCCTGTGCCCCCATCTGCGCGCGGAATGCCCCGATGTCCTGACCGATATACGCCAGCCACCCCAGTAGGCACAGAAGAAATGGCGTCAGAACCGCGACAAACTCTGGAAAGTGCCGCCGCCGCCACGCCATGTGCGCGATCACAGCCAGGGCGGCAGCGATCCCCAGGGGGTGCGTCAGCAAAGCCAGGCCCGCGAACAGGCCGACCAAAGAGTACGCTGCCGGGCGGGTCGTGCGCCGGACGGCCCGCAGGTAAAAGGCGGCGCACAGTAAGACGAACGCGGCGCAGAGCGCGTCCATGCGTGCGACCCGCGCCCCATCCCCGACCCAAACCGAGACGGCGCACAGGGCGGAAACGCCAAGCGATTGCCAGGGCGAGGCCCAGAAGCGCGAAAGCCAATAAACACACAGGACAATGACCAGGCCGCAGAACACCGAGAACAGCCGCGCCTGCACGAGGCCGATGCCGAACGCCTTGAACCATAATCCCAGCGAAACAAAGTAAACCGGCGGCTGCCAGTAAACATGCCGTTCCATGCCCGGCAGTTGCCCTAGATAAAGATTTGTCCCGAGGAAACCCCGCCGCGCAAACGTTGCCGCTGGGTCCACGAAACCCGGCTCATCCCCGCCGGGCGTTGGGTTCTTGGTCAGCAGGGGCAGCCACGCGGCCAGCGCGAGCAGAAGGAGAAACGCCACGCAGGCAGCGTCACGCCCCGGACTAAAGCGCGGCGTCTGTGTCGGGCGGGGTACATCAGCAAGGGCAGAAGTTTTCATTCAAGTCACAATCTGGTTCTCGTCAACACAAAGCATACTTTAGGGTGCTGAGCGGAAGCCGTAAGGCATTGAACCCTACCCCGTATCGGCAGTTGTGAAACAGGCATAAACCTGCGAAGACGCAACACCTGGGCCTGCTCGACCGGCACAACGCGCATATCGGCCTCCTGCTGTGCCGGGGCGTCTAGGCGCAGCCTGTTCATCCGCATCCTGAACTGTACGGCCCTAACGGTCGCGCTGGGAAAATAAGCACTCCGAACCCTGCCGCGTCACCCAGCGGTCGGCATCAGAGAGCAACCTGGGTTTTGGCGCTAGCGGGCCAGAACGGTCAGCGTCTGCGTGGTGGTCTGCAAAGAGGTGCTGGAATTGGCAGCGGGCAGCGGGCTGCGGAAGGTGGCGAGGGGAGCAATAGGCGGGTCGTGCTCGCTTTCCAGAATGTCCAAGTGGGCCGACGCCGTGGACGTGAGGGGTGTATAGGCCAGCGTGACGGTGTTGATGCCACTGCGCAGCTTCATGGTGATGTCCCGGTCTTGCGGGGACGTGAACGTGCCTAGCAGCAGGCCGTTGACGCGCACGGCGACACGGGCGCTGAAGATAGGGCCTTTGAGCCAGTGCGAATGCACGGTCGGCATTTTGAGGCCAACCGCTTTGCCTGTCAGTATGTCGACGGTTTGTGTCTGGGCATCCTCGTAGGCTGGGGGCGGGGCGGGAGCGGCCAGGGAATGCGGGGCGAGCGGCAGGGCAGCGCTCTCGGCGGCGCCTTTGCCGGCGCCCGCCAGCAGGCCGTCGGGTGTTTCCAGGGCGTCCCGGTCGTTGGCGGCAGGCGCGGAGGCTATGACAAAGGGGCGCGGCGCACCGCGCACGCTCTGGTGCCGAGCGTGCGCGGCGGCGGCTTGGCGGGGGCTGAGAGGCGGGGCTTCCTCGGCGCAGCCCGCCAAGAGGGCGCAGGCGAGAAGGGCTGTGCCCGAGTATGTCGCAAGAGTTCGGCTAGACAATCATTCCCGCTCCTACCGTTTCATTGGTGGCCTCGTCAATCAAGATCACGCTTCCGGTAGTACGGTTTCGGCTGTATGGGTCGAAAAAGAGAGGGTGGGTTGTGCGCAGGGAGACGCGGGCGATGTCGTTCAGCCCGACTTCGTGGTCGCTGAGGCGCTCCAGGGTGTTGATATTGAGTTTGTATTGGACGGATTTGACCACGCAGCGCACGTCGCGGGTGGTGTGCTTGAGGGCGTATTTGCCGCTCGGAACAAGCTTCTTTTCGCTGAGCCAGCAGAGCATGACGTCTATCTCCGGGCCGACTTGGGGGACGTTGTCGGCGGGGACAATCATGTCGCCCCGGCTGATGTCTATGTCATCTTCCAGGGTGAGGGTGACGGACATGGGGGCGTAGGCCTGCGCGATGGGGCCGCCGTCCATGTCTATGGATTTGACGCGCGATTGGAAGCCGGACGGCAGTACGGTCACGGGGTCGCCGGGTGCGAATACGCCGCCCGCGACACGCCCCGCATAGCCACGGTAGTCGTGGAACTCGGTGGACTGAGGGCGGATGACGTACTGCACGGGAAAGCGTCCGTCGGCATGGTTGATGTCGCTGCTGATATGCACCGTCTCTAACGTTGACAGCAGAGTGGGGCCGTTGTACCAGTCCATGTGCTCCGACCGGTCGACAACGTTGTCGCCAAGCAGGGCGCTGATGGGGATGAACTGCACGTCTTGCGTTTCCAGGTGCGAGGCGAAGGCTTCAAAGTCGGCGCGGATGCTGTCAAAGGTGGCCTCGCTCCAGTCGACAAGGTCCATCTTGTTGACGCACACGACCACATGGGGGATGCGCAGGAGCGAAGCGATGATGGCATGGCGGCGCGTCTGCTCTATGACGCCTTTGCGGGCGTCTATCAGAATGATGGAGAGGTTGGCGGTGCTTGCGCCGGTCACCATGTTGCGTGTGTACTGGATATGGCCGGGCGTGTCGGCGATGATGAACTTACGCCGAGGCGTGGCGAAGTAGCGGTACGCGACATCAATCGTGATGCCCTGTTCGCGTTCGGCGCGCAGGCCGTCGGTCAGCAGGGCAAGGTTGACATGCTCCTCGCCGCGCGTCTCTGACGTCGCGCGGATGGCTTCGTACTGGTCGTCAAAGATAGACTTGCTGTCGTAGAGCAAGCGGCCTATCAAGGTGCTTTTGCCGTCATCCACGCTGCCTGCGGTGGTGAAGCGGAGCAAGTCCATTGTTAGATAGCCGGGTGTGGAGAAGTCTGTGGAAGGGGTTTGAGTGGTCATGGTGGTGTGTGCGAGTGCCTATGGTGAGGTCGTCGGAATGCGCGTCAGTGTTTGCAGAGCCTCTGGCAGCTTGGCGGGCGTGCCTTGCCGGAGAGGGGAAACGGCAGCAGCACAAGTTCGCCTACTTTGTATCGTCTCAAGTCGGGTCCTCTTGTGGGGTATTCCAAAGCCTGGCGAATGCCGGTTCGGGTTGGCCTAAAAGCGTCTGCCGTGCCCAGTCGGAGATGGGCAGGCCCGCCTGCTGTGCCTGACGTTCCAGTTGTGCTTGTTCGTCGGGGGTAAGGTCAATCTCTAGTTTTGCCATGTTGCTTTCTCCCTGCAGGCTTAGGCCGTGTCCGGGGCGAGGTGGTGGTTGGCGACAGCTTCTTGGATAAGCTGCTGGGCGTACTGCCAAAGGGCCTGGGAACCGTCGGCGATGTGGGAGTTGCGAGCCAGGACTTGGCCTGCGTGGATGCCGTGCTCCTGCCAGGAGCGCCCCTGCGTGTGTATGTTGTGCAGGAGGGGCATCAGCCGGTCGAGGGCGGCGGCGAAGCGGGCTTCGGGCGTTTCTCGCGCTTCAAACTCTTCCCATAAAGCGTGCATCTCGGCTTGCTGGTCAGGCGGGAGGAGGCCGAAGATGCGCCGGGCGGCTTCTTGCTCGCGGGCGGCTTTGCCTTCGCTGCCTGCGGTGTCGTAGATGTAGGTATCGCCGGCGTCTATTTCTACGATGTCGTGTACCAAAAGCATCTTGAGCGTGCGCAGGGTGTCTAGAGGCTCGTTGCTATGCTCGGCAAGCACCATTGCCATGATTGCCAAATGCCAGGAGTGTTCGGCGGTATTTTCATGGCGGCTGTTGTCTAGGAGATAAGTGCGGCGCAGGATGGTTTTGAGCTTGTCGAGTTCAAGCACAAAGGTGATTTGCTGGGCCAGCCGGGTCAATTGTGTGGGGTCTGTCATCTTATAAAGTAACCGGATACGCGCCATTGGCCGTCCGTTTCGCGCATGGGCGTGATGGTTTCTACCGACGTTCTGCCCGCGAACACGGTGCTGTATTGGATAACCGCGTACTCGCCCGTGGGCACGCCTGGCAGGGTGGTGGTGTATTTGAGAGTGGCGAAGGTGCGCGTCTTGACGGCTCCCAAAGGGGCGCGCACCTGCTGCATGGCCTGTGTCCATTGGGCCGATTTGACTTGGGCCTTGAATGCGCTGGCGGCGGTCTGGTAGCTTTTGTCGTACTGGCCGCTGTCGGTCAGTGCAAGCCACGCTTCGGCGGCTTTGACTGCGGGGGACTTGGCGGGCGGCGCGGGTGTGTGCGGCTTGGCTTTGGCGTGGTGTACAGGGGCGGCGTGGGCCGTGCTGCCTGCCAGCGCGAGGGCGATGCAAAGTGTTAGCAGTGCGTGTTTCATGGTGGGTTGTGTCTCCGTTAGGCGAGTGTTAAGTGGCCGCGCCCACAGTCAATAGTCAGTGTTTGCTCGCGCAGAAAGTCCAGGCAAGCACGCCGTCTAAGTTGGCGGCGGCGGGGAGCGTGTAGCTGAGTATGGGCATGTCGGTCTTGGTTTGGCCGAGTGCGGTGATTTGCGAAAGGACGAGGACAGGCACGGTCTCTATCCTGCTGCCGGTGACTATGCGCGCTTGTGCGGCGGGCTTGGAAAGGTCGCAGCCGATCTCTTCAAGGATGTCTGCGCGAATTGTTGTCGTGACTGCTCCTGTGTCTAGGGCAAGCCGTGCTTGCGCTTGGCCGAGCGGCCCGTAAACATCGGCGTATACGATGATTAGCCCTTGCCGGGGCGCAAAGCGTGTGCTCATAGGAGAAAGCTGATGTCGTCGGGCACGGGGACAAAGCACAGGTATGCGCCTCTCCAGAACTGGCCTGGGACCCGGCGCTGGCGCACTTGTCTGTCCATCTCGTCGCGGTCGGGGCTGTGGGCAAGGACGGTGCCGCTGAGGACTTCGAGGTCGTCGTTCTGAACCGGGTCGGCGACAAAGACCCATTCGCCGTCGTAGCGTTTCTCCATTTCGGCGTAGCTGAGGGTTGGGTATTCGGTGGTGTCCGGCATGGCGTTTGTCTCCGTGCTGAGAGTGAGCGGGGGCTAGAAGTAGCCTTCTTTCTTGCGGTCTTCCATGGCGGCTTCAGAGCGTTTGTCGTCGGCGCGGGTGCCGCGCTCGGTGACGCGGGTGGCGGCGACTTCCTGGATAATGTCTTCCAGGGTGTTGGCGGGCGAGAGCACGGCCCCGGTGCAGGTCATGTCGCCCACTGTGCGGAAGCGCACTTGTGTCTCGCGGGGGACTTCGCTGGGGCGGGTGTTGAGGAAGTCGGAGGCGGCGAGCAGCATGCCGTCCCGATCGATAATGGGGCGGGTGTGGGTGAAGTAGAGCGATGGCAGGGCGATCTGCTCTTGCAAGATGTACTGCCATACGTCCATTTCGGTCCAGTTGGAGATGGGGAACACGCGAAAGTGTTCGCCGATGTGCTTGCGCCCGTTGAAGAGGTTCCACAGCTCGGGGCGCTGGCCTTTGGGGTCCCATTGGCCGAACTCGTCGCGGTGCGAGAAGAAGCGTTCTTTGGCGCGGGCCTTCTCCTCGTCGCGCCGTGCGCCGCCCATCGCCGCGTCGAGTTTGAGTTCTTCTAATGCGTCCAGGAGCGTGACTGTCTGCAATAGATTACGGCTGGCATTGTAGCCTTGTTCTTCCACGGCGCGTCCCTGGTTGATGCTGTCCTGGACGGAGCGCACGATGAGCTTTGCGCCAATCTGCTCCATCCACCAGTCGCGGTAGGTGAGTGTTTCGGGGAAGTTGTGGCCGGTATCGATGTGGAGCAGCGGAAAGGGAATGCGGGCGGGGTAGAAGGCTTTGCGGGCGAGATGGCTGAGGATGATGCTGTCTTTGCCGCCGCTGAACAAGAGGGCGGGGCGTTCAAATTGGGCGGCGACTTCGCGGATGACGAAGATGCTTTCGGCTTCCAGCTCGGCTAAATGGGTGAGTGAGTACGAGTTCATTGTGTGCATAAAACATTGGGGCGCGGGGGTTTGTTCCCAGGGGATGTGATAATTGTATTGTACCCGCCCGGCGCAAGTGGGTGTGCGCTGGTGTTATGTTCGGCAGCCCAGCGGGGTTTTTGGATGGTGTTTTTGCGTATGATTTGGGGTGCGCTGCTAGGGTGAGGTTAGCGCTTCTTGAGGGCATCTGTGCCGCTGGCGGTGGGCGCGGGGAGTGTCGCGCCGTTTGTGCTGGGCGTGGCGGCGGGGAGACTGGGACGACAATGGGTGATAGCCTGAGCTAGCGCTCGCGGATCAGGGGGCGGATACCGGCTTGACGGAAGTGGTGGTCGTAGGCAAGGGCTTCGTAGATACCGCGCTCGGCCATGACCAGGAAGGAGGCGCAGTCTACAAGGCTCCATTCCTTGTCGGCGTGGCGAGCATAGTGGGCCAGGGCAGCGTCAAACTGTGCGCGGGTCTGGGGGACAACTCCGGCGTCTTCGGCCTGCGTAATGTCCTCAATAAGCAGGGTAACGGCCTGGCGATAGGAGGGGCCATAGGCGGCGAAGTGGCTGGCGACCTCCACCAGCACCATGTCGGTGGTGATGATGCGGATAGCGCCCAACGCCTCGGAAACGTCCAGGGCCGTCTGATGCAGGACATCGTCTGTGTCCAGCACGGCAATCCAGTGCCCGGCATCGGCAAAGACAAAGCGCATGGGTATTTATTCTGCCGACGGAGCGGGCTGCGCGGGGGCTTGGTAGAGATAATGTTCGTAATTGACTGAGCCATCATGGGGGAGGTTGGCGCGTTCTTCGGCGGGAACGGCGGCTCCGAGAGCGGCGGCGCGTTTCCAGATGGGCGTGGCCGGGGCGGTGGCCTCGGCGCGGGCGCGGGCTTCGGTGAGTATTTGATCGAGCGCCGCGCTGGGCGGCAGTCCGCGCCGGGCGGCGACGGCGGTGAGGTGCGCCTCGGCTTCGGGGGAAAGCGTCAGTGTCATGGGTGCCTCCTGGGTCGGCGTGTCGGCCTCGGTCTTTGGGCGGGGCGCGAGTGCCGAGGTACTATTATACCCGGCTGCGGGCGCATAGGTGCTTATGGCGGAGGGGGTTGCTGTGCTTTCTGGCCGGCATGAGAACGCCCGCCATGCGTCAGTGGTGACTGAGCAGGCGGGCGTTTGGGTGCGTGCGGCGGGTATCGGGCTAGCGCTTCTTGAGGGCGTCGGTGCCGTTGCTGACGGGCGTGGGCGGTGCCGCGCCGTTGGTATTCACGGCTGGGACAGGGAGCGATGGGCCGTCGATACGAAGCTGACCGCTCACCAACTGGGTCGCCAGCAGGGTTTGGATGACACCCGTAATCTGGTCGGTGGCCGCGCCTGCCGCGCCCCGGCTGTCGCCGCCGCTGCTGATATTGACCAGCTTCGCCTGCGCCAATGCCTCGGCAATGGCGGGAACGATCTGCGGGAGTATCTCTAATTGGCGCAAGGCTAAGTAAGCGTCGCCGCCCTGACGGATGGCTTCGTTGACCGCGCGGATGGCGTCGGCTTGGGCCAGCCCTAATGTGCGGACTTTGACGGCTTCGGCATCGGCGGCGGCTTCCGCCTGCACGCGGACGCGGGCGGCATCGGCATGGGCCTGTGCCAATTGGGTGGCCTTGAGTTCGGCTTCGCGCTGGACGGCGAGGGCATCCTGCTTTTGTGCTTCGGCTTCGGCGACCGTGGCGGCGTTCTGGGCGCGGCGTTGCTCTAGGTCGCGCTGCTTGTCGTTGATGGCCTGCTCGGCGGCGAGCTGGGCTTCGCGGGCGCGTCGCTCCTGGTCGGCGGCGACGATGTCGGCATTGGCTTTGGCTTCCACGGCCGATTGGCGGCGGCGGGCTTCGGCGACTTCGCTTTGCACTTCTTTGATGTTCAGGGAGTTGAAGACTAGCCCCAAGTCCTGCAGCTCGCGGGAGCACGCGCCTTTGATGATAATGGCGAGCCGGTCGTCTTCTTCTACGGGGACGGTGGCGACGGCGCGGGCCACATCGCTATCGCCCACCATTGGCTGCACATCGCGCTGGGCTTTGGCGGAGAACAGCTCATCATGCGAGAGCAGGTTGACGGCCCGGCGCCCGGTAGACGTGAGCAGGTCGGAGAGCGTGGCGGTCTGCTCGTCCTGTGGCTTGGCGAAGAACTTGTTGGCAGCGGTGGTAATCATCTCGGTGCTGTCGCCTACCGACACGATGGCGGAGGCCAGCACGCGCACTTTAATGGGCTTGGGGCTGCCGTTGCGGTCCACGTCGGCAGTCTGGTCGGCGATGTCCAGGTCGATGTTGATGGCCTTGGACGGGATGCTGGTGCCGGTGGTGACTAAGGGGATTTCAATGGCCTTGCCCGGCCCCTTGTAGATGCGGATGCTGCCGCCGAAGAACGAGACCAGGCGGATGGTGCCCGCGTCCACGGTGCGCAGGAACGAGCTGATGATGATGGGAAAGGCGAGGATCACCGCGACGACGATGATGGCGACTACGATAGGACTCATGGTATTGGTTTCCTTTGCGTTTGCTTGCGATGCTGATAAGTGATGCGAAGCGGGGCGGGGGTAATCCCAAACCGGGGGGTTCTCCCTACAGCCGTGCCACGCGGCACGTGTTGGCGTGCGCGTCCACGCTAATCACGGTCAACTGCTCGCCGGGCGTGACCGGCTGGCCGCGGTCATCGGATTCCAGAAAGGCCAGCACGCGCACCCGCTGGCCGTCAATGGTAAGTTTCACCATGCCCCGGCCCTGGGCATCAAAGCGGCCCAGGGCCTCGCACTCCCCCGCGACTGTTCCTTCCAGCGCCGTGCCCGGCGTGGATGCGAACCGAAACACCAGCCCCCACAGTGGCCGAATGACCAGGCCATAGAACAGCAGGCCGCCGAGAATTGCCGCCAGTGCGGTCAGCGCCCCCGCCCAGTGCTGCGGCCTGAGCAGCAGCCCGGTCGCGCCCACGCCCACGCACACGCTGAAGATGGTCAGGGGCGAGAGCAGTGTCCAAATCTCCGAGGCCCCATGCCCGCCGTGCAGCTCGGTCTGCGCTGTTCGGCTTTGCCCGTTTTGCCCGTGCTGCGCGTGTGCAGCGTGTCCGTGCGCGTGCGTTCCTGCTCCATGACCGTGCAGGGCATGTCCGCCCGCGCCGTGTCCGTGGCCGGCGGCATGGTGCGCCCCTGCGTGCCCGTGTCCCAGGCCGAACAGGGCTTGCGCCAGCAGTCCCAATGCCCCAATCAGCAGCAGCGTGGTGTAGATCATAGCCTTCTACTTAGTGTGACACGGGACGGGGGAAATAGTTGCAGGGTGAGCGATAAAGTCTTTGCGCAGGTGTTGTTTGCGCTGTGCCCAGGGGTTGCAAGCGCATACCAACGACGGAAGAAAACGCTCCGTCGTTGGTATGCGCTTGGAAAGAGCAGGGAACGGGGATGCAATAAGTTCGCGAGGGGCGGCCCTCATGGTTGCGAGGGGCGGCCCTCATGGTTGCGAAGGGCGGCCCTCACCCGGTATAGGAATGCCACCCTCTCCCGCCCCTCCGGGCCTGCCAGTGCAGAAGCGGGGGAGGGTTAGGAGCAGTCGCAATTGGTTGGCTTGTGCCCATGTGGGCATCTTTATCCGGCTCCCCCTCGCCCGCTCACACACTGCACTGGTCAGCACTGGCTACCCGGAGGGCAGACCCGGCGGGCTGGCGTGCCCGGAGGGCTGCACTGGCAGGCCCGGAGGGGCGGGAGAGGGTGGCATTCCTATACCGGGTGAGAGCTGTTCCTATGTGCGGGGGCTTGCAGGATGGCGTTCTGTCAGCGGGCGCGCGAAGCACGCCCAGGAGGTGTCCGGCGCGGTACGGCTTGTGGGGCAGCCGGCGGAGGGGTAGTGTCGGGCGGGGCGGGGACAAAGCCTTTGGGGACGCGGCGCGGCAGGCGGGTTTGCAGCAGCTTCTCAATCCCCGCGAGCTGGGCTTCTTCTTCGGGGCTGACCAGGGAGAGGGCATCGCCGGGAGTGCCCGCGCGGCCTGTACGTCCGATGCGATGGACATAGTCTTCGGGGACGTGGGGCAGCTCAAAGTTGATGACGTGGGGCAGTTGCTCGATGTCCAGGCCGCGCGCGGCGATGTCGGTGGCGACCAGAATGCGCACCTGGCCCGTTTTGAAGTCGGACAAGGCTTTGGTGCGCTGGGGCTGGCTGCGGTCCCCGTGGATGGGAGCCGCGCTGATGCCGCGTTTCCCCAATTGCTTGGCGAGCTTGTCCGCGCCATACTTGGTGCGCGTGAACACCAGCGCCTGCACAATCTTGTGTTCGGCCAACAAGTGAACCAGCAGGTCGCGCTTGTCTTCCTTGAGGGAAGCGTAAACAGCCTGGGTAATAAGAGCCTTGTGCTCGGTGGGATGCGGCACATCCACCAGGGCGGGATGGGTCATTAATTGCGCGGCCAGGGTCTTGATTTCGGCGGGAAACGTGGCGGAAAACAGGAGGTTCTGGCGCCTCGCGGGCAGGAGGGCCAGGATTTTGCGGATGTCGCGGATAAAGCCCATGTCCAGCATGCGGTCGGCTTCATCCAGGATAAACACTTCCACTGCGCCGAGATTGACGGTCTGCTGGCTCAGGTGGTCCAGCAATCGCCCCGGCGTGGCGACCAGAATATCCACACCCCGGCGCAGTTTTTCGGTTTGGGGATTGATGGGCACGCCTCCAAAGACGACGGCAGAGACGAGCGGCAGGTAGCGGCCATAGTCGCGCACGCTTTCTTCCACCTGCGCGGCAAGCTCGCGGGTGGGGGTCAAGATTAAAGCGCGCACCGAGGCGGGCGCGCGCTGCGCGGGCGCGGGCGTCTGTGTCAGCCGCTGCAAGAGAGGCAGGGCGAACGCGGCGGTTTTGCCGGTGCCTGTCTGCGCGCCTGCCAGCACGTCGCGCCCCTGCAGAACCAGGGGAATCGCGTGCGCCTGCACGGGGGTGGGGGTGGTGTAGTGTGCGTCGGCGAGGGCGCGCAGGAGTTCGGGGCGCAGGCCGAGTGTGTTGAATGTCATAATAGTTGGTGTGATAAACGAATTACGGTGGTGCTTGGCATCAGGCCAAGAAGCCCTCACCCCGACCCTTGCATGGGAAAGAGACCCGCCAATGCACAAGCGGGCTTTTGCCCTGGCCCTGAAGGTCCAGGTTTTCTGCTCGGCCAACGCCTTTCATGCCCCTGCGGACTGGGGTTCTCCCGGCTGCCTGGCAGCGGCGGCAGCGGCGAGGCTTTGCAAAGCCGCGCGGAGGGCATCGGCCAGGGCAGGGTCGGAGACATGGCCCTGCGCATCTATTTTGGTTCGCACAGAGGGAATGGCAAAGGAAGCGTCGGCGGGAACAAATGCGCCCAGCACGGCCAGGATTTGTGTCAGCCAGGCGAGGGCCTTGTCGCCGCCCAGAAACGACGGCGAGGCGCTGAGGGCGGCGCACGGCTTGCCGCCGTCAAACTCGCCCGATGAGACCAGCCAGTCCAGCGCGTTTTTGAGGCTGCCGGGCATGCCGTGGGCGTACTCCGGCGTGCAAAACAATGCGGCATCGGCCTCGCGCAGCACAGTGCGCCAGCGCAGCACAGACGCGGGCGGGTCGTCAGTATCAAGTTCGGGGCTGTAATGGGGCAGGTCGCCCACGCCGTCAAAGACAGCGACTTCCATCTCTGTAGACGCAAGGCTGGAAAGGGCGCGCACGAGGGCGCTGTTGGAAGAATCGGCGCGCAGGCTGCCGGAAACAGCGGCAAGTTTCATAGACGCTCCTAGAGAAGCCAGACAGAAAAAGGCAGGAAGGCCCCCCCGCCTTGAGTTTGGGGAGCCGGAGAGGAACCTACCCCCCGCCCCTCCCTAAAGGGAAGGGAGTAGGAGAAATTGTCTTATGCCCTTCTTGCCCTCCGGCTCTGCCAGTGCATTAGCGGGGAGAAGGGCGAGGGGGCCTCTTGGACACCGACGCTTAATGTCCCGCGCCTGCCGGGGCTTTGCCTTTGCCGGGCCGCAGCAGCAGAATCGCCGGTGCGGCGAACACAAATGACAGGCCCAGCAGCAAAAAGCCGTCGTTGAACGACATCACTGCGGCTTGTCTCTGCACAAGGAGTTCTAACTGAGCCAATGCCATCTTAGCTCCATCAGGTAGGCTGTGCCCGTTGACGAGTGCATTGCCGGCAAGTGCATTCACCCGCGCAAGGTAGTTCGGGTCGCCTGGCGTCAGGTGCGCCACTAGGTTGTAGCGATGGAACTTCTCCATGTTGGTAATATAGGTGTTGAGGACGGCGATGCCGAACGAACCGCCGAGCTGCCGGGCCAGGTTGATAAACGACGAGCCTTGCGCAATTTCCGGGCCTTTCAGCGCGGCGAAGATGACGTTATTAATCGGCGTAAACAAGAAACCCAGCCCGAAGCCGCGAATGATCAAGGCAATGCGGGTGTCGGGTTCGCCGCTTGCAAGGCTCAAATGGCCCAAAGACCACATGGACCATGTGAACAAGCACACCCCAACCAAGATCAGCAGGCGCGGGTCCACCGTCTTTTTTGGACTGCTGAGCAGCCGTCCGCAGAGCATCGCCGAGACCGCTGTCGCCAGCCCACCCGGCAGCAGCACCAGGCCGGTCGCCGTCGGGGAAAAGCCCAGCACGTTTTGCGTAAACAACGGAAAGATAAAGATGCCGCCGTACAGCCCAAAGCCCAGGGCGAGAAACAGCACCAGGCCCGCACTGAAGCTTTTGTTCTTTAATACGCGAAAGTCTACGATGGGATGCGTGTTGCGCGGCGACAGCTCCCAGAAGACCATGCTGATCAATGTGACGGCAGCCAAAACAGTCAGCCGCTGGATCGCCACGCTGTCAAACCAGTCGTTCCGCTCGCCCTCTTCCAGCACGTACTGCAAAGACCCTAGTCCCAGGGTCAGCAGCACAATGCCCAGGTAATCAATGGTGCCGGTTTTGTTCTGGGCCTTCGTGTCATGCAAAAAGAACCACACGAGAGCGAGCGAGATGAGGCCGATAGGAATGTTGATAAAGAACACCCACGACCATTGATAGTTGTCCGTAATCACCCCGCCCAAAGTCGGGCCGACGGTGGGGGCCACCACAATGCCCAAGATAAACAACGTCTGCACCAGCGACTGCTGCTCTTTGGGAAACACTTCGCGCAGGGTCGCCTGCGCGGTAGACAGCAAGGCCGCCCCGCCTGCCCCCTGCGCGATGCGCCACAAGACCAGCTCGATCAATGTGCGCGACGTGCCGCAGAAGAACGACGCAATAATAAACAGCAGGATGGAAAAGCACAGGTAGTTCTTGCGCCCGAACCGCTGGGAAAGCCAGGCGGTCATCGGCAGCACCACGACATTGGACAGAATATAGCCTGTACTGACCCAGGCAATCTCATCGGTCGTGGCGTTCAGATTGCCCGCCATCTGCGGCAGGGCGACGTTGATAATGGTCGTATCCAGCACTTCCATGACGGCTGCGGTAATCAGGCCAATGAGTATAATCCAGCGCATGTGCAGATTGGCATCGTCGGGCGCTGCCGCCGCTGCGCTGCCGCCGGGAGGGCTTGCCGCGCCGCCGCCCGGCCCGTGCTGTGTGCGCCTGCCGCGCACGGAAGGGTTTGCAATAACATCCGCCATAAAGTAATCCTGTTTCTAACGGAAAGGCAAACGAGAAGATAACCGCCGCCTATAATACACGCTCGCCGCCAAAGAACCCACGTCTGCCGGAAGCATCAGGAGAAGAGTTCCGCAGGCCGCTGTTCTGCGTGAACACGGCAGGCGTGCGCTGCGTTCCTTGACACCGGGAACTCAACGCATGGACATGGGGAACTCAACGCACGCGCTCCACGTGCTCCCGTGCCTCGCGGATGCGCTCAATGCCCTGCGCCAGCAATGTGCGATGCCCACTGTCGTTGAGCCATGTGCTTGCGCCTGATGAGTGGGGCAGGGGAATATAAGTCACGCCATCCATGTCAAACGTCTGCCCAACCAAGGCTTCCAGCGAGGCGCGGGGCAGAAACGTGTCCATTGCCATTTTGCCAAAAAGAATCACCACCTGCGGCTGGACCAACGCCCGCTGGGCATCCAGCCACGAGCGGCAATTGCTTCGTTCGCGCGGGGACGGCGCACGGTCGGTGCTTTTGCCCGGCAGCCTGCCTGGAAAGCACTTGGTTAGCGCAGTCATATACACGCGCGTGCCGATGTCGTCGTCGCTAAACCCGGCGTCGCGCAGCCAGCCGATCAGCTTGCGTGCCGCAGGCCCTAAGTACATGCGCCCTTCGCGCCAATCGCTGATGCCGGGGGCCTGCCCAATCAGAAGAAACGGCGCGGGCGCGATACCCCACGCAAGAGGCGGCGGCGCAATCGGGAAACCGTCGCGCTCGCACCGCCGGCATTGCCGTATCTCATCGTGCAGCACGTCTATGGAACGCATGGGATTGAGTATACCTGCTGCCGATGTCCCAGCGCAGTTGCAGGGCCGGGGGAGCGTGTGCTACACTGCGTACATGCAGGATACGAGCGAACACGGCGCGACTTTGCGCGACACACTGGGTCCCTGGCTTCAGACAAACGAGCCGATGGCAAGGCACACCACACTGCGGGTCGGCGGACCGGCACGCTGGTTCTGGGCGGCCTCCGATGTGGAGCAGTTGTCCCACACGTTAAGCGTCTGCGCTCAGGCCAATATTCCCTACTTGTTTATCGGGCACGGCTCCAATCTGCTGATGAGCGACAAAGGATACGATGGCCTCGTTATTCAGAACCGCTGCAAACACACGGAGATTGGCACAGATACACGCGCCCAAAGCGGCGTCTCCTTCGGGTCGCTGTTCGCACAAACCGCCCGCGCCGGGCTGTCGGGGCTGGAATGGGCCATCGGCATTCCGGGCACGGTGGGCGGGGCATTGGTCTCCAATGCGGGGGCGTACCGGGGCAATATCGGGCCGCTGGTGGCAAGTGTCCGCGTCTTTCAGGACGGCCACGACACGACGGTCGGCCCTGAATGGATGGAGTTCTCGTACCGGGACAGCCGCCTTCGACGACTCGCCGAAGCGGGGGAGCAGATCGGACGCACGGTGATTTTGTCATGCACGCTGCGCTTTACCGAGCACGATGACCCGGACATAATTATGGCTCGCGCCAAAGAGTATCAAGCCCAGCGGCGCGCCAAGCAGCCTTATGCGCCGTCGGCGGGGTCTTTTTTCAAGAACGTCGTGGATAGGGAACTTGCCGCACGCGTTCCCGGCCTGTCGCCGGGGATGCGCGAAGCGGGGGTCGTGCCGGCGGGCTTTCTCATTGAAGCCTGCGGCCTGAAAGGGCTGCGCGAGGGTGGGGCGGAGGCCAGCGCGAAGCACGCGAACTTCTTTATCAATGCCGAGGGGGCGACGGCGAGCGACCTGCGCCGCCTCGCTCAGACAGTGAAAGCGCGGGTATATGACCGCTTCGGCGTGTCGTTGTGCGAGGAAGTGTTGTACGTTGGTGACTGGTCAGGCTGGGCCTGAAGCGTTGATGCGATGGGCTTGCCTCGGCTTTTCTTTGGCGTTTCTACGGCTTGGCAAGCCACAACCAACGACGGAACAATTTCTTCCGTCGTTGCAACGCGCTGGGCACGCCCTCAAGACGGCGTTGCCATACCGGAAGGGAGCCGCTATGAAATTGACCCTACACATTGACTTCACCACGTCTCTCTTGTTGATTTTCGGCGTAATCATTGGCATGTGTACATTGGCCGTGTTGCTCTGGGCGCAGAAGTACCTGCAAGGTCGGCAAAAGTGGTATGGGCCGGTGCTATGGCTTTTAGGTGTCTCCCTTTGGAGTTTGGGCTTCCTCCGCTTTGGATCGGACTATGGCAGTTTGCGTTTTGGAACAATAGAAGCCAATGTTGTTTCGTGGGGACCCCTGCGTGTATTGTACTTCTGCCTTGCGGGGACGGCTGTGTGGGTCATTGGTCTGCTGTTGTCTTGGCGATTGACAAGGTTCTCAGCGACGCCAAGTCAGCAGATGCCGGAGCAGGAGAGCATCTGGCCGCCGCCGCCAAAACGACCAACAGGCGAGCTGCATAGCAACAAATAGTACCAACGCCGTATGCCTACAGTAACAACAAAACAGCTCCTGCGGCGTTGGCAAAGCGCTTCCCTTTGCAGCGGTGATAAACCGTGGTGCAAGCAGCCTGCTGGTTTATAGTTGCCGATAAATGCTATACTCAGCGTGGGCGCTTGGGGGCTGGCGCGTCCCGTACACATGACCGGATAGTGTCGGCGAGCGAGGCAAGCGTTTGATTCCGGTGTAGCAACCTCGCAACGGGTATCAGTCCTACTTTAGAGACTATCACGGAGGCAAGCGCCATGCAGTACAAATCACGCTTTGTCAAAGTTGTTGTTCTCCTTCTGTTGCTTTTAGCGGGGCTTCACATGGCTTCCGTTGCTCTGTTCGGCAGCCCTGCAAACCAAGCCTTATTCCAAGCGGCGGCAGACGGAAATGTGGCGGGCGTGGAGACGGCACTCGCGCAGGGAGCCGATGTCAACACCTGGGTGGATGATGATAGCCCTACGCCGCTGATTATCGCCGCACTTGGCAACCATGTAGATGTGGCGCGCGTCCTCATCGCACATGGGGCAGATGTCAACAAAGTGTCGGGCGAGAACGCCGAGGAACGTCCCCTAGATGCCACCAGTGACCCGGTGTTTGTGAAGCTGCTGATTGCGCATGGCGGCAAGCACGCGCCTCAGACACACGCTCCCGCGCGATAGACCTGCGCGGTTTATGCAAGAGCAACAGCCCCGGCAGCGTCAGCAAAGACGCGCCGGGGCTTTGCGCCCATCCACGACAACGGCTTGTATCTGCTCATGGAGCGGCCCCTCTCATCCCGCATTGTCACGCAGCCGACAGCCCCCGGTTCTTAAATGAACCGGGGGCTGTCTTCGTGTTCCAGCAATGCGCGTAAAGCCCGCACCCTTTATGGATTGGAAACCCATTGCCCGGCACAGCCGCCCCGATGTTTGGGAACGACACGCATGGGATAAATAAAGCGATGGCACAAGCCACAGAGGAGCATCCTGTTTTGAAAAGAGCAATCTTACGCACTGTATTGGCACTGGCGGGCACGGCGCTGTGCCCGCAGGCTGGCTGGGCGGCCCCTATCACAGTCACCGTGGACGGCACGCCCGTTTCCTTTAGCGGTACGCCGCCCGCCGAAGTGCAGGGCAGCGTGCTGGTGCCGCTGCGCGGGGTCTTTGAGGCTCTGCATGCCGATGTGCGCTACAACAGCGCCACCAAAGTGATCAATGCGCAAAAGGGGACGACAAGCGTTGTGCTGCCGCTTGGCTCAACGCAGGCCACTGTCAACGGCCAGGCGCAGACCTTGAGCCAGCCTGCGCAGACTGTCAGCGGCACGACGCTTGTGCCCCTGCGCTTTGTCGCGCAGGCATTCGGCGCATTCGTGCAGTGGCACGCGGCCACATCCACCGTAGAGATTAAAACGCAGGACCCGCACCTGTCCTCCCTGCCGTCGCCGAGCGCGGTCTTGGGAACGCCTGTCAGCGGCGTGGTGGGGCAGTTGACCGGCGTGTATGCGTCCACCGTGCCGCCCCAAATCACCGTGCGCGTCAATGGGCAGAACACGTCTGTGCCGTTCAATGCGCAGACCACATTCCTGCGGGCCGGCGGCGGGCAGCCCGGCGTTCAGGTTTCGCCCGACCAACTGAAAGTGGGCGACCAGGTGACGGTGCAGCGCAGTCCCAATGGCCCGGCGACTTTGGTGACTGCGACCTATGGCGAGGTGCGCGGCACGATCAAGAGCATCGGCAAGCTGGGCAACGGCGACAGCGTGCTGATCCTCAACGACGGCACGACGGTTGAGCTGATCCCCAACGTGCCTGTGTCCATGTCCGGGCGCACTGTTACGCTGTCCGACATCATGCCGAATGAAACTGTTGTTATCCGCACCAACCCCGGCAACAACATCGGCTACGGCGTTGCCGTCGCTACTCAAGACGATCCCAATCCGGCCCCGCCAAACACTGCTTCGCCGGGCGGCAGTACGTTCAATCCTAATCAAGCCCCGCTGCCTGCGGGCGCGTCCGTGGTGACGGTTGATTCGTTTACCACCGATGTGACGCGGCCCCTCAAGGCCGGAGACGTTCTGCACGCCACGCTTATTGGGACGCCTAAAGGCAAGGCATCGTTTGCCATCCCCGGCATCACCGAGGACATTCCCATGCGGGAAACAAGCGCCGGGCACTACGAGGGCACCTACACCGCAGCCAAGAATGTCAGCGTATCCGGGGCCGCCGTGCTGGGCAAGCTGACGGCATTCGGGACAGTCGCGCCGTTGGTGCAGGCCTCGGGCCTGGTTACCGTGGACACATCCGCCCCCAAAGTCTTGGACTTCAGCCCCGCCAAAGGTGCGACCGTAGACAGCCGCGACCCTTTAATCTACGCCACGCTCTCGGATGAAAACGGCGTCGGCGTGGACCCCGCATCCGTGCATGTACGCCTGGACGGGGCAGATGTGACCAATCAAGCCACGGTCACGCCCACGTTTTTTAATATCAAAGCAAGCCGCTTAAACGCAGGGCCGCACCAAGTGCAGGTCAGCGTCGCCGACCGGGCAGGCAATGTCGCCAGCAGCCAGTGGTCGTTCACCGTGACGGACAACGGCCTCGTGCAGTCGTTCACTTCGGATACCCCGCCGGGCCAGGCGGTCAATGTCGGGCAGACCATTCGCTTTACTTTGCACGCCCAGCCGGGCGGCAATGCCGAAGTCGCTTTGGGCAAAGTGGCCTCCCATGTTCCCCTGCGCGAAGGCACGACGGGCGTTTATACCGGCGAGTACACAGTCGTGCCGGGAGACAGCCTGACCGGCGCGCCGGTGTCGGCGCGCTTCAGCAAAGACGGCAAGACAGTCACGACGCCTCTTGCCAATGCCCTGACCATTGACGCGGGCGCCCCCGTGCAGCCCACCATCACGACGCCCGAGAACGACTCCCTTGTCAGCGAGACATTGGACGTGGAAGGCAAAGCCGCGCCCGGCATGACCGTCCGCGTGAGCATAGATTATGTCAGCAAAGCGCTGGGGGGATTGTTTTCCGTCAACGGCTCGGTAGGCAGCAAAGACGTAGTCGCCGACAAGAACGGAAACTGGAAAGCCGATGCCTTTACGCTCAAGACCAACAGCTTATTAGCCAGCGACCGGGCGACGGTCTTTACCATCAGCGCGGCCACGGTGGATACTGCGGGGACGCTGTCCACGCCCGCCAAAGTGGTCGTGCGGCGCGGCTGATTAAGAACACACAACGCATGAAAACACTCCTAGCCCGCGTGCAGCGCATCTTCCTGGTCAAGTTCTTTATTGATGTCTTTGCGCGCTTCGGCAAGGACAACGGCGGCCTCCTCGCGGCGGGCCTGGCCTTCTTCATGGTGCTGGCTTTCGTGCCCCTGCTATTGGTCGGCTTGTGGTTCCTGGGGCATCTGTACGCTCATCGCCCGGATGAAGCCCTGCGCCAAATCCAGACCAATATCCTGCCGCAGATTATCCCCGGCGGCGGGGCGAGCAAGGAGGTGACGCACCTCATGGAGCGCGCGGGGATTGCCTCGGCGGACGGGCAGCATGCCGGTCCTGCGCTGCTGAAACTCCTGCGCGGGCATGGACTGGCGGGTATCCTCGCCATTCTCACAACCGTTTGGGCGGCCATTCAGGTCTTCGTCAATGGGTCTACGGCGATGAATGCCGCGTGGGAAGTCACGGAAAAGCGCAACTGGTTTGTCCTGCGCCTGGTCGCCTTGGGGCTGCTGGTGGGCGTGGGGATATTGCTGGTGGCTTCGCTGATCGCTACGGGTATTTCCACGCATATCTCGGCGCAGCGCTGGGCACACGCGCTGCCGTTTGAGGGGCTGGTATCCAGCCTGGGGCTGGAAGCGCTGGCGGTGCTTGCGAGCGCGGGCATGTACACGGCGATTTATAAGTTTCTGCCTGCCGCGCGCGTGTCCTGGAAGGCGGCTCTGGCAGGCGGGGTGTTTTCAGCGATCACCTGGGAGATTGCTAAGAAGGCCTTGGCGGTGTATCTGCTCAAGCCGAACCATTCTTTGTATGGCGATCTGGGCAACCTGATTGTGTTTATCCTGTGGGTGCTTTATTCCATGACCATTTTGCTGCTGGGGGCCGAAGTCGCCGCCAACTACGCCGCTGAGGTGGAACAGCGCTCGGTCAGCCATCTCAAGCGGGCGGCCCTTGCCACCCCCGCCGCCGACACGGGGACATCTTCCGGTTCGCCGCTGGCCCGCTCCAAAGAGCGCAGCCGCACTCAGCGCGTCCGCAAGACGGGGCGTTAGGACGGCGAGCAGGCCCGCCGCCGCTAATCTTAAACCTTGGCAGGGGCCGTCCCTGCCATTCCCTAAAATAAGCCCCAGCGTTTCTTGCGTGGCCCCGTATCATTTTCCCCCTCGGAAGGTGATGCGGGGCCTAGCTTTTGCAGCTCTTGCTGGGCGTAAAGCCCCGGCTCGCTGTGCGGGTCCAGCGCGACCGCCTGCTCAAAATGGACGCGGGCGTCACCCGGACGCTCGGCGGCCAGGAGGCAGCCGCCCAGGACGCTGTGCCGCAGGGCGTCGGCTGGCTCCAGGACAAGCGCGCGCTCGTAGAGCGCGATGGCCCGGTCCAGGCTGCCGCGCATGGCGTGCAGGCGGGCGAGGTTGACCACCGCTTTGTGGGCGTCGGGGAAGCGCTCCACGGCTTGTTCGCCGATGTCTATCGCCGCGCCGATATTTTCCTCTTGCTCGTAGGTGCCCGCAATGTTGACGTACAATGTTGGGTTGTTTATGCCCTGCGCCAGCGCCCGCTCCCAGAAGCTGCGGGCGGTCTTGGGGTCGCCCAGAGAGATGGAGCACAGCCCTAATTCAAAGTAAATCTCGCCAAGCTGGGCCGGGTCATCGGCGAGGCTGATGGCCTGCGAGAAGCGTGCCCTTGCGCCGTGATAGTCGGTGCTGCTTTTCATCAGCACCGCGCTGTTGAGCAGGGCGGGCAGAAACGATGGGTCGCGTGCCACCGCCTGGTTGTAATAGCCGAGCTTTGTTTCGGGGGTCTTTGCCACGCGCAGTCCTTTGATGAAGGCATAATAGGCCTCCCAGGACGCTGTGGCCTGGAGCGCATCGGTGGTGAAATACGGGGGAATGTTGACCCCCAATGCATCTAAAAGCGCCTCGCACAGCCGGTATTGCAGGGCCACAAACAGGTCAAAGTCTAGAACCAGCGTTTCGGGCCGGTCGGTGTCGCCAAAGGCTCGGAACGCGAGTGCGGGCGGCGCGGCAAACCTGTTTTGTGCTGGAAAGAAGATGCGCAGGCCGACGCTCACTTGGGTCAATGCGCCGGTGTGGGGGTCGCGCGTGCAGGACAGCATGCCGTCGATGAGGGCATCGCACCGGGCGCGGGCGGCGAGGGCGCGGACATCGGCTTCGGAGAACGGGGCGACAGGCCGCTCGCGCTTGTCGGGGCCGCCGGTCTGCGCGTGGACATCGGCATAGGAAAAGCCGCCGGCGACATCTATCGCTGTTTGCAGGGCGAACAAGAGGCCGTGCTCAAACAGCAGGATGTCCTCGCCGTAGTCGTCGGCTCCGAGGGGGGCGAAGACCAGTTTTCGCTTGTCGTGTGGCATACTGTGATTGTACCTGATTGGCGCGGCTGGGCCTCTGCTGATTAGGGTATCGGCAGGTGCGCGGGGGTTTTGCAGGGTGGTTTTTGCGGGCGGTTGGGCTGTTGCTGCCTTATTGCTGCCTTATTGCTGCCTTATTGCGCTATTATAGTTCTCTTATTGCGCTTATGTAATTGTGCTGCTGCTGCGCTGTTTTTCTGTGCATACGCTGAGGAAAATGCTGTGACCTGCCGATACTTTTGCCTATGAACATCGGCAGACTTGTTGTGTGCGCGGCGGCTGTCGCCGCGTGTTTGCTGCTGCTGTCGCGCCAAAGCGCGGCGGCCCCGCGGGAGCCGGGCGCGGCGCGGCATGCGGCGGTGGCTGAGAGCGTGCCGCCGCTGGTTGTGACGCCGAAGATGCGGCGGTATGCGCGGACGGGGTACGGGCTGTATTTCGCGGGGACGCTTTATGGGTGGGCCGTGCTGTGCGGCGTTTTGGCATCGGGTTTGTCGGCGAAGATGCGGGACAGGGCCGAGCAGTTGGCGAAGCCTCCCCTGGCGCGTCTGGCGGTCTATTACGGCTTGTTGACAGTTGCGCTGGGGCTGGCGCGGCTGCCTTTTGCCTGGTATGGCGGGTTCTGGCGGGAGCGAATATATGGTCTGTCCGGGCAGAGTTTTGGGTCGTGGCTGGGGGACTGGCTGAAGGGCGAGGGTGTGAACTGGGCGATTTCCGTGCCTGTGCTGGGCTTGGCGCTGTGGCTGATAGGGCGTTCGCCGCGCCGCTGGGCTTGGTGGCTGTGGGGGGCGTGCGTGCCGATTGTGGCGTTTGGCATCTTTGTCGCGCCGCTTGTCATAGACCCTTTGTTTAACAAGTTTACGCCGCTGCCTGCCGGCCCGCTGCGCGTGCGGATTGCCGCGCTGGCGGCGCAGGCGGGGATTCCCCGTGCGCCTATTTATGTGGTGGACAAGAGTCGTCAAACGCGCACGACCAATGCGTATGTCACGGGGCTGGGGTCTTCGGCGCGCATTGTGATTTGGGACACGACATTGCAGCAGTTGCCGCCGGATGAAGTGGTTGGCATTGTCGGGCACGAGATGGGGCATTATGTTTTGAAGCATATCCTCTGGGGTTTTGCGGAGGCAGTGGCGGGCCTGCTTATCATGCTGCCGCTGGCGGGAAGTATTGTGCAGTGGACAGTGGCGAAGCGTGGGGCGCAGTGGCATTTGCGGGGCATGACGGATATGGCTGCCGTGCCTGTGTTTTTGCTGACGGTTTCCGTGCTGGGCTTTTTGTCGGACCCGATTGCCAACAGCCTGTCGCGGCGCATGGAGCATCAGGCGGATGCTTACGGGCTGGCCTCTACGGGCAATGGCCCGGCGCTGGCGCGGGCGTTTGTGTATTTCGCCTCGCACGATTTGAGCGATCCGTACCCGCCGCCTTTGATTAAGTTTTGGCTGTTTTCGCATCCTCCGATTGGCGAGCGTATTAATTTCGTGCTGGGCAGGAAAAACGTGCTCCCCTCCCGAACGTGACTTCCACTAACCTATGAATACGCTTCAGCGGCAGATGCGCTTCAGCGGCAAAGGATGAGCGACTGATGACTAAAGTAAGATTTGGACTGGTAGGCTGCGGGACTATTCACAGCTGGCATGTGGACGTGCTCAAGAACCTCTCGGATGAGGCGGAGATTGTCGCCGTCTGCGACATTGTGCCGGAGCGGGCGCAGGCATCGGCGGACAAGCTGGGCGTTCCCGCCTACACCGATTACAAGAAGATGCTGGCGCGCAAAGACATTGACGCCGTCGCTATCGGCACGCCGTCGGGCCTGCACGCCGATCAGGGCATGCAGGCAATCAGGGCCGGCAAGCATGTGGTGGTGGAGAAGCCGATTGATGTCAGCCTCAAGAAAGCCGATGCCTTGATTGCCGCCGCCCGCAAAGCCAATCTGGTGCTGACTCCTATCTCGCAGAACCGCTACGGCGGCGGTATTCTCAAGCTGCACGAGTGGCTGCACGAAGGCAAGCTGGGGCGTCTGGTCTACGCCGACTCCGCAGTGATTTGGTACCGCTCGCAAGGGTATTATGACAGCGGCGACTGGCGCGGAACCTGGGCGCTGGATGGCGGCGGCGCATTGGCTAATCAGGGCGTGCATTACGCCGACCAATTGCGCTGGGCGATGGGGCCGATCAAGAGCCTCTCGGCAAAAGCCGCGACATTGGGCCATGAGCGCATTGAAGTGGAAGACATTGTCACCGCAAGCATTGAGTTTGAAAGCGGGGCCATCGGCACTCTGACTGCCACCACCTGCGCTTATCCGGGCTTCGCTACCACGCTGGACATCTACGGCACCGAAGGCAGTGTCAAGATCGCCAACAACGAGCTGACGCAGGCTGTCTTTACCAATGGCGAGACCTACGATGCCGATGCCCTCAAAGCCGCCGCGCCTGCCGCCGGCGCAGGCGACCCCACCGCAATCAGCAACCATGGGCACACCGCCCAGTTCCGCGACTTTATTGAAGCCATTCGGGAAGGGCGCGACCCGTGGATTACCGGCGAAATGGGCAGGGATGCATTGGAGCTTGTGGTCGGTGTTTACAAGTCCGCTCGCACGGGCAAGCCTGTTTCGTTCCCGCTGCCCGCCAGCCAGGGCCGGGGCGATCAGTAGCCCTTGTCCCGCCGCCAGTGGGGTGAAGCCCTCGGCATGGGCGTGTGCTTGGGGCATGCAGTCATTGGCGTTGGCTTGTGCTTGGGGCATGCAGTCATTGGCTTTGGCTTGTGCCGGGGGTATAAAACCCCTGGCAAGGGACGAAGCCATGTCCTTCGGACGTAAGAGACGCTCACGGTACCTACTCTTCTGCCCGTGAGGGCTTGGCCTCGTCTCTGCCGGGGGGTTCACACCCCCGGCACAAGCCAACGCCAATGACTGTTTGCCCCAAGCACAAGCCAAAGCCAATGACTGCATGCCCCCGGCATCAGCACAGCACGACACAGCGAACTTGCTTATGACATCCCTCACCATTCGCCGGGCCGAGCGCGCCGATGCCGACGCCCTTTTGACGCTAATCATCGCGCTGGCCGACTTTGAGAAGCTGCCGCCGCCCGATGCTGATGCGCAGGTACGCTTGATTGCAGACGGCTTTGGCGAGCATCCCCGCTACGAGGCATACTTGGCTTTCAACGAGGGCATCCCCGCGCCGATTGGGTATGCGTTCATCTTTGAAACCTACTCTACGTTCCTTGCCCGCCCGACCCTTTACCTGGAAGACCTCTTTGTGCTGCCGGACTACCGCAGGCAGGGCGTGGGCGGCGCGCTGCTGCGCTTTCTTATCAAGATGGCACAGGAGCGCGGCTGCGGGCGCATGGAATGGACCTGTTTAGGCTGGAACACCAATGCGCAGGCGGTGTACGAGAAGCTCGGCGCGCAGAGCATGGACGAATGGCTGCTGTACCGCCTGGCCGGGAATGCGCTTTACGGAGGAAACCAATGACACTCACGGCATGGCCGACAATACTTGCGGCGTTTCTCGCATCGCTGGTGGAGTTTGTGGAAGCCCTGACTATTGTGCTGGCGGTGGGCGCGACCCGTGGGTGGCGGGCGGCTTTGGGCGGAGCCGCCGCCGCCGCCTTGCTGCTCGCCGTGCTGGTGGGCCTGTTCGGGCCGCAGCTTGCGCACTTTAATGTGCCCGCGTTTAAGCTGGTGATCGGCACCATGCTCCTTCTGTTCGGCCTGCGCTGGCTGCGCAAAGCCATTCTGCGGGCGGGCGGCGCGGTGGCTTTGCACGACGAAGCGGCAATCTATGCCAAAGAAACAGCTGCCCTCAGCACGCATAACACGCCGACAAACGGCGGCGGGTTTGACTTTGGGGCGGCGGGGGCTGCCTTCAATGGCGTCTTTATTGAAGGCGTAGAAGTGGTCTTTATTGTGCTGGCGGTTGGGGCGGCGGGCGGCCCCGCCAAGCTGGTACCCGCGAGCCTGGGGGCTGTGGCGGCGGCGGTGGTGGTCGTGGCCCTGGGCATTGTCGCGCGCAAGCCGCTGACCCGCATTCCCGAGAATGCCTTGAAGCTGGCTGTGGGCGCCTTGGTGTCGGCATTTGGGACATTCTGGGCGGGCGAGGGCCTGCGCCTGACGTGGCCGGGCGGCGATTGGGCGACCATCGCGCTGGCCGCAGGTTATGCTGTTGTGGCCGTTATTGGCGTCGCCCTGGTGCGTGGCGTGATGTCCCCCAAGTTGGCGAAAAGCTAGGAGCGTTCTTATGACTGTACTGCGCACGGCGGCGCGTGAATTAATCGGCTTGTTTGTGGACGACTGGGCGTTTGCACTTTTACTGATCGCCTGGGTCGCTTTGTTTGCGACATTGGGACAGCGTCTGCCAAAAGAGTGGGAAGGCGCAGTGTTCTTCGCGGGCCTGGCGATCTTAACCCTGGTCTTTGCCGTGCGCAAGGCAGGCAGCGTCCGCACCCGCCCTTAATTCCTATCCCTGTTTCCCCGTTCTTTTTCCTTTCTATTCCCGAGGAGACCCCCTGATGAAAATTGTGACATTGATCGCCAGCGGCGACTTGCGCCTGTCGGCGAACCAGGCCTGCTGGGAGGCGCAGGCCGCGATGGAAGCGCAATTAACCGCCGCGTTTGCGCGCGAAGGCGCGACTGTGCAGCGCGGGCATCCGTATGATCCGCTCAAGAAGCATGGCTTTATTGATAGTCAAAAGTACGGCATGGAAGTCTTTCGCACCATTGACCCGGAAGCCCCGCTCGTGGTTGCCGAGGCCGTGTGGCAGTATTCGCACCATGTCCTGCCGGGCCTGATCACCCACCAAGGGCCGATCCTTACGGTCGCGAACTGGAGCGGGACATGGCCGGGCCTGGTGGGCATGCTCAACCTGAACGGCTCCTTGACAAAAGCCGATGTTACCTATTCCTCGCTGTGGAGCGAGGAGTTCACTGATGACTTCTTCATGCGCGGCCTGCGCCAGTGGCTGCGCGACGGCCATGTGCGCCACAACAAAGGGCATGTCCACCCCTACGGCGAGAATGTCATCAACACCCCCCGCGAGGCGATCGCGACTGGGGAGCAGGTCGCCGCCGACCTGTGCCGCGACAAAGCCATCATGGGCATCTTTGACGAGGGCTGCATGGGCATGTACAACGCCATCATCCCCGACCATCTGCTGCACCCGACCGGCGTGTTCAAGGAGCGTCTCAGCCAGTCCTCGCTCTACGCCAAGATGCTGACTGTGGGCGACAACGAGGCGCAGAAAGTCTATCAGTGGCTGCTGGCCGAAGGCATGACCTTTCATCTGGGCACCGATGACGCCGCCGAGCTGACCGAGGCGCAGGTGCTCGCCCAGTGCAAGATGTATATCGCTGCCCTGCGCATCGCCGACGAGTTCGGCTGCGGCACCATCGGCATCCAATACCAGCAGGGGCTGAAAGACCTGGCCCCCGCCTCCGACTTGGTAGAAGGCCTGCTCAACAACGTGTCCCGTCCGCCGGCGTACCATGAGGAAACCGGCGCGGAGCTGTACGCGGGCCAGGCATTGCCCTGCTTCAACGAGGTGGACGAGTGCGCGGGCCTAGATGCGTTAGTCACCAATCGTGTTTGGACGGCCCTGGGCTGGCCGCCGGAGACCACCCTGCACGACCTGCGCTGGGGACGCCAGTACACCGGCCCAGACGCCGACGGCGCGCCTTTGGACGAGTACGTGTGGGTGTTTGAGATTTCGGGGGCCGTGCCTGCCGCCCATAACATTGGCGGCTACGCGGGGTCGTACAGCATGCGTCAGCCGCCGATGTACTTCCGATTGGGCGGCGGCACGCTGTCGGGTGTCGCGAAGCCCGGCGCGATTGTTTGGAGCCGCGTGTTTATCGCGGGCGGCACGTTGCGCTGCGACCTGGGTCTGGGCACTGTCGTGTCCCTGCCGCCGGAAGAGACGCAGGAGCGCTTAGATTTAACAACCCCGCAATGGCCTATTATGCACGCCGTGCTGCACCATATCACCCGTGACCAGATGATGGCCCGCCACAAAGCTAACCACATTCAAGTGGCCTACGCCCCCGATGCCGAAGCCGCCCGCGCGGGCTTGTACGCCAAAGCTGCCGCCCTGCAAACACTCGGCCTGGAAGTGTGTTTGTGCGGCGACGTGTAGATGACCCACCGCAAAGGGGCAGGACAGATGTCCTGCCCCTTTTTCTTGTGCCGCGCCGTCAGGGTATGTGCTTCTTGGCAGTGGGGCTATGAGTGTGCATAATCACTGACAGGATCGCCCCCCGGCCCTGCTCCCCGCTACGGAGGCCCTGCGACTAGGGGCCAATTCTGGGGGAGTAGGAGAGAATAGGAGGGAAAATGCCACAGCCAAAGCCCTTCTTGTCCCCCCAGAATTGGGGGCTAGGGGGCGATCTTACGGCTTTCTCTATAATCCTATGGCTCTGTGACTTGGGCGCCAGCCATCGGGACATAAAGGCGTGTCGCTGAATATGTGGCGTTATCAAACACGCCCGCCGGGGTAGGCTGGTCGTAAACAAAATGGTAAGTATTGACGTCAAAACCTCCTACTTTGCTGTTCCTGACTTGCCATTCTCCTTGTTGTACACGCTGCGTCTGCGGGTCTACCCACACCGTTTTATGAAAGATAAGTGGCTCTTGTATGCGGTGAATAGCGCCGACTGGAAATGTTGCTGTGATGTCTTTACGGAATCGCAACAGCGCTTGACTGTTTAGTGTCACCTGTTCTTGCTTCCACGGAGTTTGGTTAGACACCACAAACGAGCCGTCCTTAAACAATGGGTTGTTTTTCTGAGCATTGAATGATGTTAGACCCTTTAGTGTGTCTCGCACTTCGTCGGCTATGGGCTTCTGCAAAGGTCTAATTATGGTTTTGCCGTCGTCCATATTAGTCCGGTGCGAGCCTTGCGCGTCTAGAAGTTCCCAGTAGCCGCCGCTGATGCTTTGCGTGGTTGGGTCGGGCGGTACCACTGTGGCGATGGCGGGCGGATCACGTCGCACCCAGACTTGTCTGACTTGGTGCATTTGGGTGCTGCCATCGGGGTTGTAGACGGTTATTGTTTGTGTCCAGGCGACGCTGCGAACGCGCTGCATGGCAAGCACTGTGTCGGCGTAGGCGGGCGGCAAAGGCGCTTGTTTGCTGGGCCAGAGTGTCACCGCCAGCACAACAGCGAGGCAGGCGGCGAGGGCCAGAGCGATGCGGGCTTTGCGCGCCACAAAGCGGCGTGGCGGGACGGCGACAGGCTGTGGGTGTTCTAAAATCATGGGGGTGGCCTCCATTCGGGCGGTTTGCAGGGGAAGCGCGAGGGCAATCCGACTTTGCAATGCGGCGGGCGGGGCGGCATTGCGCCAGGCACGAGCCTCGGTGCCGAGTTGGACGATTTCGGCATAGGCGGCGGCGCAATCGCGGCACTGTGCTAGGTGACGACGCACGCGCCAGGCCCGAAGAGGCGGCAATGCACCATCGGCCAGGGCATTGAGTTCAGTTTGCGTTTGTTCACAGGTCATGGTTCGTCTCCTCGCGGAGTAAAATCCGCAGCTTTTGCACGGCGTCATGCACCCGCGACTGCACCGTGCCCTGCGGAATGCCGAGCGCCTGGGCTGCCTCGCGGTATTTCAAGCCTTCGCTTTTCACCAATAAGAACGCTTCGTACAACTCGTCGGGCAAAGTGGCGAGGGCGGCATCTAAAGTCATTCGTTGCAGGGTCGCGCAGCTGGGGTCGCCGCGCGGGTCATGCGGCTCAGGTGCGTCGTCCCACGAAACCGCGCGGCGTTCTTTGTCGCCCCTGACCCGATGCCAGCGAAACAGGGCGATGCGGTACAGCCACGTCAGCACCGACGCGCGCCCTTCAAAGCCGTCCGCCCCCTGCCAGGCCGCCACAAACACATCTTGTGTTAAGTCCTCCGCATCGCTGCTATGCCCGCACAGGCGCAGGCAAAACCGGTACACCTGCGCGCCATGCGCGCCGTACAGGTGGGTAAACCCTGCCGTGTCGCCTGCCGCCATTTGCCTCAGCCACGCCTGCTCGTTTTGGTTCACGCGCTGTTCCTCGTCCTGCTCTTATTATGATAGTGACAAGAAAGCGGCGTTTTGTTGGCGCATCGGCAAAAATAAACGCCCCCGGCGCCAAAGGCGGGCGGGGGCAAAGGGAGATGATTGGAAAGGAGAGAGAGAACCTCTCCCCTTGCTTCGCAGGGCTTCCCCTAAAGGGGAGATAAGGAAGGTGGCAATCGGTTCAAGGGGCTGCTATATGGGGCTTGCCAAGCCAATGCTCCCATTCTGTATCTCCCCTTTAGGGGAGGCCCTGCGAAGCAAGGGGAGAGGTTCTCCCAGACGCGGCGGCTCAGTGTTGCACACCCATCACTTACGCTTTCCCACAGCATTGCATACGCATACCAACGACGGAACAAATCCTTCCGTCGTTGGTATAGGCTCGCAACGCTTTCGCTCAGCCGGAAGAAAGCTGCGCATGCACCAGGCACAGCCGCAGGAAAGACGACAAAACGCTACTGGATCTCGCGGGTGGCGTCCAGTTCGTCGTCGGTGGCGTGGGCGTGACGCTCTTTGACGGGGATGCGGTCGGGCATAGGCTCGCCCCGGCGTCCGCGGACGGCATTCGCGCCCGGCTGCGAGGCGCGGGCGAGGGTGGCGTCCTGGTCATCGTCGCCGCCCAGGTCGTCATCGTCCGGGTCGGCGTCTTCGTCTTCGTTGTTGTCGTCATCGTAGTCGTCGAGTTCTTCGCCGTCGCGGATGATGCGCGGGGGCAGGCCGAGGACGGTGTCGGGGACTTCTTCCACCTGAAAGCCGCCGCTGCCGAAGTCCTGCGGGAGATGGGTGCCGAAGCCGCGCGCGATCCCCTCCACGGTGCCGGTCTGGTCGGCGGACGGCTGGCCGTTTTCGTCGCTGCCGGAGTAAAGATCGTTCGGGTCCATGCCGGCATTGGGCGCGGGGTCGGTTTCGGTCATTTCGGCTTCCCAGTCGGAGAGGCCGCCGTCCGCGCCGCCGACGCTCTTTTCTTCGGGCGTCAGAAACACGGCGTCCCCGGCGTGTTTCTCCACGAGGTCGCCCAAACTGCCGACGGTGTTGGTGTTTTCGTCAAACAGTTCGTGATGGATTTTGCTGTGCTTGTCAAGTCGCTCGCCGGACATAATCAAAGTCTCCTTGTCTTTCCCAAATACTGTACCCGCCAGGCTTTGGTTGACAAACGAGGGGGGATGCGATAAAATAGGTCGGTTTTGCGTAGGATTAAACACTGCCAAAGCAAAAGGAAACCTTGTATGCAGCTTGCCGTGATTACCGATGAGATAGACACCGACCTGGAACGCGCCCTTGACGTAATGGCGGAATATGGCGTGCGCGGGGCCGAGCTGCGGGCGATCTGGGACAAAAACATCGCCGATGCTCCCGCAGAATACTGGCACCGGGCCAAAGCGCTGCTGGACGCGCGGGGAATGCACGTGGTCGGGATCGCGTCGCCGTTTTACAAGTGCGACCTGCCGGGCGTCACCGCCGAGGGCGAAGCGGGGCCGCTGCACAGCGCGACCGCGCGGGGACTGGCCGAGCAGATCGTGTTGCTGGAACACTGTTTTGACGCCGCCCGTTTTTTCGGCACCAATCTCATTCGCGTCTTCTCTTTTTGGAAGCGGGGCACGCTGACCCCCGAGATTGAAGAGCAGATCGTGGACGCATTCGCCGAGCCTGCCGCGATGGCCGCGCGCGCGAATATGATCTTAGGGATAGAAAACGAGCACGCCTGTTATCTCGGCACGGGCGCGCAGACAGCCCGTGTTTTGGAAGAAATCAACTCGCCGCAGGTGCGGGCGATTTGGGACCCCGGCAATGCGTTTATGGACGGCGAAAAGCCATTCCCCACAGGGTACGACGCGATCAAAGAGTTTATCACCCATGTGCATATCAAAGACGCCGCCGTGCCTGCGGGGTCGCTCACGCCCGAATGGGCCAAAGTGGGGGCGGGGCAGATTGACTATGCCGGGCAGTTCGCCGCACTGAAAGCCTCAGGCTACCAGGGCTATGTTTCTTTGGAAACGCACTGGACCGGGGGCGGCAGCAAAGAAGCATCGTCGCGGGCGTGCCTGGAAGCCATGCGCGACATGGCGGGCACGGGGTAGGGGAAGGCAGCCTTCACCCCCCAGTGAAGAAGCCCTCACCCCCCAGCCCCCTCTCCCGCCCCTCCGGGTACGCCAGTGCGTGAGCGGGCGAGGGGGAGCCGGAAAGAGTTGCGCCTATGGGCGAGAGCAAGCCGCTGGCTCCTACTCCGAACCCTCGCCCGCTTGCGGGAGAGGGACAGGCGCGCAGCGCCAGGGTGAGGGCCGTATTGCGCCATGCCATAAACTTCTTTGGCTCACAGTTTTTGATACACAAGACAGGAACGCATACACAACAATGTCATTGAATGATTTCCGCACCGGCCTGGAGCGCATCACCAGCAGCACAGCGGGCAAATGGACGATTTTCGTCATCGGCGCACTGCTGGTCTTCAGCCTGGTCTTCAGCGGGCTGGGCAATAACTTAGGGAACAAGCGCGGGGCCGCCGGACCAAGCACGGCAAGCGGCGAAGCGGTCGCCACGGTCAACGGCGAAGCCATCACGCGCGACGATTACGACCAGAGCGTCAGCAGCCTGCGCAATCAGGCCGAGCAGTTCGGGCAGCATATCAGCGTTCTGCGCAGCGCCCTGCTGCACGACACGGCCCTGGAGCAATTGATCACGGCCAAGCTGCAATTGCAGCAGGCCAAAAAGCTCGGCCTGACCGCCAGCGACGCCGACATTGCCAAAGCCCGCCAGCAGGTTGTCACCCAATCCGGCATCGCCCAAAAGCTCGGCCTCAAGCCCAGTGCGTCCCTGAGCGACATCGATGCCGCCCTCGCCAAAAATGGGCAGCCGTCTATTGAAGACCGCCTGCCCGACGACACCCTGCGGCAGAATGTGCTGATGGACAAGATGCAGACCTACCAGGCCAACCAGGTCACTGTCACCGAGCAGGACGCGCGCGCGTTCTACCATGAGTTTCACACCCGGCATATTCTGATTAGCAGCAAGACGCGCAGCGATGTGCAGGCACAGGCGCAGGCCCAGCAGGTGATCGCCAAAGCCAAAGCGCCCGGCGCGGACTTTGTCGCGCTTGCCAAGCAGTACTCCGATGACCCCGGCACGAAAAACAAGGGCGGCGACGACGGCTTCATTGGCCCTGACAATGGTTTCAATGGCTACGTGCCCGAGTTCACCGCCGCCGCAATCGCCCTCAAGCCCGGCGAAGTGAGCAGTACGCCCGTTAAATCCCCCCAGTTTGGCTACTTTGTCATCAAGCTGGACGGCGTGAGAGACAATCTGCCCAAAGACTTTGCCAAGAACAAAGCGCAGTATATCGCCCAGGTCAAGCAGCAAAAGCAAAGCGCGGCGCAGCAGGCCTTCACCACCGGCCTGAAGAACGCGCCCGGCACCAAAATTGTCATCAACGACCCCGCTCTGCGCGCAGACCGCGCGATGGCGCAGGCCGCGCAAGACCCCGACCCCATCAAGCAGCAGGCCGACACCCGCGCCGCCCTGGCCGACTACCAGAATGCGCTGAAGTCCAATCCGCCCATGTCCGTAGCGGGAGAGATCAACACCGAGATTGGGCAGGCCTATCAAGCGCTGGGGCAGCCTGCGCAGGCGATTGCCGCCTACGAGACCGCCCTCAAAAGCACGGATGATGCCGAGCTGCGCCTCACCCTGGGCAATTTGTATCTGCAGGCCAAGCAGCCGGATAAAGCCGCCGCGCAGTTCCAATCCGCCTCCACGCAGGCGTGGGACGACCCCCAGATACACCAGCAATTAGCGGCAACCTACGCCCAGATGAAGCGGCCCGATTTATTGAAGCAGGAAGCGCAGTGGCAGGCGCAGTACCAGAAGCGCCAGCAGGCATCTGCCGGGCCGATGGGCGGCGCACTGCCGCCCGGCGTCACAGTCATGCCGCCCGCAGGAGCGCCCTCGGCATCTCCGGCCCCGGCCCCGCCCGCGAGTGCGTCCACCCAAACCGCGCCGGACACAGGCGTCAAAGTCGTGCCCGGTGCCGCGCCCGGCGCGACCACCATTGTCCCGGCCAAGAAGTAACACCCGCGATGCGCCGGGGGCAAGCCTTTCCTAAGAGACTGTATCAAAAGCGACAAGATCGCCCCCCGGCCCCCAATCATGCACTGGCATGCCCGGAGGGCTGGGGGAGTAGGAGGGGAGATGCCAACGTCAACGCCCGTCCTGTTCTCTTCCTGTCCCCCCAGAATTGGGGGCTAGGGGGCGATCTTAAAGGGACTAGGGGGCGATCCGGCACTTTTTATACGTACTCTTAGATTGACTTGTGCCTGGCACAAGCCCGCATCGGGGCTTGCTTGCCCCCGGCTTTCCCCTGACACAGACCATCGCCTCCGCGCAGAAAGCAGACCCCGTTGCCTGGAACGCTTTACATAGTCGCCACCCCCATCGGCAACCTGGAAGACATCACCCTGCGCGCCCTGCGCATCCTCCGGGAAGCAGACTGCGTGGCCGCCGAAGACACGCGCCATACGCTCAAATTGCTGTCGCACTTTGACATCTCTGTCCCCTTGATCGCCTTCCATCAGCACAGCGACGCCCACAAAGTAGAACAAATTATCCGGCGCATGGCCGACGACGGCCAGACAGTCGCGTTGGTGACCGACGCCGGGACGCCCGGCGTGTCCGACCCCGGCATTGAACTGGTGCAGGCGGCGATTGCCGCCGGTGTGCCTGTCGTGCCCATCCCCGGCGCAAGCGCGGCCCTATGCGCCTTGGTCGGGAGCGGCCTGCCGCCCGCCCGTTTTGCGTTTGAGGGCTTCCTGCCCCGCACCAAAAGCGACCAGCGCGAGAAACTGGAAACATTGGCCCGAGACACCCGCACGCTGATCTTTTACGAAGCCGCCAACCGCACTGCGGAAACCCTGGCTGAGATGGCGCGGGCGTTTGGGGCCGCCCGGCCTGCCGCCGTGGGCCGCGAGCTGACCAAAAAGCACGAAGAGTTTGTGCGCGGCACGCTGGCCGCGCTTGCCGCGCATTTCAAGGTACGCGAAGCGCGCGGCGAAGTGTCCATTGTCGTGGCGGGCCTGCCCGACACCGGCGACGCCGAGCTGGAGAATATCCCCGTGGAAGAAGACCTGCCGACCGCCCTCGCGTCTGCCCTCGCGCGCGGCCTGAGCGAGCGCGATGCCGTGCGCGAAGTCAGCCGGCGCAAGAAGCTGTCCCGCCGCGACGTGTACGCCGCGATGCTGGAACTTAAATCATCCGATTAGTCTTGGCAATGTGTGCTATAATAACGCCAGCAATCATTGGCAAGACGATGGCAAAGACCAACCGAGGAGACACTGCCCCGCATGGACCGCAAACTGCATCACGAGCCGGACTTTGATACCGACACCCTGCGCCGGAAGGTGGAGCTGTGGAAACAAAACAATGCCCTCCGCATTGTGTTTGAATGGAGCACCGGCACCGGCCCGAATGTCTTCTATTACCCGCAGGGCGAGCGCCGGCAGGGGGTCAAGTGGACTGTGGCCGTAGAAACGTACAACTATAATGAAGTCTATGCGGACTTCATTGAGAACACGCTGCTGCCCCGGCTGGCCGAAGTGGTGCGGGCGCGCGGCCTGGAAGCCACGCTGCTGAATGTAGACTTGCAGCCTCTGCAGGTGCAGCGCCAGCGTCGTCGTCAGCTTGCGCAGATGGAAACAGCGTCAGGGCATCATTAGTCTGCTGAAATCGGCTTTTGGGGAGAGGGGACGCGCTTGCCTGAGTGGTAGCGCGTCCCATTTTTGTTTGCAGAGGCGGCACTGCCTCGCTTGTGCTCCGTGCCCCGCTTTTTGTCTATATCTTGTGGCGAACAGATGTACGCACGCAATATCTAGCGTTTTTCCTGCTCTGCTTTTTTTCCCATATTGCGTAAAATAAGTATTGACAAATACATAAAGCATGCCGTATAGTGGTATATAAGTGGCGGCAAGTGGTGACTGAGTGGAGGAACAGTGGTGTTTCAGGGCGAATTTGATCATAGCGTGGACGATAAGGGCCGCGTGATCATCCCCACCCGCTTCCGTTCGTCGCTGGGGGAACGCTTTTATATGACCAAGGGGGTCGGGCGGTGTATCTTTGTGTATACCGAGTCGGCCTACAAAGACCTCAGCGAGACGCTGAGCAGCCAGCGGCAATTGGATGAGCATACCATGCGCCTGCAGCGGTTTTTCACGGCGACCGAGGCCAGCGTGGACGGGCAGGGGCGCGTCGCCATTCCCGGCAAGCTGCGCGAATGGGCCAAAATCGCCGAGCAGGGCGAAGTGGTGATTGTCGGCGCGGGCAGCCGCATTGAAATTTGGAGCGGCGAGGCGTGGGACCTGTACAATGCCGAACTGACCGATGCCATGATCAGCGAGTCGGCGCGCGAGGTGGGGATTGCCTGACACCGGCCTGCTGCCTTATCATACCCCTGTTTTGCGGGATGAAGTGCTGGCGTACCTGAACCCGCAGCCGGGCCAAACTTTCGTGGACGCTACCGTCGGCGGCGGCGGACATGCACAAGCCATTGCGTCTCTGGTTGGCCCCGGCGGGCACGTGATTGGGATAGACAGAGACCCCGATGCGCTGGCCCAATCAAAACAGATATTGTCCGAGTTCGGCCCTGCGGTGACATTGGCGCAGGCTCGCTTTGACACTTTGAACACGGTGCTGGACACTCTGAGCATTGCGAAGATTGACGGTGTATTGTTTGACTTCGGCGTGTCGTCGTACCAACTGGACACGCCCGCGCGCGGCTTTTCGTTCAAGGAACCCGAAGCCCTGCTGGACATGCGCATGAACCCGCAGGATGGCGGCCCGACCGCCGCCGACCTGCTGAACACGCTGCCGGAGCGGGCTTTGGCAAACCTGATCCGCGACAACTCGGATGAGAACTGGGCCTCGCGCATCGCCCGGTTTATCGCGGAGCGACGCGCCGAAACGCCCTATCAAACCGTAGGTCAATTGGTGGAAACCGTGCTGGCAGCCATGCCGTCGCGCGCCCGCCCTGAAGGCAAGCACGCGGCGACCCGGACGTTTCAAGCACTGCGCATCGCGGTGAACGACGAATTAATCAGCATAGAACACGCGCTGGAAGCGGCCGTAACTCGCTTGGCGCCGGGCGGCACTCTGGTGGCCCTGTCCTATCATTCATTGGAAGATAGGCTGGTCAAGCAGTTGTTCACGCGCCTGTCGGGGCGCGGGCCGGGCGAAGGGCCGTATGGGACGCGCCCGCCCGCCGTTTTAGAATTGCTGACGCGCAAGCCTGTCGGCCCATCGGCAGCCGAAGTGGCCGCCAACCCCCGCGCCCGCAGCGCGGTTTTGCGGGCTGCACGGCATTTATAAGCGTTTTCGGGACAGAAGGGGCGCACGGATGATGCCCCCGCATTGGCACAAGACCGCGCCACTTTGTTGGCGCATTGGGAAAACGGATTTTTAAGGGTAATAGCGATGCTGGAAACCAGACAGCCGACACGGGAAGAAACGGCGCGAACCTCTGCCCGCCCTTTGCCCGCCTTGTCGCCCCGGCCCGGTGCGCGTACACCGTCCGCGCACCCTGCCGCTGCGCCTGCGTCATCGCGCGCGCCGCGCCGCGCCGCCGCTCTGCCCGACCGCATGGCCCGTTCGGAAGCCCGCCTGCTGACCACGGCAGTCACCTGCACCGCCGTGGTCTGCGCGCTGCTGGTGCTGTACCTGGCCGCTTATGCCCATATCACCCAGCTTGGCATCAATCAGGCCCAGATGCGCACGGCCCTGCGGCAGAAGCGCCTGGAAAACGAGACGCTTAAAGCCACCCTCGCCGGGATGCGAAACCCGGATCATATCGCCGCCTTTGCGCTTGCCAAAGGCATGACCCGCGACCCTAGGCGCGTGGATTATATTGCGCCCCCGCCGCCCGCTCCCTCTGTGGCGCGCCTGGCTTCCCCTTCTTCCTTAGACGACACACCGGCAACCAATCGCCCCCAGGGGACAAACAGTGGCTCGACAGACGACGACATCCCATCTCGCAACAATTAGAACGCGCGCCGCAGTGACCTTCGGCATTGTCTTCGCGTGCTATGCTTCGCTGGGGTGCCGCCTGGTTTACCTGCAAGTCGTGCGGCACAATTACTTCCAAAAGCAGGCCGACACCTACCGGGTCAGCGCCAATGAGCTGCCTGCCCGGCGCGGCCTCCTGCTGGACCGTGACGGTGGGCCGCTGGCGATCAATGTCCCCGCCGCCACGGTCTACGCCGACCCGGTGGCTGTCAAAGACCCCGTCGGCACGGCGGCCCAGCTTGCCGTGCTGCTCCATGACGACCCCAGCCGCCTGGCTCCCCTGCTTGTTCCCAAAACGCGGCGCAGCCACTATATCGCCCTTGCCCGGCGCGTGTCGGTGCAGACCGGCAATGCGGTCAAGCTGGCCGCGCTTCAAGGCATCGGCGTGGTCGCCGATACCAAGCGTGCCTACCCCAACGGCGACTTGGCGTGCCATCTTTTAGGCTTCACCAACAGGGACAGCGTCGGGGTGGAAGGCCTGGAGCACAGCCAGGACGATCTTCTGCGTGGCCACGACGGACGCGTGGTGGGCGAGATTGACAAAGAAGGCCGCTTTCTGCCGGGCACCCTGCGCCGCCAGGTGGAGCCGCAGAACGGCCACGATTTAGTCCTGACTGTTGACCAGCAATTGCAGCACACGACGGATATGGCTCTTGCGAAGGGCGTGCGCGACCACCATGCCCGCAACGGCGTTGCGATTGTGCTGGACCCGCAGACCGGGGAGATTTTAGCCCTGTCCGGCGCGCCGGGGTACAACCCTAACGCCCCGCGCCCCCTCAGCAAGCTGAGCAAGGCAGACGCGCTCAAGTACGCCGGACGCTGGCGGGACAGTGCCGTGTCCGACCTATACGAGCCGGGTTCCACGCTGAAAACCATTACGGCCTCGGCGATTTTGCAGGAGCAGGGCCTGGGCATGATGGACGAGCACGTCTATTGCAGCCCGACTTTGCAGGTGGGCAAGCACGTCATCCACGAAGCCGCCGACGCCCTCACCCGCAACCTCGGCAGCCAAAACCTGCGGGGGGTCTTGCGCGTCTCTTCCAATGTCGGCATGGCGCAGTTTGGCATGAACCTCGGCGCGGACAAGCTGTACAAGTATGAACAGGCCTTCGGCTTTTTAGATTACCCCCACAGCGGCCTGCCCGGCGAGCAGAAGTCGTCGCTGCGCTCGCCGCATAAGTTCAACCATTTCACGGGCAGCGTCGGCTGGTCCAAAATCCAACTTGCTAATATCTCGTTCGGCCAGGGCGTTTCGCTCACTCCCCTCCAATTGGTATCGGCGTATGGCGCCATCGCCAACAACGGCGTTTTGATGCAGCCCCATATCGTGCGGGCCGTGCGCGACCAGGACGGCGAAACACCTGTGCAGCCGGTCGCCATTCGCCAGGTGGTCAGTCCCGAAGTGGCGCGTGCGGTGCGCTCCATGCTGGGCACGGTCGTCTTAGACGGCACGGGCAAGCCCGCCCAGATCGCCGGCTACTCGGTGGGCGGCAAGACCGGCTCGGCCCAGGTCGCGGGCGCGCACGGCTACGAAAGCGGGCATTTCGTGGCGTCGTTCGTGGGCATGTACCCGCTGTCCCACCCGCGTTTGGTGATCCTGTGCGCCATTTTTGAGCCGCAGGGCATCCACTGGGGTGCGTCCGTTGCGGCTCCCGTGGTGCATGACATTGCCAAAGCCGCCATGCTGCAAATGCACATCACCCCCGACAACCCGGCGATGGTGGATTGGGACGACCACCTCAAGCAAAACCCCAACGACCGCCAGCAAATCGCCCAATTGCGCCAGTGACATTGCGTGTTCCATGTCTCCATATTCAAGTGTCGGCACTCACGCAACACTGACGCCATTAAGAGGTGTAGAGTGGCACAAAAGCGGGAAGTTAAACTCCTATCTATCGACTTACCTTAGCCATTGATTGAAAGGATGATTACTAATGGGAACATGGAGTGCAGGGAGTTTTGGTAACGATGACGCTCAGGATTGGGTCGGCGATTTCCTGGATAAACCCGGTTTGCCCCTTGTAATTCAAGCGTTGACGACAGTCGCTGATGCTGACGCAGATGAGTATTTGGAGGCTTCCGAGTGCGCGGCTGCTATTGCCGCCGCCGAGATCATGGCCGCTCTGAATAATCACCCCAATTCTGAATTAGACGAAGAGTTAGCGGCTTGGATCAGTCAACAAAATGAGGCGAGCGATCCTCAACTGGCTGCTCTCGCTATCCGGGCGATCCAGAGGATTAGGATAAACTCAGAGATGAAGGACCTTTGGGAAGAGACGGAAGACGATACTGAGTTTCAGGCGTCGCTTCAAGACCTTGAGGCAAGGGTTAAAGCCACAGTGGCCTAGTAACTGTTGCTGTTGTTACTCCCATTTGCCCCTCGTTCCACTGCAGGTGAGTGGAGAGCGTTAAGCCCCTGCGACATGGGCTTTCCAAGACGTTATTTAGGGGGTGTATAGCAATTGCCAGGATTGCCCCTCGGCCCCCAATTCTGGGGGGGCAAGAGCAGAAAGACTAATGCCAAAGCCTCTCTTGTTCCTCTCCTATGCCCCCAGAATTGGCCCCTAGTCGCAAAGCCTCCATAGCGGGGAGAAGGGCTAGGGGGCAATCCTAGACTTGCAAAGGCGTACCATCAGCCTATCAAAGGCGTTGCAAGCGCATACCAACGACGGAACAAATCGTTCCGTCGTTGGTACACCTATGGAAAGCCCTAGCAGCGAGAGAGCAACGTGCAGGCAACGCGAACCAAAGCCCTCCTATGGGCATCACTCAAGAGCTACCATGACACTCAGCGAACTGACAGACAGCCTGCCCAATAGCCAGCGAATGGGCGAGGACGTAGAAATCACCGACCTTGCCTACGATTCGCGCGCGGTCACGCCCGGCGCCTTGTTTGTCGCGCTGCGCGGGCAAAAGACCGACGGCCATGACTTTATCGCCCAGGCCACCAACAGCGGCGCATCGGCCCTTGTGGTGGATACGCTGCATGCCGGGTGGTATGGCGCGTCAAGCCTGCCGATGGTCGCCGTGTCGGACACCCGCGCCGTGCTGCCCACGCTGTCGGCGGCGTTCTATGGGCACCCGTCCAAAGGCCTGGATTTGATTGGCGTCACCGGGACAAACGGCAAGACGACCGCCACGTACATGATTGAAAGCATCCTGCGGGTGCGGGGCGAAAAAGTGGGGCTGATTGGGACGCTGGGGGCATTGATTAACGGCAAAGCCTTGCCATTAGAGCGCACGACGCCGGAAAGCGCGGACTTGCAGCGGTTGTTCGCCGACATGCGCGCGCAGGGCGTGCGCCATGCGGTCATGGAAGTGTCATCGCAGGGCATCGAGCAAAACCGCACCGCACAATGCGCATTTGACTGCGGCGTGTTCACCAATCTGACGCAGGACCACTTAGACGCCCACGGCACGATGGAGGCGTACTTCGCGGAGAAGCTGCGCTTGTTCACCGAGTACCCCGATGCGTTCCCGCAAAAAGCGTTCACGGGCGTGGTCAATGCCGACGACCCTTACGGGCAGCGGATTATTGACACTCTGCAGTCCAAAGGGCGGAGCGTGCTGCGCTACGGCCTGCATACGCCCGGCGTGGAGCTGCGCGCCGAGGTGCAGGAGATACGGTCGGACGGCACGCGCTTTGTGGCGCATTACCAGCCGCCGCAGGGCAGCGTGGTATCGTTCTCGGTATCGCTGAGGCTCGGCGGGCTGTTTCAGGTGTCCAATGCCCTGGCTGCTATCGGTGTCGCGCTGGGGCGACGCGTGCCGCCGCAGGCGATTGTCAACGGGCTGGAAGCGCTCACCGGCGTGCCGGGCCGCTTTGAGCTGGTGCCCACCGAGGGCAAGGACTTTACGGTGGTGGTGGACTACGCGCACACGCCGGACGGGCTGGAAAATGTCCTGCGGTCGGCCCGCGCCTTGAACCCGGCGCGGCTCATCAGCGTGTTCGGCTGCGGCGGCGACCGCGACCCGAAAAAGCGTCCGCTGATGGGCGAAATCTCCGCGCGCCTTGCAGATGTGACTGTCGTGACCAGCGACAACCCGCGCTCGGAAAACCCCGATGCCATTATTGAAGACATCTTAGTAGGTATCCCAAACGGCAAGGCCGACCCGCGTATTATTGTGGAAGTGGACCGGCAGGCGGCGATCTATAAAGCCGTGCGCGAGATTGCCCAGCCCGGCGATTTGCTGGTGATCGCCGGGAAAGGCCATGAAACGGGGCAGCAGTTCGCGGGCCACAAAATCCCGTTTGACGACCGCTTGGTGGTGCGGGAGGCGTTGTCCGAATGACCCTGACCTGGGAGGAAGTCGCGCAGGCGTTGGGTGTGGCCGGGGGAGGGGAGTTAGGATCGCCCCCCCGTCCCAATTCTGGGGAGCCAGAGGGGAGAGTGCCTGCCAGTGCCGGGGAGCCATCGGGTCCTACTCTTACCCCCCCAGAACTTAGGGCCGGGGGGCGATCTGCTCTCCTCACGTTCCCGTCTGTCAGCACGGACACGCGCACAGTGCCGCCGGGGGCATTGTTTGTCGCGCTGGTTAATGACGCCAACGACGGGCACTTGTTTGCCGCGCAGGCCGTGGCGAAAGGGGCGGCGGGACTGGTTGTCTCCCGTGCCGTAGAGGTGCCGGACGCTGTGCCCACCCTGTATGTGCCGGACACGGAAATCGCGTATGGGCAAATCGCGCGTCTGTGGCGGGACAAGTTCCGCGTTCCCCTTGTCGGCGTGACAGGTAGTGTCGGCAAAACCACGACCAAAGAAATGCTCGCCGCCGTCCTCGCCCCGCTCGGCCCGGTGCTCAAAACAGCCGCGAGCCAGAACAACGAGACGGGCGTGCCCAAAACGCTCTTGCAGATGAATGACACCCATCGCGCGGCAGTGATTGAGATGGGCATGCGCGGGCGCGGCCAAATTGATTATCTGTGCCAAATCGCTCGGCCCACGGTCGGCGTGGTGACACTCATCGGCGAAAATCATTTGGAGCTGCTGGGCACGCGCGAGGCGATTGCCGATGCCAAAGGCGAACTTTTAGAACATCTGCCGCCGGACGGCCTTGCCGTGCTCAACCGAGACGACCCGTACTACGCGCATCTGCAAGCCAAAACCACGGCCCGCACGGTGACATATGGCAGTAATGCTCAGGCCGATTACCGTGCGGAGAAGAGTGTGCAAACCGGCGAAGGCTGGTGTTTCACCGTGCGCGGCGTTTCCATAACTCTCCAGTCGCCGTCGCGTCACGACATCGGCAACGCGCTGGCGGCCCTGGCTGTCGCCGTGGAACTGGGCGTGCCGCTGGCCGAGGCCGCGCGGGCATTGGGCGCGTACACCCCGCCGCCCATGCGCATGGAGAGCGTGCTGGCCGCGTGGGGCGGCACTGTGCTCAACGATGCCTACAATGCCGCGCCTTTGTCCATGCGCAGCGCGCTCCAGACACTCAGAGAGATGCCCGGCGGGCGCAAGTGGGCATTCCTCGGCGACATGAAAGAGCTGGGCGCGCTCGGCCCGGACGCGCATAAAGAGTTGGGCAAAGTCATCGAAGAAGTGGGCGGCCTGCACGCGTTGTATACCGTGGGCGAATTGGCCGCGCTGATCCCCGGCGCACAGGGGCGATTTAGCGACAGCCGCGCGGCCGCCGAAGCCGTGCAAAGCCTGCCCTTCGCGCCGGGCGACATAATACTGGTTAAAGGCTCACGTGCGATGGCGATGGAGCAGATTGCATTGGCCCTCATCAACAAAGGAAACACAGGCTCTTGACGCCGAGGAAACGCCATGAGCATTGACGCGACACTGGGGCCGGGACTGGTCTCTTTTCTCATAGCCTTCGCGGTCGCCCTGCTGGTGGGGCCTGCGGTGATCGCGCGCCTGCGGGTGCTGAAGTTCGGGCAGAACATCAACAGCGACGGGCCTGCCAGCCACCAGAAAAAGCAGGGCACGCCGACGATGGGCGGGATTGTCATTGTCCTCGGGGCAGTCGCGGCAACGTGCTTTGCAATGATCGGGCACGCGGTTCATGGGCCTGTGCTTGCCGTGGTGTTAGTGTTTCTCGCGCATGCGGCTTTGGGCGGGGCCGACGACTACTTGAAGATCACGCGCGGCAAGTCGCTGGGGCTGAAGGCGCGCCAAAAGCTCGCTGGACAACTGGCGATTGCCCTCGCGTTTGTCGCCTGGCTGTATCTGACGGCGCAGCCGAACTTCACCACCGTCTTGACATGGGGGCGGGCGACATTGGATTTGGGGCTGGGGTATTATCTTCTGGTGGTCGTGCTGATGATCGGTTTGTCCAATGCCACCAACTTGACCGACGGCCTGGACGGTCTGGCGGGCGGACTAGCAATGCTGACGGCATTGGGCCTGGCCTGGACAGTCTATACATTGAAGCCGGGCTATGACTTGCTGCCCATTTTTGCGTATGGGGTCGCAGGGGCGTGCGGCGGCTTTTTGTGGCATAATGCCCACCCCGCGCGGGTCTTTATGGGCGATACCGGGTCGCTTGCGCTGGGCGCATCGTTTGCGGCGCTGGGGATTATCGGCAAGCAGGAGATATTGCTGCTGGTCTTCGCGCTGGTGTTTATCGCAGAGACAGTCAGTGTCATGATTCAAGTCGGCGTGTTCAAAGCCACCGGCGGCAGAGATGGGGGCGGGCGGCGCGTGTTCCGCATGACCCCGCTGCACCATCACTTTGAGCTAGGCGGCGTGCCGGAAACGCAGGTAGTGGCGCGTTTCTGGCTGGTAGGCCTGCTGGCGCTGGTCGCCGGCCTGCTGCTTGCGCCGCATGTGTCCTTGTTTGGGACGGGAAGATAGCCGATGACGATAAAGAAGAGAGCCGATGACGACCGAGTTTAGCGGCAAAACCGTGGGCGTGGTGGGCCTGGCGCGCAGCGGCGTCGCCTGCGCGCAGGTGCTGACACGCCTCGGCGCGCAGGTGCGGGTGTATGACGGCTCCCCCGAACATAAACTTAATGCGGGCCATGTCGCCGCCGTGCGCGCCCTGGGAATTGAGCCGTGCTTTGGCGATGCGCCGATAGATTACAGTGATTTAGACTATTTGGTCACCAGTCCGGGGGTGCGCAAAAGCGCCCCGATTTTGCAGAGGGCGGCCAGGGCCAATGTGCCCGTGCTGGGCGAGATAGAAGCCGCTTACCGGATTGCCCGCGCCCCGATTTTAGCGATTACCGGCACCAATGGCAAGACGACAACGACGGTGCTGCTGGGCGAGATGCTGCGGGCGGCTGGGATGACCACTTATATTGCGGGCAATATCGCCGCCGGTGACATCGCCATGCCGCTGATCCAGGCTGCGTTTGACGCGGGCGAAGACGCGGCGATTGTCGCGGAAATCTCGTCGTTTCAATTGGAGTGGACCAGCACGTTCCGCCCCAAAGTGGCCGCACTGCTCAATATTACCCCCGACCATGCCGACCGGCAGACCTGGGACGAGTACGTGGACGCCAAGTGGCGCCTCTTTGCCCATCAAGGCGCAGGCGACTGGGCTATACTCCCTCTCGCGCTCAGCACGGACGCGCGGGCGGCGGGCCTCAGCGTCGTGTCGTTCAGCGCATCAGACCCGTTCCCCGGCGAGATTGCCCTGCCGGGAACGCACAACAAAGAGAACGTGCTGGCGGCGGCGGCGATGGCCCGCGCGTTTGGGGTTTCTGAGCAGTCTATTCAGCAAGTCGCGGCGGAGTTCAAGGGCGTTGTGCATAGATTGGAAACTGTGGACACGATCAATGGCGTGCGCTTCGTCAACAACTCCATGTGTACCAACACTGCCGCGTTTGAGCGTTCGCTGGAAGCCCTGCCCGAACCCAAAGTGGTGATTGCGGGCGGGGTGTTCAAGGGCGGCGCGGACGAGATGGCGCAGATCGCCCAAAGCGTCGTCCGGCACAACGTCCGTGCTTTAGTCTTAATCGGCAAGTCGGCTCCGGCCCTGGAAGACGCCGCGCGGGCAGCGGGGTTTGCCAATATCACGCAGGCCCCAACGCTGGCGCAGGCGGTGGCGGAGGCGCGGCGGCTGGCGCAGCCCGGCGACACGGTGCTGCTTGCGCCCGCGTGCGCCTCGTTTGATATGTTCCGCGACTTTGAAGACCGAGGGATGCAGTTTAAAGAAGCCGTGCTTTCCCCTTAAAGAAGCCATGCGTTCGCCCGCAGGATAACATCTATGTCTACTATTGTCAAGCCTCAGTCGCACCACACGTCTCCTGCCGTCAAAAAGCCGATGGACCGGCTGCTGTTTCTGCTCACTTTGCTGCTGCTCGGCATTGGCATTGTCACCGTGTTTGATGCGTCCTATGCCCTGGCATTGGAACACAGGCACGGCGACTCGTTTTACTATGTGAAGCTTCAGGCGGCGTGGGCCGTGGTGGGCCTGGCCGCGCTGCTGGGGACATGGCGTGTCCGCTACTGGAAATGGCGCAGGATCGCGGGTGTCGGGGCCGCTGTTTCCGTGCTGCTGCTGCTGGCCGTGCTGGTGCCGCATGTCGGCATCACCGTGGCCGGGGCGCGGCGGTGGGTGGGGCATGGGCCGATCCGCATCCAGCCGTCGGAGGTGGCAAAGCTCATGCTGGTGATTTACATCGCCCATGTCGCCGCCGGCCGCCCGAAAATGATGCGCGTGTTCAAGCAGGGCATCGGGCCGCTGCTGTGCGTCATCGGGCTGATGTTTATCCTGGTCGCCAAAGAGCCTGACCTCGGCACCGGCATGGTGCTGGGCGGCACCGGCCTTGTCATGCTGTTTGTGGCGGGCGCGCGGCCCAAGCACATGGCGGCTTTGCTGGTGGGCGTGGTTCTGCTGGGCGGCGTGTACGGGACGTTTTTGGCGAAGCCCTATCAGCGCGAGCGCCTGGTGTCGTTTGCCAACCCCCAGGCGCACCAGATTGACTCCGGGTATCAAGTCTGGCATGCCTTGATTGCGCTGGGTTCGGGCGGCCCCACCGGGCTGGGGCTGGGCGAAGGGCGCGAAAAACTGTACCTGCCGATGGCGCGCACCGACTTTATCTTTCCCGTGATTGCCGAAGAGTGGGGCTTGTTTGGCACATTGGCCCTGGTGACTGTCTTTGTGCTGATTGCGGCGCGGGGCTTTTTGATTGCTTATAATACCAAAGACCCATTCGGCATGCTGCTCGCCGCAGGCATCACGACCATGATCAGCCTTCAGGCTTTGATTAATATCGCGGTCGCCACGGCGTCTATCCCCAACACGGGCGTGCCGCTGCCGTTCATTTCTTACGGCGGGTCGTCGCTGGTGCTGATGATGGCGGGCATCGGCATTCTGCTCAATATCTCTTCGTATCCGCATGGCCCCGAAGGCCCGCAGAAGACCCACGTGGAACCCAACGAGCAGGAGTTTAATCGCCGCTGGGAGCGGGACACGTTTGCCCTGCGCGACAGCTACGGCCTGGCCCCTTTGGAGCCGGCCACGCGCCGCGTGGATCGCGCCAAGCGCCGCACGGCGGGGGCGCGGGAGTAGGGAAAGCACTGCTTCTTAGGAACTGAACAGAAGGCCTCCCCGCCCCAAGTTTGGGGAGCCGGAAGGGAAGCGGAGCAGAGCAGAATAAAACAACTGCCACTCGCTCTTATCCGTATTGCTCCCCAACCTTCCGGGTACGCCAGTGCGTGATTGGGACGGGGGGGCCTCTTTAGAAGTTACTGCTTTCCCCAATAACCCCCCATGACACCCCAAAGACAACTCCATATTGTCGTGACCGGCGGCGGAACCGGCGGCCATGTCGGCCCGGCTCTCGCGACCATTCAGGCCATGCGCGACCTGTCGGCAGGGCAGGGGGGAACGCCCGTTTTTTTGTACCTCGGCAGCGCGAACGGCATTGAAAAGACGCTGGCCCAGGAAGCCGGGCTTGACTTTTGCAGCGTACAAAGCGGCAAGCTGCGCCGGGCGACTCACTGGCGCGGCCTGCTTTCCCTCAAAAACCTCGCGGATGTCCTGCGTGTCCCCGTTGGCATTGCGCAGTCTCTCCGCGCCTTGCAGCGCTTCCGGCCCGACGCGCTGCTGGCGACCGGCGGGTATGTGTCCGTGCCGCCCGTGCTGGCGGCTTTTATTTTGCGCGTGCCTATTCTCATCCATGAGCAGACCGTACAGGTGGGGCTGGCGAACAAAATCTCCGCGCTGGCCGCGACCCGCATCGCCCTGTCCTTTGCCGACGCCGCGCGATACCTGCCCGCCCGCGCCCGCGCCAAAGCCTGGGAAACCGGCAACCCCGTCCGCGAGATCGTGTTTGCTGGGGACAAACAGCGCGCCGTGGAGCGCTTCGGCTTCCTTCCCGCCGACAACACGCTCCCGTGCGTGTATGTCACCGGCGGCGCGCAGGGCGCGCGGGCGGTCAACAGCGCCCTGCTCGCCATTTTGCCCGACGTGCTGACCCGCTGCCGCGTTTTGCACCAATGCGGCCCTGCCGAAGCCGACCGCTTTGCGGCCTTCGCCCAAACTTTGCCATCGCCCTTGCAGCAACGCTACTGGACAGCAGGCTTTGTCGGCGACGAGATCGGGGACGTGTTTGCCCTCGCCGACTTAGTTGTAGGCCGCAGCGGAGCCGGCACCGTCACGGAAGCGGCGGCTTTGGGCCTGCCCGCTTTGTTAATCCCCCTCGTGCCCACCGGCGGCGACGAACAGACCAAAAACGCGCGCCGCATGGCCGATGCGGGCGGGGCCATTCTGCTCCCCGCCCATGAACTGACGCCTGCGCGTCTGCTCCGCGAATGGAACACTTTGCTTGCCGACCCCGCCCGGCGGCAGGAGATGGGCAAGTCGGCACGCAGCCTCGCGCGACCCGAGGCGGCCCGCGACCTGGCCCGCGCGGTTTTGGCCCTAGCGGGTGCGTCCCTTGCGGCAGATGCGCCCGCGTTGTAATGGATGATTACAGGTGTTTCCAGCGTGTACCGACGAGGGAACAAGTTGTTCCGTCGTTGGAATGCGCTGGGAACGCGCTTGCAATGCGTAAGCGCCAAGCGTGAAATGCGAGGGAAGCAATCTTGTTGCCCGACATCCGCCGGGCAAGAGGCACCAATGGAAATATCCTGCATGAGAAACAACAACGACTGGCAACGGCTGGCGACCCCGCTAGGCTTCATCCGCTTGGTATTGCTGGTGAGCTGGGACCCCTTGGGCGTGTTCGGCTACGTGGAAACGATGGACGAGTACGACAGCTACGCCGTGGCGATTTACGACCTGTTGTGCGCGGGCGCGTCCAAGCACCAAATCGCCGAACACCTGCGAGCTATTGAAACGGAGCGAATGGGCGTGCGTGGCCGTGCAGACTTGGATGCCGTTGCCGACAAGCTAAGCCAGGTTTACGAGATGTCTGGCGACGAATCCTGACCGCCTGCCGCTGGAAGCTATTCGGCTGCTGCGTCCTGTGTTATAATGGTATCACAGGCGCACCCGCGTACAGGGAAGAACGTGATGAGCGCAGCACTTGCTTCTTTGGCTGCAATGGACAAAGACATCAACATCCTTCTGCGCCCTGCGACACAAGCCGACGCTGATGCTGTGGCTGATGTGTACCTTGCCTCGCGCAAGGCGCATGTCGCCTTTGCTCCGCTCGCTCACACAGACATGCAGGTGAGAGAGTGGATCGCCGGTCTGCTGATCCCTCGCGGCGCAGTGACGCTGGCTCTGAGCGGCGCTCAGACGGTCGGCATGATGGCGACCTCGCAGCAAGAGGGGTATGGATGGATTGACCATCTTTATGTTGCCCCTGCGTTTACGGGGGCAGGCATTGGGGCGCGGCTGCTTGCCCACGCGAAGGCGAGGTTAGGCCCGACACTGCGCCTGTACACATTCCAGGCGAATGCGGGCGCGCGGCGGTTTTACGAGCGTCACGGGTTTGAAGCAATCGCGTTCAGCGACGGACAGGACAACGAGGAAGAGTGCCCGGACGTGCTTTATCAATGGGGTGCCTAGGAAGTCATGACACATTGTGCCTTAATAAATCACTTTATGGGCCAATTGCCGCCCTGGTGAGTAGAACACTCGTAGTTGGCAGTATGTATTGATGGAAAGACGCGGTCTGACAATACCACATGGCCTCCGCCTCCATCACTTGCAGCCTGAAAGACAAAGGAGCTTTTTTTATGGACGCACTCGTTCAAGCGCATCGCATTGAAACAACGCTGACGGAGAATGGAACGCTGACGCTTGACCAGTTGCCGTTTCAGGCGGGGGAGGCTGTTGAAGTCCTGATTGTGCCGCACTCTCCTGCGCTGCATGGGGCTGATCCCTATCCTTTGCGCGGTTTTCCGATACGCTACGAACGGCCCCTAGAGCCGGTGGCGGAAGAGGATTGGGACGCAACATCGTGATTATTCTAGACACGCACATCTGGATTTGGTGGGTGCATGGCAGCGGGCAGCTCACTCAAGATTACCGCGATTACATTCAAGCACACGAGGCAGACGGGCTTGGCATCAGTGCCATCTCTTGCTGGGAAGCTGCAAAACTGGTGGAAGTCGGAAAGATACACCTGTCTTTGCCGATAGAAAAGTGGCTGACAATGGCTTTGGCTTACCCTGGCATCCGCTTTTTGGCGTTGTCGCCGCAGGTGGCTGTGGAGTCCACCCTGTTGCCGGGTCCGTTCCACCGCGACCCTGCCGACCAGATCATTGTGGCGACAGCACGGCTTTACGCTTCCCCTTTAGTCACAAGGGACCAGAAAATCAGAGATTATGCGCATGTTCAGGTGGCTCCGTAAGTCATTGGCGGAGCATTCCCCAAATCAAAGCATGCCCAGGCGGCAAGACAGGTGATGGAAGAGGAAGCAAGATTTTGAGCGAGACGGTACATTTTATCGGCATCGGCGGGGCGGGACAAAGCGGACTGGCCCGCATTATGGCGCGTCAGGGCATGCGCGTGACCGGCTCGGATGCGCGCGAGTCGCCGGTCTTGGAAGCCCTGCGCCGCGAGCCGGGCATTGTGGCCTGGGGCGGGCACGCGGCGGGCCATATCAATGGGGCCGATCTGGTGGTGGCGACGGCGGCGGCAAGGCGCGACAACCCGGAAATCGTCGCGGCGCGGGCGCGCAGCATTCCGGTCATCTCGCGGGCGGAAATGCTGGGGCGGCTGATGGCCCGCTACCGGCGCAGCATTGCCATTTCCGGCACGCACGGCAAGACCACGACCACCGGCATGACGGCGATGGCTTTGCAGGCGGCCCATTGCGACCCGACGGTGCTGATTGGCGGCGACCTGCCCGCGTGGGGCGGCAATGCGCGGCTGGGCGGCAGCGACCTGTTTGTGGCGGAAGCCTGCGAAGCCTTCGACTCATTCCTGGACCTGGACCCGACCATCGCCGTAGTAACCAATGCCGAAGCCGACCACTTAGACTACTACGGCGACCTGGACAATGTGCTGCGCTCGTTCCGCAAGTTTCTGTCGCAGGTCAGCGAGACGGTCATCCTGGGGGCATATGACGCTAACCTGCAAGTGCTGGGGCGGGAGCTGCGGGAACAGGCGTCGGGGCCGCGCGTGGTGACATTCGGCCTGGACGAAGATGCGACTTTGCGCGCCACCAACATAGACATGACTGGCGCGGCGGCCTCGTATGACGCCACATGGCAGGGCACTCTGCTGGGGCGTGTCCACCTGCGCGTGCCGGGCCTGCATAACATCAAGAACTCACTCGCGGCTCTTGCGGCAGGGCTGGTGCTGGACGCGCCGTTTGCCCCATTGGCGGAAGGACTGAATGCATTTGTGGGGACAGGGCGGCGCTTTGAGACGGTGGGGGAGACCGCGTCGGGCGTGCTGGTGATTGACGACTACGCGCACCACCCGACCGAGCTGCGGGCGACCCTGGCGGCGGCGCGTCAGGCGTATCCCGAGCGGCGCTTGGTGGCGGTCTTTCAGCCGCACCTGCCGAGCCGCACGCGCGATTTCCTGGCGGAGTTTGCCGAGAGCTTCACGCAGGCAGACCAAGTGGTGCTGACCGACATCTATCTGGCCCGCGAGCAGCCTTTGGAGGGCATCACGGGGGCAAGTCTTGCCGCGCTGACTGCCGACCGGCGCGGGGCCGAATGCGTCACCTATGTGACCGACAAGCACATGCTGCCCGCGCGCCTAGCAGAACTGACCCGGCCTGGCGACCTGGTGCTGACTATGGGCGCAGGCGACATCCGCGAGGCCGGGGAAGGGCTGCTGGCAAGGGCGAAGAGTTCTCCCGCATCGACTGCTCCTTAGCCAATGCTCGGCGTATTTTGATAATCGCGAGCAAGGGAAAGCCCTGGGCACAGAAACCGCATTGCTTTTTCTATTGGACGCAGCAGTTTTAGAGGTTCTGGATGGTGCTGTCGTGCGGACTGATCTGCATGGCTCGATCTGGTCACGTTTTTGTGATAAGGCTGATGCAATGTAACAACCTTTAACGGTATCCAATTTGCGTCTAAGCCGCTCGGCAAGGTCATCATCTCTCTCATGCATCCCTTTTTTACCGTTCAAGCCTTCTACTATTTAGTCTACACAGTAAGCATATCTCTAATCGTAGTCTCCTGCTACGTGATGGTCTACCATGCCCGGCGCAAACGGCTGAGTTATGTTCTGTGGTGGCTTGTCCCTGGAACGATCGCCGTAACTCTCCAGACGGTCTCATGTATTATTAGCGATGCCTTTCTTTTCGGCTTACTCGAACGGTTCCCCATATTTGCTGTCCAATCTTTGCTAGGGGAACTCGCTTCTCTCTCGTTTACCCTGGCTGTCTTTCGCCTTCTGGCAATGGTGAAACAATGGCCGGAAGATATGTGGAAACCGTCATCAAGCGATGACGGAAACGTTCTTTGGTCGGTCAAGAACATGCCGGAACTCGCCACGCTTTCAGAGAATGAGAGGCAGAATGTTATATGGGACTCGTCACTGAAAGTGTATCACCACTGGCAAAGTTGGGTTGGTATAGCGTTCTGCCTGCTCTGCGTTGATATTGGCGATCATCTCGCCAGTGTCGTTGGTGCGGCGCTGGGCGGAGCAATCGGGGGATGCGTTTGCGGCCGTGTCGTTGTCCAGATGCAGGCGTGTGAGATCAGGCGGATGCTGGCACAACGCAAGGATACGTCTGCTATTTAACAACTGCTGTTTCCATGCCACATCGTGACCTGACATAAGCATACTTATCGAAGCCGGGGAAGGACTGCTGGTTTTAAGCCACGCATAGGAAAACAGATTATGCGCCGGAGATTGTCCGCGAGGCTGCTGGTTGTAGACACCATCGGAAGGGTGTTGCTGTTCCGCTTTATTCACAAAAGGGGCGCACTTATGGGCCAAGACTACTGGGCTACGCCCGGCGGAGGCGTTGAGGAAGGGGAAACACTTGAGCAAGCAGGCATCCGAGAGCTTGAGGAAGAAACGGGCATTCGGTCAGCGAACATCGGCGTCCAAGTGGCACAAAGGGAGTTTGCTCTCCAACTGACAAATGGTGAGCATGTCATAGCAGATGAGCGCTATTTCCTCGTCAAAGCGGAAGCGCAGCCGCCCTCCTGTGACGGCTGGAATGATTTAGAGGTGGAAGTTATGGCGGAGTACAAATGGTGGTCTCAGGATGATCTTGCACAAACATCGGCAACCATCTGGCCGGAAGATTTGTCAATGATGCTTAACGCTACCGTGATGCAGCCATAGCATGACGTTAGCCCTATTAACTCACGCAAAACCAACCCGCTGTTGTTCTGCAAAGGCGTCCTGAAAGCAGGTACAATCATGTTGCATGTGTCTTGCTGAAGAGTGAGGTGCAGAGCTGTTATAAGGGGTTTGCTGGTGAAGCGCAAAATAGCGGTTTTGATGGGCGGGGCAAGCGCGGAGCGGGCGGTTTCGCTCTCTACGGGGCGGCAGATATTGCAGGCACTAGACCCGGCCTGCTATGAAGTATATGCTCTGGACACGGCGACAGGGCAGAGCAGCCTGCCCGTAACTGCCTCCGTGCAGACCCTGACAGCCGAAGGGACAAACGCGCCCATCATGGCGCTGACGCAGCTTGGGCAGGTAAACCGGGCAGACAAGCCGGACGTGGTGTTTATCGCCCTGCATGGGCCGGGCGGCGAAGACGGCACCGTGCAGGGAATGCTGGAAGTGCTGGGTATTCCGTACACGGGCAGTGGCGTGTTGGCAAGCGCTCTGGCGATGGACAAGGTCATGTCCAAGCGCGTACTCACAAGCGTGGGCGTGCGGATGCCGCAGGACGTGACAGTCTTGCGGGGCGAGGAAGCGCAGGCGCAGTCTGCATTAGGACAGATGCCGCTGCCGGTGATTGTCAAGCCAAGCCGTCAAGGGTCCACCATCGGCATGAGCGTGGTGCGCGAGCGGCCTGAGATGCCGGGGGCGCTGCAACTCGCATTTGCGCATGACGACACGGCCTTGGTGGAAGAGTTTGTGGTAGGAACGGAAATCACGGTTCCTGTTTTGGGCAACAAAACACTGGAAACGCTGCCGATTGTGGAGATCGTGCCGAGTTCCGGCTTTTATGACTACGAGGCGAAGTACACGGCAGGGGCAACGGATGAGATTGTTCCCGCGCGTATTTCGCCCGCCGCTGCCCAGGAATCACGGGAAATTGCCCTGCTGTGCCACCGGACATTGGGCTGCCGGGGGATGTCGCGCACGGATATGATTGTGGACGCCGCCGACCGCGTGTTTGTGCTGGAAGTGAACACCATTCCAGGCATGACCCCGACCAGCCTGCTGCCCCGCTCCGCCGAAGCCGCAGGGCTGGCATTTCCTGCTCTGCTGGACCGCTTGATAGACCTGGCCTTGGAGGCATAACAAAAGACATGCGCAAACAGCAAAAGACTATCAAGAGCCGTGGCTTTATTCCCGCTCCCAAGCGGCGCACGCACCGCCGCGCGCCGCGCGATTGGGGGCGCATTAACCGTGCCCTGCGCGGCATTGCATTTGTGGGACTGGCCGTAGAGTTGGGGCTGATCTTGTTCGCCAATCCGTACCTGCGTGTTACCAAAGTGCGCGTGGACGGGGCGCAGACGCTCACGCCTGCGCAGGTATATGCAGAAGCCCACGTGCCTCCTCGTGCCAACATTTTCCGGCTTGCCCTGCGGGAGCCATTCGCCCGCCGCCTGGAGCGTGATCCCCTGGTAGACCATGCATCGCGGCGCATTCAACTGCCCGATATGCTGATTTTGACCGTAACCGAGCGCCAGCCATTCGCGACCCTGGCCGCTGGCGGCCAGTACTGGCTGCTGGACCGCAAAGGCGTTCCTTACCAAAGCCTGGACAAGCCGTATCCCGGCGTGCCTCTGGTCGCTGTGCAGAGCGCCGCTGCGGCAGAGGGCACGGCGAAGGGCAATGTGGTGGTGCTGGGGCAGCCGCTCCACACGCGCTGGCTGGCGCAGACCTATCGCCTGATGGGCTTGCTGGCGCGCAACCACACCCTGGACGCGTCAAAAATCAGCGTTGACCAAAACGCGAATATATGCTTAAATAGAGCAGATAAACTGCAAATATTACTCGGACAGCCGGAAAGCCTGCCGCAGAAGGTCGCGCTGGCGGAAGCCGCCGTGGCGGCAAACGGCGGCACGATTGCCCGGCGGGCGGCGTATATTGATGTGAGCTGCCCGGAACTGCCGGTCTGGAAGCCGCGTTCGGAGACGGAAGAAGACCGCGCGCAGGCCCGCAACTGGCGCCATCACCCGGCGCTTTCCCAAGACGCGCCGCCGCTTTAAGAGATATTAAGATACGCTTTTAAGAGAGAGTAAGATACGCTGACAGCCACGCCGCGAAAGAAAATCATGAGTCTGTTTCCAACATCGAGAGGAAGTGACACGCCGCTCAAAACCGAGCGGCGGGCGTGGTGGTTCAGCTTGTTTGTGCTGTGCGCCGTGCTGGGAGCGCTGATTGGGCTGTCCCTGAAAACGCAGAACCGCATTCGTGCTGCCAGTGTCCCGGCAAGCAATTATCCGGCTCTGGTACAAGAGTATCTCATCCTCAAGAAGAACGTCGGCGACCAGCAAAGCACGATCAAGTCGCTCCGCACGGATAATGCCAAACTGGTCAGCACGACTTCCACTGGCGGCAGCCAGACCAAGCTGCTGGCGACCGACCTGAGCCGCGCCAATTTTCTGGCGGGGCTGACCGCCGTGCAGGGGCCGGGGCTAGTTGTGACCCTCAAAGATGGAAAACGATTTCCTCCCGGATCGCCGAACTTTATCGTGATGCAAAGCATGGTTCACGATGCGGACATCAATCTAGTCCTCAACGAGCTAAAGGCTGCCGGGGCGGAAGCCATTTCAGTAAATGACCAGCGCCTTGTTGCCACCAGTCCGGTGCGCTGCGTCGGCCCGGCTGTTTACGTCAACTTCACCGGGCAAACGCCGCCTTTCGTTATCAAAGCCATTGGGAGCGCCAAGGACTTGCAGAATGCGTTGAACCTTCCTAACGGAGTCGCGGATGGCCTGCGCAACATTGACCCGGCCATGATTAAAATGCAGCAAATGCCGCGCGTGGTCATTCCCGCCTACAGCGGAGCTTCGACGCCTAAGTACGCAAAACCGATAGTTCCACCCACTGAAACAGTCGCCGGCGCGAAAGAGCAAGGTTAAGATGGGCTGGCTGATCGCAGTTTTAGTCGGCGCAGGGGGCTTTCTGCTCGCCTACAACTCGCACTTCACGATTCCGATCAGCGAGGGACAGTACCTCTCGCTGGCGGCTCTCGCGGGAATTGACTCGCTGGTCGGCGGCGTCCGGGCGGCCACCGAAGGCAAGTTTAAGAGCAACGTTTTTGTGTCCGGCTTTGTGGTGAATACGCTGCTGGCCGTGTTTTTGGCGTACCTGGGTGAGCGGCTGGGGCAGGATTTGGCGCTGGCCGCCGTGGTGCTGCTGGGCGGGCGCAGTTTTGTCAACTTGTCTATCATTCGGCGGCACTGGCTGGATCACCGGGACGAGGCACACCAGCCGTCGCCGCCGATTACGCCGCTGAGTTAGAATGCGCGAAAAAGAGGGCGCGGGCGGCACGAGCTGCCCATGCCGCAGGGGGATTGCAGGAGGTGGCGAGGGACTGTGTCGTGGGACTGGATATCGGAACGACAAAGGTCTGCACCATTGTCGCCGAGATCGAGGAACAGGGCCGCATCAACATTATCGGCGTGGGCAACAGCCTGTCCGGCGGCATCCGCAAGGGTGTTGTGGTGGACATTGACAGCGCGTCCCAGGCAATTATCGACAGCGTGGACAAAGCCCGCGCCATGTCCGGCCTCGATATTGTGCGGGTCGTAGTCGGGGTGACGGGCGAGCATGTCGCCTCGCTCAACTCGCGCGGCGTGATTGCGATTACCCATGCCAGCCGCGAGATCACCGAAGATGACGTCGCCCGCGTGCATGACCAAAGCCGCGTGATTGTGCTGCCGCCCGATCGGGAGATTATCCACGCTATCCCGCGCTCGTATTCCATTGATGGGCAGGGCGGCATTCGGTTTCCCGTAGGCATGAGCGGAACGCGCCTGGAAGTGGAAACGCATATCGTGACCGGGGCAGTGACGTTTCTGCAAAACGTCGCCAAATGCGTCCACAAAGCGGGCCTGGAGATCGAAGCCACGGTTTTGGAGCCGATTGCTACTGCCGAAGCCGTCTTGCTGCAGGACGAAAAGAACCTCGGCGTGTGCATCGCTGACATTGGCGGCGGCACCACGGACATTGCCATTTTTGTGAACGGCGACATCTATTTCACTTCGGCCATTCCCGTGGGCGGCAGCCATGTCACCAATGACATCAGCGTGGGCCTGCGGGCATCCCGCGACGAATCCGAGCGCATCAAGCTGACGGAAGCCGCCGCGATGGGCAGCCTCATCAACGCCGACGATGTGTTTGAAGTGGTCAGTTTGGGCAGTGACGAAGCGCGCCTGCTGCCCCGGCGCATTCTGGCGGAGATTGTGGAGCCGCGCATGCAGGAATTATTTTCTCTAGTCAAGCAGGAAATCCTAAAGTCGGGGTATTATAATCTATTACCGGCGGGCATTGTTCTGTCGGGCGGCGGCTCACAACTGCCGGGCGCTGTTGATCTCTGCCAGATAGTCACCGGCATGCCCACGCGGATTGGCACGCCGCGCAATGTCGGGGGCGTGGCGGACACGCTGCATTCGCCTGTTTACGCCACCGCAGTAGGCTTGGTGCAGTACGGGGCTAACCATTATCAGCATGCGCGGCAGTCAGCGAAAGACAACACATTTTTAGGTAAGCTTCAGCGGTTCTTCGCACGGATCATGGCTCGTGCGGGCACTTGATCAACAAACACAAGTTATTAAAGAAACAAGATACGAATTAGGGAGACTTTTCTATCATGGCATCTCCATTGCGCGACGGTGAGCCGTTCGCTCGCATTAAAGTCGTCGGCTGCGGCGGCGGCGGCACCAATGCCGTCAATCGCATGATCGAGGCTGGGCTGAACGGCGTCGAATTTATTGCTATGAACACGGACATTCAGGTGTTGGATGTGTCGTCGGCAGACTACAAGCTGCAGCTTGGCGAGAACCTAACCCGCGGACTGGGCGCGGGCGGCAACCCGGAAGTCGGCCGCTCTGCCGCCGAAGAAAGCAAAAGCGACATCAAGAAGGCGCTGGAAGGCGCGGACATGGTGTTTATCACGGCAGGCATGGGCGGCGGCAC
>JAABUL010000559.1_pt1 | contig 79002 bp, 81 predicted proteins | sample 5559151 | NCBI WGS metagenome assembly JAABUL01 (sample SAMN10711876, study PRJNA513368) | rock metagenome | isolation source: Antarctica rocks | place: Antarctica: Victoria Land, Pudding Butte sud
ACGAGCAGAGATGAACCGGCCGCGCGTGCGGCGCTTGTTGGTATGCCGCTGGCTGCGGCCCCCGAATAGACCGCACCGAGCAGAGCGGCTATCGCAATAGTCGTGGTCAGAGATCGAGAAATGATGGTGTGTCCCCTTTCCGCTCCAAAGTGTGATGAACGCCTTTGATGCTGCCCCGCAGCTCTTTCCTCGCAGTCCACCGTCTCGGGCTGCGCAGTACCCTTCTTCCGCCCGTACCAGCGCCGGTCGGAGTTACCACCCGTGCGGCACGGCATAAGTGACCAACGCACCCCCGTGCGTCTTTGCGTCCCACGGTTCCAGCCTCCTCTCAGCATGCCTCGCGTCATTCCTACGCGCACCCTAGCAGAGAGATGTTCAAAAAAAGTTCCCGTCGTACCCGCCGCGATGATTTGCCCGAGAATGCACCCTTCAGACTTGGCAGCGCGGTCCATTCGGGCGGATCACCGCACAAAACTGCAAGCGCATTGAGTCAATTATTAAATCGGCTCTGGATCGCTCAACGCTTCCCTTTCGGTCTCTATCCGGTGGAAAGGCGGCGCGGCGTGCGCGGCAAGTCCCTGGTGAAAAGGTGCGCGAATGACGCCGCGCTCGGTGACGATGGCGGCGATCAGGCGGGACGGTGTTACATCAAAGGCAGGATTGGCGATCTCGATGTCCTCCGGAGCGGTCCGGACGCCGCGGAAGGTGGCGACCTCCAGTGGATTCCGCTCTTCAATCTGGATGTCGCCGCCGGTTGGGGTGGCCAGGTCGACGGTCGAGGTGGGGGCCACGAAGTAGAAGGGGATGCCGTGAGCATGGGCCAGCACGGCAACGCTGTAGGTGCCGATCTTGTTGGCGGCATCGCCATTGGCCACAATGCGATCCGCACCGACCAGAGCCAGGTCGATCCGCCCCTGGGACATGAAATGGCCGGCCATACTGTCCGTGATCAGCGTGAAGGGCACGCCCAACTGCTTGAGTTCCCAGGCCGTGAGCCGAGCGCCCTGGAGCAGTGGCCGCGTTTCATCCACCCACACATGAATCTTCTTCCCCTGCTCATGAGCGGCCCGAATCACACCCAAAGCGGTACCGAAAGCCCCGGTGGCCAGCGCCCCAGAGTTGCAATGGGTCAGCACCCGGGCTCCATCTGGAATCAGATCGGCCCCATAGAGACCCATCGCCTGGTTGGCGGCGGCATCCTCGGCCAGCATCGCATCCGCTTCCGCTTGCAAAGCAGGTATCGGCACACGCGCTCCGATCCGGCGATACGGGTCGATCACACGCTGCATGCGCTGCAGCGCCCAGAACAGATTCACCGCGGTGGGACGGGTGGCCCGAAGTCGTTCGAGGTCGCGGTCCAGACCGGCGTAATACATTTCCGGATCACCGCCAGCTTCACCCCGTCTCAGAGCAGCCAGGACCACGCCATACGCTGCTGCAAGACCAATGGCGGGCGCGCCGCGCACACTGAGATTGACGATCGCCTCCGCTACCTGTTCGACCTCGCGGCACTGCAGAACCACCGTCTCCAGAGGCAGTTTGGTTTGATCGAGCAGGTACAGGACGCCGTCGCGAAACTCCAGCGTGTTCATTAAAGTGCCGCCAGCACACCGCGAATCAGTGCGCTGAATTCGTCGTACACCCGGCGAGCTGTCTCCACGACCTCCAGATGGTAGAGCTTCTGGGGCAGGATGCCAGCGGCCATGTTGGTAATACAGGAGATGCCAAGAACGTGCATGCCCATGTGGCGGGCGGCGATCACCTCCAGCACGGTGGACATGCCGACCGCGTCCGCGCCCAGGATGCGGGCCATGCGCACCTCGGCCGGAGTCTCATAGGTCGGGCCCCGCAGCCCCAGGTAGATACCCTCCGCCAGTGGTAGACCACCGTCGAAAGCCGCCTGCTGGGCCAACGCGCGCAACTGCGGGCTGTAGGCCTCGGTCATATCTGGAAAGCGAACACCCAGGCGGTCATCATTTGGGCCGACCAGGGGATTTTCGCCGGTGAGATTGATGTGGTCGGTGATCGCCATCAGTGTGCCGGCCTGATACTCCGAGTTCACGCCGCCGGCCGCGTTGGTGATGAGGATAGTTTCGATCCCCAGTCGATGCATGGCACGGACGGGGAGTACTACCTGGTCCGGTCGGTAGCCCTCATATAAATGCGCCCGGCCAGACATGGTGAGTACCGGCAAGCCCTGCAGGCGGCCAAGCACCAACGTGCTCTCGTGACTGGGCGCGGTCGACACCGGAAAATACGGAATCTCGCTATATGGGATGACGACCTGGTCAGCAATTTCCGCCGTCAACGGCCCAAGCCCGGAGCCTAAAATAACGCCAACCCGGGGCTGGTGGCGCATGCGTCGGTTGATGGCATCGGCGGCGCGCTCGGCCTCATCGTAGGCAAAGTGACTGTCCATCGCCATCAGCCCGCTACCCGCTTGGCCAGCGAGAGAGCGGTCGCCTGGGCCGCGTACCTGGCCGCTTCGACGTCGACGGTGAGCACCTCACCGCCTCGCACGACCTGGCTACCGTTCACCCACACCGCATCGACCTGCCGCGCGCTGAAGGCATAGACCAGGTGCGCGAGGTATGTCTCGGGGCTGAAGACCGGCACAGCAACAGTATCCGCCAGGTCGAGCACGACCAGATCGGCTCGGAAGCCCTCGCACAACACACCGATATCAGGTAGATGCACGGCCTTGCCCCCCAGACGCGTAGCCATCCACAGCGCCTCGGTGGCCGGAAGCGGTTTGGGGTCGAGCGCGGAGACCTTGGCCAGGAGCGGCGCCAGCCGCATTTCTTCCCACAGATCGAGATTGTTATTGGTACACGCACTATCTGTCCCGAGCCCCACCGCGATTCCATGCGCCAGCATTTCGACCACGGGGGCGATACCGCAACCAAGTTTGGCATTGCTCTGGGGACAGTGGGCCACCCCCACCCGCTTCCTGGCATAAATCTCACAATCGCCCTCCGTCAACCAGACGCTATGAGCGCCGATGACCGGCCCATCGAAGAACCCAACATCCTCCAGCGTAGCGACGATGCTGCGACCGCCAAGGTCGTACGAGTCGCGCTCCTGTTTGGTTTCCACCAGGTGGATATTCACCGGAAGGTGTTCTTCCTGGGCCTGGTGAGCCAACTCTGCCAGGGTCTCCAGCGGGACGGTGTACGGCGAGTGTGGACCAAGACCGGTGTGGATTCGGCCGTGGCGTCCTTCCCATCGACGGCAGAAGTCGAATCCGCGGTGTATCTGTCGCTCCAGGGGACCCAGGATAGGCGTCCAGACCGGCACGTCCAGGATGGTCGGCGTGATCAGCGCTCGCAGGCCAACGTCAACCGCCGCCCGCGCTAACTCATCCTCAAAGAAGTACATGTCGACATAGGTCGTGACACCTGCCCGCAGCATCTCGATACCGGAAAGCAGCGAGCCAGAATACACGTCGTCAGCCGTCAACTTGACCTCTCTCGGCCAGACGCGATCCCGTAGGAATACCATCAGGTCCACATCATCGGAGAGACTGCGCAAGATCGACATGCCGGAGTGCGTATGCGCATTGATGAGCCCCGGCATCACCAATTTGCCGCCGGCATAGAGGCGAGTATCGTACTCTCCCTGATATGACGGACCGACATAGCAGATTGTGTCGTCCTCCAACACCACGTCGCCGGGGTCGAACACCGTGTGTTCTTCGTCACAGGTCACCACCACGGCTCCAGCCAGCACAGTCCTCACGGCCGTTCCTCCTCAGCTACCGCGCTGGTATCGCCGTGGGCGGTACCACCGTTCCGGCCGCGATGAGGGTTTCATAGTGATCCGCCTGAGCAACGATGGATTTGGGTACCACAGCGGAAGGGCTGGCGAAGCCGGTCGCTCCCTCCGCGGCGCCATAAAAGTGATCACCTGGCTTGAACCGCCCCGCATTGACGTCCTGAATGATGTCCCGAACTGCCACGTCCACCCGTTTCACGGCACTGGTGATAATCGAGCTTCCGAGATAGCTCTGGTCGGCATCAACACCAATACCGTACCGCCCGCGTGCCTGACCCACGGCCAGATACCCAAATCCACTTTGCGCCGCCACCTGGAAGAGGATATCAGCGCCGCTGTTGACCTGATTGAGGCCAAACGCTCGACCCGTCTGCTCATCGGTAAAGGACTGGGCGTAGTTACCCAGCACTTTGATCGTCGGATCGACCCGCTTGGCCCCCGCAACATACCCAGCGAGATAGCGGTTGACCGGAGGAATGTCCATGCCACCCAGATAGCCAACGGTGTTGTGTATCGCGTGACCGACGTGTTGCTTTTCCATGAGGCCGGCGATTACCCCGACAAGATAGCCAGACTCCTGCTCTTTAAAAAAGAGGCTCGCCACATTGGGCAGATCGGCCTCATGGGCCGGCGCGTCCTGAGGACGCGCATCTACCAGCGCAAAGCGCTCGCCGGGGTGCTTTTGCGCCACCTGATACACCGCGCGGGCCATGCTGGTCCCAACCGCAATGACAATACTGGCGTGGGACTGAGCCAGGCTGGTGAGATTTCGAACGTAATCGGCTTCCACCTTTGATGGCAGCACCTGGCCCTTAATGCCCATCCGCTGCCTCACATCTCGCACTCCCAGCCACGCCAACTCATTGAACGACTGATCGTGTAGGCCGCCCGTGTCGGTGACGAAGCCGGCCAACAAGTGATGTGCCGGCACCGCCGAAGCCAACGAAGCAGCCGTCGAGGTAGCAGGCGGCGATCCGCCTGAAGACGTGCCGCAGGCGCTCAAGCCCGCTACGATGGCGAGCACGCCAAGCAGCCCCCCGACCCGTCGGTATCGCTTCATGTCAACTCCCTATCAGTTCGCGCTCCAACCTGATTCCCCGCCTTTGTAACGAGACTGACGCGCGGTCACGACATGATACCCGATTGCCTCTGGCCCATCCCGCGTCCGGGCTCAATTCGCCAACTGGCACTCCTATACTTGAGTCACCACTTCCCTCGACGGCAGGAGCGCCATGAACAATGCACAGCTATTCAAGCCAGAGCACGGGTTAGGACCGCCGCTGCTCCATGTGGTCGTCATGCTCGTCATGCTCGTGCCAGCCATAGCGCGCTCCTCCGACGCGGAATCCGCTACTCTGCGCGGCCCCACGCCGGTACTCAGCTACCACTATAAGGCGGACGATCTCCGCTATCGTGGAGGCCCCGTCGTGCCGTCATCTGTCAGTTATGTCATCTTCTGGCGACCGAAGGGTTTCCGCTTCGAGCCGCGGGGCAACGATTCCCGCTACATGATGCTTATGCAGCGCTATCTGAGTGACGTGGGTGGAACACCCTTCTTCAACATCCTGACGCAATACTCGTACGGTCCATCTGGGACGCCGACTACCGCACGGGACGTCTTGCGCCACCGGGTCTATGCTCGACTGGTGCCGGATGGTCCGATACGGAATACAACGCATGTAGGCGGTGTCTATCTCGATACCACCCCCTACCCGCGAGCGGGCACCAAAGCCGACCCGATCCGCTATCCAGACTTCCTATCCGAGGTACTCCGCGCCATGCGAACCGAACGCTGGACTGCCGGGATAACGCACATCTTCTACCTGTTCACGGCAGGCGGTCCTCGCGCCTGCTTCGTGGGCAAGACGCAATGCCTGCCGTCCCAGGGATGCGCAACACATGTCTCCTACGGCCCCTCGCGAGCGCCGATCATCGTGGACGTGATGGCCGATGTAGCGGCATATCGACCGTGCCGAAGTCAGGAAACGACCGGGAAATACGCGTACCGCAGCGTCAATCACGACACGCTCGCCGACTTTGAGGTGACGATCCTCTCACACGAGCAGTTTGAGACGATTACCGATCCACTGGACGGCAATAGCGTGACCCCGGTGGCGACCAACGGCTGGTACGACAAGAACCCCTCCAGCGGGGAGATCGCCGACAAGTGCGAGTCCATCCTGGACCCCATACTCAGTGCGCACCTGGATAACGTGAAACTCCATGCGCATCGCTACCACGTGCAGGAGGAGTGGAGTAACGTCGACCACAACTGTGTTACGACCTATCGTGGGCCGCCCGCGTGAGGGCAGATGCAGTCAGAATGCGTGAGAAAGGGACGTTACTCTTTCAGAGCGCGGTGAACAACTGGTGAGCCAGGTTCGGGAGGAACGGGCCAAGGGATACGGTGGCGCCCACGATCAGGCATGACAGGACAGCGGCCGGCAAGGCCAGGCCATCCGCAATTTTGGAGTGTGCATGATAAACGACGGTACTCATGGCTGGTCTGCCTCCTGCATCATAGTCTCTGTTGGTAGCTACATCTAACCATGAAGGCAACGTCGGGCCCACAGGCGGTGGTCCCGTTTCAACAAGGACTATCGTCCTGTCGGCCCGACGTCGACGTCCCCGTCTGAGTAGCGAGAGTGCTGCCTGTGGTTCGTCACGACTGCACCGCCCCACCATCAACATTAATGGCCTGACCATTGATGCCACGGCCTGCTTCGCTCGCCAGCAGGACGCAGACCGCCGCCACTTCGTCTGGCATCACCAGGCGTCCCTGCGGCGTCAACAGGGCGGCCAGCGCCTGATCCGTCGAGCGTCCCGTAGTCTGGACAATATGGTCGATGGCGCCTCGCGTCATGGGGCTATCGACGTAGGCTGGGCACACGCTGTTAATCGTGACACCGCTGCGAGCATACTCGGCGGCCAGCGACCGCATCAGTCCCAGCAGGCCATGTTTCGCCACGGCGTATGCGGCAATGTAGGGAGCGCCCACCTTTCCCGCGATGGAGTTGATGGCGATGACGCAGCCGTCGTGCCGCTGCAGCATACTGGGCAGCGCCGCTTGGGTGAGATAGAACGCCCCGGTTAAATCGACCGCCAGCGTGCGCTCCCAGGTGGCGTCGTCGAGGTCGATAAATTTTTGGGCGGTTGCCATACCGGCGTTGTTCACCAGCACATCCAGATGACCCCAGCGCGCATCGCACTCGGCTATCGCCTGGGCGCACTGGTCCCGGTCGGTCACGTCCAATACGATCGCAACTGCATCCGCGCCCAGCGCGCCGCACGCGTCGGCCACGGCTTCGACCTCAATGCGAGTTCGGGCAGCCACCGCTATTTTCGCCCCCTCGGCGGCAAATGCCAGCGCAATGGCTCGGCCGATACCGCGACCGCCGCCCGTAATGAGGGCTGTTCGGCCGGTCAGCGCTGTCATGCGCACCCCGCCGCCGCAGCATTGGACTGACGCCAATCGGCGCCATCCACACCGCTCGGGGACAGTCCGCCAGGCTCGACCGCCGTTTCCTCGCCGGCGAGGAGTTCGCTCCTTCTGGGACATCCGCCTTCATGCATAACTTAGAATATGTCCGATTCAGCTTCTTCATGCCGGTGATCGAATACGGGGCCGAATCGTACCTGGATGTACAACGATGTACAACGGAAATGGAGTGAAGCCCGTGCCCGTGTCGACTGAAAACTCGCAACATATCTTCGATGCGCTGAAATCGGCCGACGTTCGACTCATGTCGGCACTGCCCGAGACCTGGTTGGTGCATCTGATACGTCTGGCGGAGGACGATCCGGACACCGTGCTGATTCGCCTGGCGAAGGAGGAAGAGGGAGTGGGCATCTCGGCGGGCGCTCATCTGGCCGGCGTAAAATCGGCCATGCTGATGCAAAATCACGGCTTTCTGGCCAGCATCAACGGTATCGTGTCGCTGGCCATGCTGTACAAAATACCGCTGCTGATGCTGATCAGCCACCGTGGCGACCTGGGAGAACGAGACCCGTGGCAAACGCAGGGCGGCATTGCGACCATTCCGGTCTTGCGAGCACTCGGCATCCCACACTACCCGCTGGAGAATCCAGGCCAGGTGGAACGTCGGATCCATCACGCGCAGCACCTAGCTGAAGCGTCGCTTACCCCGGTTGCCCTCCTGCTGACGCGCGAGCTGATGTGGGAGGAGGAATGAAGCGCATTGATGCGCTGGAGGCAATCTATCCGGCGATCGCCGAGTGCGTCGTGGTCACAATCATGGGCGCGGTGGCCGCGGAACTGTACTCTTTGGGACACCGAAGCAATTTCTTCTATCTGGAACATGCCATGGGACTGGCTTCGTCCATGGGGCTCGGCATCGCTGTCAGCCGGCCCGATCAGCAGGTGGTGGTGCTGGACGGAGATGGATCAGCACTGATGAATCTGGGAACCTTCACCACCCTGGCTCGCTATCACCCACCCAACCTCACGCACCTGATTTTCGATAACGAGAGCCTCCTCTCGGTGGGCGGTTTCCCTACCGCCACGGCCACCGGCTCAGATCTCGCCGCTATCGCGCGCGCGGCCGGGGTGCCCGAAGTCTCCTATCACGATACTCCAGAGGGCTTGCAAGCCGCCGCTACACGGGCGCTCACGACGCGCCGATTGAGCTGCATCGTGGCCAAGGTCGAGGCGATTGGCCCTGCCTCCTTTCACATGGACCTCACGATGCTGGAGAATCGGTTCGAGTTCCGACGCTATTTCAAGAACCTGGGCGCACCGCCGCCATTTCTGGACCAAGGAGAGCTCACGTGAACATCACCAATTCAACGGTTCTAACCGATCTGATCCAGGCGCTAGCGACCGGCCAATTGCGCATCGTGGACCTGACGCAGCCGCTGGATGCCGACGCGCCCATCTTGCCCTTGCCTTCCACCTGGCCCAATACTCCCCGGTTCTCCCTCCACGAAATCTCCCGCTACGACGAACGCGGTCCGGCCTGGTACTGGAACTGGTTCGAGACCGGAGAGCATACCGGGACCCATTTCGACGCTCCCATTCACTGGATCAGCGGCCAGCATCTGAAAGATGCCACGGTAGACACCATTCCACCCTCCAGCTTTGTGGCGCCCGCCTGTGTGATTGACGTGACGGCGGAGGTCGCCGAGGATCCAGACTTTTTACTGAGCCCGGAGGCTGTTCGGGCCTGGGAGCGTCTACACGGCGAGATTCCGGCCGGCGCCTGGGTGCTGCTGCGCACGGGATGGTCTAAACGCACGGAGGAGGATGAGTACCTCAATGTCGGCGTGGACGGCGCGCACACACCAGGATGGACGCTGGACTGCTCGGTCTTTCTCGCCGAGGAACGCGATGTCATCGGCGTCGGCGTGGAGACGGTGGGCACCGACGCGGGTCAGGCCCCCACCTTCGATCCACCGTTCTGCAATCACTTCACCATGCATGGCCACGGCAAATATGGGCTGGCAAGTCTGTGCAACCTGGATCAGCTTCCTCCCACCGGATCGGTACTCATTGCGGCGCCGCTCAAGATCACGGGTGGGTCGGGAAGTCCGGTTCGCGTCGTGGCGATTGCACCGCACGACGAAGCCACCGCCTCTGCGTGATGGATATTCCCGCTCGCCTCTATCCGCTTGTTCGAGGACCAGCGGCGCGCTCAAGCACTGGTGGTGGGAGGTCGAGCCAGCAACCTATTTCGCGCCTCCCACAACTCCGGAAAGAAATGGTAGTCGAGCGTCTGCTGCAGATAGCGACTGCCGGGATAGCCGCCGGTACCTGGGGCCTCATCGCCGATGACGCGCTGCACCAGCGTCATGTGATGGAAGCGCCACTCGCGGAAACGCATTTCATAATCACTCAACGCCTCCGCTAAACGGTAGACATCAGCATGATCGCTCGGGTGAGCATAGACGTCGACCAGAACCTCGATTGGTTCCGGTCCAATGCGAGCAACGACCAGGAGAAACGCGTCGTGCAGACTCACGGGCCAGCGCGCCACTATGGCGGGAACGTCAGCGAGACGCTCCGCCAGCTTGAGATGTGCCGCGCGTCGAAGTCCCGAAGCCAACTCCAGCTCCCGAAACTGCTCGGACTCGAAGCCGCTGGCCGTCTTGAGCAGCCCACGAAATGCCTGAAACTCGATCGGAGGTAGGCTCTCCAGGATCTCGACCTCCTCGCACAGCACGTGCATGATCCGATCGACGCGGTCGAGCACGTGCGTGGCTTCGGGCAACTCATCGCCCTGTAGCAGGTCAATGGCCAGGCGAAGTTCGTGCAAGATCTGCTTGAACCAGAGTTCCTGAGCCTGCTGCACCACGATAAAAAGCATCTCACCGTGGACGGCAGGGCGACGCAGCGGAGATTGCAGAGCCAGCAACTCCGGGACGCGCAGATATGTCCCGTAGGTGAGCCTATCCGACTCCGTCTTGCCTGTAGCCACCGGCATCCCTCCCTCTACATGTAGGTCCATCTCTGCATGTCTCAATCTGGAACCTCAGGCTACCCGACGGTCAAACCATCGCTCGTACGTGTTCAGTACGTGCCGGCTTCCGGGACTTCCTTACCATCCTTCTCTTTTCTTCCAGTCGATGGCCAGTTCCCATCATCTGGCACGCTGGTAACCGCTACTCTAGTAGCAGTATGAACTCAATGAACCTCGACCAACGCGGGGAGGCCGACCAGGAGCGCATAGCGCTCTTAGGTGGCGAGCGTGCGGCCCGCCGCCAAGCCGAGGAAGCACAGAAACGCTTCGAGTTCCTGGCCGGGGCAAGCAACGTGCTGGCGAGTTCGCTGGACTACCAAACGACGCTAGCCAGTGTTGCAGAACTGGCCGTACCGCATGTCGCCGACTGGTGCACGATTCACATTCTTCAAGAAGACGGTTCGGTTCGTCAGATAGCAGTGGCCCACGTCGATCCAGCGAAGGTTCGTTGGGCGCGCGAGCTAGAACAACGCTACCCGTATGATCCCAACGCTCCCTCCGGCGTCCCCAACGTCCTGCGCACTGGACGGTCGGAGTTGACCGAGCACATCTCAGATGAGATGCTGGTCGCTTCCGCGGTGGATGAGCATGCCCTGCAGATTTTGCGAGAACTAGGGCTCAGTTCCGCTATGACCGTGCCGCTGCAAGCGCATGGCAGGACGCTGGGAGCAATTACCTTCGTCTCGGCCGAGTCAGCTCATAATTACGATGCGACGGACCTGGCCCTGGCCGAAGACCTGGCACGACGCGCAGCGATGGCGGTCGATAACTCGCGGCTCCACCGTGAGGCGCAGCAGGCGGCCGCCCTGCGGGCCGCCATACTCGCCCAGATCACCGAGGGTCTGGCAATTGCCGATGCATCCGGAAAAATTTCATTCATCAATGCAGCCGGAAGGCAGATCCTGGGTATTTCAGACTCGGCCATTGATGTCGACGCCGAAGTACTGCGAATCTGGAGCCGCGAAGGAGCGCCCGATGCGTTAGCGCAATCCCCTTTGTCGCGCGCGGTCGTACACAGTGAGACCGTGCTCAACGAAGAAATTCACCTGCAGCGAGCCGATGGCGCCATTATTCTGGAGGCCAGTGCCGCGCCCGTGGTCGCCGCCGACGGAACGCGACTGGGTGGAGTCGCTACCTTTCGGGACGTGACCGCGCAGCGCGATCTCGAGCGACAGAAGGACGACTTTCTATCGGCCGCTGCTCATGATTTGAAGACGCCGTTAACAACTATTAAGGGGCTTGCGCAGATACTGCGGCGTCGGGCCGCGCGAGCACAGACGCCTGAGACCGATAACCTGCTCGCTGGGCTGCAGCGGATCGATACCACCAGCACCCGAATGGCAGGTCTGATCAATGAGCTGCTCGACGTCACCCGAATCGACACCGGCCAACCACTGGATCTCATCAAGGAGCCGATTGACCTGGTCGCACTGGTGAGATCGCTGGCAGACGAACAGCAGCAGACCACGGAGCGGCACACACTTTGGGTTGAGGTATCGGCGACCGAACTGATCGGCCTCTACGACCGCGCACGGCTGGAGCGGGCATTGATCAATGTCCTGTCGAACGCCATCACCTACAGTCCGCGGGGCGGCAATGTATGGGTCAGGCTCGCTCTGTCGGACGACAAGTCACACGCCGTGGTGGACGTTCAGGATCAGGGCCTCGGTATTCCAGCGAGCGACGTGCCTCGAGTCTTCGAGCGTTTCCATCGCGCCGGCAATGTGGCCGGCGCCATACCGGGCACCGGCATCGGTCTGGCTGGAGCGCGGCAGATTATCGAGGAACATGCTGGCACTATCGACGTACGGAGTGAAGAGGGCCGCGGCACGACCTTCACCGTCTGCTTGCCCCTCGATCTCCGGCCGCCTTCCGGAAATGAGCCGCGTGGCCTGGGAGCCTAGCTCGAAATAGACATGATCACACCGTAAGCAGCAAGTATGGCCGTTCCGGCGACTCGCGCTTCATGATGGCCAGAGCCACGTTGTAGACAGCAATCCCCTTGTTGGTCTTTCCGGCGTGCGTGCCGTTATGCGCGTGTCCATGCACGGCGACGGTGGCGTTGAAGCGGTCGATCGGATCCGCCAGACGGGACGAGCCGAGAAACGGAAAAATCTCCGGAGGCTCGCCCTCGACCGTGCCGCGGACTGGCGCATAGTGGAGCACCGCGATTTTGTGGGGAGTGCGCAAGCGCGCCAGGCTACTCTCGAGCCGGAGCGCCTCGTCCAGCGATTCCCGGACGAAGGCTTTGATCGAGGCCTCTCCGAAGGGAGTCAACTCGTGCTGATCGAAGCCGCCACAGAAACCCTTCACCCCCGCGAAGCCGATTTCCCGCGTCTCGTATGGTTCATCGTCCAGCATGGTGATCCCACCCTCGCGCAGAATCTTCACCACTTCGTCCTCCTGGCCAGATTCCACATCGTGATTACCCAGCACGGCTATCGCTGGCACGGGACAGTGGACCAGATCCTCCGCCAGGATCGCAGCCTCGGCCGGCAGTCCTCGGTTGGTGAGGTCGCCGCACAGCACCAGCAGGTCCGCGGTATGGCCGATATCGATCAGCAAGTCTCGCATCTCTGACCGATTCGTCTCGTTGACGTGCATGTCGCCAAGCGCCGCAACTTTGACCACTGTTTCACTCATCTGCGCGGTGTGTAGCAGACCACGTCATCGCTCACGATACCCCCCACTCTTCGATATCGACCTGATATTGCAGCTTGGACAGCAAAGGCCCGCGGCATATCTTTTCAACCGGAACCGGTGCGGTCAGCTGCGCTTGTTCCCGAGCCAAAAGCTCCTCCATGACCCACATCGGCGCCGTGTCTCGTTCCGCCGGGTAGATCCAGCGAAACTGAATGAGGTGGGCCAGCAGCACTTCCCAGTGCGGCTCCATGCGCAGCAGGAGACGGCGCCAGTCAAGGTCCCGTCCCTGCCGGCGCAGCAGGTGCATTACGTCCGCGCCGTCGAAGCGGTCGCGGTCCTGCACCAGCGCCTTGGTCCAGAGCACCTCCTCCGGCGCCACCAGCAAGACCTCACAGCCCATCAGGGTCGCTCTCGGGGCGTGCTCAAACCAACTGTCATCAACCGGACAGACGTTATTCCGCGAACCGAAAATGAGGTCCAGAAGATGGTCGCCATGGAACACTTTCGCCAGCCAGGTAGCATCCGTAATCTCGGTCGCGTACCCTGCCTCGATCAACGCGTGCAAGAGACGAGCATGGTCGCTCGTCTTGCAGAATACATCCAGGTCCTTGGTATCGCGAACAACGTCGGCGTAGTGCCGCATGGCGTATGCCCCACCGACCATAAACGGAATCTGGCATTCCGCGAGGATGGCGAGAGCGGAGCCATAAAAGTCCTCCGCGCTGCCTGTCGGCCCGCTTGTCTTCATATCGGCCCCTACTTTGCTCCTGTCCTGAGAGGATTACCATGCGCAAGATGAATGCCAGCGACAGAATACAATCGAGCAAATAAGCTGATTCGCACCGGCCCCAGACAGCAACCGGTCGTCAGCGTTTAGTATGGAGGCGCCGGAGGTATTCTTTGGCTTCATTCGCAGCGGGGTCGCTGGAATGCGAAGCACATCTATACGGGCAAACCCACCTGGAGGTAACCAATGACGCGTCTAGCTCCGCTTATCATCGTAGCGACTCTGCTCACTGCATGGACCACGCCCCACGTTCTAGCACGCACCGCTCACGGTCAGCTGGTAATCGCTCCCCTCCAGGTTCACCCCGGCGACACCCTGTTTCTCTCCGGCTCTGGGTTCGCCCCGCGCACCTCCCTGCATGTGCAGATTCGCTGCGGGACAGCACCGACGATGCATGAAGCAGGAGGACCGGTGACCAATTCCAGGGGACAATTCGTAGGGTTTGCGGCATCATCTCCACGCATGCGAATCACCCACTCGGAAAGCTGCATGACAACAGTGGTTGGTCAACATTCGGTGCAAGCACATGCCTCGTATCAGCTAGCGGCGACCAACCATGCGCTTCCTGCCTGTGCACTGAGAATGTGCTTGAAAGTCACGGCCGTTCTGGTCAAGCTCCGCAACTACGCACAGGGAAACATTGCCGTTGCCGGCTGGCCTGGAACTGCGGCGGAAATTACGGTTTTTGAACCGAACGGCACGGTCAAACGGCGTCACCTGGTGCTCGACTGGCGCGGCGCGGGAGCGCTGAGGCTGCGCATCGCGCCGGGATTACGCAAGGGAGTCAAGGCACGGGTGCTAGTGCAAGCGCGGCTGGGCCGGATCACAGGCCTTGCCACGGCGCCATTTAGCGTCATTCCGGGCGGGCGCTAAGTCGTCCTGCTAGCCTGATCGTGTTCTGTGTCATCATCCGTCCAACTCAGCGATGTTCGCGCCGCTCGGGAGCGAATCGAACCCTTTCTGCACCGTACACCGCTGCTCGGGTCCGCCACGCTTTCGGATTGGACAGGCGCGCTTCTCTACCTAAAACCTGAGAACCTGCAACGGACCGGCTCGTTCAAGCCGCGTGGGGGCATCAACGCAGCGTCGCTCCTCACGGCGTATGAACGGGCACGGGGTGTTATCGCGGTGTCAGCGGGGAATCACGGAGCAGGTCTCGCCTACGGCGCTCGAATGACGGGTACCCGCGCCACCATCGTCATGCCTGAAACTGCCAGCCGGAGCAAGATCGCGGCGATTGAAGGGTACGGAGCCGAAGTGGTTCTGGTTGACGGTGGCCGTCTCATGGAAAGCATGGAGACACTCCAACAGGAACAGGGTCAGCTCTTTATTCATCCCTTCGATCATCCGGCGGTAATCGCCGGGCAGGGCACGGTCGGGCTGGAAATTCTTGAGGACGCTCCCCAGGTTGAAGTGGTAGTCGTGCCGGTTGGAGGAGGGGGCTTGCTGGCGGGTGTGGCCACCGTCGTTAAAGCGCTACGACCTGAGGTCCAGGTGATCGGCGTGGAACCGGAAGGCTCGGCTGTTGTGTCGCAGAGCCTCGCGGCCGGTAGCCCAATGCGCCTCGACCGGTTCGCCACTATCGCCGACGGATTGAACGCCCCGTGGTCCGGTCCGCAATCTTTGCAGATTATTGGGCAGCTCGTAGACGACATGGTGACGGTCACGGATGTCGAAATCGCCGCGTCGATGCGCCTGCTCCTCGAGCGCTGCAAACTGCTGACTGAGCCCGCTGGTGCGGCAGCGGTCGCGGCACTCCTCGCTCGTCGCGTGCCACAGGCTGAGGGCAAGAACGTGGCGGCCATCCTCTCCGGCGGCAACGTTGATCTATCGCGCCTCACGGATCTGTTCGCGCTAGCCGGCACAGCTTTCGACAAAGCTAATGCCACCTAGCCACGGACTGCTTCATCTGAGGGTGACCTCTGGCCGGTCAGTCTTCGGTCACCACCTCGATGAACTCTGGGCCCGCGGCGTCGGTCAACCACACCTGCTCGTTGCCCCGGAAAAACCGAACGCCGACGCGGTGGGCGGCGCCTGCATCGATCAATAGAATCACCACCTTTCCAGCTTTCCGGCTGCCAACCTGTTGGGCCGTGGCGCGGTCCAGCGACAGATGCACGTACCGTCGTTTCATGGGTCGCAGCCCCTCGTGCAGAATCGCAGGCAGAGCGCGATCGGTCGTGCCGTGGAAGAGAATGTTCGGCGGGCGCGTGGGCAGCAGATCCACGCTAACTGCCGGCGAGTGGCCGTAGAGCGCACGTATCTTCCCGCCCCGCAATTCGAACCGACGCTTATCCGACGCTGCATTCATCCGGATCAGATCGTCCTCTCGCAGCAGCTTCCACTGCCGGCGACGTGTGCGTAGGGCATCAAGTAGGACTGCAACATCCACCCAGCCATCGGAGTCTGGCCGCAAACCGTACTGCTCGGGTGCATGTCGCAGGGCATGCGAGACAGTCTTGCTGAGGGATACCGTAAAGGCATCCATGGCAGTACCTTACGGACGCCTCCTCATCTGTTCAACGAAGCGGGCCAGAGTCGGGCATCGCCTCGGGGCGGAACAAGCGCGCTCGCGCCGCGATAAACTCGTCTTCAGACAACGTCCCAGATGCATGCAGCTCATTCAGCTTCGCTAACTCTTCGTCGCGCTCAATCGCCGCGGCATCGTAGCTCCCCGGCGTGTACTCCTGTCCATGCAGCCCCGTCTTGAAGGCTCGCACCGTTTCCGCCAGCAGCTCTTTGCCGCCTTCAACCGTGTCATCCATGTCGTTACCCCTCTCGCGTGATGCTCGATACGGTCAATTCAACCAATGGTACCTGGGAGCGATGTGTCGTCTGTCTTTATCACCCATCACCGGGTGTCATACGATGTATTGAGAGGTTGTTACACGCGACAGCCCTTGCCCCGGCGCGGTCGAAAACGATCCTAGCCGTTAACGAGGAGAATGAATGGTGTTCACAGAGCGTCGCAAAGCCCTGCTCATGGCAGTTCCGCTCATAACCGTCCTGCTGCTCAGTTCAGCCACGTCCGTGGGTCGAGCAGCGGCGCCCCGCGCGACCGGCCAGACGCTCAATATCGCCATGGTCTCGGACGTCAACTTTCTGGACCCAAACCTGGCCGGCTCCTACTACGATCGCCAAATCCTGAACAATATCACCGACAAACTGTTCGATCTCGATTCCAGGGGCCGGATCGTCCCTATGTTGGCGGCGAGCTATAAGGTCTCGAAAGATCATATGACCTACACCCTCAGCCTTCGCAAAGGCGTCAAGTTCCAGGATGGAACGCCGTTCAACGCTGCTGCCGTCAAGTTCAACCTGGATCGATATCGTCAGCCCACCTCGGCCCGGTATCCCGAAGTCAAAGATATTACATCAGTGACGGCGGCCGGCGCCTACACCGTAAAGATCTCGCTCGATGCGCCCTTTTCGCCGCTCCTCTCGATCTTCACCGACCGCTCCGGCATGATGATGTCTCCCAAAGCAGTCCAGTCTGAAGGGCTGAACTTCACGCTGCACCCGGTTGGAACCGGCCCCTTCATCTTCCAGGATCGTGTCAAGGGCGACCACATAACACTGGTTCGCAATCCACACTATTGGCGGAAGGGCTATCCCAAAGCGAACAAGGTAATCTTTAAAATCTTCACCGATCCCAACGTCCAACTGGTCAACGTGCAATCCGGTCAGGTGGACCTGATAGACGACGTTACCTCCCAGAACGTAGCCGCCGTCCGCAACGACAAAAACCTGAAGTACATCGACAAGGCCGGCTACGCCTTCGGCGGTTTCTGGCTCAACACGCAGGCTCCTCCGTTTAACAACAAGAGCGTACGCCAGGCGGTCTCGCTCCTCATCGATCGCAAGCAGTTCGTGAGAGTCACCGCGGGTAAGACCGCCACGGCGGCAAACTCGCCGTTTGGCCCCGGGGAACTGGCCTACGGGAGTTGGGACAAACCGCCAGCTCGCGACGTGAAGAAGGCCAAGCAACTGCTGGCCAGGGCGCATGTCTCCGACCTCTCCTTCACCTTCAAGACCACCACGGCGCCGCTCAGCACGCAGCAGGCCCAGATTATCGCGAGCTACCTGCAGGCAGGCGGCTTCACCATGAACATTCAGGCGGAGGATTTCCCCACCATCCTGAGTGACGGCGCCAAGCATAACTTCCAGGCGGCGGCCATCGGCTGGTCGGGTCGTCCCGACCCCGATCAAAACATCGCCAGTTGGATCTCGACTGGCGCCACCTATAATTACGGCCAGTACTCCAACGCAACCGTCAATAAGTACATGCTTCTGGCACGTCGCCAGGTGTCGGCGAAAAAACGCCAGGCAGATTACGGCAAGATCGCAGCCCAGCTCAATCAAGATCAGCCCTACATCTATCTGGACCACGCGAACTACTCGATGGCGTCGACCAAGAAGCTGCAAGGGTTCGTCTCGGTGCCGGACGGTATCATCCGCTGCGTGAGCATGTATCTGTCGAAGTGATGGAGCGCAGAAGCGCTCGCTTGGCACCCAACGGCCCAGAGCATGTCCGCTAGGTACCCGACCCGTGAACCAGGAGCGAAGAAACCATGACTGATGCACTCTTGCTGGTCGGCGACAGTCAGACCGATCAGAATCTGTACTACAAGACCAATTTTCTGGCCGAGGGATTCGTCTATCTGGAAATGGACGGACAGCGGACCATCGTGGCCAGTTCCATGGAGCGAGGCAGGGCCGCGAAGGAATCGAGCGTTCCCACGATTCGGACCTTTGACGACTACGGGTACCAGCAGGCAATGGGTGAACTCAAGGACCGCAATCGCGCTTTTGCCACGATCCTGGCCCGAGCCGTGCAGGACATGGGGGCAGACCGAGTGGTCGTGGGTCCTCGCTTCCCACTGCTGTACGGGGAGAGTCTGCGCGGCGATGGCCTGGACGTGACAGTCGACGCAGAGCTGCTCGTGCTCCAGCGGAGGCAAAAGTCCGAGGACGAAATCGCAGCGATCGAGGAGGCTCAGCGAGCGGGCGAGGCCGCCGCTGCCCGAGCGGTGGAGATACTGCGGCAGTGTGAAGAGCGCGGTGGCGTGTTGCAGTATGAAGGCGTACCCCTCACCTCCGAACGACTTCGACGTGAGATGGAAGTAACCATGGTCCGCGATGACATGGATGTGTCGCGCAGTCCCACCGTGGCGGGCGGACCGGGGGCTGCCGATCCGCACTGGGCAGGATACGGACCACTCAGGGCGAACGAGGCCATCGTCATGGACATCGTACCCAGAAGTAAAAAGACGCGGTATTACGCGGACATGACACGGACCGTCGTTCGGGGGCAACCCAGCGGTCAGCTCCAGGCCATGTACGACGCGGTGCTGCTCGGCCAGGAAGCCGCCCTGCATGAAATCCGAGCCGGCGCCAACGGTCGCGACGTGCATCGAGCCGTGCAGGAGGTGTTTCGCGAGGCGGGCTTCGATCGCGCCGAGGACGGACCACGGTACATCCATAGCACCGGCCATGGCGTCGGACTCGACATCCACGAGCCACCCGGCCTGAGCACGCTCGACGTCGAACTGCTGGAGAACGAGGTGATCACGGTCGAGCCGGGGCTCTACGACCCGGCCATCGGCGCCGTACGCGTGGAAGACCTGGTTGTAGTGACGCAGGGCGGCTATCGAAACCTGACGCACTTTCCCAAGGACTTTGTGCTGTCGTGAGATGGGTGTGAGGCCGATACGCCATCCGAAAACGTGACGGGACCCGTTGCAAAGCGCTATACAGGGCCCTCTCGTCGCTGGCCGCGCCGCCTGACACAGTTGTATCTCGGTCTCCTGCTCTACGGCTTTAGCGACGGATTGCTGGTCCTGGCCGGACTCGGTCTCGATCCCTGGGACGTCTTGCATCAGGGCCTGGCGCGCCACTCCAACCTGGCAATCGGTACCTGGGCCATCATTGTCGGCGCGGCCGTCCTCCTACTGTGGGTGCCGCTGCGCCAGCGTCCCGGCCTGGGAACACTCAGTAACGTTGTCGTAGTCGGCCTGGTGATCAATCTCACGCTGGCGTTGCTCCCGGCACCAACGATGCTGTCTGTGCGGGTGGCGCTTTTGCTTGCGGCGGTAGCGCTCAATGGCCTGGCCACCGGCGCGTATATTGGCGCCGGTCTCGGACCCGGGCCGCGCGACGGGCTAATGACCGGTTTGGCGGCGCGCGGTTCCTCTATTCGGGTGGTGCGCACCGGAATAGAGCTGACTGTGCTGGCCTGCGGTTTCGGGTTGGGCGGCTCCGTGGGAATCGGAACCGTGGTGTACGCGCTGGGGATCGGACCGCTCAGCCACTATTTCATCCCGCTGCTAACCGTCAGTTCCGCCGACACCTCGCCTTCCGGCCCCTCGGTCATTCCTTAACCGCGAAGCACGATCCGGCCTGACGGACGTGCCTGTACGGGCAACAAATTGATGGACGTGACGGCAGGCGCGACGACCAGGAATTGAGTCGTCCGGCAGCCGGCTATCTTTCGTGGTACCCAACAGGCGCGGCCACGAGATACAGCTCGCGAATAATCACGTGCACAATTGTGGTGCCGCAAGATTCACTGACAAGACTAAACCGAGTTAGCCCGCGACGCTGGAGTTCGGGCAAACGCGGCACGAGGCACTATGGCCGTGATGCTCGGAACGACAGTGCATGTCGCCGACATCCGGGACCGAGACCAACGCCAAAATTTGAAGCCACCGTCATGGACGAAAGCATGCGTCGACTGGGAGTATCGCGGTCAGAAACTTTTGCCCTGCCTCACCCAAATCCGCATCTAGCGAGAACGACACACTTCGCACTCGTATGCTTCCTACATCGGCAGTCAGCGCTGAATCAAGTCGAACGGGATATATCAAGACCGCATCCGTCGTGTGACGGAGCTCGGCGTATGCAACCACCTGCGCGACATCTGCTTGGGTTGGCTTGCCTGACTTGTACTTGGTGTCAAGCACGCATGCTACGTCTGCCGTACCAGCGGCACGCACCACCAGATCGATATCGAAACGAAGCTCTGCGGAGCTCCCAACGGTCACGCGGTCCTGCGCTTCGAGTGACCACTGATTCGGCAGGTGCACTTTCATCCACTCCGCCACGAAAAGCTCGAAGAGCCTGTCCATGTTAACCAGGAAGGGGATCATTCCATGATCCCCTCCCTCGTGCGTCGGGCCAGTGTTTTCTAGAAAGAAGCGGCACAACGCGTGGAGGACGTCATAGTCCTGATTCAGGCGGTTGTACGTCCTCCCCGTGCAGTCACGGGGGGAGAATGGGGTTACCGTAACTGCACCTTGTAACGCGTGATGCGCTTTGCGAATGGACGCGCGAACATCATCGCGTCGTATACCGCTTCTCGCTAAGCGATCCAGCGTCCACATAAGGATCTGGTTGTCCTCCACGTCGCCTGTATAATCCTTGTACCGGCACGGGAATCGAAGTTGCCAGGGCGTACTTAGGGCCTGCCCTATATCTACCCGCCCCCGAAGATAGGGCAGCCGTTCACGACGTAAGCGGTACGTGCGGAATACCCCTTTCCTTACACGATCCAGGATCCGCTCGGCGAGGACATTGGCGAGCCGCTCAAAGAAGTCTTGGAGAGATCCTGCCTGCATTAGCTCGTCGAGGATCCGGAAGGAACTGAGACGGTATGCGTATTCGAGCATCCGGAAGATGTTTTGTAAGGGCACCTTTGACTCAAGTGCCAGCCCTATCCCGTCGGTTAGCGGGATGTAGCCGACCCAGCCACCGGAGGTAAGCTTCCACCGGTCGGCCGTCTTGAGTGACGGCTCACTTATGTCGACCTGCTCCGAATAGTGTTCCCACAGATATCGAGCCCGCTTGTATTCGAAGGCGTCTTTTGCCAAATATAGCGGCTCATGCTCCGCAAGCCGGAGGACCTGCATTTGTCCGGTTTCCACTACAGCATTTTTCCCTCGACCTCTCGCCAAGCGTACTTCTGCGCCTTACTCCGCTGATCGAAGAAGTATTCTTCGACGTACGGATGGATTTCCATTTCCCAAATAGATGGGAGTGTGTCCTCGAGATTTCTATCCAGGAAGAAACTGATACCGATTGCATAGTTGCGATCGCCTATATCCGTGTTAAGTTGCTCAAGCGTGGCGATCAGTCCGTCGACCTTAAAGCCTGTCTTTTCATGGAAACGGCGGAGTTGATCATAGTTGGGAAACAGTTCAAGAAACGCGAATCGGCGGCGTAAAGCAAAGTCGACCAGAGCAATGGAGCGATCAGCTGTATTCATGGTTCCAATGACACGGACATTCTCGGGCACCTGAAACTCTTTACCAGCAGAAAGAGGAATTCGCTCGCCTCGATACTCGAGGAGGTACATGAGTTCGCCGAACACCTCGGAGAGATTAGCCCGATTGATCTCGTCGACGATGAGCACCGAATTCCCTTGACGCTTCTCGGCTTCCTGGCAAAACTGAAGAAAACGGCCGGGCACTAACGGGTAGGTCAGGACTCCAGCTTCAGAAGTTTCGGGACGAAGGCCCTCAATAAAATCTTCGTATGTATACGCGGGATGGAACTGAACGGTTTCTATAATGCCCGTTCCAGCACGAACCAGGTGTCGGGCCAGGTGCTTGGCCGTAAACGTTTTACCCGTTCCTGGTGGGCCATAAAGAATCGCTTGCCCCTTACGGTTGATTGCCCCAACCCACCGTTCGATTTGCTCGATTCGGATGCCGGTATCCTCCGAGCACTGCTCCACTGTGTACTCGGCGTTGAAGCCAGGCACAGTCTCTACCGCATCAACACTATCCGACCCCGTAGGGCCGCAATCCAATTCTCCTGCTGATTGAATGGAGATCAACCCCGTGTCCAGTTGCCAGAGAAAGGAGTCAAGTTCCAGGAAGTCCTCGGCCCCGATCCGACAGAGGAGGGCGCGTGCAGCGTCTTCGAATGCGTCCAGCGTGGTGACCGGATACCCCAGCTTTTCTATGGCACCCTTTGATGGCCCGTTAGAGATCGCAATCTCATGAGGATGGAAGAGCATGACCAAACCTGTCGCAGTGGCTTCCCCGAGGCCCGGAAATGCGTCGAGAGCATCAATTTTATCCCTGGGCGAACGTGACCGGTCATTCAAAATTGACAGTGTTTGACGAACGTGCACAAGCTTCTGATCATTGCTCTTAACATTCGGCGCGTACACGCCGCTACTCGGTCGCCAGACAAAATTACCGTCGAAGTCGATTTTTCCAGCGTGGAGGGCCTCTTCGAGTTTCGGTACTTCTTCCGCGGTCCACTGACCAATGTCTTTCCCTTCAAACCGCGCCTTGCCCAGAGGCCACACCTGGCGGTGGAACGTCTCGAACGTGACTGACTCGGGATCAGAAAGGATTCGGCGTAGCTGCTGAGCGCGGCACTGGCGCATCTGCGTGCCCAAGTGCTGCACGGGATCGCGGTGAAAGCGCTCGAACGCTTCACGGACCGCATCATAGGAACTTTGTGCTGCCAGTAGCTCCGGGTCCGGTAAGCCTTGCTGAAGAAAAGTCCGCATGTACTTGAGCACACCAGGAGAGTGCGCACCTGGCCAGAGCGTGATCTGCCGATCGTCGATGGCACCTTGAATCGCATTGCGATGTACTTCTGCGAAAGTATTGAAGGCTTCACTGTGCCGCAGGTCGGGAATCTGATCCGCGGCGATTTCCAGGTACATGGCTTCAGGCACTCGCTTGATAATCGACTGATGGATCACCGCGATGCCCAGGAGATCGGTTTGCAGGCTATCGTGTATCGGCCCGCGAAGGAGGAGGTGCAGGCCCGCGTCCGCATGCTCCACCATCCAAACACGACCGACATTGAGCCGAAAGAACGCGGGATCTAGGGTCACTTCCCACGATTGTGGCCCCAGTTCATGAGCTGTCCGCATTGATTCGGCGAGAAGTTCCAGGGCCGCCCGGCGGCCGTTCTCATCCGGATATAGCTTTTCCATTACATTGCGAGCAGCTTCCTCGCTGTGTCGATCAAACACTTTTCCCGATTTTCCGTACGCAGAATCGAGGCCGCGCCGTCCCAAAAAGTCGACGTATGTGGGATAGCGCCGCAGAAACGTACTATCAATGGCCGCAAAATTCTGGGCAAGAACTCGCTTTCCTTCATCCGTGATCCGCACAGTACCACGCAATGGGTCGTCGAGCAGGCCAGCCTTCTTCATATGAGTTTTTGCCCATTGAATTCGGTTATAGAGAACGGTGCTGCGGCCTGCAGGTTGCAAGAGGCTTCGCTCTTCAAGCGGCACTAGAAGCGTATCGGCAAGCTGAGGGATGACGTCTCTCATGCGGTGCTCCCGCCCGTCTGCGATGCCGCGGAGCAGGGGAAGCATGAACCCTTCATACGAGGGGATTGTCATAGAATGATCGGCATGTTTAGCAACCGAAAGAGGCCATTGGGGTCGTGCTCGGAGCCGGTGAGTGGGCGACGACCCACAACCCTTGCATGATTACCGGCCAGCGTCACCCGGTCATATCCGTGCGTCCGAACGAGCAAGCCTACCATTGGCAGAGCAATGAGTAGTGCGAGCATCAATGTCCCCCCTCCACCAACAATAACGCGGCGAGCTCACGGGCGAGGCGGACGGATTGCCACAGGTAGCGCAGATTCATTGTTTGAGCCTGTGTTTGTGACCACTGAAACAGTGACTTTGGTCCGAGGCGCTTCGACACGACCGTGACGATCACAAGGACTTAGCGGGGAGCCCCCACCGTCTCCACACGAGTCGTCCATGGCAGGACGGGATGAATCGCGCTGACTGTGGTACGAGCATCTTCCACCTGAATCACATCGTCTGCCTGTGCATCGATCACCTGGAACGACACAACATCGGGCACCGAGTAATGCGTCACACTCGGGTTCCGGCTACGCATGGTGGCGCTGACGGTCAAACCACCCTCAGTCAGAAACCCGCTCGGGATCCACATGGTGCTCGCATAGCGCCCGGCCGGACGCGGTCTATCTTTCCACTCCGGATCCATGTCCGCCGCGACGAAGAGGCAGGCTCCAGTCGCCGCATAGATCTCGTAGGCAGGTTCGAGGACCGGGCCACTTTGCCGGACATCGTAGACCATCTCAATGCCAACTGAGTGGTGTACATCGATCGAACGGGCGACGCAACCGTCCGACGTCTGCACCCGGACCGAGCGTAGCCTGATCCATTGATCGCCCGGCGCCATCTGCTCGCCCGACCATTGCCGCACCGGCTCTAGACTGTCTCGACTGGGCTCCAGGTACGCGTCAACGACCGCGGCGGACGGCCCATCGGCCACGACACGTCCATGGGCAAGAAGGATCGCACGCGGGCACAGGCGAGTAATCGATTGGGTGCTATGGGAAATGAATAGCACGGCTCGCCCTTCTTTCCCCATCTCCATCATCTTCATCAAACACTTCTTCTGGAAGGCCGCGTCACCAACCGATAGCGCTTCGTCGACCAGCAAGATCTCGGACTCGAGATGAGCGGCAACGGCGAACGCCAGGCGCATGTACATCCCGGAACTGTAGTGCTTCACCGGCTCTTCCAGGAACTCCTCGACGCCCGCAAAGGACACAATCTCATCCAAGCGTCGGGCAATTTCGCGGCGTTTCATGCCGAGAACGGCGCCTCCCAGGTACACATTCTCTCTGCCCGTCAGATCCGGATGGAAACCGGCGCCAACTTCGAGCAACGTACTGACCCGCCCGAACAGTTCCGCACGGCCGGAGGTGGGAAGTGCGATCTGCGACAGGATTTTGATCAGCGTGCTCTTGCCGGCGCCGTTTTCTCCGATGATGCCGACGGTCTCGCCCTGCTTGATGTCGAATGATACGTCGTCGAGTGCCCAGAACTGCCTGGTGGGTCCTCGGCTTTGCCGGCGCAAAACACCGTGAAGATAGCGCGGCAACTCGCTAATATCCTCACGTATCGTCCGGTGCAGCGGAACGTCCCGCCGGGAGCGGATGCGGTACGACTTTTTCAGGTGTATCGCCCGGATAGCGAGAGGAGTCATAGAGGATGCTATCTCGAATACATAGCTCAGAGAGAATCGTCAAACCGCTGCTGCATGCGGAGAAACATGGCGAGACCGCTGGCCAGGAGAATTACGGATCCCCCGATCGTAACCACAGCGGTTGTGACGGAGAACGTCGTCGCGCCCAGCAGAGCCCAGCGAAACCCATCAACAATGCCAACCGAAGGATTGAGACTATACATCCCTCGCCACTTCGCCGGGACCAGACTCACGGCATAGACCACCGGGGTGGCATATAGCCATGCTTGCAACATGAAGGGCAAGAGATTCCGGGCGTCGCGATATCGCACGCTCAGCGCCGAGAACCATAACCCGACCCCGAGGGCGGCCAGCGTGACGAGCAGCGCGAGGAAAGGAAGGCTCAAGGCGTGCCAGGTGAGAGGTACTCGGTATGCAAACAGCAGGATAAACAGCACAATCAGCGTAGCGCAAAAGTCGATGAGGCCGGACGCCACACTGGCGAATGGAATGAGCAGGCGGGGAAAGTAGACCTTGGAGACCAGCCTGGTATCGACATACAAGCTCGCCGCCACCCGCTGTACCGAATTGCTGAAATAGGTCCAGGGCAACAAACCGCACAGCACAAAGAGGACATACGGAACCCCACCACTAGGCAGGCGCACGAAGAAGCCGAAGACCACGGTAAAGATGAGGGCGGTCAGAATTGGTTGGAGGATGACCCAGGCAACGCCGACCACGGTTTGCCGGTAGCGAACCTTTATGTCTCGGCCGGCCAGAATCAAGAACAGGTCGCGGTAGCGCCATAGCTCTTGCGGGCGCTGCCGGGGCCACTGGCGAGGGGGCTCGACTACCGTCAGCGAGCGTTTGTCGGGCCATGGACTTGATATGGAGGCGTCGCTGGCGCCCCGTCCTGGTGGGACCTTCTTCATACTTCAACCCGCGACCCCTCCGCCGGCATACTGTTCATACCCGGAATACCGCGAGACACCAGCCGATCGAGGAAGGGTAGCAGCAGCGTGTCAACAGCGCACAGGCGGATTAGAAGATAGAGCGCTACGGGCAGAAAGCGCAGGAAGCGACCGAGAGAGACCCAGGGACGATAGCCGCGCTGCCTAACGCCACCTCGCCACAACGCTCGACGGTACACCGCATCCAGGTCAGCGATCGTCCGCTCCAGCGTAAAGCGCTCCAGCATCAAGGCTCGTCCCGCCTGGCCCAGCCGCTTTGCCTCTGCCGGGTCCCGCAACAAGGTCAGAATCCCCTCCGCCAGACTCGCCGGGTCGTTCGGCTCCACCAGCACCCCGGTCTCGCCCGGCCGCACACTGTCTACCATGCCCCCCACTCTGGTCGCCACCATCGGTCGCTCCAGCAGCAACGATTCGACCGTTCCACCTAGATTCTCGCTGAGCGCCGCCTGAACGGACACCTCCAGGGTCCGGATGATGCCCGGAGAATCTGCCCGGTACCCTGGAAAGACCACCTGCTCCTCCAGCCCCAGCTCTCGGACCAGGGCCTGCATCGACTCGAAAAAGCGCTCCCCTTCCGCTCCGGCGCCAGACCCAATCAACAGAAACCGTGCCTCCGGCGCCTCCCGCAACACCGCCGGCGCCGCTCGAATAATGTCTTCCTGCCCCTTTCGTCCCTTGCCGTACAGCGTTCGCGGGACCCACCGTCTCGGCTTGCTGCGTCGGTTGAAGTAGGCGACATTGCCGATCAGGCGGGTTTCCGGTCCCCAGCCATACTCGGGACGCAGATCGACCGGTTCGATGCGGTGTGGATCGAATCGGGAGGCATCCGGGCCATAGTAGATCAGGGCCAACCGATCCTCCTCGACGCCTAGCTCCCGATACAGGGTACGGGTGAGTTCACAGGAGGCGATCAACATCGACTCCATCCAGCACGTTACCTGGTCTATCCACCGAGAGGCAGGCGCCTCCAGATGGATCGGGTGCGGGATCATACTCACTCGTACCGGGACATCCGCCAACCAGGCCGCGATTCGGCCCACCACCATTGACAGCCAGAGGTGCGACTGAACCACATCGAAACGCTCTCGTCTGAAGAGTTGGGCCAGACGCAAGGTCCGAAGTGGCAGGGTGAGCAGAGAGCGTGGATCCAGAATTCGAAAATCCCATTCGTAGATCGGGATGGTATTGGCGCGAAGATGCTCGGAGAGCGGCCCAGGTTCCTGACTGATAATCGCCGTCACCTCATAGCCATAATCGTCGCGCAGGCCACACAGCTGCTCCACCATCCACCGACAACCCCAGGCTGAGGACGCCAGATGACAGACCTTTACCGGCCGCTCGGCGGACGGTTGACGGTTGAAGAAACGGTGATCGCCGGATTCCATCACCAACCAGGCTCTTTCGGGACCGTATAGTGAGCAGTCGAGTCGTGGCGCCTGGCGTCGATTCGTACCCCAAAGGTGGTCTCCGGCGATCGAGGAAACGTACGAAACTGCGCCGCGAGCGTCTGTCGGGTAAAAATTACGCACAGGGTATGGGACACGTGGTACAGATATCGGTGCAACTCTCGTGGACAGCCATCAAGAATTCCGGCCAGCACCGACCAATCGACGCGCTCAGAGGTCTGCCCGTAATCGTGCCAGACGATTATGGAACGGTCGTCCCGGAGGAGCCTGAGCGCGTTATGCGTGTCCAGCGTTACTCCCCGCCGAGAGTGATCCCCGTCGATGAATATCAGATCAAACGAGTGCTCGTACGGGGAGAAATCAAGGGTGTGCGAATTATGGGCGAGGTACGAAACGTTGGGCAGATTTCGCGAGAAAAAGTGATGCTGTGCGATGAACTGTTCAGTCATCTTCATCATTCGCATTTCGTCTGGAGAGAGGGAGAGAGACACACACTCTCCCGCCACGCCCGCCACATTCGCCAGGCTTTCGCCGCGCCATGAACCGATCTCGAAATAGCGACAAGCGGGGAACTGCCGCGCCAGGCCTTTGAGCAGGGCAATGTCCGTCGGCTGAGCCTGCCCCTCCAGAAAGCTATACGGATCGATCACTTCGTCCAGCAAGGGATTGAACTCGAGAAGGCTCACTTCAGGTAGACCGAGGTGGTAGCCATACGTCCGCACCACGTGCAGGTGCGCTTCCCGGACGGCGGCATCAGCGCGGAGGCCAGAGTGGACGTTGCGCGCGCCGTGCATGAGTCGCGCGAACGCATCCAGGGTTCGCATGCCGAATCTAATCACTGCGTCTCAAATGTCTCTAGCCCAACTGTCGTGGACGATACTGAATCGCCTCGGCCACGTGGGCCGGGCTCAGTACCTCTGATCCGGCCAGATCAGCAATGGTTCGGGCCAGCTTCAGCGTTCGATGGAACGCTCGCGCGCTGAGATGCAATTGCGATACCGCCGCCTTCAACAACGATTGCGCCGCCGGTTCCACCGGGCAGTATTCGCGCACCTCTTTCGGCCCCATCTCCGCGTTGCTGGTTCGCCGGGTCCCCGTGAAGCGACTGAGCTGGACCCGACGAGCCGCATCGGTCCGCTGCCGGATCGAGGCGGAGCTTTCCGGGGCAACGGTACCGATCAGCTTGTCGTAGTCCACCCGCGGCACCTCTACATGGATATCAATGCGGTCCAGCAGTGGGCCGGAGAGCTTGCGCTGGTAGCGGACGACGGATGTCTGCGTGCAGGTACACTCCTTGTCCGGATCCGTGGCGAACCCGCAGGGGCAGGGATTCATGGCGCCGACCAGCATGAACTTGGCGGGAAAGCTGAGCGTTCCCTGGGCACGGCTGATCGTCACCAGCCCATCTTCCATCGGCTGCCGCAGCGCTTCAAGACTCGTGTGCGAAAACTCCGGCAACTCGTCCAGGAAGAGGACGCCGCGGTGGGCCAGGCTGATCTCACCGGGCCGCGGCCACTGACCGCCTCCCACCAGGCCGGCGTGGCTGACGGTGTAATGCGGAGAGCGAAAGGGGCGTTGCCGCACCAGTGGCCGGTCGGCGGGAAGCATGCCACTGACCGAGTAAATCTTGGTGGTGTCCAGCGCTTCATCCAGCGTCATGGTCGGCAAGATCGATGGTAGCGCGCGCGCCAGCAAGGTCTTGCCACTACCTGGAGGGCCGGATAGTAGAACGTTATGGCCGCCGCTGGCCGCCACCTCAAGCGCACGCTTTACGTGCTCCTGACCGCGAATGTCGCTCATATCGGCGCTGTACGACACCGCATCAGGCGGGACTTCGTCGGGCCGGACCTGCGGAATCGATTCCCCGCCGGTCAGATGTTGCACCAGCTCCACCAGCGAACTCACGCCCATAATAGCGACGTCGCTGACCAGCGCGGCTTCCGCCGCGTTGACGCGTGGCACATAGACCTCGCGCAAGCCATGCTCGCGCGCCGCCATCACCATTGGAAGGATTCCCTGCGTATGGCGCAGCGTACCCTCGAAACTCAACTCGCCCAAAAACAAACGGTTTTTGATAGCTTCGGCATCGACCGCGCCCACGGCAGACAGGATTCCCACCGCGATTGCCAGATCGTACGACGGCCCCTCTTTCTTCAGATCGGCCGGCGCCAGGTTCACCGTGATCCGATTGCTGGGGAATCGCCCTCCCGAGTTCTTGATGGCGGCACGCACCCGCTCACGCGCTTCTTGGACCGCGGTGTCGGGCAAGCCCACAATCGCGAAGGAAGGTAACCCAGGCGACAGGTCCACCTCGACTTCGACCAATGCCGAGTCAAGCCCGACGACCGCGCAACTCAACGCCTTGGCGAGCACTCCTCACCCTCCAACCAACAATGTCGGAATTCTACCAGGACGTTCTTGCCTCGAACGGCCGGTAGAGTCCCACATCAGGCTAGCAAGTCGGCGGCGTATCGCAGTGAAGCACAAAGTCAGGGTGAGGGAGGCCGTGTGGTGATGCACTGCACGGGCCAAATAGCTATACTGCCAGCAGTGGCGGCATGCGCGGTCTCTTCGTCTGGCTGCAGCCGTCTGAAAGCAGCATCCCATGCAGCTCCTTGGCTTCTTTTTCCTCATCGTCGGTTTTGTGATGAACATTCAAATCATGCGCCGCTCGCGGCAGGCCCAGCTAACAGCCGGGCAGATTGTGGCCATGATTCCCTGGCTGATCTCCGCGGCACTCATCGCCATCGGCGCCCTGCTCCTCGTCGTCGGCGCGCGCTAAGTCACATCACTCGGCGCGCGAACGGCTAATCTCCACCGCCGCGTAGGCTACTATGCCGTCAATCGGTGGCAGCAATTTCTGCACTTGGACCGTTACGCGACGTAACGGAAAGTCGCGAAGCAGACGATCGGCGATGCGACTCGCGGCCGACTCCAATAAGGTAAAGGGGCGGGAACGCACCTCATCCACCACCGCGTCGTGTACCAGGCCATAGTGCACCGTGTCCTCGATGGCATCCGTAGCTGCCGGCCGGGTCAGGTCCAGGTGCAGCTCGAGATGCGCCCGATACCGCTGGCCGATCTGTCTCTCGGCCTCGGTGACACCGCCATAGGCGTAAAACTCGAGGCCGGACAGAATGATCTTGTCGGTCAAGGGAGTAACAACAACTTGCCGAACTGCTGCCGCTCCTGCATCACTCGTTGGGCTTGCGCTGCTTGGTCCAGCGGATAGGTAGCATGGATCACCGGCTGGATTCGTCCCTCCGCCACCATCTTGAGCACCAGGCGCAACTCACTCCGTGTTCCACCAAAGGACCCCAGGATGGAAAGCTGGGCACCGAAGAGCCGGTCGATATTGATCGCGCCGTTCGGTCCAGTGGTGGCCCCGGTGGTTACCAGGCGGCCATTTCGGGCCAGACAGCCGATGCTCTGCTCCCAGGTCGACTCTCCCACGTGCTCGACCACCACATCGACTCCCCGTTTGGCCGTGATGCGGCGCACTTCGGCGCGAAAGTCGTGCTCCGCGTAGTTCACGGTAAAATCGGCGCCCAACTCCTGGGCACGCCGCAGCTTTTCCTCGGTACTGGCCGTGGCGATGACCCGTGCTCCAGCCTGCTTGGCGATTTGAACCGCGGCGCTGCCCACCCCACTGCCGGCCGCCAACACCAGCACGTCCTCGCCGGGCCGCAGCTGCGCCCGGCTCACCAGCATGTGCCAGGCGGTGACGGTGGAGAGCGTTACCGCGGCGCCGGCCTGATACGACACGCCTTCCGGTAGAGTAATGAGCTGGCGAGCGGGTACTGACACGTACTCGGCGTACCCGCCATCGCTGCGCCGTCCCAGCACATCGCCGCGTAAGCAGGTCGTCTCCTCCCCGGCCAGACAATTTTCACACACCCCGCAGATAAGATACGGGGCAATAACCACCCGTTCGCCCGGCGTGACGGTGGTCACCAACTCACCGACCCGTTCTACATCTCCCGCGACCTCACTGCCGGAAATATGTGGTAGCGAGATGGCGTGAGGCAATTGGCCCTCACGCGTGAATAGATCCAGATGATTGAGACCGCAGGCCCGCACCCGCACCAGCGCGCCATCCGGCGCCACGGTCGGTTCGGGTACGTCGCGGTACTCCAACACGTCCGGACCGCCGTGGCGTTCAAAGATAACCGCCTTCATTCCGCCTCCTCGGGTCTATAATCGCCCCATGATACTGCCGAACCGCCGGAGCATCCGTGGACGCCGTCGAGGAAATTAAGAGTCGCCTCTCCATCGAGGACCTGGTCGGGCGTCACGTCGACCTCAAGCGCTCCGGCGCCAGTTACAAGGGGCTGTGTCCCTTCCACCAGGAGAAAACGCCCTCGTTCTATGTGACGCCGGCGCGAGGAACGTATCACTGCTTTGGGTGCGGCAAGGGCGGCGATATCTTTAGCTTTGAAATGGAGATGGAAAAGCTGCCCTTTCCGGAAGCCCTGCAGGCGCTGGCAGGGCAGGCGGGCGTCACTCTGCCGGAACGCGGCGAGCAGCAGCCATCGTTGAAAAAACGCCTATTCGAGGCCAATGAAACGGCGGCTCGCTTCTTTCAGGAGGCGCTCGCCAGCGAGCAGGGTGTACGTGCCCGTCGCTACCTCAAGGAGCGACACTTTGGGCCGGAAGCCTGGGAGATGTTCGAGCTGGGCTACGCGCCAAATGGGCGCGACGCGATGACCGCGCAGCTGCACCGAGCCGGCTTTGACGATCGCATCCTGCTGGCCGCTGGGCTGGCTATGCAGGACGATTCCGGGGGAACCACGCGCGACCGCTTTCGCGGACGGTTGATGCTCCCTATTCGCGATCTCTCGGGAAGAATGACCGGCTTCGGGGCCCGCGCTCTCGACGCCGACCAGCAGCCCAAGTACCTGAACTCGCCTCAAACCGAGATATTCGACAAGAGCTCGGTGCTGTACGGCGTCCACCGGGGCGGCGATGCCATCAAGGACACCGGTCGGGCGGTGCTGGTCGAAGGGTATCTCGACGCGGTGCGCGCTCATCTGTGCGGCTATCGCAATGTGGTGGCCAGCCTGGGCACGGCCGTCACCGCCCAGCAGCTTACCGCGCTGACCCGTCTCACCAGCAGTGTGGTCCTGGCGCTCGACCCCGATCCAGCCGGACAATCGGCCGCGGCCCGGACCAGCCTCAACGCTCTGGCGGAGGTGACCAAGCAGAAAGGCCGGGCAGCCGGAACGGCCGGGGCGCTCGATCTCCGCATCGCCCGCCTGGCGGAAGGGGACGGAGATCCCGATGAGCTGATTCGGGATCATCCCGATCGGTGGCAGGAGGCGGTGGAAAAATCGATCCCCGCCTTCGAGTTCTTTTTCACCAAGACCCTCGAAGACCTGGATCGATCGTCCGACGCCTGGCGCCAGGAAGCGATCGATCGCCTCCTTCCGCCTATTCAGCAACTGGCGGCCTCGGCCGGCTGGCAGGTCACCTGGCTGCAACGTCTGGCTACGGAGACCGGCGTGGATCCACGCGCCTTGCAGCGCTCCATGGCCGCGGCGCAGCCAAATCGTCCCAGGCAACGGCAGTCCGACTCGGGTCAGCGGGGCCAGGAGGTGGTTACGGGGACCACCGCACGTGGGTTGGCCGGAGATCCCGGGCTCGGTATCGAGCAAGCCCTACTGACGCTCTTGCTCAAGCTGTTGGTGTTGCCCCCGGACGTGGCCGACGCCGTGGCTGAAGCGCCCTGGGAGCGTCCGGAACATCGCATGATCGTCGAGGCTCTGGTGGGCTGGCGCGAGTCACAGAACTACGACTTTCTCCTGTTCCAGGAAACCGTTCCCGATGCGCTTCGCGCCTATTCCGAAGAACTACAAGCAAAGGAAACACCGCTGCCCGATGAGGGGAAGTTCGGGGTTGCCGTGGCGTCGCATCTGGAACGGCTGCGATCGTTTCGCCTGAAGGCGCAGTTGACACGGGCCTACCAGGTGCTGCCCGAACTCTCCGGCGAGGATCGAACGATGGCGCTGGCGACAGTGGGTCAGTTGATCGACCAAATTCGCGATCTCGACGCCAATATGGAAAAGTTGAGCCAGCTCACCAGCCAATCGGTCCTGATGCAGCACGGCGTCTGACCCTCGGCACTACGGCACGATCGACCATGACTCGGGAAGACTGTACGCCACTGTGCGGCGTGAATAGCGCTCGCCGTTGTGCAGATGAACCTCGCCGCTACGCTCCACTGCGTAGAAGTGGTTGATTACCTGCACGATGCGATGATCTTTCAAGTTGAAGATGATCAATCCAGTCCTGGTCGGCTCTAAACTGCGATTGCGGGTGATCTCGTCCACTACCCGGAAGACGGGTTCGGCGTCCGGTTCGACCTGTTCCAGTGCACGATGAATGGCGGTATAGTTGCCTTCCACATTGTGCTCGTCAAAAATTGCCAATGCAGCCAGGATACGGTTGCGCAAGCGACGGTCAATCTGGTCGACCCGAGCCAGCATGTCGGCCAGCGAGGGTGGATTCGCGGCGCAGCCGGCAACCAGGGGAAGGAGAAGGAATCCATCCCCAACGAAGCTGATGGCGCCTCGGGGATCGACGATGGTAAATCGCATGGTATAGGCCTGCACGAGTAAGGACACCTCCGTAATTCCAGCGTACCGCATCGGAATTAATAGGGTTAGAACGCGCGTGCTATCGCGGCGATGATACAATGCAGCGATGCATCAAACACAACAGACCGCCGCGCGGCGAGAATATGACGCCGCGTCGGTGGCCCGTGACATCGTCGATGTCGCGGTCGACAGGAAGGCGAACGACGTTACTCTCCTCCACATTGGGATGGTCACCACGCTTGCCGATTTTTTCGTGATCGCGACCGGTACCAGCGAACGCCAGCTTAACGCTCTACGCTCCGCGATTCAGGACCGGATGAAGGAGTCCGACATCCACCTGTTTCACTATGAGGGCGTCCCCAGCGACGGCTGGATTCTGCTAGACTACGGCCAGGTCATCGTCCACCTTTTCGCTCCGGAGCAGAGAGACTACTACGACCTGGAGCGCCGGTGGAACGAAGCGTCTACTCTGCTCAAGATTCAGTAGGGGGTTGACGGTGGGTGATATCAATCTCAACGGTGAGCGCATCCGTTTCTTTTTGGTCGGCACCGTAGTGGGCGCTGCGTTTGGGTCGCTCGTGGTTTCCCTGGTGACGCAGTACGTCGAACACGGTGATGTCCTGTATCCCGCGCGCATTCGGCTCTCCCGCCGCGGGCGTCACGTCAACTTCGAGTTGCTGCTCCAGTAAGCCGGCCAGGGTTAGACCGCCAGCTTCACCACCGTCACACCCTCGCCGCCCAACTCACGTTTCTCGGTCTCGACGCTCTTGACCAGTGGGTTGGCGCCCAGTTCGTCGCGGATGGCCTTGCGCAACGCTCCGGTGCCTTTGCCGTGCACGATCCGAACGGTCCCCTGACCATGCATGTAGTTGTCGTGCAGATACTGGTCGAGTTCCCGCAGCGCTTCATCTGCCCGCCAGCCGCGCACATCGATCTCCATGGGCGGGGCCGGACGCGTGTTGTGATACTGCACGGTTCGCTCCGGCTCACGCTGCTTTTTGCTCACCACCTCCAGATCGGTCGTGGGGAGGCGCATCTTAAACTGGCCGAACTGCACCTCCGCCTCCCCGCTCTGTACCGAGAGGACGGTCCCCTGTTGCCCCAGCGAGAGAATATTCACGGTGGCGCCGACGCGCAGTGGCTGTAGCTCCGGCGACTGGACCGGCGCCCGGGTGGGCAGCGGCCCGAGGGCCTGGGCCGCGACGCCCTGGACGGTCTCGACACGGGTGCGCAGCTCCTTCTGGTCACGACGCGAGACCACGCCTTTGGCTTCAGCTTCAAGTTGCTTGAGTTGGCTGCGCAACTCCCGAACCACCGACGCCGCTTCTTCCCGGGCAGTCGCCAGCACGTCGTCGCGCTCCCGCTTCAGCGTTCGGAGTTCATTCTGTAGCCGGTCGCGAATTTTGCGTGCATCGACGTGCATTTCCTTGGCGCGCTCGTACAACTGGCCGATCTCCTGACGCTCCGTCTGAATCTGGGCCAGCATCTTCTCAACCCGAACGGCCCCGACCGATACGTTCTGTCGGGCCACCGCCAGGATTCGCTGGGACATACCCAACCGCTTGGCAATAGCCAGTGCCTGGCTCTGGCCGGGGAGGCCGATGACCAGCCGGTACGTCGGAGAGAGCGTCTCCACATCGAATTCGACACTGGCGTTTTGCACGCCCGTATGTTCGTGCGCAAACGTCTTGAGTTCACTGTAATGGGTGGTCACAATCGCCAGCGCGCCGCTCTCTAGCAAATTTTCGATAATGGCCCGCGCCAGTCCAGCCCCCTCGGCCGGGTCCGTGCCGGCGCCCAGTTCGTCCAGCAAGACCAGGCTGCCGGCATCGACCTCCGGCAGCATGGCGATGATGTTTCGCATGTGAGAAGAGAAGGTACTTAAACTCTGCTCGATACTCTGCTCGTCTCCGATATCGGCGAAGATCCTGGAGAGAACGGCGATCTCGGACTCGGGCGCAGCCGGCACGTGCAGGCCGGCCTGGGCCATCAGCGTCAGCAGGCCCGCCGTCTTGAGCGCGACCGTCTTTCCACCGGTATTCGGTCCCGTGATGATCAGGACGCGAAATTCCCGGCCGAGCGAGACCGTGATGGGTACCACCTCGCCACGCAGGAGTGGATGCCGGGCAGCCACCAGCGACAGGTGCGCTTCCGCGTTGAGCGTGGGTTGCGCCGCGTCCAGCGCCTGCGCGTAGCGGGCTTTGGCGAAGGTTACATCGACCTCGATCAGGGCCTCGACCGATTCGCGCAACTGAGGAGCCTGCGCCGCGACTCGTTCGGTGAGGGCCAGGAGGATACGCTCGATTTCGCGCTGCTCCTCCATCTCCAACTCTTTCAGCCGATTGTTCATCTCCGTCACCACCAGCGGCTCCACAAAGACCGTCTGACCACTGGCAGACTGATCGTGCACGATACCCGGCACCTTGCTGCGCGAATCGCTGCGCACCGGAATCACATACCGGCCGTTACGCATGGTCACGATCGGCTCCTGCAGCGCGGTGCGATTCTCCGATGATGTCACCATGCTGTTGAGCCGCTCCATCAACCGTCCCTGAGCGGTTCGCATCTCGTTTCGCACCCGCCGTAGGGCGGGACTGGCGCTGTCCAGTACTTCACCCCGCTCGCTAAAGGTCGCGTCCAGCGCCGCCACAAACTCCCGATTTTCCAGCATGCGGCCGCCCTGGCGGCGCAGCCATGGCACCTCGATGTCGTCCTTCAACACGGCGGAGCGAAAACGAGCAGTGGCACCGAGCGTGTCACCAATCTCCAGTAGCTCGGTCGGAGTGAGAATCGAGCCAATAGCGGCGCGCCGAACCGCTGGACGCACATCGTGAGCGCCTCCCAGATGAGTCGATGGCTTCACCTCCAGCAGCAACCGGGCCTCTGAAGTCCGCGCCAACCACGACCGCGCTACCTCCAGATCCGCCGATGGGCGCAGGGCGCGCACAGTCTCCTGACTCGCGGAGAAGGACGCATGCTCGACCAACTGATTGAGAATCTTGTCGAACTCGAGGGTACGGAGTGTTTTGTCGGAAATCATGCTTGACTGTAGACCTGTTACTTAGTCGCGGAGGGTGGCGCCGAGACGCTGGTCGAGGTGGTCGACGATTCGAGACATGACGGACGCCACGTCCTCTTGCGTCAAGGTGGTCTGGCCAGAGCGAAACACCATCTCAACCGCCACGCTCTTTTTGTCCGACGGCAGCGGCTCACCCTGATACACATCGAAGATACGGACGGACTCCAGCAGTTCGCCACCGGCTTGGTTCACGACGTCCATCAGTTCCGACGAGCGCACGTCGGCATTGAGCACCGCGGCTAGGTCGCGATAGACGGCCGGATAGCGCGGCAGTGCGGTGAAGGGACGGTCTTCGTTGGCGGCGGCGTAGAGCACATCCAGATCAATTTCAGCCACCTGCGCGGGAAAGGCGGCGATATCGAACGTGCCGGCGACCTGGGGATGGAGTTCGCCCAGGTACCCTGCCGGCTGGTTGTCGACGTAAAGGATCGCGGAGCGTCCCGGGTGCAGTGCTGGGTGGGGCGCGGCCTCGACGCGCACACCTCTTACGATGCGAAGGGCACGGAGCACCGCCTCCACCATGCCTTTCACGTCGTAAAACGTGTATGCGCCGGGCGAGCGGTCGGCCCAGGTGCGAGGTCGCCGGTTACCGGACAGCACTAGGGCCAGCGAGCGGCGCTCGTAGGGCAGCTCGCTACCGCGCGTGAAAAACGTGTGGTCGATCTCGAAAAAAGCGAGCTGCTCGTCCGACTGCTTCAGATTACGACTCACCACATCCAGCAAGGCCGGCAGCAGCGTCATGCGCAGAATCTGACGGTCGGTGGTGGCCGGGTTGAGCAGACGTACCGGTACGGTTGAGGCATTGGCCGCCGTCACCCCCAGAGGGTTCGGCACGAGCGCGGCCCACGTTTCGGGCAAGTCATAGTCGTGGCCATTGTGTCCCGGTCGGAACAGCCGCGCCGTGCTCGACAGCGATGTCAGGCTATGCGTGGAAATCTCGCTGGCGCCACCGGCTAGCAGTCGCTCCCGCACGACGTGGTCCCACTGCATCTCGGCAGGGAGCACCGGAGGCGGCATCGTTCGACGTGGCAAGGTCGAGGGCAAGGTATCGAAACCGACCAGGCGGATCACCTCTTCCACCACATCCGCTGATTGCTCGATATCGACACGACGCCAGTACGGTACGCCGACCGTGATCGCGTCGTCATCCGCCGTGACGTCGAACCCCAGCAGGCCCAGCACCTCCGCCGCCCGCTCAGCGGATATCCGCACCCCGGTCAGTCGATCCAGATCTCGCAGAGGCATGGTGACTGTTCGCTTCTCGGGGTTGCCCTCCCACACATCAACCAGACGAGCCACCTGCAGCGGTTTTTCGCTGATTTGTGCCAACAACTGAACGTATCGCAGCAGTGATTGCACCGTCTGCTCCGCCGGCTGTCCCTTTTCGAACCGGCTGGAGGCTTCGGTGCGCAGGCCCAGTGCCTGGGCCGCACGGCGAATGCTTACCGGGTGCCAGTTGGCCGCTTCCAGAATCAGCGAGGTCGTGCCCTCTCCGATTTCGCTTTCCTCGCCGCCCATGACTCCGGCGACTGAGGTCGGTTGGTCTCCATCGGTCACCACTCCGGTTCCCGGTGGCAGTGCGCGATCGACGCCGTCCAGCGTGCGCAAGGACTCGCCAGGCCGCGAGCGCCGCACTCCTATCCGTCCGGTGGCGAGACGAGCGCCATCGAAGGCATGCATTGGCTGTCCGATCTCCAGCATCACATAGTTGGTGAGATCGACCAGGACGTTAATGGGCCGCTGGCCGGCAGCCTGTAGCCGTTCCACCAGCCAGGAAGGCGACGGCAGTGCTTCCACCCCCTCGATTCGCAGCGCGGAGAAGCGAGGACAGAGTTCGCGATCCTGAACATCCAGGGATATGCTCTCTTCGTCGAGCCACGTGATACTGTCGCCGAGCGCGGCGAGATTGGGCGGAGTCACCTGCTGCTCGGTGATGGCCGCCACTTCTCGGGCCACCCCAAGGATGGAGAGCGTATCGGGACGGTTCGATACCGTCTCAAGGTCGAGCACGTCGCCGCCCATGATGGCCGTGAGAGGCTGGCCTACCGGGGCATCTGCCGGCAAGATATAAATACCGGAGTGCTCGTCCGAAATGCCGAGTTCCCGAGCCGAGGCGAGCATGCCTTCTGAAGTAATGCCCGCCATCGGTCGCGGCACAATCTCCAGGAGCTGGCCATCCGGGCCGTAGGGAACCAAGCCGCCGACCGGAATGACCGGGACTTTGTCGCCAAGACGCACGTTCTGCGCACCGGTGACGATCGTAATGTCGTCAGACCCGACGGAAACCTGGGCAACATGCAGCGGTTTATTGGACCGTGGGTGCGGCTGCAGCCCAGTCACCTGGCCAATCACCACGTCCTGCCAGGCCGCTCCGGGCTGCTCAATCGCCTCGACTTTGAGGCCACTCATGGTAAGCCGGCGTGCCAGCTCGGCGGTCGTCAGCTCATGATCCACATAGTCCGCCAGCCAGCTAAGAGGCACTCTCATGGAATACTGTTTTCCTAATCGAACTGACGCGAGAACCGCAGGTCGCCTTCGCGAAAGAGGCGGAGGTCTGGCACGCCGTGTTTCATCATGGCGTAACGAGCCGGACCGATTCCAAAGGCGAAACCGCTCACCTGGTCGGGGTCATAGCCACAGGCGCGCAACACATTGGGATGGACCACGCCCGAGCCGCCCAGTTCCAACCATCCCTCATTGCCACAGGAACGGCAGCCTACACCGTTGCATACGATGCATTCAATATCGAGTTCGGCACTCGGCTCCGTGAATGGAAAGTAGTGCGGCCGGAAGCGAAGTCGCCGATCAGGGCCAAAAAAGCGATGAGAAATCGCGGCGAGGGTGCCTTTGAGGTCTGCCAGCGAAATATCCGTATCTACCACCAGCCCCTCAATTTGGTAGAAGCGATCGGCGTGGCTGGCGTCCTCGGCCTCATTGCGGTAGCAGAATCCCGGCATGGCGGCACGAATGGGCGGTTGGTGCGACAACATATAGCGGATTTGCGCGGGCGAGGTTTGGGTACGAAGAACCATCCGGTCGGTGACCCAAAAGGTATCCTGCACATCGCGGGCGGGATGGTGCTGAGGGGTGTTGAGCAGATCAAAGTTGTACTCCTCCCACTCCACCTCTGGCCCCTCGTAGATGTCGTACCCCATCTGGCCCAAGATATCGAGAATATCCCGGACCGTCTGCAACAGCGGATGGGGAGAGCCGTGCGGATAGGCCGTGCCAGGCAAGGTGACGTCGAGCTGCTCGGCCTCGAGGCGGCGGTCCATTTCCTGCTGGCGCACGGTCTGGGTCCGGATCAAGAGCGCCTGTTCAATCGCTCCCTTGGCGCGGTTCAGCGCGGCGCCTAGCTCCTTCCGCTGATCCTGGTCCAGCTCTGCCATCACCTGGGTAACCTGCGTCAGCGCCGACTTCTTCCCCAGGTTCTGGACCCGTATACGTTCCAACTCCAACGACGACGTAGCGGTCGCTATAGCTTCGACCGCGGCGTTCTGCACCTGTTGCATGCGCGATAAGGCATCCGCCAAATGATTACCAATCATTTTGCCCCCTCCACAAAACAAATCGGCCAGTTCGAAGAGACGAACTGACCGGTCCGCGGTTCCACCGTGACCAGTTTATCACGCGCTGCCGGGGGAACCGTTGGACGCAGTGCTACGGACCACTCAGATCATGGTGAACACTGTTTACATGGTTTTAATCTGTCTGTAAGGCGGCATTTTTATACTGAGATGTCATCAATAGCGCTCGTAACAAGGAGTTCCGCCTGTGTTTCACCGTATTTGTATCTCCATCATTGCCCTCTGTGCTCTGGGTGTCAGTGCCCTGCCGGCCCATGCGACCTCGCATCACCAGGGCGCTACATTTTTTAGCCTCGCTGCCGGCCAACCCCTGGATACGGCATACAGCCCGTCCCAGATACAAGCCACGTATAACGCGACTCCGCTGTACAGTCGCGGCATAACAGGTCAGGGACAAGCCGTCGCGCTGATCGAAGTCGACGGCTACCGTCCCGTCGACCTGCAGGCCTTCGACACGGCCTATTCTCTGCCGGCCCCAGTGGTGCAGCCGTACTTCGTGGGCGCCCAACGTACCACGCCGAAGGATCAGGGTGAGACCACCATGGATCTCGAGTGGCTCCATGCCATGGCGCCGGGAGCTGTGATCCAGGTGTATTATTTGAAGAATCAGCAGGTCGGCAAGGCCGGTTGGAAGGATCTCAAACAGGCGCTCAGCATGGCTGCCTCGCACGGCGCGCGCAGCATCAGCATGTCCTTTGGCACCTGTGGCCCGACTCCCGGCTACAGCGCGGTGAAAAACGAATTAGCGGCGCTGATGAAGCGGGGTATCACCGCGTTCGTCAGCAGTGGCGACTCAGGAGCCCGTCCTGGCCCGGTCTCCGACTGCGGACGATCACTCGGCATGTCCTACCCGGGTAGCGATCCTTCCGTGGTCTCGGTCGGCGGCACCTCCCTGCAACTCAATCCAGACAAGAGCATCGCGACAGAAGCGGCCTGGGATCTCAGTGGGGGCGGCCGAGCAGCGCCGTTCGCCCGCCCGCCGTGGCAAACTGCCGCGCAGCTACCAGCCGACAGCTTCCGGTGGGGGCCTGATGTCGCCTTCGTGGCCGATCCTCAAACCGGCGTCAGCGTGTACTACCGCGGCCGGTGGACCCAGAGCGGTGGTACCAGTCTGGGAGCGCCTGCCTGGGCCGGAATCTGGGCACTGGCGAGGCAGAACGCGATCCAGATGGGTAAGAAACCCGGCGCTGCTGAAACGGTTCTCTATCGTATCGGCAATTCAGCACAGTACGCTCAGGCCTTCCACGACGTGGTCGACGGCGGCAACATGTGGCTCCAGGCAAGCCAGGGATGGGACCCGATCACCGGGTGGGGCTCGCCCAACATCGATGGACTGATCACCGCGGTCGCGACCCTTCGATAGATCGATCATCCGACGGCGAGTGTCACGGTCCGCCTGGCCGCATCGTAACACTCGGCGCTACCTCGTTTCGTGGTCCGGCCAGGTCCCTCCCCAGGACGCATCTCGCGCCCGGCGAAATCTCTCACCTGCGCTTCGCGGCACAGTTTGATCAACCAGGCCGGTCGGCGTACTCAGTCTGAGAGAAATGCGTCCGGGTCGGATCTGCGGATGCCGAATAATGCGGGCGCCAAAGGGCGTTCCGGGGTGCCTGGACAGGGCGACATAGGAATATTTTTCGTCTTCATAGGAAAGTTGTGCCCGTTTAGCTGCACGGTGAACGCGAGATCGCGAGATACGTTGCGCGAAGTGGCACCAGTCATCGTCACGCATGGGACATGCGTCATTGTGCGGACAGGGCGCAAGCGTGTAAGCACCTTGAGCTCGCAGTCGATCGCGCGCCTCGCGTACCAGAGCAAAGCCGCGCGGGGTGCCCGGCTCCACCAAAACCAGTGTGTCATCCGTCAGGGACCACAGGTGGTCCACCAAGCCTTCCCGTGACCGGGTCGGAAGTTCACCCAACAGGTACGAAGCCACGACGATATCACGCTCTGATTCCGTCCAGTCAGCGAGCAGGTCCTGTTGTTTCCACCATGCTGAGCGAATTGCGCTCGACTCACTGTGCAAGGCGAGACGCTGCCCGAACCGGATCATGTGCTCGTTGCGTTCGATCAGCGTCAACTCGTCCAGGCTCGTCCATATCTCCACGGCTGCCCACATCGCGGCGCCTGGGCCGGCGCCGACATCGAGCAGGCTCCGCGGCTTCCAATCGGGCCGGCGATCCCGCGTGCTCGCAAACACTGCGCAAAGAGCGCCGAAGGTGGCGGGGAGGCGGTATGCGGCATACGCGACGACATCGTCGAGGGAGCGAGTGAAACGCATCTGGCCGGTTGCATACTCAGATCGGTATCGTTGGGACAGCTCATGGACCGCGCGTGACAGAGTTGCAGCTGGGATGGCCTGAAGAGCCTCATCGAGAGCACGTCGAAGCTCAGGAACCGCCTCCACTCAGCAACTCACGTCAGGGACAGGGAACAGGACGGCGAACCATCGCCACGCCGGGCGTCTGACATGAACCATACTCGCCGCTGAGTCCTACTTGGTCACCAGGAACGATACCGATTCGACGAACGTCTTTTCCGCGTCTCGTACGCTCACCGTCAGAACAGCCTTGCCCAACGGCGCCGTTTCCGGAATCTTACGGCTATTCGTCAAGGTTCCCGATGCACCGACCTTTGCCCGATAGGTAATTGATTTTCCTTCACGGAAGCGGATGACCTCCGTAACGGCATCATCGGACGAAGCAGTCACCTGCACTTTGGTGCGGTGACCACGGCCCACGTGTGTCGGCGAAAGACGGACGGCTACGGACTGCTGGACAGGAACCAGGGTGAGCACCACGGTTGGAACCAGCGTGGGCGGTGGGGGTGGTCCGCTGCATACATGACAGGAGGGAGGCGGCGGCGGCGGCGGCAACGCGGCACCGACCGAACTCGCGACGGGCAGGTTCAGTGTACCAACCAGAACAGCCCCAACCAACAGAGCGCGAATCACTTCGCCCTCTCATACCTGTAGTCCGCCCAATCGCGCTCAATGACGCGGTTTCCGCGAATCACATCGCGCTCGAGTCGTTTGGCCAGACCGGTCGTCCGATCGATCCAGGCCGTTACCTGAATACGAAGACCGTGGCGCCCGGGGAGCGAGTACCGAATCCCCTCGGTGTTCGGTTGCGAACTCGTTAGGAGCACAAAGCGATGCCTGGCCAGGCGTTGGGGCAACGTCGCAAAGGCGAACTGCCACGCAACGCCTGATGGCGCGATAGATTGACCGTCTCTCACCTCCGACCATCGACCGCCCGAATAAAAGTAGGACCGGTAGATACCTCGCTCCGCCCGGATATAGATCTCCTGGTCGGGCGTCAGCTGTACCCCGTAGGCCGTCACTGAACTAACGTTCTGGCCTTGTTGATGTGCCGTTACTTTCCAACTGGAAACAGTGGGAACCGCGCGCACCAGGGCAGCAGTTATACGTTGAGCTTCGGCAAGTTGCGGCGAACGGTGGCCGGAAACCTGGAGTGCCCACACCATGGCCCAGGCTACCACTGCCGCGGCAAGAGCCGGCGGCGCCACCAGTGTGAGGCGTTTGACCCCGGTTAACCGAGGCCAGAGCTTTCGTGCCGCGCGCTGCGTAACTTCGGCGGAAAGCTCCTGGTGGCGCCGCAACAGCGCTTCGCGGAGGTGAGCTTTATAGCGCAGATCGATGGAGATCTGCCGGCTGAGGTCGGCGACGCGCTCAGAGATGTCCCGCAGGTCGGGATCAACATCCGGATCATACATCGTCCATCACCGCCTTCAATTTGCGCAGGCCGCGATGCAGAAGCATTCGCACCGCCGGTTCATTTTTATTCAGGGTGGTGGCAATCTCCGAGAAGCTGAGATCCGCCGAGTACCTCATGAGCACGACATCCCGCTGGTCGTCCGATAGATGCTCGACCAAGTCCCGCAGTTCCACGCGTCGCTCCGCGTTCAAAACGTCAAGCGCTGGATCTCCGTCAGTCGAATGCAACTCCACCTCATCGATCGGGCTGTGTTTGCGTCCGCGACGGTAATGGTCTATTACCGCGTTCCGCGCGATGCGGAAGAGCCACGGCGCGAAGCTGCTACGCGTCGATTGATAGGTGGGCATCGCTTCGAGCGCCTTCATGAAGACCAACGAGGTAACGTCTTCGGCGTCTGGCGCGTTTCCCAGGCGATGATACACATAACGATAGACACGCGCATAATACCGTTCATAGAGTTCCCCAAAGGCACCCGGATCGGTTTTGGCAGCCTCTGCCAACAAAGCATCACCAGAGTGCGTTCCTGCCGGGGCATTGAAGGCGCGGGTGTTGAGCGCCTCTTCCATGCTCTCCTCTTTAGATGTACCACCTAGTAGTACGTTAAAGGCGCTCATCTGTAACGCTTCTTCCTATCACAGGCCTGGGCCAAGCGCGGCATACATCAGGATGGCAGCGGCGACGGACGCGTTCAGAGACTCTACCCCAACCCGCATGGGAATATGAACGCGACGAGAGACGGACACATCCACCTCCTTCGAGAGCCCGTGCGCCTCATTACCGATCACCAGCGCAGTGGACTGTGGCCACTTGAATCCATCGAGCGATTCATCCCCCCGGGAGGCCGCTGCCACGGCGGTACACCTGCCCTCCCGCATAATGTCGTCCCAGGATAGCTGGGGATAGAGCGGCAATCGGAAATGGGCGCCCATCCCGGCGCGCACGACCTTTGGGGAGAAGAGGTCGACGCTGCCCGGTAAAGTGGCGACGTAATCGGCGCCCAGAGCATCGGCGGTGCGCAAAATGGCGCCCGCGTTTCCCGGGTCATTGAGCCGATCAAGTACGACACCGAATACACTATCTTGTGGCGCGAACGGCTCTGGCGACGGTCGCCGTATGACCGCAAGGACACCGGAGCTGGTCTCGGTTTGGGAAGCACGCGCCATCGCCTGAGCTGAAACTTCGCAGCTTCGATCCGCCCAGGACGGCAGCGCGCGTAACAGTTCGGTCCCGGCGCCGGACCCAGCAAGCACGTCGGGATCATACAACGCGAGCGCGGCACTCTGGCCCGTTGCCACAGCCTCTCGGACGAGCCGGACCCCCTCGGCCACAAAGACCCCTTCAACGTGACGAACGGCCGCTCGTTCGAGCGACCGTACGTATTGAATTGCTGTATTGTGGGTGCTGGTAATCCGCACTATGCGGCAGATGCCTTGACTTCCTGCACGATACGCTCGAACGTCTCCGGCTCGCGAACCGCCAGGTCGGCCAGCATCTTACGATCGAGTCCCACATTCGCCTCGTGCAGAAGGTGAATGAACTGGCTGTAGCTCAATCCCTGCTGTCGAGCCGCGGCATTGATCCGAACGATCCAGAGGGAACGCATGTCACGCTTCCGTGTGCGACGGTCACGATACGCATAGGCCAATGCATGGGTGACCGATTCATTGGCAGAGCGGAATTGGCGGCTCCTGGCTCCGCGATGACCCGCGGCCAACTTCAATATTTTTTTGTGCCGTTGTCGGCCCCGGGGGCCGCCCTTTACCCGTGACATCGCGCGTAGCTCCTATCGAATCTTCAAACCGGGAACCAGGGACCGAATTCGCTTGGTCATACCCTTGGTTACCGGCAACATATCGTCCATTTTGCGCAAGGATCGCTTCGACTTGGCTGACTTTTTATGGTTCTGAAAGCCGCGGCTACGCAGGATCTTTCCGGTGCCCGTCACCTTTATGCGCTTCGCGGTTGCTTTATGCGTCTTGATTTTTGGCACGTGGTCCTCGTTCTCGGTCTATTGCGTCGGCGACAAGGAGACTGGCGGTTCATCGCGAGGTGGTTGCGCTGTCGCCGGCTGCACCACGCTGGGTTGTGCGGGGGTCGATTGGGGCGACGGGCCTCGGGGATCACTGGGCTGAGGTGTTTTCCCATTCTCCGCCGCCGCCCGCGCGTGGTCGTCGGCGGGTCTCTGTGTCTTGGGTGGCACCGGAGTCATGATCATGGTCATGGATCGTCCCTCCAGGAGCGGCATGCGCTCGACCGATCCAACTTCGGTCAATCGCTTCGCTACGTCCTCGAGCACTGCCCGCCCGAGTTCGGGATGCGCATTCTCGCGTCCCCGGAAGTTGACTGTAACCTTTACTTTGTCTCCGTCTACCAGAAAATTCTGGATCAGCTTGGTCTTGAAGTCCAGGTCATGCTCGCCGATTTTCGGCTTCAAGCGCATTTCCTTCAGCGTCCACGTCTTCTGCGTCTTTCTCGCTTCCCGCTCTTTGCGCGTCTGCTCGTACTTGTACTTGCCATAATCGTACAGGCGACAAACCGGTGGCTGCGCGTTAGGACTGACCTCAACCAAATCCAAATTATCGGTCCGAGCCATCTCCAGTGCACGCGACAACGGATAGATCCCCAGTTGCTCGCCATCCCCGCCGATCATTCGGACTTCTCGGGCTCGGATTTGATTATTAATTCTCAGGTCTTTCGCGATTGGTCAACCTCCTAAAAATAAGGACATGCAGCGCGTCTCAAGCGTCGCTGCAGTTACGATTAGGATACCATCCTTGACGCGCCCTAAACAAGCGGCGTTTATGAGAAACCTTCGGCGCACGGCTCAATTGACCAGTGATCGCACCACCCCGTTTGAACCACCTCGTCTCCATCGCGGAATACCATTGCGCGCCGATGGTAGACTGATTCCGGATTGCCGCACGAATCATCGCGCGCCAGAAAGCGGCAGTTCTCGCAGTTCTCGTCGAAAAAATCAGATTCGGTCATCGAACTCCAGGAGGAATGGTACCGACGGTGGGACTCGAACCCACACGGCCAAAAGGCCCCGGGATTTTAAGTCCCGTGCGTCTGCCGATTCCGCCACGTCGGCCAATTGCAGATGTGCCCGCTGAGTCTATCATGGTCCGGGCGGCGAAGGGCTTTGACGAAAACCCAATCTGGTATGCTCAAGGGAAAGGTCGCAGTGCCGTTTATCCCTCGGGGATGTGCTGGAACTGGTAGACAGGCATGACTTAGGATCATGTGCCTTTTGGCGTGAGGGTTCGAGTCCCTCCGTCCCCACCACCCAACCAGAGTGAGTCAGAAAGTTTGCTGGTCCAGACTTTGGACCAGCCTTCGTATATAAGGCAGTACATGAACGTCGAAGTCACCAAACTTCCCGAGAGCCGCGTCGCATTGAAGATCGAGTTGTCGGCTGAGGAAGCAGGACAGGCGCTCGACCGCACTTACAAACAGCTCGTGCAACGAGTGAATGTTCCCGGCTTTCGCAAGGGAAAGGCGCCCCGATCAGTCGTCGAGCGTGTGGTGGGAGCAGAGCTATTCGTCCATGAGGCCACGGACGAGGCTGTGCGGTGGGCGTATCGCAAGGCCATCGATCAGGAAAATCTCACCCCCATCGATGAGGCGGAGATTCAGCCAGGCCCGGATGGACACGACCACCTGTCGCCCGACCAGAGCTTTCATTTTGAAGCCACCGTAGCGGTAAAACCGGAAGTGCGCTTACCCGACTACAGTGCGATCAAAATTGAGCGCAATCAGCCGGAGGTTACGGACGCCGACGTCGAAGCCTTGGTTCAGGAGATCCAGCAGCGAAACGCGACACTCGAGCCAAAAACGCGCGCCGCGGACATCGGTAATGTGGTCACCATGAGTATCAGCGGCCAGGTCAACGGCAATGAAGTCATCAACCAGGATGACGTCGATTTCGAACTGAAGGACGAGGGCGACCAGCCAGATCCAATGCTACCGGGACTCTCGGGGCAGCTAGTGGGAGTGAACCCGGGAGACATCAAAGACATTGCGCTGGCGTTGCCCGAACTGTACCAGGACCAGGAGATAGCCGGCCAGACGCTGGTTCTGCGGATATTAGTGAAGGAAATCAAGCGGAAGGTGCTGCCCGAAATCGGCGACGATCTGGTGCAGTCCGTGTCTCAGTTCCAGACGTTGGACGAATTGCGCGACGCCTTGCGGGCGAATCTGCAGCTCGAGCAAAAGTTGGAAGCCGATCAGCGGATGGTGGCGGACGCTATCGAGGCCGTGACGTCGCGCACCTTCATAGAAATTCCCCCGATCTTGATTGAGGAAGAACTCGAACGAATGATCGGTGAGATGCAGCAAGAGTTTGAGCGGCGTCACCTGTCGTGGCAGCAGTACCTTGACACCGCGTCCCAATCCGAGCCGGATATTCGGAATGATATGCGCGAGAGTGCGGCGCAGAATGTGAAGACCTCACTGGTCCTGGCAGCGGTGGCCGATGAAGAAAACATTGAGACGCCAAACCGAGAGGTTGATGCCGCGCTGGAAGACCTGTTCCGTGGGGCGCAAACCAGCGAGACCGAGCGTCGCAGACTGCGGTCCTCCGCCGGCGTTCGCACCAACATCCGAAACCGTCTACGACGACAACGAGCCGTCCAACGGCTGGTGGCGATCATGAGCGGTGAGGACGTGTCAGCGGAAGCCGCTGACGACGTTGCAGACCAAACCGCTGCTGCTGCCGATGACCTACAGGAAACTGTAGCGGTCGAAGTCGGCGGATAGGCGCCAAGGAGTGGCAATGGAAAGTTATCTCGTTCCTACCGTTATCGAAACGACCAACCGCGGCGAGCGCGCGTTTGATATCTACTCGCGCATGCTCAAAGACCGCGTCATCTTCATCACCACGCCAATCGACGATACCATCGCCGCCCTAATAACCGCGCAGTTGCTCTTCTTGCAGAGTGAAGATCCGGAGCGCGACATCTTCATGTACATTAACAGTCCAGGCGGAGTCGTGTACTCGGGTCTGGCCATCTACGACACCATGCAGCATATCAGCCCCAACGTCTCGACCATGTGCATGGGTTTCTGTGGCAGCATGGCGACCGTGATTTTGGCGGGAGGCGCCGCGGGCAAACGATTTGTGCTTCCAAACGGAACCGTGCATATGCATCCCGCCGGGCTGCAAAATCTAGGCGGCTATGCGCCCGATGTCGAGATTCACGCGCGCGAGCTCATGCGTCTTCATGAGCGCAACTTTGATATACTAGCGAACCACACCGGCCAACCGGTGGAGCGCATCCGCGAGGACTTTGCACGTGACCGTTTCTTCAACGCCGAGCAAGCGCTGGAGTATGGTCTCATCGACGAAGTCATTACATACGAACAGATGCCCATGGCGGCGGCAGGGAGTTAAGGCGTATGGCGGGTTCCAAGAACCCGAGAGTTCAATATCGGTGTTCGTTCTGCGGTAAGAGTCAGGAGCAGGTTCACCGCCTTATCGCCGGCCCAGGCGGGGTCTACATCTGCGATGAGTGCATCGACCTGTGCCAGGAGATCATCGCCGAGGAACAGGCGACCCCGGCGGCCACGCGGCTGCCCATCACCAAGATTCCCACACCGAAGCGAATCATGGAGCAGCTTAACCAGTACGTGATTGGCCAGGATCGCGCCAAACGCGTACTCTCTGTCGCGGTGTATAACCACTACAAGCGGGTCGCCGCCGGCATGCAGATCGACGACGTGGAGCTGGGGAAGAGCAACATCTTGCTGGTGGGGCCAACCGGCTGTGGCAAAACGCTGCTGGCCCAGACACTGGCGAAGATTCTGGACGTTCCATTCTGCATCGCCGATGCGACGGCGCTGACCGAAGCGGGATACGTGGGCGAGGATGTCGAGAATATCCTCCTTCGGCTGATCCAGTCGGCGGATTTCGATATCGCCCGCGCGGAAAAGGGCATCGTCTACATCGACGAGATCGACAAAATTGCTCGGAAGTCCGACAATCCATCGATCACGCGTGACGTTTCCGGCGAAGGCGTACAGCAGGCGCTGCTGAAGATCGTTGAAGGCACAGTGGCCAACGTTCCGCCCCAGGGCGGTCGCAAGCACCCGCACCAGGACTTCATCCAGATCAACACCGCAAACATCCTCTTTATCTGCGGCGGCGCCTTTGAAGGCCTGGAGCAGATCATCGAGAAGCGCGTCGGAAGGAATCGTACCATTGGCTACCGCGCCGTCAAACCGGTGGAGGATACGACTGCGCCGGTTGGGGCCATTACCCCAGAAGACCTCCTGCAGTACGGACTGATACCGGAGTTTGTCGGACGCTTGCCGGTCATCGTGGGGCTGGAACCGCTCGACAAGGAGACGATGATTCGTATCCTTACCGAGCCGAAGAACGCGATTATCAAGCAGTACAAGAAATTCTTCGATCTGGACAAGGTCGAGCTGGTGTTCACCACCGAGGCGCTGGAACAGACCGCGATTCAGGCTCTCGCCCAGAAGACTGGCGCCCGCGGTTTGCGCAGCATCGTTGAAGAGACGCTGCTCGACATCATGTACGAGATTCCGTCGCGCAACGACATCCGCTCGTGCACCATAACCGACCGCGTCATTCTCAAGCAGGACAGCCCAATTCTGGAACCGTCTCCGCTTCCCACTCGCAACAACGAAGAGTATGTGGTGCAGGAGAACGAGTCCGCGTAGAAGCCATAAGTGCGTAGCCGTCAGCCTTTGTGGCTGGCGGCTTTTTCTTTGGCAGAGCTTATGGCCGGTCCGGGACACCACCATTTGGCCGCTGTCGAGGCTACGCGTCTGGCTGGCTGTGAGTCTGCAGCCAGTTCAATCTTGAGATGCGCCTGTAGTCCAACGACGAATACGGCGTGCTCAATATCGCGCGTCTTGGACCGACTCACATGACAGGTAGCGTTTTGGGGAAGCGGACCTTCGGCAGTCTCGATCATGTCTCTTCCCGTGGCAACCTGTAGTAAACATTGAAAACGAGTGTGGCGTTGAGCGCATTCGCCGCCTCTACGGTATTCCGAGGCACAACGATCCGCGGATCCCAGTGAGTTTGGACCTTGAGAGTGCATTCGACATGTGCTCTGAAACGCTGACCAAGCTCGATGAAGTGCGGCCAGCCAGGTTGAAGTTGAGCGAGGACTGACTGGATGTGCGGCTCCCATTCCAGAGCCGGATCGGGAATGGGAGGAAGGTCGGAGCTGGATCGAAGCTTCCACCTACTGCTCTTGTGCTTACCAAGGCCAGCAGGCTGCCCGCGCTTCCAGCGAGCATCGGGTTCCATGCTGACATAACCCGTCACCTCATCAGGGTCGAAGTCGCCCCTGAGCACGTAGGCTGCTGTGATTACCATACGATCCATTGCGTAGTGAGTCTCCCTTTCTCTCCGTGTTTCATCGCCGAGGAGAGAGTAGGCGAGGTACATGTCTAGTTCCTTGAGGAGTTGTGCTCACTCGCCTTGCGAGACACTGAGAGGAGGAAGTCAACGCCGATATTGATGCAGCGCTCCGTGCGGTCCGCCAACAGCACCCGACCTGATGCGCATCGTTGTTGACACTGTGGTCTTCGTTCGCGCCTTGATCAATCCCTATGGCCGCTGGGGCAGACTGGTCTTTGAGCACGCCGATCGCCACAACCTGGTGCTCTCAGAACCGATTACCCGCGAGGTGCTGGAGGTCCTCCACCGGCCGTAGTTGACACTATCGACCAGGGCCGTGCGGCCCACACTTCTTCCGTTTTCGTGCCCATATCCTAATCACCCCGCCTGGCATGATTCAAGAATGTCACGATTCTCACGGGCGACCCTTCTCACCTCGACTTGGTATTCCTCCGTGCGCGCACTCGAGTTCGCCGGCCATCTCGTCTGTTCATCGCCCGGCGTAGGCGCTGGTAAGGCGAGTAGGGAGACTGCCAGTTTTTGGAGGCCCTCTCCTGCTCGTACTGGTCAATAGCGTTTTCAATCGCGTCGAAGCCCTGGGGCTGCTTGGGATAGATGGGTCTGCCGTTTAGGACCGCGTTGACGAGCAGCCCGATCAGCATGAGAAGGAAGATGGCAAAGACGACGGCTGTGAAGACGGTAAACAGATCCATAACGCCTCACACCCATCCTGTCCGTTTGCGTCCGTCAGAGCATCAATAGCCGGCATACTGCAGTTTGCTCCCGCCAAGAGCACAAGAAGACGCGCCAGTCACGGCCTGCACTCAACCACTCCTCTCAAGCTTGTCCTGCAATTGCTTGAAGACGGAGTCCCCGCTCCGCTGGAGAAAGCCGCATGGAACAGAGAGGCATCGACAGATCTCTGCCCGGCCGCTTGCTGCCGTCTGAAGAGCGTGTCAACGATTCGCCCCAGTGCGACAACTTGCGCCAGCGTGAATGTCCCGGCAAAGCCTTGCGCGTCGAGGGCTGCCGCGAGCACTCCTCGACGTAAGTACAGGACGATCACCGTATACGTTCGTCGACGGCCTGGGTAGGTGACCGAGTACGCTCGAGCGCGATCACCCAACTGCACTGCCGGCAAGGGCTTGAAGCATGCTCCATACCCAGTGAATCGGATGATGCCCTTCGCATCGATTGCTTGAAGTCTCTGCGCATCTGCCTGGGTCCGAAACGCTGATATATAGCTATCGAGGTAAAAGAGCTTGACCGCGAGTCTCCTCCGGTATGCTGTGTGGTATCCGCCAACCCGCCCGAGCTTGTCGTAAAAATCGGGAGAGGCGTTCACCGCCTTCGACGCCACTTTGTTCGGAAACGGCTGCGACACGGTCTGCACGAACCCGCTTGGAACATCGCTCGGTTGCAAGCCAAGCAACTTCCACCGCGCATCGTCGGGAGAGGAAGCCGACGACAGTGGCAAGCCCGTGATCAAAACGACTGCCAGCAGACAGACCACCCCGAGGCCTCCTCGGAGCAAAGGACGCACGGTGCCCTACTTACGGCTCAATAGAACAGGACGCCCGTTTCCCTTCAAATCCCAAATGTTCCGTCCCGACTAATGTCTAATGACCTACACAGTAGTTCGGGTAGAAGAGCTCTTCGAACCTACACGCATGATTGACGCCACTCGGGACGCCTGTAGGGCTGATATGAAAGTGGGCGTGGCGCCGAGTAGCGGACTGGTGGGGCGAGTGAGCGTGAAGCCGCGAGCCTGGGCCAGGCGGATGCGGTAGCGCTCCTGGACCTGCTAATTACGACACCTACGCCGCTGACTCCGATTTGCGTCTCTGTCGCCGGCCGGCCGTGATGCGCTTGTACAGGGCGAACACCACCAGCAGCACCACGGCCACCACGATAATGACGTCGTACTTCCGCAGGCTGGTGCTCACCGTGTTCCAGGATTGACCTAACTGGTGGCCCACGATAGCCAGAACCGTGCACCAAATCAGCGATCCGACCAGGCTGTAGGCCAGGAAGCGCCAGAACGGCATGCGGACGACTCCGGCCGGCAGCGCGATAAAGCTGCGGATAGCCGGCAGCAGACGAGTGATAAATACCACCCAGTCGCCATAGCGCGCAAACCACAACTCTGCCTTCTCCAACTCTTCGGGAGAGAGCAATACGATCTTGCCGTAGCGCTCCAGCACGGGCCTTCCGCCCGCTCTGCCCACAAAAAAGGCGATGATTCCTCCCACCGTCTCTCCCAAAGTGCCGGCGGCGATGGCCAGTGGCAGCACAAACTTATTCCCGCCCGCCGATGTCGTCAGAAAGCCGCTGAACGGCATGGTCAGCTCGCTGGGGATCGGAATGCCGAAGCCTTCGATGGCCATGAGCAAGAACACGCCCGGATAACCGAGCGTGCCGAGAAAATTCTTGACGAAGTCGAGGATGTGGTTTTCTATACCATTCATAAGCAAAAGCTCCTGATTGTAGGCGCCTACAGCCCGTCAGCGCAAAGGAGCGTCTCTATAATGGTGGGTGAATGTGATCGCTCGTTTTGAGAGCTTCATCGAACGCCTGATGGAGCGAACCTTCACGCGCGCAACCAACAGTCATCTGCAGCCGGTCGAAATCGGCAAGCGGCTGGTTCGTGTGATGGAATCTCAGCAATCTGTCGGCGTGGACGGCGTCCTCGTGCCCAACCTCTACGACGTCTATCTCAATCCGTATGACTTTGCCTTCTTTGAGGGCGCCCGTGGCTCACACGAAAAGTATTTGGAGTCGCATGTGGCCCGCGTGGCGCGGCAACGCAGGTTCAGCACCGTTACCCGCCCGGTAGTCCGCCTCCATTCGCGGCGCGAGCTGACCGAGGGGGATTTGCGTATCGAGGCGCACGTGGAGGATGCCAAACAGACCAATGACAATGACTTTCAGCACACGGCGCTGCTGCCACGCATGGATGGCCCGGTTCATACTGGCCCGAGCACGCCCAATTTGGTCTGCGCCGGGAAGACCTATGCCGTTCTGCGTTCGCCGAGTCGGGTCGGCCGGCTGCCAGACAACGACATTGTGCTGAACGATCGTCGGGTGTCTCGGTATCATGCTGAGGTATCGGAACGGAACGGTCGCTGGATGCTGCGAGATACGGGAAGCACCAATGGCACCGCGGTGAACGGAACGGTTACCAAAGAAACGGTACTGAGTCCGGGGGATACCATCTCGCTGGGCGGCCTCGAAGTGTTGTGGGACCAGTAGGCATCGCTTGAGTGTCGACGACATCCTCCTTCTCGGGCGCATTGCCTTTGTGGTGGCGCTGTATGTCTTTATCGTCATTTTGGCGCTTCTTTTGCGCCGCGAGCTGAGGATTCGTTCACTCGGGCAGGGCGAACGTGCCCCAGCCGACCTCCTGGTCATGGAACCGGGGGAGTCGGGACTCGAGCCAGGCGAACGGCTACCGTTGTTATCCTTAACCTCCATCGGGCGTGACGGCGAGAATGATATTGTGCTGGACGACACCTTTATTTCGTCGACCCATGCCAGCCTTTCCTGGAACGGCAAGGGATGGGTGCTCAAAGACACGGGCAGCACCAACGGCACCAAGTTGAACGGCAAACAGGTCCGGCGACCGGTGGCGGTGAAGCCGAGAGATGTCCTAGAGTTTGGCCAGGTCAGGCTCCAGTTGGTGCAGCTATGAGGCAGGGGTATCACCTGCGCTGGGTCGAACTCCTGCTGCTGATACTGGCCAACGGGATCGTGCTGGGCGGCTTCGCGCTGCTCTCACTGGCCGAGCAGCGCCACGTGGTGCAATCAGCATTCACCTATCCTCTAGTCTATGCGTCAAGCACCATCGTGTTGAGCCTGTGGATGGGCCGGTTCGCACCCCGAGCCGACCAACTGGTGCTACCGGCCGTCACCGTGGTAGCCGGGGTGGGCATTCTGGTCGTGACCCGATTGAATCCCGCGTTGGGGCACCGCCAGGTGCTATGGACCATCCTGGGCGAGGCCGGTGCGGCCGTGCTGATGGCCTTTCCTCGCAGCGCCAACACGCTCCGGCTCTATAAGTACACCTGGGCGGTGGTGGGTCTCGTTTTGATCCTCCTGACCATCGTCGGAGGCACCGATATCAACGGTAGCGGCTACCGTCGCTGGATTGGTTTTCATGGCGTCTACTTTCAGCCGGTCGAGCTACTGAAAGTGCTCATGGCGATCTTTTTCGCGGCCTATCTTGACGAGAAGAAGGAGCTACTGGCAGCCGGCCGTCTCTCGCTGGGGCCGCTTCGCCTGCCTCCCTTCCAGTATCTAGCGCCGCTAGTGGCCATGTGGGGGCTTTCGCTCGCGCTCCTGGTCAAGCAGAACGACCTGGGCAGCGCACTCCTGTTCCTGGGCATCTTTCTGGCTATGTTGTATGTGGGGACCGCCCGCGCGGTGTATCCCATATCCGGGCTCACGATGTTCGCGGTGGGCGCCTATCTGGCATTTCATCTCTTTCCACACGTCCGCGATCGGACTCAGGTCTGGCTCGACCCCTGGGCGCACGCGGCCGGCTCGGGCTATCAATTAGTGCAGGGCTTGATCGCACTGGGAGTCGGGGGGATTGGAGGACAGGGTTTGGGGCTGGGTCAGCCCGGATCGGTGCCGGTGGTCACCACCGACTTCATCCTGGCGGCGATCGGCGAAGAGCTGGGATTGGCCGGCATCTGCGCTCTCCTTTGCCTGCTGCTGTTCGTGGTGTTCCGCGGTCTTTCCGTGGCCATTGCCACCCAGGACGGGTTCCAGAAACTCCTGGCCGCGGGGCTGATGTCCACCCTCGCTATCCAGACCGTGGTCATCGTCGGCGGCACCACCCGTCTCATGCCGCTCACCGGGGTGCCCCTGCCGTTTCTTAGCTATGGCGGCAGTTCGGCCCTCGCCAACTTTCTTATTATTGGACTGTTACTCAAAGTCTCGTCGGAGACCCGGGAACGGCGACTATGAATACCAACATTCGACGAATCGGCGTCTTTTTTCTGGTGGCGTTCGCGATACTCATCGCAGACGTCACGTACTGGCAGGCCATAGATGCCAGCAATCTCCAATCGCGATCAGATAACGGGCGGTTGTTTCAACAAGCGCAACACGTGCAGCGAGGGTTCATTCTGGATCGCAATGGTGTGGCACTGGCGGGGCGCTCCATCGACCCCACGGGAATCGTACACCGCACCTACACCGATCTGTCCCTCTCCCAGGTCATCGGCTACGACGATACGCGATATGGAAAGACGGAGTTGGAAAAGGCGTATGACCCGTACCTGGCGGGGCAGATCTTTGGCCCCAGTTGGAAGAGCCAGATCAACCAATGGGAACACCACGCAGTTGTTGGGGACAACATCACGCTGTCCATCGACGACAAGCTGCAGCAGGAGGTGGCGGCCGCGCTCCCTGACGGCCCGAGTGCGGCGATCGTAGCCGATCCCCGCGACGGCGAGATCTATGCGATGGCCAGCAAGCCCAGCTTCGACGCCAATCAAATCGGTGACCCGGCGTACTGGAGTTCTCTGTTGAACGACCCGGGAGATCCACTGATCAACCGTCCCGTAAACGGCTACTACGTCCCCGGATCCACCTTTAAGTTGGTCACGCTCACCGCCGCTATCGACACTGGAACCATGTCGCTGTCACAGGAATTTTTCGGCACGGACGCTCTGGGTCCTCTGACCGTAGGATTCCACACCTTCCCCGACACAATTAACAATTTGGCGGAGTGTGGACAGTCGCCGCCGGTCGATTTAGCCACAGCACTGGCCTGCAGCGACAATATCGTTTTCGCACGGGTAGGACTGGCAGTCGGCGCGACCCGCTGGCTGGACTATGCGCACCGCTTCGGTCTCGATCAGCCGGTGCCCTTCGATATTCCGGTATTCACCAGCCACACCCTCACGCCCGGCGAGACCTTCAGCCCGGTCGATTTAGCCGCCAGTTCATTCGGACAGGGTGGATTGCATGTGACGCCGCTCCAGATGCTGATGATCGCCGAAGCTCAAGCCAATCACGGCGATATCCCACGCCCAGTTTTGGTCCGGTCCGTGACTACCCCCGCCGGGGCGACGGTAAAGAGCGCATCGTATGGGTCGCTGTACCATGTCGAATCATCCGCCACCGCCGGTCAGGTTCGAGACGCCATGGTGGAGGTCGTGCAAAAGGGATCGGGATACGCAGTGAAGGATCTGGGCGTCTCGGTCGCCGCGAAGACTGGTACCGCGGAGACGGGAGATGGCAAGCCGCCACATGCCTGGTTCGTCTGCTTCGCACCGGCGGACCATCCCCGCATTGCCGTCGTGGTCATCGTGGAGCATGGCGGCGAAGGCGCGATCGTGGCAGCCCCGATTGCACGTCGGATCTTACAGGCGGCCCTACCGGCGATTCACTGAGCACGGGCGCTCGCCGGCAACGCCTTATACTGAGAGGCTGCGCGGTCGATCTGTGCGGTGCACACAGATCCGTTTGACCGGACCGCGGCCGGGAGCGGATGGCCGGCAAACGAGAAGGAGTGGCGAATGGCCTTACAGACCGTCGGCGTGGTAGGCGCAGGCTTGATGGGCTCCGGCATTGTCGAACAGGCGGCGAAGTCTGGCTTCCAGGTGGTCATGAGAGAGGTCAACGACCAGGCACTGGCAGCGGGGCACAAACGAATCGCGAGTTCCATGGGTCGGGCACTGGAACGAGGCAAAATGACGGAGCAGGACCGCGATACCGTACTGTCGCGCATTACGGGCACCACGGACCTGGAAGACCTCCGCGATTGTGACCTGGTGATCGAGGCCATCATCGAGAATCTCGACCTGAAAAAAGAGCTCTTCGGTTCGCTCGACCAGGTCACCCGGCCAGAGGTCATCCTGGCCAGCAACACCTCGTCGGTCAGCATCACCGCTCTGGGCGCGGCAACCTCGCGGCCCGATAAGGTCGCCGGGGCGCACTTCTTCAATCCGGTACCCGTGATGAAGTTGGTCGAATTGGTTCGCGCCCTGGAGACCAGTGATGAGACCATGGACACCCTCCGGCAGTTCGGCGAGTCCATGGGTAAGAAGGTGGTAACCGCGCAGGACACGCCCGGCTTTATCGTGAACTATCTGCTGGTGCCGTACTTGCTCGACGCGGTACGCGCGGTCGAAAACGGCATCGCCACCGTCGAGGATATTGACACAGCCATGACACTCGGCACAGGCGTGCCCATGGGTCCGCTGACTCTGTTGGATTTCGTGGGCATAGATACCACCCTCTATATCGCCGAGGTTATGTACGACGAGTTTAAAGATCCGAAATACGCAGCTCCGCCGCTGTTGCGAAAGATGGTCAATGCCGGCTATTTCGGTCGAAAGAACGGGCGTGGCTTCCGCGAGTACAGCGCGAGCAAATGAGAGCGTAATGTACGAGAACATCGAAGTCGAGCGTGAGGACTCGGTCGCGACCATTACGATCAATCGGCCGCGCGTCTTAAACGCGTTGAGCCACGATACGCTTCAGGAGCTTGGCCGGGCAGTTCAGGACGTCGCTGGAGATGAAAGCGTCCGAGCCGTGATCATAACCGGTAGTGGGACCAGGGCCTTCGCCGCGGGCGCGGATATCGCCGAGCTGGAGGCGCTGGAGAGCGGTCGGGAGGGATTCGAGCACTCGCGCGATTCGCACCAGCTTCTGTTCCAATTGCATCAGTTAGACAAGCCGGTGATCATGGCCGTCAACGGGTATGCGCTGGGCGGCGGCTGCGAACTGGCGATGGCCGGAGACATTATTCTTGCCTCGGAAAACGCGCAGTTCGGGCAGCCCGAGGTCAACCTTGGGATCATTCCTGGCTTCGGCGGCACCCAGCGACTGCCACGATTGGTTGGTAGAATCAAAGCGCTTGAGCTGATTTTTACCGGTGATCGCATTTCCGCTCAGGACGCTTTGTCGCTCGGCCTGGTGAATCACGTGGTCCCCCAGGAAGACCTGCTTCCCAAAGCGCGCGAAATTGCCGGCAAGATCGCGGAAAAAGCGCCACTGGCCATTGCCCTGGCCAAGCGCGCGGTGTACGAGGGCCTGGAGAGCGGTCCCCGCGCCGGCAGTGAGGCGGAGATGGCGTACTTCGGTCTAGCCGTCGGCACCGCGGATCGTAAAGAGGGCACCGGCGCCTTTCTCGAGAAACGCAAACCACTGTGGCAAGGAAAGTAGCTGGGTGCGAGCCGCTTTGTTATCCGTGGGAAGCGAATTGCTCCGCGGCGATATCGTCGATACCAACGCCGCGTTTCTCGCTCGTCAACTGAGCGAGATTGGCTTCCAGGTGTGTCGCGTGGAGCAGATCGGCGATGATCTGGAAGATCTGACCGCTGCCTTTCAGACTGCAATGCAGCGAGCAGAGGTCGTTCTTTGCACCGGCGGACTCGGACCCACCCAGGACGACCTCACGCGCGAGGCGATCGCCAGGGCGGTGGGTGAAGAGATGTATCTAGACGACCTGCTGGTCCAGGACATCGAAACCCGCTTTGCCTCGATGCGCCGGCACATGCCCGCCAGCAACATGCGACAGGCGATGGTGATCCCTTCGGCAACGGCCATACCGAATCCGAATGGCTCAGCGCCCGGCTGGTATGTCCGCCACAACGGCTGCATCGTCGCAGCCATGCCGGGTCCACCCAGTGAGATGCAACCGATGTGGCGTGAATGGGTCCAGAGTCGCCTGGAGCAGTTACTCCCTGGGAAGCGCTTCATGCTGGCGTTGATGACCTTTGGCCTGGGCGAGTCCCGAGTGGAGGAACAGATTGTCGATCTACTCAATCGGTGGCCCGAGGTGACAATTGCAACGTATGCCAAGGAGGCCGGCGTGCAGGTCCACCTGACCGTTCAGGCTGCAACTGAAGAACGCGTGGCCGAGTTGGGCCGTGCGGCGGAAGCGGCAGTGCGTGAGCGTCTGGGAGAGTCTATCTTCGGGTCCGGCGACACCACGCTATCCGCTGCAGTGGGTAAGCTGCTGGACCGCCAGGATCGGACCGTGGCAGTGATGGAGTCGGCGACGGGAGGTGAGCTGGCAAGTATGATCACCGATCATCCAGGAAGCTCTCGGCATTTTCTGGGTGGCATCGTGGCGTATTCCCGTGATGTAAAACAAGCGCATGGCGTCTCCGCGGAAATCATGGATCGGCATGGCCTGGTTAGTGCCCAGACTGCTCAGTCGATGGCTCAAGCATGCCGTGACGCATTTGGCGTCGATGCAGCGCTCGCCGTCACCGGGATCGCCGGCGCTGAGTCAGTCGAGGGAAAAGCTCCCGGCACCTGCTACGTAGCGTTAAGCCTCGACGGGGTTGATACTGTCCGCGAGATACACCGGCCCGGCAGCCGTGAGACAAGCAAGCACTTTTTCGCTCAGTCGGCCCTGGATTTACTCCGCCGGCACCTGCTTCGAGAGGAAACATTCGACGCATGAGCCGGCGCCTCAAAGAACTGCGTACGAACTGGATGTACTGGCGATTTCGCCATGTAACGCGCAACCGATTACGACTGAAATCGTGGTGGTCGCGCCAGCGAAACTCGCCGTACTTCGGGGCGGGACGAAATGCGGAGAGCTTCCCGACCAAGCCCCGTGGCAGCGCTTCGTATGTCCACTATCGCTCAGCGCGGAAGACATGGATTGCTTTGCTTGGCATGATTCTCGCTCTTACCGCTCTCAGCGCCCTGGTACAACGATCGTACGTCAACCCAGGGATCGTCTACCTGGTGGGTACGCTCATCGTGATCGCTGCGATCTATTGGGCGATGCGCCAAGTATGACGGTTACCAGGTATGACGGTTAACCGGGGTTTCGTCAAGGCAACCCCTATAATTGCCTGGCGGTAGCGCGGTCGGGCAAAGAGGAGCCGAATGATACAACGCGACGAGCGCGCCCGTGGTGCGTCGCCGCCGGCCGGGCTGGCGGAACACCTGCGGCATCGTTCCCTGATCCTTCGTTCCGAGCTAGCCGTCGGCTCCCCCCTGCTGGCGCGTTTCGGTCTCATCGCCATTGCCCTGGTCTTACAAGCCCTGGCGCTCTCCAGCCCAGGTCATTTTCGGCCTGCCGGTAATGGCATCCTCGCCTTCCTGGTCGCGCTCGAAACCCTCCTTAGCGTGGTAGCTGCATTCGCCGCAACGCTACCGCTGAAGCGATTATTCTCGATGCGCGTACGGCAGGTTCTAGGAATGTGCGCGCTCTTTACGGTGGCAACGTTTCCAGTCTTTGGACTCTGGCAGGTAGGGAACGGGGTACGCGCCACGGCGCGGAATATCGCCTATAACAACGATGGCGCCGTGATGGACCTGTACGCAGCCCAGCAAGTGGTGCGGGGCCACAATCCGTACGAGGCTGCCAACATCGCGGACGCTCTGGCGGCAGTCAATGCGCCCTCGACCACCACCACGCCGTTGATGGATGGACAGTTCCGCGGGACAACCGCCTATCCGAGCGAGGGCGCCGTGAACCAAGTATTCCTGAACGTCCTCAATCATCGGTCAAGGCGTGGAGTGCCGCTGCCGGCGGAGTTCGAGTCAAAGTATAACTATCCCGCCGGCTCCTTCCTCTTCATCCTTCCGTTCGTCTGGGCCGGCGTACACGACCTACGCTTTCTGTACGCCCTGGCAGTGGTCGCTATGGGAACATACCTCTGGTTTCGGATGCCTCGATCGCTGCGCTTCTTTGCACCGCTCCTGGTGCTTGCCGATATTCCGCTCATTCAACTCACCGCGGGCGGGCAGCCGGATCCGCTCTACGGTCTGTTCCTGATGCTGGCCCTAGCAGAGTGGTCAACGCCGTGGCTCAGTCCTCTGGCTATGGGAGTAGCAATAGCCACCAAGCAACTTTCCTGGTTCTTCTTGCCGTTGTATCTCATACTGATCTGGCGCGAGCAGGGCAAGCGCGAAGCGCTCCGGCGCTGTGGTCTTATGGCGGTCGTGTTCCTGGCCATGAACGGGCCATTCATTGCCCGCTCACCGGGGGCATATCTTGCCAGTATCGCCGGACCCATGACTGATCCAATGTTTCCGCTCGGCGTGGGGATCATCGCGCTCTTCGTATCCAACGTGCTGCCCATGCTGCCCAAGGTCGTCTTTTCATTGCTAGAAGCAGCAGCCTGGATTGGAGGCGTCATAGCATTCGTCCGCCTCAGGTGGTTAAGCGCCGGCAGTATCGCCGTGCTGGGAACCATACCTCTCTTCTTCGCCTGGCGCAGCTTGGTGAACTACTTCTATTTAGCGCCGCTCCTGGCGCTGGCGATCTATCTCGCTGCCAGGCAGAATGCCGAGTCTCAGCGCGTCCTGACGTAGACCACAGCCCCGCCGTACGACCATGCACGACGGTAACGACGAACGAGGTCCCGAGCGGCGGTCCCGAGCGACGGATCCGCCGGCTGCACCACTACCACTTCCATCGGTCGTCCATCGCGAATCGAACGTCGTAACGTGGCGACCTCTCCTGGTACCTCGGGAGTTCGAAGCGCGGAGGTGTACGGCGTGGCCGGGAGCCGCTGGCTTAATGCATAGATCCAGGGCGCGTTTCCCCACACCAGAAGGGTACCAGGCGATGTTCGTCTGATCGCACCAGCCACCAGCAGGGTGCGACTCACATGGTCATCCAGCTGGCCACCATAGACGTGATAGCTTTCAGTGCCCAACGCATAGCGCGTGAAATTGCTGTAATACTGCAGGCGCTCGGCCAGAATGGATTCGTGGCCGCCGGCCTCCAGGGCATACCCTCCCAACGCCGATAGCGCAGCGCCAATGGCGATCACGAGCGGCAACGCCCAGAGTCCCCGCTTCGCCAGCATAGGTCGGCGGTCCAGCATCGTGGCGAGCGTCAGGCAGAGTGGAGTCACGGCTTGCAGCAGGTAGTGGCCGAAAAAACGTCCGCTCAGGAGCACACCGGCGGCGGCATACAGCAGCCAAATATACGGAAACGGCGCGCGGCGCAGTCGATAGCTGCCTAGAGCCAGTGCCACGACCTTTATGACCAGAAGCCACGGAAGATTCCCGCCATTCCCCTGGCCGACATAGGCAAGATCGTACCAGAACGCGTCAGTGAGCATGGCCGGCAAAATACCCTGAACGGCGGCAACGGCCAGGGTAGCCGCAATCACGCCACTACCCGCCGCCGCATAGCGCCAGACACCGCGCTGATGCTGTGCCACGAGCCAGATCAGCAGTGCGATTGCATCGAAGACAGCGACGGACTTGAACAGGCAAGCGATGCCCACGATGGCACCGGCGGTCGCAATGTGTTTTCGCCCTACGACGAGATATGCCGCTGACGCTGTGAGCGCAGCCAAAAACACCTCAGCATTGCCGGTGGTGCCCTCCAGAAAGGGGACGCCGAACAGCAAGCCACAGAGGAGTGCAGCGGTCAGTGAAGCAATTCGTCCGGCGACCCGGCAGGCAAGACAGAACGTCAGCATCACGACCACCGCTACCGCCAGAGTGCTGAGCAGGCGGACGACGAGAAGTGACACGCCAAACAAGTGGTAAACTGCGGTGTATACAAGGTAGAGTCCTGGTGGCTTGTTTTCCCAGACATCGGCATACAGGCGGTAGCTGTGTGCCATAGCCTGGGCCACAGCAAAGTAGGTTCCCTCGTCGTTGACCCACGGTGGGTCCCACCAGGATGGAAGGCGCCACAATAGCGATCCAACGAGCACGCCCAGTAGAGGATATCCGCCGTAGCGAAGATGTTCGACCCGTTCTGAGGCGTGGAAGGGCAGCGGCTGTGCTAGTGCCATTCGCGGTCAGCCACCTGCTCATGGTTGTCCTGACGGCCTTCATGGCAGCACTCCGCGGCCAATCCCCCTGGCAGATCTGGAATCAGTGGGACACCACCTGGTATCTCGGCATCGCGGCACACGGTTACCACTGGGGAATTAACGGAAAATCGGCTCTGGCCTTTTTCCCGCTGTATCCATTGCTTATTCATCTCGGCAGCCTCGGCGGGTCCCCATCCGTGGCTTTCGCTATGCTCGTCGCCAATCTGGCCGGCGGCGGAGCGCTCACGTATTTATATCTCTGGACCTCCGCCGATCGCGGGGCAGAGGTGGCCGGACGGACGGTATGGCTGTTTGCACTCTTCCCCACAGCAGTATTTACCATCGCTCCCTACACCGAGTCCCTATTCCTGCTGTGCGCCGTGGGCAGCATGTACCATGCGCGTCGCCGGCAGTCGCTGAGGGCAGGGCTGTGGATGGCCGCGGCCATCATGACGCGATCGACAGGGTTCATACTGATTCCGGCTCTCATCCTCGCCGCTCGCCCCCAACGGTTCCGCACCTGGTCGGCACTGTTGGTACCGACCTGCGCCGCGGCTGGCGGTTATCTGACATATCTGGTGGCTCTCGGGTTCAATCCAGTGCACATTCTTGGCTCACAACGAGGCTGGCACCGTACGCTGACCTACCCATGGACGGGCTTCACAGCGTCCCTACACTGGCTGATCCAGCACGGCTCGTATCTCCCGTTCACGTCCGAGAACCTCCTTCAAATGGGCACTGCGCTGTTCTTTCTATTTTTGACCATCCGTGCCTGGAAGGAGATAGACCGGTCCTCCGCGGTCTACTGTGCAGGTTTCTGGCTAGTCGTGCTCTGTACGCCGGAATGGCAAGATGGCTTCTATGCGCCATTTATGTCAACTGACCGCTTTGTGCTCGCGCTGTTCCCGATCGTGGCCTGGGGCGCGACGAAGGTTGCGGGCCGGCGGTACAGTCTGGTGCTGGTCGCCTCCGCGACCAGCATGGTAATAGCCGCGGCCGTGCATCTAGCCGGAGGATGGGTTGGGTAGCGCCTCAGCTACCATCACGAGATTCCGGACGACGGTGCATGGCCGTCCGATCGACTCAGACCCGGATAGCGCCTGACGGCCGGAACCTCGTGGTCGTAAAGGGTGAATGAATACGGTCCCTCTAGGCTTCCGGCACCGCGTCCGCCGGCTCCTGATCGCCACCCAGTTCGCTCGGAAGTGGCTCCGTCTCTCCGAGTGCCTCATCCAATGCTTCCTGGGATATCGGCGGGTTGACCTTGGCGATCATCTCGTCGACCGGCAGCAGCACAGCAACGTTGGCCGGCAGATGCATGTCGCTAACGTGGATCGCGCTGTTGATCTCAATCAGCTGGCCGAGATCGACCTCGATGCTCTCAGGAACATCGTCCGGCAGACTTTCCACGTCGACATGATCGATCAGACCCAAAAAGATACCGCCATCTTTGACCGCCTGCGACTCTCCCACGAAGTGTACAGGCACGCTGGTGTGCAGTTTTTCTCGCAGGTTCGCCTGGAAGAATTCGACATGCAGAATAGCGTTTCGCTTGGCATCAACCGTCGTCTGCTTGACGAACACCGGACGCGCTCTCTGATCACCGATAGAAAGGTCAATCAGCTGGGTACGACCGGCGTGCTTCAAGGCCTGGTGAAAATCGTGCAGGTCCAACTGAATGGACTGCGGTGTCACGTTATGGCCATACACCGTGGCGGGCAGCACTCCGGTGGCGCGTAAACGGCGGACCTTCTTCCCGAGCATGGTCCGCGTCTCGGCTTTGAGTTGGGCATGTTGAGCCATGAGATCTCCTGAAAAGCTAGAGGTTGAACGCTTCACCCTACCATGAATACTTGACGACGCCCTACACGATACCCCCGTTTATTCCCCACCGGGCGGATGTCCCGTCGCGGAAAGAGGCCGTCTACCAGTCGGCGCCCGTATAAAGCCACGACCGGGCAACCACCAGTTCCAGCGACCCAGCAGCCGCATGGTAGCCGGCACCAGCAATGCGCGGATCAGGGTGGCGTCGATGAGCACTGCCACGGCGAGGCCGAGGCCGACCTCCTTGATGACCACGAGTTGCGCAAAGGCGAAGGCGCCAAACACCACGACCATGACTGCAGCGGCACTGGTGATGATCCGTCCGGTCACTTTCAAGCCGGTAGCCACGCTCTCCTGGTTATTACCGCTGAGCCGATATTCCTCTTGGACGCGGCTCAACAGGAAAATTTCGTAGTCAGTGCTGATACCAAAGAGCACGCAGAAGAGCAGGACCGGAACAATCGAGTCGATATTGCCGACCGGCGTGAATCCCAAGAACTGCGCCAGATGACCGTCTTGAAAGGCGAACACCACGGCGCCATAGGCAGCAAGAATGGAGAAAATATTCATCAACACCGCTTTGAGCGGAAGCAGCACGGAACGGAAGGCGAACAGCAAGACCACGAATATAGTGACGATTACAAAGAGCGCGACCAGCGGAAAGCGAGAGTACAAATAGTTGTTGAAGTCCATTTGTCCCGCCGTCTGCCCGCCAATCAGCACCTGATAGCCGGGTACTCGTGCCTGACGACGAAGCTGCACAACATACTGCTCCGCCGCGGCACTCGACGGGTCGCTCTTGAGGAACACCGAAATGAGCGCTGTATTCTGCTTTCCGGCCAGCGCTTGGGCCCGGTTCTGAGCTTGGGTCGTGGGACTCTGCAACGCCTGCAGCGTCTGGGTGCATGAACGGAGCTGTTTTACCGAATCGGGTACTGGGACCGCTGAGATGCCTGCTACCTCCGGGGAGCCGCAGATGTGGTCGAGCAGCGCGAAAGCTGCTGATCGGTACGTCGAGGAGGCAGTACCAGGGTCTCGCGTGACGACCACCAGAACTGGTGAGTGGTTGGCGTTGCCAAGGTGCTGGTTCAAAACGTCATTCCCGGCGCGAGAGTCAACCGCCGCCGGTAAAATTTCTGGACCCGGAATGCCAACCCTCAGATGAAATGCGGGCGCCGCCAGAGCAGCCACCACGACCATGACCGCGAGGATAACCCGGACCGGATACCGCATGACTTTAAGAGCGATTCGACGCCAGAGATCGTACGACGAGAGACGGGCGGGTACTACCGGCAGCATGTTAATGCGAGCGCCCAGTACACCTAGAATGGCCGGCAACAGGGTGAGTGCAGTCAGCAGCGACAGAGCAGTGACGATACTGCCACCAATGCCCAGCGACTCCAGCATCTGGACGCCCGACAGCGTAAGGGCATAAAAGCCGACGCTGACCACCACCGCCGAGACCAAAATAGCGCGTCCCGAAGTCGCTACGGTATACCCCACGGCTGTTTCCAGGTCTCGCCCCAGGGCAAGTTCCTCCCGGAAACGGTTGACCATAAACAGGGAGTAGTCGATGGCCACGCCCAGTCCAAGCATTGAGGTGGTGTTCAGCACAAAAATCGACATGTCTATGCGATGGCCAACACCATAAATGACCGCGAGAGACAGCGTGACCGCGACGGGCGCCATCAGAACCGGGGTCAGGGAAGCAACCACGGACCCGAAGATGACGAGCAGCACAAGCACTGCGATGGGAAGCGTCACCAACTCAACGTGACGAAGGTCGTCGTCGCTGACCACTTCCATGTCGTGAAAAATGGCGGACGGACCGGCCAGGTATGAGCGGACGCCGGTGGCAGCAAGCATGGAGCGCATCGGCGCTGCAAAGCTTGCTCCGAAGTCCGCGCGCGGATTGCTGTACACACGCGCAATGGCAATGGCGCCGTCGGAGGACAGGACCGGCACAGAGACCGTAAGCTGTGTGCGGTAGACCCGTCGAACGTCGCGACGAAAGCTACGTGCCGCGGTTAGAAGTCTTTGGCCTGGATCGTTATGGCCGGCAAACACGGCCGTGAAAATTAAGGCTTTATAGCCATAGGCGTGGTGCAGTTGGTCATAGGCACGCACCGAATCGCTGTTTCCGATCGTGTACCCACCACCGTGCAACACGCCGGTCACACGGGGCGCCACGACCGCAGATCCGGCAAACACGGCCAGCCATATCGCCAGCACGATCCAGCGGGAACGGAACACCAGACGTCCAAAGTGTTCAAGCACAGGTCACGCGACGTCAATCTCCGGGAAAGGGGACCGGCCCATTATGCTCCGGTCGGTTCCAGCGTCGTGTTGTCGACCACTTCGACCACACCCGGCAGATTATCAATCATGGCGGAGGCGTACTCGGCATCCTCCGTGGAGGTAACGGGCCCAACGAGATGCACAACTCCGTTCCGGACTGCGACCTGCAAGCGGTACTGCGAGGTAAGAGAATCCTGGCTCAACACCATCATCACTTCTTCGCGAAGATCCTCGTCGCCCCGGGGCATATCCTCCAACACCGACTCCTCCTCCGCGGAGGTGCCGAACCCTGTGGCTACATGGATACCGTCGCGACCTCCCGGCAAGACCGGAGGATCGATTGGTGGGGTATAGGGTTCTGCATCGCGGACGGACTCGATGACGTCCGAAGTGCCGACTGAATCTGGGAAGGGACTCAGTTCATCACTCGTATCCACTTCGTCTATGCCGTGATGGCTGGTCTCCGTGGTCCGTGAGGGCCATTGCTGATCCCACAAGTTTTCGCGAGATACGTACTCTTCCTTGTTGTCCGTCATGCGTTTCCCTCTCTCTTATGCCCCACGCTCATCAGCGGCTGGCCGCTCGGCATAGTGAGGCACGTCTCCCAGGCTGGTGTATTCGTATCCGGGCGTGGCGCCCTGGCGACTGAGATAGCCCTCCGAGGGCACATTCCAGCCGCTACGCCGCAGATCGGACATCCGCACGTTGAGCTGCACCCCGAGCTCCCCAACACTTGCCACGGCAGTGGTCGGGACGTACCAATCGTGAATGAGGAGGAGACCCTGTTGAACATGAACATAATCAACCGCGTGGCCGATCTCCTCAGTGCGTCCCAGGCGCCGTCCGTTCGCTAGGAACACCGGCATATGACGATAAAACTCCCAGGAAGGGTTCAACGCCGCTGCTCCTCCTGGAGTATCGATTGCTCCTCCGGGGAGCCTCCCACGGTAGTATCTCCGTCCACGTCGGGAGGGTAGACCTCATTGCCGCTGCTGGATCGCCCGGCGTGGAACAACGCATCCGTGGCACCGGTGTCGATGTCTTGCGTCTCGGTGTTGGCTATCGGGATCTCCCTCCCCGTACCCTGGTTGTCAAACTCTTGAGATTGACGATTCGCCTCATCTGCGTCTATGCGCCGGCTGCTCTGCTCGTTCTGCTCCATGATCTACCTTCCTCTACCCGTATCGACGAACTATCCCAAGGTAAACCGCGAGGCCGTCTCCTTGGCATCGTGATGGCCTGCAAGATGTATACCGCCGCCACCCGCCAGCAAACGGGCAACGGCCGGTATCTGCGCATTGCATCATCCTCATTGTGCGCGTCACGGGTGTATACTCCAAAAATCACAGTCGTTACGGAGACACCGGGTCGTCCCGCCTCACGACGCGCATCCGATCATCGATACTTGCCCGGGAGCGCGACGCTGGCGACCCACACCTCGATCTGCCCGTATACGTGCAACTGAGCCGCACCCCAGGTAACGAACATGCGATGACCCTGGCCGGCCGCCAGGCCCAGGTAATCACCAAAGAAGCGACCTGGACTATAGCACGCACTCTGACTGGGTTTTGCTTCATAGATGTCCGTAACGCGTGCCGGAACATCGTTGACCTGCACGTTACGGGAGACGTGAAAGCCACCCTTAAAGCGGGCACGCGCCGCGTAGACGTCCAATTGCTCAGAACTGTTCCGTTGATCGTAGAAGGCAAGGCCCACGGACCCATCGGACAGAGCCGTTACCGACGGCAAAAAGCGGTCGCCCGTTTGTACGTCGTTGACCGGCATCGGCTTAGTCCAGCTCTTACCAAAGTCCGCGGACGAGCTGAGCATGATATCGCTGCTGACCGTGGAATTGGCTAGCTCTCTGCTTACCGCTGTCCAGGTGAGGTACAGTCGGCCGTCCCGAGCAACGGCCGCGGACGGGTACGTGATGGTCCGGAGCCGTTCCGGATCAACCATGCGGGGAACGCTTGTAAACGGTCCAGCGATGCTGCGCGCCGGTCCAAAGCTGGCGCCATCGTTGCTCGAGGTGCTCAGGAAGATCTGTCCCTTCCCGGTCAGCGTGTTGTTGCCGGGTTCGTTCAGCCCGGCCCAGAAGACGTAGACACGCCCCTTGGGACCCACCACTGGGAACGCGCCGCTTTGGGTGACCGGCGACTCGGCCAGCATCTGCGGTGGGCTAAAGCTGACGCCACCATCCGTAGAGCGGGACAGAAAGATCTGCTGTTGATTGGCGGAGCGTGTCCAGGCTACGAAAATATGCGAAAGGTGACCGGGCACGCTCTCCACCGCCATATATGGCTTGTCGTCACCAGAATTAACATCCACGACGGTTGGGGGCCGGAAGGTCTTTCCGCCGTTGCGCGAGGCGGCCACAATAATTCCCCCGCTGCCCACCGGGCCATTGCAGTACGTAGGACTCTCTACCAGGTAGCTGGCGAATACGGTGCCATTCGTGGCGAATCCAATCGAGGGATCGGCAGCGTAGGTATAGGGCAAAGGAAGAGGTGTCGGCCGGGCCGTAAACGTGCGACCTCGGTCGTGGCTGGAATAGATGCCTATAGGATTACTCTTCCCGACGACAGGTCCACCAATCGACGCGACCACCACCGAAGAGTGATGGCGCGGGTTGACGGCGACCACCGGTTCCTCGGCGTACTTAAACAGCATGACAGCGTGAGGCGCTGCAAGTGCCGCGTGAGGGGACGGGTAGATCGAGGCGGCGAGCAAGGCGACGAGCAACAAGCGATGACGACGGGACATCAGCTATCCTCCAGGTTCCAGGTCGCGAACGTGTCAAAAACTTAGTTTAGTCGTTCGACGGTCCGGCGGGATCAGCCGAAGGTAATGGGCAATCCAACATGGCCCGAAGCTTCACACCTCGTGATGCGCGCGACGAAGCGCTTCACGATATTCAGCCGCCAGTTCGTACTCGCCGGATTTCTAATAGACCTGCAACTGTTCGACGGGCCAGCCTCGATACACCGAAGCAAAAAACGGCAACCGACGTTTCCGTCGATTTACCTACTGTACGGACCTCTTCGGCCCTACGCGGACGAATCTTTGCCATCGCCTCTCCTCTCGTGCTCCAGTTGGATCAGCCGCGCTGCGTCCCGCACGGCATGGCGAAACCCTTGGGGATCGGCCTGGGCCTCGGCGCCGACCGCCGCGATAACCGGAGTGTCTCCGAGACGCCGATACAACGCCCGAAGGAGGCTCCGGCCGGCCGGGGGATGAAGCTCACGAAGTTGGGCGGCTCCCTTGACCTTGCTACTGTGTGGAAAGGACTATGAACCGCCCCCTCTTTATCGCCAGCTATTAAGCAGTAGTTCAGAGCGGCGTAAGCTTTCCTCCCTATTATGGAGTCAAAGAATCCCAGGGGGACCCTGCCGTGAGCTGCCCATTTGTCCTCGCCCGACTCGCATGATTTCGCTCAGAAATCTCATCGCTACGGGCTGCAGCCTCGTTATGATGCTCTCCGTTGGAGCAGGCTACTCCCTTCCAGCCGCACAGGCCACGTTTGCGCTGCGACCGACTGGAGGGACGGAAGTGGTCCCCGGCTCCAGCGGCCGGGGGAATCATACGACGCGCATGTTCACTGTTCCCCACAATTGGACGCTCCAGTGGCAGTACGCGTGTACCGGCGCGCGGGCTCATTTCCGGATCGTCGTGTATAGCCACACCGGGCAGCGGGCGCCAATCACGGGGGTCAATACAGAGGGCCGCGCCGGGCGCGGCACGAGGCTCGCACACGCGGGTGGAATGCTTTACCTGGTTATCATCTCACGGTGCTCGTGGCGATTTGCTGTATCCCGACAGGCGCCTCACATGCCTCCTCCCACCCCGACAGCAACACCCGGCCGAAGCTCGGCAAGCCGACTGGCTCTGCATGTTGCCGGCAACCAGTTGGTGAACCAGCAAGGGCAGACCATCCGCTTGATCGGGGTCAACGTCCCGGCCAGTGCCCAATGTATTCCGACTGGGCCGCACACATCGCCCGGCATCTTCGCCGTCCCCTCGACGACACAGACAGCCGCCGCCATTGCGGGCTGGCACGCCAATGTGGTCAGGATCACGGTCAACGAAGACTGCTGGCTCGGTATCAACGGCGGCAACCCGACGTACACCGGGGACGCCTATCGCGTCGATGTCGCGAACTTCGTCGCTGTCCTGCATACACGCGGAATCTACACGATCATCGATCTGCACACGAACGCACCGGGCGCAACTCCCTCGACGTCTCAGCAGATCATGGCGGACGCTGGCCACGCGCTCGCGTACTGGACCTCGGTCGCAGACACCTTCAAGGGCGATCCGGCCGTCATCCTCGAGCCGTACAACGAGCCGCACATCACCAGGGCAAACGCCCAGACCGAGAACCCCTGGCAGTGCTGGCGCGACGGCTGCTTGGCCGACGAGCTCGACCAGTATCACAACCACCCCGTACCCGGTGCCACCCCCTGGCAGACGGCCGGCATGCAGAGCCTCGTCGACGCCATCCGCGCCAGCGGGGCGACCAACCCGATCCTCATCGACGGCTTGAACTGGTCGCAGGATCTGACGCAGCTGCTGACATATCTCCCCACAGATCCGCGGCATCAACTGATCGTCGATTACCACAACTACATGTCCGCCGGCTCCAAGAATACACCCGGCTATTGGGATTCGGTGATCGCTCCGGTCGCCGCCCGAATCCCCGTGATGACGAGCGAGTTCGGCGAGAAGGACTGCGGCTCGGCCTACGTGACGCACTACATGCAGTGGGCGGACAAGCACAACGTCTCCTATATACCCTGGCTCTGGATGACCTGGCCGTGCGGAGGGATGGGTCTCATCTCAAACTGGGACGGGACACCCTCGAACTATGGACGTGCCTTCTACGACCATTTCCGCGCGGTCAGCTTTAACAATGGCTAGCCAATTGCCGGTCAAAGTGCCCTGGCTGCACTCCATTGAACCGACCTGGGTGTCCAGGGCACTCATGGTGACGCTGGAGTTAGAATGTAGGGACTAGAACCGCTACTGGCTGACGGTCACGACGACGTCGCACGACGACTCTACTGACAGAAAGTACTGACCAGAGGAGTGATACAGCAGAGCGAGGTCTCTGCTTTTCACAGGCGCACCCGACGTGTACACGCTTACCGCATCGCCGCTGCCAGGCTGGCCGCCGTGGGGTTCGACCTCGAAAGACAAATCGCCGTAGCCCGAGCCGCTTCCCGTACATCGGATCGAATACATCACGACCCAGGTTCCGTGGGTGGTGAACTCCGCGGTACGCACCGCCCCCTTCCCTGGAGCGTAAGTGTCGCTGCCCTTCACAGAGGCAATTTGCTGAAGCCCCGCTGCCCCGGACGGCACTGGAGGTACCGGCAGCATGGTCGGGTACCCAGGCCCATTAAGGGACAACATCGTTGGAGTGGGGTTTGACAGGATCCGAGGCGTCCGAACCTTCGCGGCAGAGGATTTCGGCGCAGCGGTAGCCACCTGCTTCGGGGTGGCCTCAGAGCTGTTCGCCTCACCGCAACCCGCGAGTGCTAGAAATGGCACCGCCACTACCACCGGCACAAGGACCTTCAAGTTCCCGTACGTCACCCCTCTACTCGCTCCCCCTGTGCGGCGACATTACTGACCCACATACGCAGCATAGGGCCACGCATGAATCCGCCCATACTTGGCCACTATGAACACTATCGGCTCTTCCGTGATGAAAGTACACGGCATCACGCTTAACCGGTGGATGTCGATACGCGGGACCAGAATGCCATGAACTACTGGCGCACATTCGGAGTTGTGCTGGCAGAGACGCGGACAGCCCATGGACTGTCTCAACAGGCACTCGCCGAGCGCGCCGGAGTTCGTCGCACATACGTCAGCCGGGTCGAGAGTAGTATACAGAGTCCCAGTCTGTTAACCATCTACTACTTCGCGCATGCAGTTGAAATGCCCCCTTCGGAACTGTTGCACACGGTAGAAGCCCGGATCTCCCGCTGCTCCTCTTGACCCACCGTTGCATGCGAACGCGCGTGCCAAGAGTGACACGGGCGGAACAAGCTCCAACGCCCACTGTTTTAACTCGCAGTCGCCCCTTCCACGGCGCGCCATCACAATAGCCGCGTTATTACCGAATCACCCATCAAACGCAGACAAGATACGCAGAGCGGCAAACCAGCGCTTTCGTGAGACGGATGGGCTGTGTTGTCAACCTCTCACACATGGTGGAAGGACGCCAATTCTGGCAAGGAAGACCTGGTGAGGGCGGTGGGGCTCGAACCCACGACACACGGATTAAAAGAACGCCGCGAGCCGTTCACCACCGTTCGGCGGTGTTCAGTTTTTGGCTTCTACGTGCCGATTCTGCGATATGCGGACATGCACGGATGTTCACGAACAGGGGCGAATTATGCGCCGTGGGTGTCAAGGTGGGCGTCAAAGCTGAGTCGGCTTTGGGCGATACCGACTACTCCGTTGTGGCGCTTTCCCGCGCGACCATCGCAGCTGACGTGCCGCTTCCGCCCTGTGCTTCCGTGTACAGTCCTCACAACGTACGACCACGCCCACAGCCGGCCGGTAGCTTCGCTGTGTGCCCGTTCCGCATTCCTCGCATAGGTACGTCTCCATGTCGGACGTGATGCTAGCGGCTAGCTGTAGCGCCAGAGTGCCCAGCAATCCATCCGCCGCTGCTCCGATCCGCAAGGGAATGACATTGTCCTTCTCGTCTCGCAATACCTGGAATCGCTCGGGGGCCTGCCCTCTCCAGGTCTGTAGGAAGCTAACGACGTAGACCCAAATATACGTGGAACCAGCGACGCTGAGAAGCTCGTGGTACTCCGGCTTTCCAGGGTATAAAGTCCAAACGTCCTGCCGGCGTATTGCTTTCCTCTCCGGGTCTCGGAGCGCTTCGGCGATAGAGAGAACTGCCCGAGCTTGATTCGTGCATATGGTCCACGCCGCCACTGGCTCGGGTGGCCAGCAAACATCACAGCGCCTGCCGAAGTCGCACCGTGGCTCTCGCACGTGTTCCATACGTTCCGCGCGGCACTGCTGGCACGAGCGAACATGCCCGAAGGGAAGGATGTCGCCCGGACGCGGTGAGTGCTGACAGAATCCCAACAAACCATACCGCCGCACGAACCGCACGACAGATTCCGGGTTGCTCTCTACTCGTCCTGCCAGTCTCACGAAATCCGAGAGGCAATCGGCCCAGGTATCCGCGCGGTAATCCGGCTGGGTTCGATCATGCACCAAGACCGCCTGGCCGCCCGCTCCTACATCGACCATGACAGTCCGCCCAAATAGGCGCGGCTTCTCCGCGGGCGTCAGTACCAGCCGGGGAAGGACATTCCGGACTCCATTTCTCGACACCGCGACTCCTTAATGTAACGCGAAGTGTAGCTTAATTCACTCTACATTAACATCTCCACTGCTGCGCACACTGATACATACAGGCGTTCGCCGGTATCCAGGCGTATGGGTAGACACTCAAAGGAGGGGCGTATATGGAAACCAAATTGTTGACCATTTCTCAGGTAGCGGACTCCCTGCAATGTGGCCGAACCACGGTCTACGAGAAGTTCCTCAAGACTGGCTGCCTTGAAGTTGTCAAAATCGGGAGTTCAACGCGCATAACTGCGCGGTCCCTCGACAAGTGGATCGAAACGCAGGGACGGGCGGGCAGTCAGGACGCCGCCTAGCATGGTGGCAGAGCGCGCGACGGAACGCCCGGCACGGCACACCAGCGCGTCACCGTGCGAGGTGTGCTCCGGCCACCCGAACCGTTCCAGCGGACGCGGTGAACGGTGCGCTGGGTTTATGTCTAGCGATGGCGCGTACTGCTATTGCACCCGTGAGGAGTACGCTGGGCGGATAATCCCCAACACGAACACCTCACCGCCGGCGTACGCGCATCGTATGAGCGGCGCATGCGATTGTGGCACCACACACGGAGCGGCACCCGTGCGAGCGATGCCACACGGCCACGGCGAGCCGTCCGCAATCTACGATTATGACACCTACCAGGTCTGCCGGTACGACCTGCCAGACGGTGGGAAACGCTTTAAGCAACGCCGGCCTGACACCGAACAGCCAGGCCGGCACGTCTACAACATGAACGGCGTAGAGCGTCGACTCTACCACCAGAACGAACTACCGGTACCGAACACAGGCGCTCAGAGTTACGTCACCGAGGGCGAAAAATGCGCGGACACGCTGCGCGGTCTCGGATTCAATGCCACGACGAACAGCGGCGGTGCTGGCAAATGGGAGCCAAAATACGCCGAGCGCCTGGCCGGAAATCACATCGTGATATTGGCCGACGATGACGAGCCCGGGCGCCGCCACGCGCAGACTGTAGCCGCGTCGCTGGCACCGAGCGCCGCCAGCGTGCGCGTGATTACGTTCGACGGGTTGACCAAACCGAACGGGAACGATGGCGCCGATGTCTGCGACTGGTTGACCGCCGGCGGGACCGCTGCCGAACTGCAGGCGATGGTCCAAAACGCGCCACAGTGGCAGCCGTCGAACACATCGGGGTTCGTCTCCGCTCGGGATCTGATGGCCGCCGTGATCCCACCGCTCCGCTGGGCGGTGGAGGGCATAGTACCCGAGGGACTCATTATGCTGGCTGGCAAGCCGAAAATGGGCAAAAGCTGGCTTGCTCTGGCCCTTGCCATTGCAATCGCCCTCGGCGGGTACGCGCTTGGCTCGATCCCGGTAGAACAGGGCGACGCGCTGTATCTCGCGCTCGAAGACGGGACGCGGCGATTGCAGGATCGTCTCCGCGTCCTCCTGCCCGACGGGCAGGCTCCGGGACGGCTCGATTTTTTGACGGAGTGCCCACGCCTCTCTGAAGGCGGAATCGCGCTCATTGAGCGATGGCTCAACGAGCACCCAGACGCCCGCATCGTGGTGATCGACACACTCAAACGGGTGCGGGACCGCGCGCCGCAGAACCGCGGCCTTTACGACACCGATTATGAGGGCGCGCAGCCGCTCCAGGAACTCGCTCAACGGCACCGAGTCACCATACTGGTGGTTCATCATTTCAATAAGTCGCTGCGGGGTGATGACTGGTACGACGCCATCAGCGGAAGTACCGGCCTGACCGCAGTCTGTGACGGCGTGCTAGCTCTGTTCAGGAAACGTGGCGACGCCGACGCGGAGCTGGGCGTCTCCAGCCGCGACGGCGAGGAGGCGGAGAAAGCGCTTCGGTGGGATGCGCCCACGTGTATGTGGACGCTTATGGGTGATGCATCCGAGTACGCAATGAGCAGGGAGCGGCTGGCGATTGTCGATATTGTGGCGGGCTCCAGCGAGCCCATCAGCCCCAAACTCATTGCCGACGCGCTTGGAGTGCCCAGTGGCAGAGTGAGGAAACTGCTGGGCGACATGGTGCGGGACGGGCAGGTACAGAGTCCCTCTCGCGGCCAGTACCGCGTTTCAACATGCGGTAACAACGGTAACAACGGTAACAACGGTAACAACGCGCCAGATTCCCCGGATTCTAGCGGGTTACCGGCACCGGCATTGTTACCGTTGCCCGATGTGGCCGGTAACAATGGTTTCGGCGTCAGCACTAGGCCCTGTTTTCAAAACGTGTCAAAATCGGTAGACTCGTGGTATGAGCAGACGAGATTTGACCGATGAGCAGTGGGAGCGGTTGCGGTGGATGCTCCCACCACAGCGAGCACGTCGTGGCC
>JAABUL010000560.1_pt1 | contig 78897 bp, 146 predicted proteins | sample 5559151 | NCBI WGS metagenome assembly JAABUL01 (sample SAMN10711876, study PRJNA513368) | rock metagenome | isolation source: Antarctica rocks | place: Antarctica: Victoria Land, Pudding Butte sud
GGCCGTGTCGAAGGCGTTGGGGTTGCCCTTAAGTAGAGGGAAGCGTGGGAAGGCCCTCGGGGCGCGCCAGCTCCCGGGGCGACAGGCTAGCGAGTGTGGTGTGCCATCTGTTGCTGCTGACTCCATCAGTAATTCATCCCTTCTCAGTTCGCTCATTGGTTCGAGTGGTCGTGTGTTTGAAAGTTGCTGACCGCAGGATGCAAGGCTACTGTAATATTGCGTCCTGCCGTATGCGCATCAATCCACCGAACTTGCAAATGCGCACTGGACCGCATGTCATTTGGTCTGCATGTCAACGTTGACATCTGTTTGAAGTTAACTTCAAACAAGTGGAATGTGACAAGGGCCGAGGGGCATTTTCCGCGCCCCTGGGGGCGCCCCCCTTGTACGTCATATTGTTGTGTATTGAGCTTTTGACAGACACATCGCAGCTTGCAATTGAGAGTCAGAGTGTGCAGCAGCAGCAGCAGCAGCAGCATCAATGCCGCCGCCATGCCGCCGCCGCCGAAAGTCTCAGCCGCGCAGCTGCAGCTCATCGCGCGCGTCCATGCTGAATGCGGCCTTGCATCAGACGATGACGAGGCAGCAGATGCAGCTGGCAGCCCTGCTCACCAGCACTCTGATGCTGACAGCGAGGAGCAGCCCCCGCACCAGGCTCTAGAGCAGATCTGCGCCTGAGCAATATGGACGACTCGCCGGAGATGCCCAACACGATTAATACCATCAGCGGCTTGGCCACCTTTATGCAAGATGGACAGCCAGTACAATGACCTGCGCTCTCAGATCTCTGGTCTGACGCAGGGCTTCAAGACAAAGCTGCACCAGACTGCCAGGCTGCGGCGTGACCTCCGCACCCAGGATGGGAAGATTGACGGCCTGCGCAAGGACGTCAACAACCTGGCCAAGGTGCAGCCGTCAGAGAATATCATCGCGAACATGCAGCACCAGATTGAAATCCTGGACCGCTCGTGCAACGCGATCATCAAGCTGCTGCCGGACCGATGAAAATGACGGCGAGCTGCTGGAGGCGATCAATGGCCTGCTGGACTCAGAGGATTAACAGGCCGCGCCCAAGGCCTGTGCTGGCGAGATTCAGCAGCTATGAGGACCAGCAGGCGGCGCTCAAGCAGGCGCCGCAGGTGCGTGCCCACCGGTGCGCAGATGCGTGTCGTACTCGAATTGGGCATCCGCTATGCTTGCTTGTCCAGTGGTTATGAGTTACAGGGGTTGGTCGGCAATTGTGCTCTTTACCTTGTGCTTTCGTAACGAGCCGATCGCAACGAGTCAAATCAGATTACGCCCAGACTACGCGTCTGGCTAGGATGTGCACAGCTGTCCCTTTCTACTCGCCTGTCCATCAAAAGGCTGCGCCTTGCACAGTTTCGGCATGGCATTTTCTCGCGTACTGCGCCTACGTCCCCGTGCCCCTGTCGCGTTGTAGACCCTCACAACCACCAGCGAACGAGTAGCACATCGTGCGCTCATTGGCCGGCATTGCCAAAGCGGCTGATGAAGCGGCTGAAGCGGCTGATGACAGCACCTCTTCATTAGTCCGCTTAGGATTCAGACGTTATTCATTCAATGTAAACAAGTCGCCGTCACCAGAGCAGCTGAGCACGCCGAGCATTCATAGGCCGTTCAGCGTTTGTCCCCGCGGTCTGATGCCGCCAGCGCTTTCTCATCAAATCCTCACTACTCGTAGTTGCTAAGCGGCCCAGCACGCTGTGCTCCTCATTGTCCGACCAAAATTCTGAAGACCCAGGCACTGACGTCTTAATGCCCAGGACCCGACGCCAGCGCCTCATCATTCGTCGTGGTCAACGCGGCTAAGCACCTCGTGCGCCTCACCGGCCGTTCATAGTAAAATTCTTGGGACACAAACGCCCAAACGCCGCTGCGGCATCACCAGTCGTCGTCGCCGAAGCGGCCAAGCACACCGTGCGCCTCGGCCAGGTCCTTCTGCACCTTCTTGCGGCGGTAGAAGATGGGGCAGTCCCGCGACGTGCACAGCACATCCTGCGGCAAAACAGTGCATCAGACTGGGCGAGGCAGTCGCGTGGACGTTCCATAGTTGAGCACAGCGCACGCTGGCTGTCATAGTATCTCATGCTGCAGCTGTGACAGCTGGGTGCATGCAGGGTGTCCTTACCGGGAGCCAGCAGGGCTGCGAGGTAGATTAGTGGGAATGCAGATGCACCTGGTGCAGGGAGCCCTGGCAGCGCTGGCACTGCGTCCACAGCGCGCCAAACTGGCCCTCCAGCTCGTTGACCGCCGCCATGGAGCGCTGGTACACCTCCGCCTCCTGTGCAACATTCAGATGATCCAGTAAGCGCCCAATCGATTCCACAAACATTGAATGGGTTGCTGCCGCAACCCAGCTTCTTCACCGCCGCCATGGACCCTGGTACACCTCAGCCTCCTGCAGAATAATTGTTGCACTCCATTCAATTGAAGCCAGATGACATTCGGACATGGCCATGCCAGCTCGTTCACCGCCGCCATGGAGCGCTGACACACCTCCGCCTCCTGTACAACATGATTACATGCACCGTATCATTCATTGATTCGTTGAACGGGTTTGTGTTGGCGTCCACCGCCGCCATGGAGCGATGGTACACCTCTGCCTCCTGCAGAAATGTCCAAAGCATGATTCATATGATGAGTTGCGTGTTTGATCAAAGCGCATGCCACGCAGCAGAACTGGCCCTCCAGCTCGTTTGCCGACACCATGGGGCGCTGGTACACCTCGCCTCCTTTAGGATCGTTGATTGAATATGATCAGATCCATCCTGTCACACATCAGCAGCAGCCAGGGTGAGATTCATGAGACTCAACCGCAACAGGAGTCTGCGGCACTCAGACTCTGGCCCTCCAGCTCGTTGGCCGCCATGAGGCGCTGCTGCACCTCCGCCTACTGGTGCAGCATCTGAGAGCCCCGAGTCCAGCCCCAAAGTTGCAGGCGCATGTGTCTGCGATTGGCGCTCACTAACGGCGACGACTCTGATTACACTCCGCCATCGGCATCCGTAGAACCGATCGTCAGCCCGACGGGGAGCGCAAACTGGCGTGATTCCAGTGTGCAAACATGCTTCCGCTGCTGAGCCATCCCATGTTCGTAGGCTCCGACTGACGGACTCAGCCGCTGCGCCGTTTTGGCGCGCAAAGCCTTCAAGTGAACCAGCAGGCCGCCGGACACACCTTGGGGGCGCAGTGGGCGCACAGGGAGCCGGCCGCAATGGGCGCCTTGCAGCCGAGGCACGCCAGCTTTTTCTTGGCGAACTTCATGATGCCGCCCGCCGCGTTGCTCGGCGTCGTAACCGCAATGGACCGCGTGTGCGCGCCTGGATCCCCGTGCACAGAAGCCAGTTGGCTCGATGGACGAGGGTGTGCAGACTGTTTTTCAGTCCCCGTGAGACCATTGTGCGCGTATCAGCCCCTAGCAAGGAGCTTGCGGATGCAAGGAGCTTCCGGCAGGTGAGGTGGAGCTTTGAGCATGGACGCAGCAACCAAGATTGCGCACCGTTGAGCAGCTGCTTGGCGTTCTTCATGATGGGCTCGAAGATGCGAAAGCGGCAGCAGCAGACGAATTCCCCCCACAGCACAACCTCGTGTATAAATTCCTTGGCAGACGCCAATGTTCTCGTCCGTTCACTCGGGGGGACACATGAACCCACCGTTGAGCAGCTCCTTGGCGTTCTTCATGATGGGCTCGAAGATTCGCGTGAGCGGCAGGCTGAGGTGGTGCTCCAGGTAGTGTTGGCAGTCGATGGGCAGGTTGTGCTCCAGCGCGTAGATGGGGTCCTCCGCCTTCTCCCACGTCTTCGCGCCCTTGGCCGCCTGCGGTGTATTGAAGATCAGGATGTAACCACATGGGTCTTTGAGGACTTGAAATGAGGAGTTCATGAGGACTTGATGAGGCATTCAAAGCAGCCAGAAAGAGCACAGGAGGTTGTGCTCCAGCGCGTAGGTCGGGTCCTCCGTTTGCTCCCACGTCTTCGCGCCCTTGGCCGCCTGGATGTAGGGTTTACGCGCCTGATTGACAAGAAACCTAACAGAACCAGCTTCTGCGGGAGGAGAAGCACATGAAAGGCGACGCAGTGTAATTGAGATTGCCCTGCCCCACCCTTTCACAAGGCGCACCTTGATGATGACGTAGGGGACGCGGTCGCCGATGGTGGGCGCGGTGGCGGGGTCCCGCTTCAGCATCTTCTTGGCCAGCTCGACGTGCGCGCCCTTGGCATCGTAATCGTCAAACGCCTTTGTGAGGCCCTGCAACAGAAAACCAGGTTCTAAACTGGTCGCAGTCGGACAGGCTCTTAGATGCATTGTTGGGCACAGCTCCACATGCGCGCCCGCTGCGTCGTAGTCGCCAAACGCCTTTGTGAGGCCCTGCAGCCAGAAGGATCATCTGGTCTCTGATGACCTTTTCCAGGACCTATGCTGACGTTTCTGACGCACAGCACTCCAGGGTCCGGCTGCCGGAAACACCAGCTCCAGTAGTCGCCAAACTGTGCCCTTCCCGGAGCATCAGAACCCTTGCAAGCAGCCTCTGTAATCATGTGTCCTTTGGCGTCTGCTCAGCTCTGTCTTTTCATGAACAGCCCACCTTGGTGACGACCAGCAGCGACAGGTCCATGCGGCTCATGATCAGGTCGGAAATGCACCTTTATATTTTGCTTTCCGGGGCCTGAGAAAGCTTCGACACCCACCTTGGTGACGACGAGCAGCGACAAGTCCATGCGGTTCATGAGCAGGTCGGAGATGACGCCTTTGACGTAAGCCACGGCGCCGTCAACATCCTTCTCCACCAGCATCTTCTCCAGGCTGGTCGTCACCACGTTCTTCACCAGCAGGCAGTTGTCACGCCGCACCGTCTCGATGCCCTGCGTTGAACACCCTGCCTGGAAACCTGAGATTCTCTGTCAAGACGCCCTGCATGCAATGCCATGCGCGGGTGCAATCTGGGATGCAGTCTTGGGCGCAGTCAGCTTTGCAGACGAAATCGGCCGCTCGCCGCTGCCTCCTGCTACACAGCCTGCAATGGCCACCAGCCTGCAGAGTGATGAAAGACCCTAAACCCTTCCCGCCTGCTGGGCCTGCACACCAAGCAAGCTGGCCGCAGGTGCAGCCGTCCCAGCTGTCGGTTTGTTGAACTGCAGGTTGCTTAAATGTCATGTTGCGCACCTTGGAGTCCATCTTGTCGTGCTTGTCGGGGTTGGTGTAGAGCAGCCCGGCATACCGCTTCTTGCTGATTAGCAGGTACGGGCAGTACACCTGCAGTGGGCGCGCAACGCAGAGCAATTATGAATGTAGCGCGTGCATGGCATCTGCACACGCATCATCACAGCTGCCAGAGTCCGCAACACGACTGGAGTATAGCAGTGACTGGCAAAGGTAGTGCCAATCACTCATGCCAATTATTGGCTGAGACCAACACGCATTCATGTTCAGATATGCACCTTCTCAAACTCCAGGCGGATGGGCTTGATGAAGGTTGCGGACACGAATTCCGCCGCCTCCTGCCCCAGCTCCATGGCGCGCGCAATGTCGTCAACCTGCAGTCAGATGTCTGCATCGATGATTTCGTAATCCACCTGATGATGTTTGAAGCCGGCCAACGCAAACCTTGCCGCCTCTCGGCCAGCTCCATGGCACACGCAACGTCGTCCACCTGCAGCCAGCATTTGCAGCAAACTGAACATCGTGCTGATCTTGTCAGTAAGCCCAGGCTGAAGGACTGCCGACTGGCCCAGCTCCATGGCGCGCGCAACGTCGTCTACCTGCAGGTTTGGTACTTGGTAGTTGGGGTTCAGGATATTGCAGCAACAACATCCTGTCCCAACCGATATTGATGATGGCGGAGGTCACTAACTGCACAGTCTCCTTGCCCAGCTCCAAGGCGCGGGTTGCGTAGTCAATCTTCACATGGCACAAGAACCGTGGGGTTGATTCGAGTCAATGTGTTGTTCAACTCGGGGCGACAATATGTGGAGATTCGAGGCGCAGAGGGCGGCCGCTCTCTGGACAGGTGCAGAAGAAGCGCGCAGAGTTGCCGTGTGCAGGGTCACGCCGACACTCACACCCATATCGTGTATCCTCACCTTGAAGTTGACCATGACGGAGTCGGTGTCGCCGTAGATGACGTCGCAGTCCGCTTCGTAGCCGTTGACCCTGTTGTACTTGCCCCGCACCGCCGCCCTGCTCAGTTGCAACGCAGGGTCTCAGGTGGTTGTGAAAAGTTTTATCGTGGGATTCGCCGACATGATTCACGATGCACTGCCTCGTAGCCATTGGCCCTGCTGTACTTTGTGCAGCTCCGCCCGCCCCGCCCTGCCGTTGTGCGTGTGCAGTGACTGCGATGTCAACAACATGCATTGACGCGGCTTAAGTGCGCAAATGTGTGCAGGGTGTTTGCCAAGTCCAGCAGCTGTGTCAATGGTCCTGCGTGTGCGTGTCGGCAGAGGAGGAGAGGCACAGCACATCAGCACATGCGGGCGCACAAGGCCATGGGTTAGGCCAGGGTATGGGGGACAAAAGGAGTTGTTCTCAAGTTTTAGTTGATTATGTGTTGTGTTATGTAGGAAAGAGGCGCACGCTGTGGCGTCGATCATGTTGCGGCCGTAGGCGGTGGTGGAGGACGAGATCTCCAGGCACGGCAGCTTGCCGATGGTTGCGCCCGTGAAGCCGTACACGCTGCATGGCCAGAAACCATGATGAATGTCGCAGGGTCTGGGCTGCCACGTGGTGCGCGCCAAAGACGATCGCACGGGCCAGCCAGGACAGCATGGGCCTGATTGCACAATTATTCAATGCCTGCTCCGGCACGTTGCCTTGAGGCAGCCTTTGATACAGGTGAAAGCACAAGTAGATCTCGGGCGCCGACCGCATTCCACAAGGCGCTCAGCACCCTGAAAAGAGCGCACCTGTTGGCGGAGACCTTGAGTGCCAGCTGGCGCCCGTCCAGGACGGCCAGCTTGAAGAGATCCGTCTCCTTCTTCATGTCCGACTTTGCCCTGCAAATTCAATATAAGAGGTTGACCAACCAAGAGATTTGTTCAGGCACACAGCAGCTTGAAGAGGTCCGTCTCCCTTTTTATGTCCGCCTTCGCGCTGCAAAACCAATGCAAGATATTGATGTGTAGAGGATTGAGGAACCAGGGGTCTTTTCGGGCAATCATACAGCAGCTTTCTCCTTCTGCACGTTTGGCTTCGCGCTGGGGAGCTGCGCACTGGTTGCGGGCGGTGGGAGCGCCGAGCGAGATGGTGCACCACACAGGGTGCCGGAACGGCCGCCAGATATAGTTCAGGAGTTTGCTGAACAGTTGCGCACCGCTTGCGGGCGGCGAGCAGCTCCTCCAAGATCTCGGGCAGGATGCCCTTCTTGAGGTGCGGCTTCACGAAGCAGTCGCCCGTCGGCGACTTCTGGTAGTCCTCCGGCGCATGGTTCTTCACCCTGCAGGGTTGGGCGTATTTGTGTGTTAATGTGGGCAGCTGCAGCTCTACAGTCTGCAGAGACCGCACGATGGTCGCTGAGATTCCGGGCAGCCAGAGCAGACACAGAGGTTGCAACAGGGCAGAGTTGAAGGCTGCAGCGCTTGGGCAGTGTGTTGGTGCAATGACAGGGGCGCCGCATCAAAGAGGCAACAGACGGATGGAAGTGAATACATACGTCGGGGCCCAGCAGCGTGCAGCAGCACAGGTTGTGCGATGGTCAGGCGATGCAATGACATCGAACGAGAGTATGGTGTCGAAATCACGAAGGGGTTTTGAGAGCGCACGCGTCGGGGGGCAGCAGCGTGGAGTAGCACAGGTTGTGCGCCATCATAATGCTGGGGTACAGTGACGCGAAATCCAGCGTCGCCACCGGGTTGCGGTAGTAGCCCACCTGCGTCATGGCAGCAGCGTGTTATCGGTTGGAATAGTACACGAGATCGCTTTCGGAAATGCATTCATGCCAAGTCAAGCATTGCCACCGGGCTGTAGTAGCAGCCCACCTGCAGGTCCCAGCAGCAGTGAGTCGTCACAATGAACCGTTCTCGATCGGCACACAAATTACAAGCGTCGCCACCAATGTGGCAACAGCTCACGTGGGGAGACCCCTCAGCTGAACTTGACGGCATGCAGTAGAATATGCAGAGTCAAGTGCCTCGTGGTGCGTCGTCGGATGACCTCGCCGCCATGCGAGCAGCCGCGGCAGGAGTCACTGCACGTTCCTGGAGCGCCAGCAAGGAAAGACAACACTTGATCGAGATTTGGCTTATCGCATAGCAAAATCACCTTGGCGTCCAGCACCGTCGCGCCCTCGTAGCCGATGGCGTCCGGGTTGCCGCCTGACGGCTGCAGCACAATGACGAGTGAAATCGCACGCAGTGCAGGACTCTCGTTGCGTGAACAACTCCGGATGTCATGTTTAGCATCTGGAACCTGGAAGCCGTCGATTTCGTGCATATGGCCCACACGTCGCTGTGGGGTGGACACTGTGCATGTCCGTGTTACTGCCATAGTCGCCAAGTCACGAAGCAGCCACAGCAGCATCTCTGGCAGCCTTCCAAGGCGACAACGAATGATTCGGTTTACAACGAAGTGTAGAACACCTTGACGAAGGGGATGACGAGGCCCTTCTGGCGCGCCTTGCGCAGCAGCTGGGAGAAAACCTTGATGGACTGGCCTTTCGTCAGTAGGAAGGACATGGGCACCCCCGTCACGCGCGCCATCTCGATGTAGTTGAACATATACATCAGCTTGTCCACCAGCCGCTGCGGCAGGTACGCGTCCTGCAGGGGTTTGACATGGACAAGGTCGTCTAACGCCCCTGGGTGCTGTCTGCGAATGGTACACTTGCTGCTCGGTGCCACTACATGTTTGACCTCAGCGGATGTGCAGACGCATTGCAGGCAGACCTGCGGGCATGCTAAGAGCGGACGTCCATTCAACTTTTTTTTATGGACCCTGGCGGAAGCGACATAGCGCCTAGACGCACGAGCACACCTTGAGGCAGTAGACGGCGAGGCGGCGGCGCGACTCGGCATTGCCCGCCTGCAGGTCTGAGATGATGGAGTGGTGCACATCCTCCTTCTGCTCCCCCAGGAAGTGCGCCGACACCTGCCGTGATTTTGTGTGATTTGTCTAATGGTGTTGACATTATCGATGAATGTCGACTATAGTTCAAGTCATCCTTCTGCTTCCAAAGGAAGTGCGATCACACCTGCATTAGCACGCAAAGAGATACGTGAAGTACATGACAGGGTTTAAACCTGCCAGTTGCAGGTCCGGAACGATGGAGTGGTGCGCGCCCTCCTTCTGCTCCCCCAGAAGGTGCGCTGACACCCTGCATTACCGCACAAGAAGACAGTAATGTTTGGCATTGCTGACTGCAGTCTTCCTTCTGTTCCACTTTGACTGCGCCAACACCTGCGCCAGCACATCAGCAGCGTGAGCGTTAGTTTCAACTCCTGGCTGTGCTGACTGGCAGTAGAGATGACAACAACCATGTACCAGGTGCCCGTAATTACTGGTGAGTTGCTCAGGGGATGCGCCATTCACACGGCTAAGGCCAAACGACGACTGGCAACTGCACGCCGATGGATTAAGCAGGTGCACCCACCCAACGATACACCTGTCTGCAGTGCGTGCGTCACGGACGTCAGAGTCATGGTCGGCAGGTATTTCTCGATCATGGTCCCTCTGGCAGAGCAGGACTGAGCGCACCGAGTTGAGGGAGTAGGAGGACAGCTTGTGGTCGCGCTGGATGGCGAGCAGCAGGTCGAACTGCGTGCGTCCCTCGCAGGTAACCTCCTTGTACTCATGCGTGCCATACGCCTTGCTGCTGAACTGCGCGTCCCGCATCCGCAGCGGCCTGCGGCATACCAAGGAATGCCATCTCGGTTTGCACGGCTTTGAAGCCTCCTCGCTGGTCACCCATTGGTCGTCCAGCTTGAGGAATAATATTGCAGGTATAACTTCAATCGAGAACAGCAATGGAATGTAATGTTGACAACAGCGCACCGGTTGCGCATGCGGCCCCAGTAGGGGAAGTCGCTGAGCTTGAGCGCCTCCGCGCGGTTGAGCAGGTAGGGCAGGTCGAAGTTGCAGATGTTGTAGCCGATAATGAAGTCCGGGTCCGTCTCCACCACCAGGTCCTGAGGTATCAAAGGGTCAAGATTGAAAAGTTTTGATTAAAGGGTCAAGATCTGGGAACAATTTTGAGAGACTCGAAGTTGCAGATGCAAAAGCCGATGATGCAATCGGAACCGTCCCCACCACCAGGTCCTGCAGTGTGAAGACACACTGGTTGTGTGTGAAGAACGATTTGATTGTCACGTCACAAGAAAGGCGTTACACGTGGCCTGGGTGCTGTGGCGCTGCCTCACATCATCCCCTATTGGCTGGCGGAGGCGCGTCAACAGGAAGTGATGCGGCTTCTAACTAAATCACGCAGCTCCAGCTCCACATGAAGCAGTCGCCCCTCCTCGAGAGACATGGCCTCAGCAACGATGATGTGCGCACAGCTCAGCGTGGATGACGGTCATGCAGCTCTTCCTAAGCCCTGACTGGAAATTCAAGAAGGGTTTGAAGCATCTGCAATGCACACCCGCCACCGCCGCAGCATGTCTCCCTCCCGCTCGAAGGACATGACTTCCGCGCCGATGATGGGCGCGCAGGTGTTGAGCGTCATGATATTCTTGACCGCCGGCGCGGCCTGCCCGTGCACCGTCACCAGGCTGGCGATTTGGATGACGGGGTCCTTGTCCGGCTCCGGAAAGTGGCCCTGTAGTGCAAAGGGGGGTATCAGGACACAGCCAGGAGTGCTCTCCCGACCTATTTTCTCATCTCGGCCTTATTTCAGCAATGTCAGGAGCCTGCCCTCGGCTGCCTGATAGACAAATGCTGCGTGCAGAGGTGTGAAAGTGTACATGTGAGTGATATAATCCTTGACCAGACGGCGCACCGGGCTGACTGATCGCGGCAATGTATGCTTTGCAACATCAACTGCCTCAGATGCCCGACGTCCATTGGGTAGAGCCCTGCGGCATTTCTTTTCCTCGACTTGACCCCCATCATCCACATCACGCGAAAGACTGCCCACCTTGCGGCCGGCGTATTCACTGTCCGTCGAAGGATGCAGAAAGGCGCATCCCAGTCCAGTCCACATTAAGGAGTCGGCAGTCCAAGAAACAGCTCAACCAGTCAGACAGGCGCACCTTGCGCCCGGCGCACTCGATGTCGGTGGACAGAATGCGGAAGGGCGCCATCTTGGCCCACTCGCCCTCAGGCGCGTGGCTCACGAGGTCGGTCCAGTGCACGTGCGCCTCCATCTGGCAGTGCGACTGCCGCTTGTGCGCGGGCCCTGCCGGGTCCACGTACTGGTACTTGCCCGCTGGCAGCTGCACCTGCGGTTGTGAAGATTAGAGCGGTTGAGGGCACCCGTAGGGTCTTTCCTAGAAGATCCTGAAAGCCCCGATACCATAGAAACCAGGGCCGGTTGGGTCCACATACTGGCACTTGCCTGCCGCCAGCTGCACCTGCGGTCTTGCATATCAGCACTGGAAAGGATTGAAAGCGTGAATATGGATAGCTGGAGGTGCAGGGTGCGCAGATTCCAGACTGCCAGGCTTGTTGCTGTTGAGGGCAAGCTCAGCAGTGGGGCTTGGGATGAGGATGGGACGGCTTGAGTGCGCATCTGTCGCATCTGTGGTGCACAGCACGACAGCTTGCCTGTGCATCGTCAATCTTATACAATACAGTCCCAGCAGCATGTGCGTTTGTCAGCAACGACATTGCAGGATATCGCACCCAGTTGCCGCCGACAATGTCGGTGTCGACCATGAAGCGCAGCGCGAACAGCACATTGGACTCGTACGTGAGGAACGACTTGTTGTTGCCGTCCAGCGCGTCGATCGGCACCCCCTGCTCCAGGATGGCTGCGAGCATAAAGAATCAGAGGGTTTATAATGTATGCATTGGACTCGTACGTGAGGAACGACATGTTGTTGCCGTCCAGCGCGTCAATCGGCACGCCCGGCTCCAGGACCGCTGCGCGGCACAAACCACTAAGGGAATCAATAGCGCCAAGGACAGTACCCATCGGAGATCTTGTGGAGTCCGTTGAAACGGACCGCAGCTTGCTGCACAGCTTCTGCGTTTGCTCCGGCGGCCCACTGCCCAAGACTGCAGCCTGGAAAAACCGGGATGGAAGCAGCATGGTTCAACAGCACACGTGACGGGCTGGACAGGCGGTCCAGAAAGCAGCCATGCGTTGCCCAGTCCTTTCCGGCCAGCACAGTGAATATGACAGACTGACAGACTGGCAGACTGGCAGATGCAGCGCACATTTGAGGCCGGGGATCATGGTGGGCAGCGCCACGGTGATCTTCAGGAACAGCCGGTTCGCCGTCGGCTGGAAGTACTTTAGCGTCTGCTTCCGCTGCGCGACCACGCCCAGGCAGCACTGCGTCACGCGCTCCTTGCTCCGATCCAGCAGCCGTTGCTGCAGCATGAAACCAAGAGTACAGTGAGAACTCATGTGTCACAGTTTGTAGTTGTGCTGCTAATAGTGCGATTTGCTCTGCACATGCGCCTAGGCAGCTGTGCGTCACCCTCTTCTTGCCCAGTTCCAGCAGCCATTTGCAGCAGCTGCAAGCGCCACTCCCAGCTACTGCTGCTGGAGCTTTGCGTCTGTGTATGCACAACTGAAGCTGCCGAACATCTAGCCGCATCGCTGTCAGTAAGCCTTTAACAACAGTATGCATATGCCAGACCGTCAATCCGCGAGAGCTACTCACATTGAGCGCGCAGCGTAGGGAGTCGCAGTCCTCCGGGCTGAATCCCTGCGTCGGCGCCTCAATGTACAGGTACGGCAGGAAGCCGTGCACGAAGGCGCACACGCTGTTTCCTGCATGCAACGGGTGGTGACAATGTATCAGAGAGCGGGCATGGTCAACGTATGCACGTTCTTTCAATTTTCGTATTCTTGCGGCAGGCAGGGCTGCCAGCGGGACGGGGCAGCAGCGCAACTGCGCAGCCATGCCAGCATCTTGGTTGTCGCATGGCATCAGCGACATGAAACTCGCAGGGCATGCAACCAGATGCGCACCGGCCTCTGTGACGCCAAACGTGCGGACTGTGGGCGGGACACCCGGGTCCGTCCGAGAACATACAAAGTGTCCAGCCGAGGACCTCAAACATGCTACCATGCGCACCGGCCTCTGTGACGCCAAACATGCGGATGATGGGTGTGACGCCCAGGTCTGTCCGCGCGAGCGGGTGCGGCGGCCCCATCGCGTAATCCAGCTCCAGCTGCTGGAACACTGTAACCCGAAAGACCGTTCGAATGAGCTTATTGAGTTGTGTTACGGTCATCTCTTCAAATGGAAAATTCCAGCAAAGTGCAGTCCGGCTCCAGCTGCTGGACACCGTAGCACTAGAACAGCATCCGCATATGTTCTTGTAGCGAGTAAGCAATCACCTCTTGAAACGAGAGGTTCAGGCAATGATCCGCTCTGTTGGAGCAAGAAATGTAGGCTGTACGGTCTGTCGCAGACGACAATGCAGGTCGCAGCAGCCTTCAAAGCACGGCACGTGCTGCCTCGAGATGCTCCGAAAGCGATGCGCGCACCGAGGTCCTGGGTGCGGGGCGCCAGCGGCGGCGGCGGCGGCCGCTCCCAGTTGCGGCCGGCCTCGCCCAGCTCCACCTCCACGCTCGTTTCCGAGCCCATCTCCTGTTGAAAGTCAAGTTGCGATACATCTGACCAAGTGCCGGAGGCTGACGAAGGGGCAGTAGTTGTTTAGTGGATGTCTAGCAGAACTTAGCTAATCGGGAAGTGCGCCGTCCAGCTCCAGCTCAACGCTCGTCTCCGTGCCCATCTCCTGTTGGTGTTCATCATCAGTGATGTGTTTCGGCAGCCAGCCCACCGAAAAAGATTGGGTCTACTACTACTGCCCAAGGCGGCCTGCCGCTTCTGGCCCTGCAACATGTCGATGCCCATCCCCAAACTTGGCATAGATTGAGCGCCCTTCCTACACCGACAGATGCGAGTGCTGGATGCTAACGTCCCGCCTAGCTCCACCTCCACGCTCGCATCTGTCCTACACAGACAGATGCGAGTGCTGGATGCCAACAGCCCTGACCCAGCTGTGTCTACGGGGCTATTGTTGGCCGGCTGATGCGGTCATGCACTTGTGGGAGGTCGGCACGCATTTACACCGCAGACACAGCTGAAACTTACCGGTACAAGCTCCTCGTCCTTGCCGGGCATGCTCATGTCTCCTGCCCGTGTCTCCAGCCGTTAACGTATCTGCCATGTCACGATGTCTGGGATTTTTGAGTGTGCCAATCTAGCCAGGTTGAGAACTCACCGGCATGAAATCTTCGTCCTCGCCGGGCGAGCCCATGTCGTCGCCCATCGCGCCCGCCTCGACGGCGTCGTCGATCATGTCGTCCGCCAGCGGCTCGTCGCCCACGCCGCCGACGCTGGCGCCGGCGCCAGAGCGCTTGCTCGGCGGCCCGCCGGACCCGCTGCTGGGCGCCGGCCGCTTGTGCGCCCCGTTCATGGCTGCTCCGCCGGCTATGGCTGCGTCGTCTGCGGCGGCCCGCCGTTGGCCGCGCTGCAGGCCGCCGCCGGCTGCGGTGCGGTGCTCCCGGCGGCAGCGTCGGGCTGCGGCCTGGCGTGATGCTCTGCGGAGGGGCGACTCAGCCAGGTGCGGCTGAGGTCACTACGCTTTTCTTTTAACGGCGCTGCTGCGCTGGCTCACCGAGCGTCGTCCACTTGCCAAGCGGACCTGCTCACCGACCGCGCATCTGGCCAGCAGCAGGGGCGCACATGCCACGCACTAGCGCAGGGACAGCCGGACTGGCCACGAGTGCGAGGCCCAGCTGGCCCTACGCCGTGTGGCAGGCCTGGCTCTTGCAGCGTTGGCGACTGCAAACGCCTTGCTTCCTGCACAGGATCGTTGCCTCGGAAGTTCAGGGTGTGCAGACCCGCAGGCGATGGCATGGGGCACGGGTATATGTGTATTGCATCAATTGGTTCACAGCCAATGATCTGATGTGCACAACAGCCGCTGGCGACGAGCGTGTGAGGGTACGAACATGCATGATTCCAAGCAAGCTGCATCGCTCTCACCGTTGTCAGTCGCGGCAGAGCTGTGCGCGTTCACATACGATTTGCGTGATGAACCTCCTGCGCCTGGACTATTGCGCCGACTGAGGAGCTGTGTGAACTGCTCAAACTTGAATTGCGGGACACCTTTGCAGGATTGCTGCTAAAGGCCTATCAGTAATGGGTGTTACTTGACCCAGTCCCTGGCAACGTCTGGAGATGTCACCAAGCACTGATGGCTGCTGCTGGAGACGCAGATTGGCCACCTGCGGCATGTCCAGCTCGCAGTTCAAAACATGTTCAGTGGGACTATCGGGTCGATGCATCGAATCGCTCCCCTCTTGGACGAGCGATCCCCGAGCGCTGGCGCTTAGTCAACGCGAACACTATCCCGAGCTTGCCACCCAGTTACATACGTCGCGCAACATTTTCATCGCAGTACATACCCGTAGCTGCGCAGTATTTTGAATAAACTCGCGCTCGTCGGACCGACTGCTTGCCATACACAAGTTCCTCGCCGGGAGGTATAACGCGCGCAGGACCACGACGCAGCCATGCTGGATCCACGGGTGCCTTGGATTCACGGCTTTTGCGGGTGCAAGGGATGCGACTGGAAGATATGTGAGTCTCTGCACCTCACTGCCACCTGACGATCGCGCGGCTGCCAGACTAGCGGCACCTTGCTCATTGCTCACAGCCCATCCACCTTGAAGTAGGGGCATGAGCTTCGATTCACACCTGTTGCAGGCTGCCTCGGCTTCTGGTGCTTGCCGGTGCTGTATGGCAAGAATGTGCAGAAGACGCGCGGCAAAGGCAGCTGCATCCCGCCGTGCCTGCTGTACACCTTCTGCCCGTTCATTTCCTGCTGCTTCGCGGGCATGCACAGGCAGGATGATTCATTCGTTTCGTAGACTGCTTCGGCACTGTCAGGCCTTATTTGCATTGCAGAAAGGCATGCAGCGGCAGAGGACATGAGCACCCTGCTGATAGCAAATGTGCTGCATGTGCACTCGCACCTGCCCTTCATGGAGATTGAACTGATGTTGAATCGATGATAGCATACCATCTCTGCTGATGGCCTGATGAGCATGTCTAGTCGTATGTCACTCCCATCGTCTGAACACCGTGTGGACTGCACAGGACGGAGGTGAGGGAAAAGTACAACCTGCTAGAGGGCCCATCAACGGACTGCTGCATCCACTGCTGCTGCTGCACGGCGTGTGCGGGTGAGTTTCGAGCCCACTCGTCGATGGGCCGAAGCGATGGACACCACGAGCTGTACGGCGGCCGTCGGATTATTCTGCGCGCATACCATGGCCGAGCGCGCTGTGTTCAACGTCTGGCGTTGCACGTTCGTTACTGTTCGTATTCCAGCAGCTGTGGCATGATGCATCCGCAGCAGGTTGTCCTGAACACCATGCATCGTGTGACTGCAGTGTGCCAGGAGGGCAATGAGCTGAAGACGCGGAAGAAGATGCCGCCACCGTCGCCCATGGAGCTGCGGGTGCCGTCAAACATCCGGCACTACCCTCAGGTCTGCTCGTACACGCCAGAATGAAAAAAAAGCTGTTGCCCTTTCTGATTGCGAAGCTGGCATGCTTGTGGAAAAAGGCGACACGCCGTGCAGATTGGTTCGTGCAGCCTGTTTTAGCTGGGCTCCCGGGCTCCCGTGTGCAGCCGCCAGTGGCGCGCCTTACTTGATCTCAATGCTGATGCGACTGTGAAGCACGTCACAACCCCATACAAACTGATTCAGTCTCGTGACCTAATTTACGACCTAACATCTCGTGCAGCCGCCGGTGGCGCATGCGCCAAGCGCCGTCGTCACGGCGCCGATGCAGGACCTGGCGTTCCACCGCAACAAGGGCGGCAGCGTCATCATGCCGATGGTGCCGTCTGCGGCGCAGTGATACAGTTGATATCGGCCATTCGTGTTTAGGAAAGGACCTTCATTTCTCAAATGCATTCGAAATACACATCCGCAGCAGCGGTGGCAGCAGAAGCTGTTATTTGCCTGGGTGGATTTGGGGTGCAGCTTCATTGGTTTGGTCTAGCAGCAATTCCTTATTTGGTTCATGCATGACGAACTGTTAGTCTGTGAAGCGAGACTCAGACGGCAAGCGGCAGTAGTAGTAGTGCCGCCGGCACTATGGAACGAACCACCAGCAAAATTGGACCGACGGACACAAGGTCCAGCCAGATTCTATCTGGCCTTTCAATAGACCACGGTCATGTAACGACGCTTTTCAGACGGGCAATGGCCTGAACAAACTGTCACAAACCGGCGCTGTTCAGCAGATGCGGCGGCTGTCGGTGGTGGCACGTCGGCCAGATCCCCCGCCGATGCCGCATGCATGGCAGCGATGCAGATGAGGAGCACCGAGGTCATCATGGCATGGGATGTGAGCGTGGGCAGCCTCAGATGGCATGAGACGGCCCCGAGGCCGCCTGAAAGTTGAAAAGGATACTGCTGCACTTGGCGGCCGAGCGGCGGCAGGTAGCTTGCCGCCTAAAACCGCGATCACGTGACCAGAATTCTGATCAAGATTCGAGTGCAGTTTGCCATCAAGCTTCACATTAACTTGCGCGACAGAACATGAAGCCATAACATCGTCGCTCTCGACAATCGACACGTTGTCGCCGGGGGAGATAGCGAGTGCGTCCCCGCCGTTTGGAAAGACATCAGCCATGAGGGAACCGCTGTGAGTAGCATTGCTCTTCAACTCGCAATTGGTTGTCCATCATGGCTGAGTTTATTTCCTGCTGCTTGTGATCGTATTTGCGAGAGACAGCTTGGCTTGCGCTGGCATGCTGTTCAAATCGTCAAGCTATTTGCCTCTACTATTGAATGACAGGCCGCTCCCCGGAACTCTGCTGCACCCTGTACCCCAAGAGGCAGCAGCTGGATATCTGCGGCTCGCCAAGCAGCACTCGTCGGTGCCGGTATGGCAACACTTGCTGGAGACTATTCGGTGTCAAGCGAAAAGGTGCGTCAAGCGCAGGATCACTTGCACCAGCTTATCGTTAGAAAGTGAGCCCTGCAGATAGAGTGCCAGCCTGTGAACAACTTCATAGCTTGGAAAAAGCCGGGGTGCACTGCGGTGCATTGCTTGCAACGCAAGGGTGGAGACTGATTGCGGTGCGCCGTGCCGCTGCAGCACCCTCAGCGGTACGACGTCGGCATCAGGCGAGCCCAGCACGTCTGCGGAGGACGTCCTCATTTTGACCTGGTGCATGGAACAGCTGGAAACTGAGCTGGAGTTTGCCGCCGCCTGCCTGTGCGTCGCCAGCAGCTTGATCACTTTGCAGGTCAGCATCCGATCCCGTCTGCGCTGTCCCTTCCGCAGGTTGTCGAACGACCGTTAACCAAGTGTCGTTCAGGGCCTTGTGAGGCAGCCCCTGTCCTGCAATGCCACGCTGGTCCGTTCAGAGCAGCGCAACAAGTGGAGAGCCAAGAAAGGGACCGTCTCACGTCAGCCTGCTTGCTGCGGCGCGCAGGGCGACGATGTGGTTGTGCAGAGGTTGATGTATCTGGCAGCGCCCGCGCTCTACCGAGCGCTGCAGCGTCCCGGTCTGGTGGACGCTGCACAGCGCATGAAGCCGCATGCTGTCGGCGTCCTTGCAACCGTGGTGCTGATGGTCAGCCCGAGCGGCGAGCAGGCTGCCGCCACGGAGCAGTTGTCTGTGATCGCGCACCAGGCTGCGGAGTGAGGCGTTGGTCATGTCGCCTGCTTGTGCCAAGGCGTGACTCTGGTGGTCAACAACAAGGCAAATCTGCCCTGCAAGGAAAGATTTGATTTTGCATTCGCACTTCGAGCCACAATGTCATGCTGATATGGTGTCATGCTTCTCCTCCAACGGGCAGCGCAGTGGACACGCCAAGCGTCGCTGCGTGCAGGTGGGCCGCAGCCGAGCTGGCCGAGAAAGTGGCAGCGGCGCCCGCCGAGGCCGTCCTCGCGGCGGCGCGGCTGCTGCGTGACAGCGTGCGCCTGAAGACCGGCGGCAGGCGGCAGCAGTTGGCGCCGCGGCGGATGGAGGCCACGACCGCGCTGCTGGCGCGCCTGCCCGCGGCGTGCCAGGTGGACATGCACATCCATGCCGCCTCGCGGCCAGCCGGCGGCCCATGGCTGTTGCAGGATGCGCTGATGTGCGCCTGCCAGGCAGCGACGGACGCGGTGCGACAGCAGTGGTCCGTCGCAAGCGCGGCGCCGCCGCCGCTGAGTGAGTCGCAGGCGATGACGGCGCTCGACGCATTCTCCTGCTGCCTGGAGTCGATGGTGCGTCGCTTGCCTCTGTCAAGGAGAATGGTTTGCCCCTTGCTCTCGGTGCCCTGTGCGCCGGGGCAGGGAATGGGGCACGTCCTGCGCAGGCCAGGCCGATGTATGCTGTGAATGTTGCATGGGACATGTGCACGCCAGGCACCACCGGCAGCATCAAACGAGCCTGGCAGTCACAGCACGGTCAAAGCATGGCCAAAGCTCTGGCGGGCCGACGGAGAAGCTGACCCCGCGCGCTCTCGCTGTGTCAGGTGGCTCGCCCGGCGCTGTGGGGCATGTGGGGGTGGGTGCTGTGGTACAGCAGCTGCCGCGGCATGTGCACGGGGCTGCAGGCGGCGGCGCTGAGGGTCGCGCCGAACAAAGCCCGGCGGCAGTTTCTGGTCACCGCCATCAACGCCGCCTGGGCGGTAATCGATCAGGACCAGGCCACCGTCGCGTCCGGGGCGGACGCGGCCACCCGCTGCGGCATGATGTGCTGCGTCGGCCAGGCGCTGGAGCTGGGCGCGGCGGCCTTACCGCTCGCCACCGCTGGCGCAAGGACAGGTGCGGCATGTGTAATTTTATAGGGTCTTGTATAGGGATTCGATACTTTCGTCCGCTGCCATCGGTCAGACAACAGCTAGAACCACAGTGCTCGGGGGCCAGGTGCGGCTTGTGGGCTTCGATCCTCTGGTCTACCGCCATCACGATGGTTGACAACCCGGGGCCCTGACCCGCATGGGAAACGGGACCAGTTGCCTGATTGTCCTAGATGATGGCGGCATGAATTCATCATGGAAGCACAAACGTGAGTGGCTAAGGAACGTGCTGCTGCAACAGGCAGCGGGCGCCTCCTCCTCATCCTGCTCAACACGCTGGCGGGCAGCATGAACGCGCTGGATCGCATTTTGTCCGGCGGCGCTGGAGGCGCCACCTGCGGTCAACCTGATCCTCGAGCAGGGCGACCGCCGCGAGCAGCTGCGGCAACAGGCGGTGAGATGCTCCCAGGAGACAGTCACCTATGCATGTGCTGTCGCCAGGGCCTGTGCATGTGTGTGGGGCGCGCCAGGCTCTCAGGTCAAGGCTACCTCGGGTTGCCCGACCCGATGGTGCGTAAACACGATGCGACAGTCCTCAGCATCTCTTCCGCTGACTTCATCACAATATAAGAAACCAGGAGTCGGAACTCGACTGCAGCGCGTTTCCGAGTTTCCATCCAAGCGCGGACATCAAAGAGGTCTGTGCTGCACAAACAGAACCTGGCGGCGGACATGGCGGACCTGGGTGTTGGACGCGCGCTCGCACCAAAATTTCCACTCAATTTGTGTTCAAGCTCACAGCTCTGACGAAAATTCGACGGACTTCTTCATTATGTCGTCAGAACCTGGCGGCGGATTTCGTTGGACGCGCGCTCGCAACGGCAGTGCAGCAGCAGCTGCGGTCCGGCCGTCTGGCGGCCACCGAGCTCGGCCGCGCGGAGGAGCTGCGCCTGCTGTGCCAGGTGCGGAGACGTGCTCATGTCACACCTAAAAGGGGGCGCGCACATGCTGCATGCCGTTCTGGAAGGACGGTGTTGTTGCCCATGCAGAGATCCAACTCGTCTGCACTCCGCAAGTCAGCAAGTCACCGTGCAGACACGAGTCCAGTGTCCTACGACTTACTTTAGGGACTACCTTGCGATTTATCTCATGAACAGGACACTGCGCTCTGCCAGCATGCGGGGCGGGACCTGGCCTTCTTCTTCGCGGTGCACGTCGCCGGGGCCGACCCCAGCGACCCGAGCGGCCGCCGGTACGACCCGGCGGCGCTGCCGCCGCTGTCCAGTCAGCGCGCGGCCGTGGACGCTCTGCTGGCGCTGTGGCGGCCGGTGGCGGCGGCGCTCGCGGCGCCGTTGCGCCCGCAGCCGTCCGCGTGGCTGTTGCGGGGCATGTCGAAAGCCACCTTTGCCGTCGGCCTGGCGGCCCGCAAGGAGCACGGGATGCAGAGCTCGGCTGCCGGCCTGGGTCCCGCCTGGCGGGAGGCGTTTGGCAGTCCCGGAGGGGCCGGCCTGTCGCGGGGGCCGGAGTTCGTGTGCGCCGCCGCGGGGATGCTGGCCGCAGTGGCGGCCGCGCCGCCGACGCTGCTGCCGGCGATGGCGAGCAGCGTGGACATGCTGCTCAACTTCGCCATGTGGCTGCCGACTGCGTACCGCGACGCGTCCCTCGAGCAGCCCTTCTCCACGGCGCGTCGCAAACCCTTAGACGGGCGAGCACTTGAAGAGTTGCAGACCCAAATGGACAGCTCTGGAACCTGGACCCGTCGATGCGCAGCGACTTGAACATGTGTATTGCGTGTGTCTGCAGGTGTGCGGCGCGCTGGTGGAGATCGTGCGGCGCTGCCCTGACGGGCAGGCGGCACTCGAAACTGGGTACATGGAATATCTCAACGAGGACCGCAAGCAGTGGTGGGAGCTACGGCGGGACATCTGCGTGGGTCTGCCGCGGCACGTCTGCCAGCTGATCACCCCCAGCCTGGACGCTGTGTCGGCCCTGGTCGCTCAGCAGCCGGTGGCGGGCAGCAACAGCGCTGCCAGCAGCAGCGGCGCCGACGGCGCCGGCGGCAGGGCCGGCTCCAACGGCAGCAGGGCCAGTGCCGGCGTCGGCGGCAGCGGTGATAACGGCAGCGACGACAGCAGCGGTGGCGGCAGTCATGGCAGCGGCGGCAGCGACAGCAGAAATGCGCCCGTGGCAGCTGCTGAGGATGCGGCAGCAGCGCGGAAACGCGCCGACGATGCGATGGCAGCGCTGCTGGTGCGCCTTTCCTGTGCCTGCTCCATTGCTTGTTCCGAAATGGAAGTGCCTCTGCTCTGGACTCCATTCTCCTGAGCATTCTGAGTCTCTGACGAGCAGCCTTCGGCACGGCTGCTGAGGCGCGCGGGGCCAGTCACGAGGGAGGTTGTCCTTTGCAGCAAAGACTTCTCATGTCCGTCTGCAGGAGGCGGAGGGAGCAGCAGCCGCAGGCAGCCAGGGCGCTGCCACAGCCGCCGCCACGAAATCCAAGGCAGCTCGCAAGCGGGCGGCCAAGAAGTCAGCGGCCGGCGCGGCAGCCAGCACAGACCCGGTAGGGTCGGCGGCAGCGCCAGAGTCGGCAGCAGCGCCAAAGGCAGTGTCTGCGCCGCCGGCAGCGCCAGCGTCGCTACAGCACGCTGATGGCGCCTCCGCCCCAGCGCAAGCCAGCGGCGCAGCAGGTAGCGCGCAGGCACAATGCTTGGTGCCGCCAGCGGCAGCAGATGACGCGGCGGCGGCCGCAGCCACGGCGGGCGGCTTGCAGGACCTGCATCTGGAGAGCCGCAGCCAGCAGCGGACAGAGGCGGGGTCATTGCAGAGAGAAGAGGACTGGATGATGTGCCCCATCACTCTGGTGAGATGTCCCTGAGGCTTGATTCCAAGTCTATTCAGAGCACTTGGGTCGTGGCAGCTGTGCTGTTGGCAGCTGGCTTTGTGACCTCTGTACTTGGTGGGGCGCCCGCCGAGCTGTAGTATGTCTTCGTCCAGATGGCCTCACTGCTGGAACAAGAGCGCTCTCATTCTGATGCTCCTTTCATGCAGGGGGTGATGCGGGACCCGGTGCTGGCCGCCTGCGGGCACACCTTCGAGCGCGCAGCGATCGAGGCGTGGCTGAAGGACCATGACACCTCGCCGCAGACGGGGGAGGTGCTGCCTAGCAAAGACCTAATCGCCAACTACACGCTGCGCAGCCTCATCAGCCAGCGCCCGTGAGGTTCCGCAGCGCCGCAGTCGTCCAGTGGACCGGCGTGAACTGGTTTCGGTTGTGGACTGGTTTTGTGCGTTGGGTTCAAGCTGCGAGAACAACACAGCCAACGAGTTCGAACGGACGACTGCTGGCGCGGCGAGAGTAATCTGAAGTCACACCAAACGTCCATGTGAATGCGCCTGTGTATATGTGCCTGTGTATATGTGCCTGTGTATACACAGGCACATTCACATGGACGTTTGGTGTGACTTCAGATACTATACATATATGTTTGAAAAGGCGCCAGAGGCCTCCTGTGATTTTTTAACAACATTAGTGTCATTAGTCCATCAGCTCTCATGCTGCAATAAACCCTTGCATGCGGATGCGTCGCTTTCTTCCATACAGCCCAAGCTCTCCTCAAATGCGGTTATAACCTAGCGCATAATTATGAGCGGTTGATCTCTTTGTTGTCAGCAGCCGCTGCAACAGCACACACGCAGGGTCAGCCTTCGTGCTCTCATGGCATAGCAACCATCCAAAGTGGTTCTGTCATCGGGGTCGAGACTCTGTAGGAGACGAAACCCAGAACACGACAGTTGATGCAGTGTTTATGTGAAGATATGAAGCAGATAATACATCTTCAATCATCCGCCACTGGCGGATGATGGCATCGACGTTCACCAAAAATCATGTTCACGGCGGACGATGGCATCGACATTCACCACAAATCATGTTCACTCAGCTCGGTTCAAACTGTAGCTCCAAGCTTCTGTGGCGGCGGCAGCGTCACGCCACCACCACTCCCCACCAATCAGGAGCTACAGGAGGTATGCAAACCGGCGCCTGGAGCACCCGCCCACGGCCGGCGCACCATAAAACAAGCTGCATGTACCCCATCGTTCATGCAAGGACAAGGCATATCACTAAATCCTCCCCAACTAGGCACAGGGCGGGTTAGCACACGCTGCGCTGATGCTAAACCCCCGTTGAGGGAAACACATGCGGTGTCCCATTCTTCGTTACCACTTAGTGCACACAGCAAGTTCAAATTAGCTCACCCCAGATCCAGATAACAATCAAGGCAGGACCATTCCTCTACCGTATTGCAGGAAGTTTGCCCGCCGACGCCACCTTCCTGCCATATTGTTTGCGCGCAGCCTTCTTTAAACCTGTCTGACTTGCAACGCTGGCGGCTTCCTCTTCCTCCTGCGGCAACACCATGTGTTATCATCTATTTGATTGCACCTTGATTGCACCCACAGCGCTGAGCCACCTCGCATGCTGAGTCGCCAGCAAAGCGCAGCTCCATTCTTTGCACCATATCTCTGCGTCGACATTGAAAGTCAGGACGGCACAAGCATCGAATGCGCACCAGCAGCGACCGCATGGCGGCCTCCCGGGCAGCCGCGTCTGCCGCCGCCGCCGCCGCTGCTGCGGCTGCGTCCTCGGCTGCCACGTATGCCGCTGCTGCTGCAGCTGCCGCTGCAGCCGCTGGGTGAACGCCCTTATACAGGGCGGCATACACCAGGCGCAGCGGCGCGGCGCGGCGGCTTCCCAGCAGCTCCCGAAGGGCGCCGCTGGCTTGTGCCCAAGTATAACACCGCTTGTCAGGTTCGGCCAGCAGCGTGCGGCTGTTAGCGTCAGTCGCTGCCGCGGCCGCCAGCAGAAAGCATAATTCCGCCACCAGCTCCTGGGTGGAGGGCTGCTTCCAGCATCCAGGAGTCGCAACCCAGGCGAGCGTGCCGAGCAGCGTGTAGGTGACGTGCATCGACGCCGCGTGCCGCCGCAGCAGTTCCGCAGCTGCCTCCGCCAGAAATCTCAGCATCTCGCAGGCGGTCAGCGCCGTGCGGATGGCCCTGCCGCGGTCCTCTGCCTCCTGGGTCTTGGCGTGCTGCAGGATCGCGCACACCGCCGACGCCACCACTTCCGCATTGGCGTCGCTCTCCGGCAGCCGGCCGGCCGCCCAGTCCGCCTCGGCGGCGCTGACAAGGGCGCACAGTGCATTGCACGCCTGGTCCACGGTGTCGAGCCGCTGCCGGCCGCTCACGACCGCCGGCGGCTGCGAGTCGTCGCCGCGGCACTCGTGGCACATGCGGCCGCAGTAGGCGTCGCACAGCGGCAGCTGCAGGTAGGACAGCAGAGGCATGGCCGCCAGGCTGAGCAGCCACTGCAGGCTTGCGGGCGGTCGGCGACCAGCGGATGCCGAGCCGATGGCCTGCAACACGCTGCGGGCCAGAAGCTCCGCCGAGAGGCCCGCCGCCACGCATGCTACCCCTTTTCTCGGCTCTAGTTTCTGCTCCGCCGGCGAGGCCCCCGCCGCCGCCTTGACGCCGGTGGCATGCGCCCCGAGCGTCCGGATGCTGCACTGCAGCAGCCAGGCCGGAGCGACGAGGCGCGCGTCGACGCTGCGGGCGGCGAGCGGCGAGCGGCTGCAGCTGGTGTTGATCAGGAACGCCGCTGTCGCGAGGAAGAAGCTGTCCCGTGCTGCCGGGGCGCCCATGTCGTTCACTTGCTTGCAGGTCAGCGCAATGTTGGCCGCAAAGATTCTCACGTCCGCGGCCGGCGCCGCCGCAACGGCGGCCGCCAGCAGGTCGCGCGCTTGCCGCAGCTGCAGGGCCACCAGCGGCTGGCGCCCGCTCAAGCATGCCATTTTGAACATGAGCTGCAGGATGGTAGCCGCCTCGACCGGTGACAGGTTCCCGCCTGGCAGCCTCCGCAGCCTGCACCGCCTGCTGGCCATCAGGCAGGCCGTCAGGCCCCGCGCCAGCTTGCCGAGCCGCATGCTGGCTGCATTCTGCTCCGCGCTCGCCGAGTCTGCTGGTGTACCGTCCGTCAGCTGTTCGGCGGCGTTGTCGGACGCGGGCGGCTCTGGGCGTTGCTGCTGCAGCGGCGGGTAGTGCATCAGCCGCCACGCCAGGGCGAGGGAGTAGCCCAGCAGCTGCTCGTCGCTGATGTCGGCGGGCTTTACCGGCGTTGTGACCAGCTCCAACAGGGCCGCCACGCCGGCATGGTGCTCGACTTCCGTGCACCCCTGCGGCTCGCAGCGGGACCCGAGCACCCACTCAACGGTGGCGGCGGCCGCCGGCGCAAGGTCACGTGTCATCGCCTCCGCCGTCGCGACGCTGCCCGTCAGCATGCCGGCCGCCAGACACGCCACGCAGCAGCCGGCGGCGCCCGGCATCGCATCTTCCGCGGCCGCGGCGAGGCCGGGGCGGCGCAGCGCGGCCCCCAGACGGCGCGGTACGATGCTGAGCAGTAGCGCCGCAGTCGCCGCATCGCACTGCTGCATGCAGTGCGCCAGTGCGGCCAAGGCGGCTGCCGCGACATGCACGCGTGTGTTCTCCAGCAGGTTCGCAAACAGCAGGGCGGACTGGTAGGGTAGCCCATTCATGTCCGGACGCCTGTTGGTGCACGATGTAATGGATCACGTGGTGGGATGCGCTTGACGAGAATTAAAAACTCCCACGCATGCGCTGTACAAGTGAGCAGAGCTGTGCTGGATCGGTGTGCAATGTTCCTCACCATCCGAGAGCGGCGAGTGCACCGTCGTGGACCGCGCGCCAGGTCACAGTGGGCGCCGCAGAGGCCCCCGCTAGAAAGCTCTTGAAGGGTTTCGAGCCAGTGGAATGAACAATAACATCGTAAAACAGCTCCGACGTCCTGCGTCGGAGGGGAGTCGAGTCGTCAGGTCACGCTGTGTCTTGCACATCGAGAGCCGCACTGCCAAAGACATGTCTTTCAGGGGTAACTCACTGGTGTCCGCTTCGCACGAAGCTTTCAGGCATCATTGCGTCCGTTTCGGAGCTCCGCATGTGCACATGCCTTGCGAACGAGAGCTGTGGGTTCGGGCAGCTGAAACGTTTCTGCTAGAACCAGATTGCTCTGCGGGACCCTCGACCCCTCAGAATGCTGAACCTTCGCCAGAAGCTATTACAATCCCTTCGGACTGATGTTTTGATGTGCCAGACTGGAGCTTTCGTCGTTCTTGGCCGCATGCACGTGACCAGATCTCAAGGTGCACTGGAAACAGCGGCGAAGCCCTCGAAAGACTCATGCAAAGGATCAATCGACACCACAGACGGCCATCTCAAAGCTGGTGCGCATTCCGTCGCGATCTGCGGCGGCGAAACTCGCCAGCCCCAGGCTTGCACCAAGAATTCTCCTGTCGCGCGACGATCCTGGCCCGTGATTGCCAATGCTTTGGTTCGTGGATTCCGCATGTTGGATGTTGGATGAATGCATTATTAAGGCTCAGGATGTGTTGCCGCCGATTGGCTCCGCATGCGCAGGCATGCCTGCACTGGCTTACCGGCAGACGCCGGAATTGCACAGCGCTGTGCAATTCAGCTGACCGGCCCGATGCTGAGGCACACGGCATGATGCTGCACTGTGTATGTTCGAAAGCATTGAGCAGCACAGCGAGCGATCCGAACTGTGAGCGATATTTGCACAGCCATCAATATGATGGCGGCATCTCATACAGCATCCATCAGACGAACGTGCTGTTTGAGTCCCCACAGCACTGTAGTGATATACAAAGCGTACAAGCTTGCTGCCCTTGGCTGGGGTTTTTCATCTACCTCGTCATGTTACCTTGACGAGCCATGTCTGCTAACAAGGCAGCCGGCCCTGCCTTTCGCCGCCAGCGGCGCCCTGGGCGCAAAGGCATGACTCTGGCTCGCAGGCCGGCCGGCATCACAGACGTCCACGCCCCGCGGGCCCAGGCAACCGCAGCGCAGTCTGCTCTACATTGCACGATTCGTGCCTAGGCGCCGCCCAGACCGGCCTGAATCCGGCCTGAATCAGAGCTGCTCGCCGCCCTGGCCGGCCGGTTCGTTGGCCGGCTGCTGTGCATACAGGTTAGGGTTGCACGGCGGCGGTTCGTAGAACGGGTCGTGCCGTGGTCCTGCTGCTGCCGGCTGGTACTCTGAGCCTGCATTGTGGGGAGCCACAAATCAGCAATGACATGAGTCAATGTCGTGATCCATGACAAACAAAGGAACAGAGCGTCAGTGTACGAGGTGCGACTGTGCAACATCGAGATGCACATGAACATGCGCTTGTGAAGGGTGGACGGATGGAGCGACGATGATGAGAGAGGGCTTCAGAAACTGAGCAGAGACTGTGGCGCCTACCGTCGCCGCCCGCCCCTGCGCCGCCGCCGATGCCGAAGAGGTCGTAGCACTGGTACGTCACGTACGCCTGTATGCGCCACGGGGAGCTTCTCATGCCGGAATCCAAAGTCTGGACCCGCGTTGACCTTGTGCCTTGTGCGCGCGCACTGCGTCCTTCATGCACAGCACAGGCATGACGTGTCCTGAATCTGTCACGTGCTTGACTTGAACGTGTCCGCAAGCAGAAAGAAGCCTTTACACACCTTGCAGAGCATGCCGGCGAGCTGCAGGATGAACAGCAGGAAGAAGCCGCCCGCATGCTGCGCAATCGCTAGCCGCAGAACGTCCAGCACGATCGACGCCGCATTGAGGATGATAAACTGCGGCACATCGTGTGATTGAAGGACCATCGAGCTATGTTGAACGGACGTGTGCGCATGCAGGCAGTTCGGAGACAGGTTTGACTGCAGATCAAATGCCGCTGTCCAGAAACCCTCCGCCGGTTGCAGCCAGACGCTGCGCACGGTTGGACTGCGACTCACCAGCTGCACCAGCGTTTGATGGCCCTGGACTATGGCGACGAGTCCGAACAGCGCCAGTGCCACCGACGGGTCCGCGATGAAGCAGCTGCTCAGCAGGCCCAGACCAGCTTGCAGGATCACCACTGTCCGCAAGCTGTCGCCCGTGAAAAGGTCCACGAGACCAGCCATGATTTCAATGATCCAGCACGCAGTAGCCACTCAACGATACTGTGCTGCGGGCGCCTCGCGGAGTCAAGTGCCCTTTCCCAGAACGATCCAATCCCTCGTTTCCTCAAACAAAATGCGACCGCGCAACGCTCACATATATAGAAGCCACTTGAGTCAGGCTGAACACCTCCAAAGCAGACTCCAATTTGCAATTGCGACTTTGACCAAATTCGCCTTCCTTTCAACACCAGCATCTTGACGCCCCTTCCTGTCAGTCAGGGGCGGAGAAGGGGACACTAAGTCCAGCTTGGACTTAGGTATCCCCTGGGCGGAGGAATCATTCAGCGTGCACGTGCGAGACCACGTGCGTGCGCTGATAATTGCATCTTCTTGCAAGTTTTCAGTCAAACTCCAGAGGAAGGCAGACAGTCAGTCGTATGTGAGAGTGCCGACGGCATGGCGCGCTGCACCCACGGCAGGCCAGCGTCGAGGGTGCCGCCTTGCCTGGTCGTGACAATCCTGCTGCTGCTGGTCAGATGCGTAACGTCTGAGCATAAAGCAACGGCAGCAGTCTCGGAGTCGCTCCAAATAGCAGACGACAGGTAGGTGCCGGCTGCTGGGCATGTTGTGCGTCGACCTGCGCTTAGAGCTATCTGGTTTTCAATCGCGTCCCGCAGCGTGGAGTCAGACAAAGGCACAAGCACCGTCAGCATGCTTAGAGTCAAAGAGCTGCATAGAAAACACGTCGGAAGATTCATATACAGGCTACCTATCTTACTGGTCGCCACATGTCAGCAGGCTCAGACACAGCAACGTATATTATGACAGTGCTGGATGGCTTCAAGTGTTACAGTTTGGGCATGCCAATATGTGCTGCGCCATACCATGAGGGGTCTGTCGTGTGCACTGCAATGTAGATCATGGCTCGGCGACCCCAGCGGCCTCATCTACAGCTTCCAGCGCCATGGCGGCGCACAGCGCCGAAATGAGAGCACCGGCCCGCTAGGACGCGGCGACGCGGCGCAGCCTGACGCCGACACGCCCTTTGAGTGGTCCGACAGGACCGTAGCAGGAGCGGTGGTGGCGTCGGTATGTGCGCTGCTGGCAAACGCTGCAGGGCTGGGCGGTAAGTGCACCGTGCTGTGCGCGTCCCTGGCGTCTGAAACCATCCTGACTGTGCGTCAAGGCAGACTGCATGCGCAGAAAGACTGGCATTATTGAGGCAGACTGCATTCGCAATGACACTGACAGAATCACTTGCAGCAACACTGGCTTGTTCTCATGTGCGCAGGAGGGCCATTTTTCATTCCTTTGTTCAACGTCCTTCTCGGCTTTGACCTGCGGCTGTGCACCGGACTGTCGCACACGGTCGTCGCAGTCGGCGCCCTGGGTGCCGTCGTGTATGGGATCCTGCAGCTGTCACCAGTAAACTCCGGCACGACGCTGCTCAACTTCGACCTGGCCATGGTGAGGCAGCAAGAGAATTGCTCGATGCTCATGCACGAGCCGCGCGGGTGTGCTTTGGTGCATCCGTCGAGGTGCACGCCAGCAACACTGCTGCTGTGCGTCCCAGCTCTTGCAGACACTGCTGCTTCCAAAGGTCAAGCATCATACAGAATGCCGCAAAAGCCGTCTGCGTGCAATGCTGCAGGTGCTGGTGCCGGCGATGCTGTTTGGCATCAGCATCGGCGTGGTGCTGTGCCCGATGTCGCCGGAGTGGCTGCAGACGCTGCTGCTGTCGGTGCTGCTCGTCGCCGTTTCGCAGAAGGTCTTCGGACAGGGCGTGCGCAAGTGGCGAGAGGAGCAGGCAGCCAGAGAGTGCGTCGTTCTGTCTCGTACTGCCGTCCCAGAAGCCGTGTTTCCTGCAAGTATCGTCTGGTTCCTGGGACTTCCGTATGAACGTACCGGCTTTTGGGCCAGAAAGCTTTTGGACAAAATAACAATGTGTGCAATTCCCGTTATGTCTGCAGGTCGATGCACCACAGCCCGCCGGCACTGGAGCCGCTGATGGCCGCTGAAAGCGGCACTTTGCTCAGCCCGGTTCCCGAGAACGAAATTAGGTGGGCGCGGTTTCTCTGCCCAGCTGTCGACTTACTCGGACTCAAGTGCATGATGCATTGCTTGCACGTCCTGAATCACAGACACACCTGACGCCTAGCAATTGTGCACGTGCAGCCTGCTCAAAAAGCGTCCCGGTCCCGGGGGCAGCAGCATCAAGCTCCCTGGCTCGGAAGCTGGCAGCGCCGTGGCCCGTATTTTAGGCAGAATCCCATTCTTGAAGGTGAGCATGTTTTATAGTTTATTGCATGCATTTCAGCACACGCTGCTGGGCATCGTCTTCTCCTGCTGAGCCCTTCCTCGCACTCACAGAAACCGCCCGGCTGAGTCTCTTGGGTCAGCAGCAGGCCAAGGGCATCCCTCACCAAGCGAACCAATCAGCACACAAGGCATTTTGCATTTGCTTTTGCATTCAACCTTTGGAACAAACAGCCCAAACGTGAATGCAGGCGGGCGCGCTTGCGCTGCTCTGGACCTTCTTTGTGGGCGTCCAGCTGGCAAAGGCACAGCAGCCGCACTGCTCCTGGGCGTATGCCGGCCTGGTGCTGGGCCAGAGCGCTGTTCTTATAGCCTTTGCCGCCAGCTTTGCCTACCTGCAGGTTTGTATCTCACGTGAATTTTAAGTCCTTAAAGCATCCGCATTTTGCTCCTGGGCGTACGCCGGCCTCGTGCTGGGCCAGAGCTTCTTCCTGGTAGCCTTCGCAGCCAGCTGTACATATCTGCAGGTTGGTCCCTTGAATCCCTAGCATCGCTCCTTGATGCGTGCCGCAAGGCCATCCACAGTATCGTGCAGAGGCAAGTGTCTGTTTTATGCCTTGCGTGGCGGGCATAACCACATGTTCAACACATGCTCTCGTGCTGAAACCCGGCAGGCGTGGAAGGCGCGGCGGGATCCTGCGTCGGTGGACCAGGAATTCCTCAAAATGATGGCGGTCCTGCAGCCAGATTCCCACGGCGATGGCCTCGGCAGCGGCAGCAGTGGAAGCAGCGGAAGCAGGAGCGCCCTGAGCGGCGGCGGCGTGGCGTATGAGCCGCTGCGCATGCTGACGACTGTGGCGGTCGTGGCGGGCGCCGGATTTATCGCAGGTCAGCACTGTAACAACCTGCAGTTCGGGCACCCTGACTGTGAGAACAGTGCATGCTGGCAGCAGCGCCACCAGCACCTTTCGGGTTTCTGTCAGGGCTTCCTGCACTTGTGGTGCGTGGCTTCGTCATCGCCCTGTGACTCACATTGCATGCTTTTACCTGCAGGTCTGCTTGGAATCGCAGGCGCCATGCTGTTTAACCCTTTCCTGCTGGTGAGCATTGCACAAGCGTATTCCTTGCATCATGTGCTGATTGCATCACGCTTGACGCTCTCTTGAGGCTGATTGCTGGCAGGGTTTGTTCCGGCAGCACGAAATTGCCTGCAGGCTGCTGCTGACGCTCATGTGATTGCTCTTGCAGGCGATGGGGGTGCACCCCCAAGTTGTCGCCGCGACTGCGATTGTGATTGTCCTCTTCGGCAGCGGCGCCATCAGCCTCAGCTTCTGGTGCGCCTCCACCTGATGCCACAATGCGGGCCGCAACTGTCGTACCTATCTGTCACGCGCTGGCTGTCTGTTGACTTGCACTTCGCCCGCTGCTGCGGGAACTGTGGCTGGGCTGTCGAATGCTGACGGACACCGCATGCTGTTACAGGGCGACTGGCATGCTGAACATCAGCTACGTCCAGATCTTTGCACCAATCGCCTTTCTCTCATCGGCGCTGGGGGTGACGATCGTCAGCTGGGCGATACGCAGAACGGGGCGGCAGTCGGTGCTGCTGCTGCTGATGAGCGGGGTGCTGGCAATTGGCATGATGTCAGTAGTCATATTCGGGGGCGGCCGGACGGTCAGCGACATTCGCGGCGGCCGCCGCATTGGCTTTAACCCCTTCTGCGACAATTGAGCGGAAGGGGCCGGCGGCAGATTGCATCTGCCGCCATGTGATTTGCAACTGTAGCGAGCAAACTATTGACTTACTGGTTTCTGTTGCGGTCGTCATGGAGCATGCGGTCGTGCGCATGGCGGCACATGATCTAGGTGTACATGTTGACGGCAGAGCTTCAGGTGCATGGTCACGGCAGAGCCGCACACATGGAGAAGAGAGGCAGAAGAAGCCGGATGCAGACCAGTCGGCGCATCTCCATCCAGCTGCTGCCAGGCGTGCCACCACACGGCAGCACGTGTAGGGGCACCATCACAGATGGAAGCCCTGCATGTCACCTTCCACCGCCGGCACAGAATATATGCACTGAGCCCAAAGGTCTGGCAGTAATGGCGCGGCACAGACACACGAGGCGCGGCCTCGCCTATGCGTTTGTGGCGCAATGCATTCTGCTGGCTGCTGCCACAAGTGTCGACGCAAGTGCCCTCGGCGGCCTGGCGGTTTCCCCTGGCGAACATGATCAAAGGTGTGGTTAGCACTCAAAGGAAGTCTGATCAGGCGTTCTGCTCGATTTGCAAGCAGACGGCGAAGCATGGCCTCCGAGGTCAGTGGCATTGGAGGGCGTTTGAGGAGCGTTGGCAAACAAAGACACAAGCGGCGCGTCGTGAGGGAATGGTGTGGGAACAAGACTAGTAAACGGTGCAGATCTCCTGCTGCCAGCTGAAGCACTGCACTTTGCGAACAGTGCGTCGTCGGCGCTGGATGCATTCGAAGCCAGAGACGGCTTCCAACAGACGCCCCACCAGCACCACCCGAAGGAGCACCACCACCACCACCACCACCACCAAAAGGAGCCGGCTTACGACGACGGCCCCGATGCGACGACGCCGTTCAAGTGGACAGCACGTACAATCGCGGCGGCGGTCGCGGCGTCTGTGGTGCGCTGATGGCCGCAGGGACACGCCTTTGCACGCTTCTTCAGTGCAAGTCAGACTTCGTATACACAGTGACGTTCACTTGTGGACGGCGCGCACGTTTGCAACGGCGGTGGCGGCGTCTGGTGTGCATGCGCTGAAGGCCGCAGGGACATGTACATGCATGCACATGCAGTGCACAGCAGACGGACTGGGATACATCGCTGATGTTGTCCGCCTGCCGCAGTGCGCGCTGCTGGCGAACGCTGCCGGCATCGGCGGCGGGCCATTCTACGTCCCGCTCTTCAATGTCGGGTGCGTCACTGTTTCCTTGACCGAACTGGCTGTTGTGGCAGGATGACGAAGATGTGATCATTCAACACGTATGCCTGACGATCTCGGATCTGATCTGACCTGCAAAAATATTTGTGTCTGCGCACAACAGGCTGGGCTTTGACCTTAAGCTCTGCACCGGGCTTTCACACTCGGTCGTGGCGGTGGGAGCCATCGGCTCCTGCCTGTATGGCCTCGTGCAGGCACGCCTTTTTGCGCTTTTTCCTGTACCAAGCCCGGGATTTCGTGGGTTTTCACCCCCAGAAGTCACTCGACAATGCCGCTGCTCCACCTCGATGCCTGCATGCATTCCTTCTCAAAGTGACTGCCTAGTTTTGCAGCTTGAATACTGCAGCTTTGGGTGGTTTGCCGTGTTTTGCACCGCACCCAAGGGAGATTCTCCGTAGACCAGTGGGCATGCTGCAATGTTTCTGGTCATGGTGCAGCGCTCGCCGGTGGACCGAAACAAGACGCTGCTCAACTTCGACATCGCGCTGACGCTCATCCCCGCAATGCTCTTTGGCGTCTCCTTCGTGAGCCTGTGCCCCTTGACTTCTCCTCTTATGTTCAGGCGCACAATTCGCTGGGCAATTTGCTGCGCTTCCTCGTTTTGCTTTTCTAGCCTGTCTGTGTGTCCTGATTGCATCGGTGCTTGCACAGTGTGGAGTGATTGTGTTGCCTGCCGCAGGGTGTGCTGTTCAACCCGCTGACGCCGGAGTGGCTGCAGACGGCGCTGCTGTCGGTGCTGCTGCTGTTTGTGGTCAAGAAGACATTCTCCAAGGGCTTCAAGCAGTGGCGCGAGGAGAAGAAGCAGTCCAAGCTTTCACAGCCGTGAGTTCCCGTCAGGGCTCAAGACACCCCTTGAGTGTCCCTCGTTTGATGTCGTATGAACCTGCCATGAACGGCAGGCCGTCGCAATACGCCTGCTTGATACTGCATGTGCAACTGCATGTCGCTGGTCTAGCGGCAGTACCTTGAATTCGATTGCTTCGTGAGCATGGACATGGTGCTGTGCAAATTGCTCGTGGTGGTGCAACTCGCAGCAGCGACGAGGACAGCGGCGTTCGGGACTCTCTGCTGGAGGGCGGGAACGCGGACGATGTGCCGGCCTCACGCCGCAAGTGGGGTCGCGCTGTGTCGCTGGCGCTCGACCGAGGCGGCGTCGACGAGCACTACTCCAGGTACAGAGTTCTTTTGCGGTCGTTTCTTCTGGTCTATTTGTCGCCGCAAGTGGGGTCCGCCGTGTCCCTGGCGCTCGACCGCGGCGGCGTCCACGAGCACTACTCCAGGCACGAAACCTTTTCTGATGTCTTTTCTGCGAGGGGTTCTCCCCACATGATCACGCGCCGGAAGTAGGGCTGCGCCGATTTGCTGGCGCTCGACCGCGGCGGCGTTCAAGAGCACCACTCCAGGTACAACAGTGTGCTGGTCCACGGTTCAGCATTGAACAAATGCGTGTACCTTTAAGGCTGACTGTCAACATGCACTTGTCCTGCGCTGCAGCGCCCACATCGAGGAGCACAGCCCCGGCAGCGCGGCGCACCTTGTTGAGGAAGCCGAGGCGTGGGTTGTCGGCGTCGCGCGCCGCGTGCCCTGGCTCAAGGTGGGCTACCGCGTGGCAACCCTATCAATGCCAGCGACTGCAGTGGCAAAGTCTGGCTCTGGGAAGATTGGCCGCCTGTTCTTTTCTGGTGGTTGAGACCGACGCGTGATTGTCGGCGTCGCACGCTGCGTGCTCTGGCTCAAGGTGGGCTTCCACGTAATCCCAACAAATCCAGTGGCAAAGTATATCCTATCAATCTCAAGAAACTCCCGTGGCAATGTTTGACTTTGGGAAGATTGGCCGCGTCTTCTTTCTTGTGGAGGAGGCGGAAGGCGTGGGCCGTCGGCGATGCATGCCGCGTGCCCTGGCTCAAGGTTCGGCCAGCATTTCCTTGTTGCGATGGCTTATGCCCCCTTCCTTCCTTGGATCGGTCATGCGCTCTCTAGGTGGCTCGAGTAGCATGTTGAGGACGCCGCGCCCCCACCTGCACGCTGCGGCTGTGGCCGACGCGCCCAACTCTGGCTGGTCCCGGCTGGATCGCATACCTCCTCCTGCTGCTATCCCTCTGCCTCGCCACATGCATGACGGAGGCAATGGCGTAACGTCTTAGAACAGCGCGGTTGCAAATTGCAGGCGGGTGCGCTGGTGCTGCTGTGGGTCGCGTTCCTGGCACTGCAGCTGAAAAATGCACGCCACCCGAGGAAGGAAGCCGCAGTGTTCGTTCTTCTTTAAACCCTGTGGAAACTCGTTCTATACTGTGTCCTGACAGGCGGGGGCGCTGGTGCTGCTGTGGGTCGCGTTCCTGGCGCTGCAGCTGGAAAAGGCGAAGCACAACCACTGCACCTGGCAGTTTGCGCTGGTCGCCGGCAGCCAGGCGGTCATGCTTGGCGCGGTCGCCAGCGCGTTCCTCTACTACCAGGTGAGCATACCGCGTGGCGCAATGTGAGCGGCAGTTTTCTGAGGGCATGTTACCTTGCGTTAATTTTGCGTGTATCGTCAAGGATGATAGAATTGAAGGATGAGTTGCTGCCGCAACCCCGATATCCTTCGCGACTGCAATCTGGCACGGCTGTGTGCTGTATGAGACCTAATCGGCTTCTTGTTTGCTGCCGCAGACGTGGCGCTTCTCGCATAGCTGGGACGATGTGGTCTCGGAGCCCCACAAGATGACGACACACCTGCTGAGAAAGTCATCAACGGATCTCAGTTTTGCTTGCCGCCCCGACGAGGTGGATTCCGAGCTGCGCAAGATGATGACGCACCCGCATGAGTTGGCAAAAGCAAAGATTATAGATGCTGTTGTCTGTTCCCTGCCGCAGACGTGGCGCTTCTCGCACAGTCCGGACGAGGTGGACTCGGAGTTACGCAAGATGATGACGCACCCGCTGATGGGCGGGGAGGGCGGCGAGGCGGACGCCAGCCACGGCCCCAAGAACCTTGTGGTTGTCAGCAGGTGTGACTCTGGACAGGTGTGACTCTGGGTGGTCCAGAGTTTGATGCCATGATGCTCTGCGCTCAACGCTCATCCACGCGTAGCGTCCAGCACATATCCCTCCCCCGCCTGATTGCTCTCATATGCCGATTATCGGCACTCACGTCTGCGTGGCCGGTGATGCCGAACAAGGGCCTCCATCCACTGCAATCGAGGCGCATTCTTACAGCAAATGTGCTTTTGTGCTGGCTGCAGCGTCGTCGCGGCGCCCGGCTTTGTCGCCAGCCTGCTCGGAATCGGCGACGCGCTCATCATTGCGCAGTCCACGAATACACTTCTGCTTGTGTGTTTCCTGCAGCGTGGTAGCGGCCTCAGGCTTTATTGCTGGTTTGCTGGGTATTGGCGGCGCCCTCATCTTCAACCCCTTCCTGCTGGCGCTGGGCGTGCAGCCTCAGGTCGTCGCCTCCACAGCGGTGAGTCCCGGGTCGCACAATTTGGGCCAGCCGCTTGACGTTCCAGCTGCAGCGGCACTTCCTGACCTTATGAGCGGGTTCGGGGGAGCGCAGCAACCTTACTCTCGAGACTTGCAACACGTCGGCTATGGCTACGTCAGAAACGTGCATGCTGCAGCCAGCAGTCCAACGCCGGCGTCTTGTGTGCAGGTGCTGATCATCCTGTTTGGCAGCTCCAGCATCGCGCTGTCCTTCCTGTTCAATCACATGCTGAACGTCAGCTACGTGAAGGTGACCTCCAACTGGACCCTTCAAAACTGCACGCGAGCTCCCGTCGGGCGTTTCTGATGTGCGTGCCTCTGCTGTGTTCATACAGAGTGTCTGTTCGGCGCCATTTCCACTGCAAGTGCCGTGACTGCAACTACTCTGACGTTGTCTCGACTCGATATTTCGCAGGTGTTTGCGCCGATCGCCTTCTTCTCGTCCCTCGTGGGAGTCACCTTGATTGGTTGGGCAGTGCGCAAGAGCGGACGCGCAAGGTGTGCCCCACATCCCGGTCCCTGTTTTGCGTTGTCGCTTTGGTAAATGTATGTGTGTAACATTCCTGCGCTGAGCGGCTGAACGCTTGAATGAAACCCTGAGGCTGACGCACATGCGCTTTCGTGCGCTGTAGCATCATTGTCCTCCTCATGGCCAGTGTGATCCTCGCCGGCACAGTGGTGAGTCCTGCAACTCCTTGCTGCTGTGTGCTACTCGCGTACATTTGCGTGCGCATCCCGAGCATGATTTACAGTGCATCCCGAGCATGATTTGAAAGACTTCCATTTTATTGCAGGCCACTGTGGGCTTTGGCGGCGTCAGATCCTTCCACGAGATCCAGCGAGGAGAGGTCGGCTTCAAGCCGTTTTGCTCGAGCTAGATGGGCGAGCTGGAATACCTCCTTGCCTTGAACGAGATCAGAAACAAATTTCATGAGTCTTGATACCGGCCTCGCGTCAAATTGATGCGAGGGCAGGTGCAATTTGTTGGTGCGATTTGATTGTGTAGATCACATGCGTCGACATGCGTTGCATACCCAGTTCATCTAAATGAGTGACACTCGAGAGTGTGTGTGCATTGACGTCTGGTTTTGAGGCACTCAGCAGCAATGGCGGTGTGGTTGCAAAGTGCGCTCTGTTGAAAGCGCCCCAGCCGCTGGCCTGTTTCTGTCTGCATCAGGCCCCACAGCTCGTCATGGGTCCGGCGAAGCAGCTTTTCGTCCCCGCATCTGCAGCTGAACTAGAGGGAATGCCCTTTGCGCCCCAGCCATTTTGCACACGCCGCCGGCAGGACCGCCTTCCAAGGGTCGAGGAGTGCTGCAGTTTTGCATATTCTTCGTCCGCCCCTTGCAGCAATATTTGCCTGCTCGTCGAAACTTTTGATCACAGAAAGCTGGAAGCCAACATGGCAGTGCCATGTCGCAGCAGGCCCATTGGAGGGACGTACATAAGCTGATTGACCGGTTGCTGGAATTAGTGCACAGCGGAACCACAACAGCTGAAGTCGCAGCTCACGATTTGCTGCAGGAGGTGATTCCAACATCTTGGATAGTGCTTGTACACAGCACCGACCTTTCAACTACACGCAAGATGCAATTGCAGAGCCTGCCCTGCGGTCTGCATCGCACCCCGCCTGGCCTGACGCCTTCGATCGTGCTTATCGACATCACCGTCAGCACACGAAATGGCGCTGCAGGCTGACACAGACACGTCTCATCGTCATCGCAGATCGGCCGGGACCGCATCTGCGGGCCAGCTGTGCCGCTGAGGGCGCTGCTGCTGCAGCTGCGGGACCAGGGCAGCCCTCGGGACAGTCCTCTCTGTGGCCTGCTGACAGCGCTGCTGCAGCGATTGGCGCCGCGCCCCGACTTTCCGACAGTCCTTTGCAGCGCCTTCGGCTCCCAGCTCGGCGCAGCCTTTGTCGGCTCGGCGCTGCGGGACTGCCTGCAGGATCAGCAGCAGCTGCAGCTAAACGTCAGCCTCTCAATCCTTGAAGGAGCTGCAGACGAGGCCTTCGTCTCGGCAGGTGAGAAGACTCTGCCACTCACTGATTCGGACGCCCAGCCAGCCTTTCTTGCTGTGCTCAGCCCCCAAGCATCAACCTTTGGTGCTGACGTGCGACAAACTTTGCGTCCATTTTCACGTGCAGCCCGTGATTGGCTTGCGCAGCAACTACAGCAGTTGCAGGCGGCTGACGCAGTCGCCGCTCTTCCGGCAACGCAGCTGCACCGCCTCATCGCGGCGCTTGCGGCGGATCCGGAAACATTTGCGCCGCAGCTCGAGCGGCTCGCGGCCACCTGCCCGCCTGTGCAGGCCAGCGCCGCGGACCCATCGCTGCTCGCCCTGCTGCCGCAGCCCGCGGCCGGCTCAGCGGGGGCCACCAGTCAGAAACAACAACAGCAACAACAGCTCGCGTCCGGCGCAGTCCGCGCAGCCGACATCGCGTCCAGCATGGCGGGCCACGGCGGAAGCGGCTCTGGCGGCGGCCTGGCGCCGCTGCTGGAGCAGCTCGGCTATGCAGCCACCGCCAGCGACACGGCGGCGCGCAAGGTCGTCTCCCATGCCGGGGAGCTCAGCCCCCAGGCAGTCGCGGCGGCGCTGGGCCTCATGGCGCGCACCCGCGAGGGTCTGGCGCCCCGCCGCGAAGATGCACCAGCGGCGCTCGCGTCAGCGCTCGGCGGCCTGTCCCTTGACGGCAGCCCCTCCTGGCAGCCGGAGGCGCTAGTGGACGCGATCAAGGCCCACGCCCCCGACCTGGATTGGTCGGTGGTGGCGGCATCCCTCGACCAGCCGGACTTCAGCGTCCCGGACGCAGCCGCGCTGCAGCTGCTGGCGGCGGCCTTCCGCCGCGCCGGCCGCGATGGCTTCCCGCTGCCGGCGGCGCTCGGCCGCGTCTGGCAAAACCCGGACGGGCAGCTGTCTCTTCTGCGGGCGGCGGCCGGCGCGCCGCCGGAGGTCGCCTCCTTCGCCGGATTGACTGGAGCGAACGGCCGGCGGCAGCCGCCGGTGGAGGGTTTAGCCGGCGGCGCGCCCGCCAACGGCACGCCCAACGAGGCGTGGCTCAGCCTGGATCTCCTGGAGACACTGGCGCGGCTGTCAACGGAGGGCGGCAACCACGCCGGCGTGCGGGCGGTCCTAGAGGCAGGGGCGCAAGCGGCGCCCGAGGTCCTGCTGCTCGGCTTTGTGCAGGCGCGCGCCGACTGGGGCGTGCTGGGCCGCGAGGTGCGCGTCTTTCTTTCAGTCAGGAGTCTGCTCAACATGTAAATATGTTTCAGTAAGGGCGCATGTGGCGCCCGAGGTGCTGCTGCTGCTGCTGGGCTTTGTGCAGGCGTGCGCCGACTGGGGCGTCCTGGGCCGTGAGGTGCGCATTGCGCTTCCACAAGATTACTAACACATATAGGTGTAGCAGGAGGCGTGACACAGTAGGTGCTGCTGCTGGGCTTCTGTGCAGGCGCATGCCGCCTGGGGCGTCCTGGGCCGCGAGGTGCGAATTACTGCCCTTTCTGACAGTAAATATGTAATGCGGAAATTATCTCCATATTCGATGTCAAGACATGAGCCGCTCGTGCACCACAGCCTGAACTCCACCGCCAACCGGGCAAACATCCCGGTTGCGCCAGATGCGAAGCACAAATGTTTCTATCCGCGAATCCATTGTTCTTGACACCCGGCCTCGTGCACTTCCAAGATTTTCTGCGGTCTTGCTGTGAAGCTATGAGGAATGTCCTGTAACGCTTCCACTGCATCGTCCCTGCTGCCAGCAATCCCCTGCCTGGTCACTGCCGCAGGCATCTGCAGTCAACGATGCTGGTCGTTCACGGTCACAGAATAGAATCCTGACTACAGCATCCTGACCTTTCTTGGCTACCACAGGTCGGCGATGCGCTGGCGGCGAATCATGTTGCTGGCAATTCCAACAGCAGCCTGGTGCTAGACCTCTCGCGCTCAATTGCTGCTGAACTGCTGCATAACATTGCAATCCGAATCGAATCTTGTTACAATGCTGCCATATAGGTCGGAGACGCGCTGGCGGCAAACTACGTCGCCGGCGACCCCAACAGCAGCCTGGTGCTGGGGCGTCTGTGGCAGCTGGACGCGGACACCGTCATGCGCGCGATGTGCATGCTGTACGAGCGCGACGCCGCGAGCATCTTCCGCATCTTTGACGTCGCCCAGGCGCGCCTTTCTGCAAGGCTTTTAGCATGTCGCCATCTCACCACTACAGCACTTGTAACTGCGCGCGATGTGCATGCTGCGCAAGTTCGACTCCGCGAGCATCTTCCGCGTCTTTGACATCGCCCAGGTGTGTTTGCAATCTGCATGTGCTGTTGTCCACCTGCGTCTCTACCCACTGCTGTTTATGACTGAAGCGGGGGACATGCCAAACCCAAGGCGATTGAAACAGCCCTTTCGTTCCTCTGGATTTCACTCCCATGTAGCCTGGTTTTAGAATGCACCCTGACGTCCACTGTTTGTCGCGAGCCTCAGAGGTGGAGGCGTCGGCGATGGTGCTGGAGCGGACGCCGCATCTGGTCAAGGGACTTGGAATGAGTCCTTCTTGTTGCTTTTGCCTCTCTTTGCCAAAACGCATCCTGGACGTCTACTGTTTTGCACTGCAGGAAGTGGAGGCGCTGGCCATGGTGCTGGAGCGGACGCCGTATCCGGCAAGCCGACTTGTAGCAGCTTTCTTGTTTGGCAAAACACACCCCAACGTTTGGTTTTGTCGCAAGCCGCAGGAGGCCAAGGCATGAGCAGGGTGGCACTTAGCCCTTCTGCGCAGTTTGCCGCTCCAACAGCAACTTCTTATCGCTGCAGGAGGTGAAGGCGCTTGCGATGGTGCTGGAGAGGACGCCGTATCCCGTGGCCGTCGAGCTGGCAGCGACCGCCGCCCGCCGCAGCGTGCTGTCCCTGCAGCCCTGGCTCCAGGTGCATGCCTGAGTTGGGGTTTGCAGTCTGTCTTTCCTGCAGTCTGGGTTCAAAGCCCGAGTTGGGCTCTGAGCCCTGACCTGCAGCGCAATTATGTGCGCGCCCCGTGTACCTGCGTGCGCTGCGATCAGCTTCAGGAACTCATCTCAGGGTCTCGAACGCAGGAGGGGCTCTATCATGTGGCGTTGAGACTCCTTCAGTCTGGTGTTGAAGTTTCGAATCTACTGTGTGTTTGGGCATGACCCATGCACCTCACCAGTTCCTCCCCTCTCCCTTGAATCCTGATTTGGCGTTATACATCTCCTCACATGTGCTCACAGGAGCGGCTGGCGGCGTGCGGGCTGCCGTTCCTGCAGGCGGTGATCGACTTTCTGGCGTACAAGCTGAGCAACTCCGCCATACTGCCCTCTGCTGACGGCCCGCCCCTGGTGCGCCCGGCCTCCTTGCTTTAGGGTCTCGAGGCTGTTTCTGCTTCCTGGGAACAGAGAGTCGAGGGATGTTTCTGCTTTCTGGCTCACCCTCAGTCATGTCCCCTGATCGGCTGAGACCTGCCTCGTATGAGACGCTGCAGGACAGGCTCAACATTGTCGAAAATGCCTAATGGTGGCCCGCAGGTCAACGGCAAGGTGACGGTGACATTGGAGGGGGTGGCCACGATGCTGCGGGTGCTGCAGGAGAAGCTGCCCGTCATGCCGGAGCAGCTGGCGGCCAAGCTGCGGGAGATTCACACCCAGGTACTCGAGGCAGGAAGTGGCCAGCAACCCTCCTAGAAACCACCATGTGTGCAGTGGTTGACATTGCTCGGAGCAGCTGGCAGCCAAGCTGCGGGAGATCCACAGCCTCGCCAACAACTCCTGGCGATATGTTTTGTGTGTATTTGCCGTGTCCAGCTCAGAGCAGCAGGCTGCTAAGCTGCAGTAGATCCACAGCCAGGTGCGCCCAGCAATATGCTCAGCATTATATCCTGTGTGTGTACATCTGTTGTTTCTGACTTCGAGCACGGGGAGCAGTAGGAGATCAAGCTGCGGGACATCCACAGCTAGGTGCGTCCCACGCTGCTTTGAAGATATCTACCAACTATGACCTGTGCGTATCTGTTCTCTCCTTGTGTCCAAGAGCTCGGGTGCCTCCAGACATGCGGAGGCAGGCAACGGCGTCCACGCACTGCTGGCAGGGCTGCACTGGAACGACAAAGATCCTTTTCAGCAGCCCTGCAGCAGCTTATCGGACTTGCTGCCCTTTTGCATGTCTGTAGGCCTTGGCCGTCGAATGCCATGGTGTTGGCGCTGCGGTTGCTGGCGGGGCTGCTGGTGCCGGCGGGCAAGGCGGCGGGCACCAAACTTGATACACGCTCTGTCAAAGAGAAGTTTTAGATTTGAAGTCATGCCTTTTCTGCAGGCGATGTCGGCGTTCCGGCGCTGATGGGGCTGCTGGTGCCGCCACGTCTTGACACTCAGAAATCCCTACACCTTTTCTGATATCGTTACCCCTTGTGTTACCCCTTGTCTTTATTACTCTTGTAGGCGATGTCGGCGTTCCCGGCGCTGGCGGGGCTGCTGGTGCCGGCGGGCGAGGCAGCCGGCGGCCCCGACAGCTTCCCGCCCGACATCGAGGAAGAGGCCAACAATTACTTTCAGGTACGCACCTGCTTCCTGGTATCCACACCCAGTCGCATAACAAACTATGCGACTTTTTCGGGCTGTGGGCTTCAGAGCCAGGTTGGGCATCAATGAAAGGGTGCTTCGCAACACCAGACAACGGCACATGGGCAACACCACGCAGTTCAAGGCATGTCTGGCAAGCATTGTATGTGCTGCAAACTGGCCTGCGACCTGCTTCATGCGACCTGCTCCATGCAACAACATTGGTGAGCACGTGCTGACCTGGCGCTGGTGACCCACCAACAGGCCATCTACGGCGGGCAGCTGGCCATCCCGGCGGTGGTGGACATGCTTGCGCGCTTCAGGGACAGCGCGCAGCGTCGGGAGCAGCAGGTCTTCTCCTGCATGGTGCACAACCTGTTCGACGAGTACCAGTTCTTCACCAAGTACCCCGACAAGGTCAGATGCCAATTGTCTGAAATTTAGAAACTTCAAGCATGAAGGTGCTCTCCTGCTTGATGCAAAACCTGTTCGACGAGTTTCAGTCCTTCACCAAGTACCCTGACAAGGCGGTTCTTGAGAGTTGCAGAGCTTTGGACAGCCCAAACCTCCGTTGAACCCTAAAACCTACTTCCTGCATGTTGCCCAAGTGTGCATTGCATTGTACGACACCCACAGCTTCCCTCGCTTGCATCAATGTGCACAACAGTGCCTGCGTCCACAGATCTGTGGTGGGCCTCATACTGGCACAAGCTGTCTCCTGGAGCGCGCTACGCTGGCAATGCCGAGCCCATGCTTGCCCCGCTCCTTGCCTCTGCAAATCCGCATGACACTTGCCGCCCTGCAATTTCCAATGCGATCTGCCTGCCGTGCAGGAGCTGCACATCACGGCGGTGCTGTTCGGCAGCCTCGTGCGCCGCCGCCTCGTGGCCGGCGGCGCCCTGGCGACGGCGCTGCGCTGCGTAGCGGAGGTGAGAACCAACCTTGAAAGCCCTGTATTGTCACTCTGCCATGTCTGCGAATCTGAGTCAGTGTCTCACCTGCGTCATCTATCATTGATTCCATCATGGTGGTGCCACAAACGCACAAAGCACCTGTGCTGTATTGATGAAACTGGCAACGACAAGGACATGTTTCCCGTGCAGGCGGCGCGCTCGCCGCCGGGATCCAAGCTGTCGCGCTTTGCGCTGGACGCGCTGGCGCAGTTCCGCGACGAGCTGACCAGCTGGCCGGACTTCTGCGCCACGCTGCTGCAGGTGGGGTTGACAGTCGCACACTGTCGCACCAGGGCCATCACAGTGAATTTGCGGCTTTGTGAGCTCTGGTGTCTGTTGCCAATCATTCCATTCGCGGTTCCAAAACCGGCCCTGAGCTATGCTTGGTACGTGTGCAATTGCATTCGCATTCAAGGCTTGACTTATACCAATGATGAAACGATTACGGTTCTAGTGCACAGCGTGGTGGTATCGCACATGGCAGCGCAATAGAGTGGACATGCTTCTGTGCAGCTTTCACCAGACAGCGCACCTGAGGCAGGCGGGCCTGGAGATGGCTGCTGCCATCGAGCGCGCCATGGCAAGGTTGAATCGTCACCTGCAAACGACCTCGACTACATTCATGACTCTACGCATAATTGCAGACGGAGCACCTGAGGCAGGCGGATCCCGAGATGGCGGCCGCAATCGAGCGCGCAATGGCGGGCCGCGCCGGCGAGGGCGGCGGCGCGGGTGGCCTGCTGCCGGAGGGTCTCATTGCCGCAGAGCCTGAAGGCGCTGCAACGCCCATGCAACCGACGCCGACTGAGGTGCAAAATCCTACTGGTGCTGGATTCTCTTTCCCAGGCAGCTGTATGATGAAGAGCTGCTGTCAGCTGCCGGATGGCTGATCACCGCAGAGCCAGAGGGAGCTGCGACGCCCATGCAGCTGACGCCCAACGAGGTGTTGCACACATGTTTTTAAAGTGCAATCCACATCAAAGTGGTTCTCGAGAGCAGCAGAGAGCGCTTGCAAAAGGTTGGGGCAAGGAAACAGCAAGTGCGGTTGCTGCCTGGCAGGTCCACATGTAACGCACCAGTGGTGCTGTTCGGTCGGCTGTCTGCACGTGCAGCCTGGCGGTTTGTGAACATCACAAGTGCTCGCTCAAGATGCTTGTCAGATGTCCGCTGTCCACAGAGCTGTTCGTGTGCGTCGCATTACAGTAATGCACACGCACAAACCACAAAATACGCAGCTGGACTTCCGTGCTGAACACCGCAGCAAATCCGTGCCCGCAGACCGAGGCGGACAGCAACAGCGAGTCTGCAGCGGGCGAGGACAAGCCCGTGCTGCCCGCCGTCAGCCAGGCGCGTGCAGCGGCAGCCTTCGAGTCGGGCGGCATGAACGCCGCGGCGGCGCCGTTCCAGTCGGGCGGCTCCCGTGGCGGAGACGGCGCATCCTTCCCTAGGTACACTGAATTTTGATATCTTGTAGCTGTGTTTAGAATTGTGAACGAACGCCGCTTGCGGATGTGCCAGTCAGGCGGCCCCCGCGGCGGCGACGGCACATCCTGTCCTGGGTGCAACTTCGTCTTGATATCCTGGGTAGCTGTGTTCAAGTTCGTGCACGAACGCCGCGTCAGCGGCTTTCCGGTGTGAAGCCCAAGACAGGTGGATGGCTGGTACAGCTGCCTGGCTGGAGCTTTGTACCCGCAGAGAGGTGGCAGGACCTGTCACCCTAGCCGCGAGACATGCAGGTCGAGCAGTGGTGAGACAGCAATGCTGTCGCCACCATTTCTGCCACTTTTGCGCAAAATCCACGTGTACAAAACTTTGGGGCTGCCAGACGTGCGGCCGGGCAGCAGCGATGGATCACAAGCAGTCTGGGGCCGTCAAGGTGCAGAAAATCTGGCACGCCGATCACGACTACGCTGACAACTCGAAACATTGTGCAGGGGAGCGCTGGGCCTGCCGGATGTGCGCCTGGGCGGCAGCGGCGGCAGCACCTCCAGCCTCGGGCTGCCCTCTGGCGGTGCGGCGCCCGCGGCGCGCGGCCTGACCTTCGCCACCATCAACGCGGAGACGCTGGAGACGGCGGCCAAGGACGCCGACTTCCCTGTGCCATCGGAGGCTATCATCGACAAGGTGATTTTACATTCCAAACAGAGTTTGTTGCAGGGTTGATGTATTTTGTTTGCCAGTGAGTGAGGGACACGGATTTCCTATGGCCATCAGTGACAAGGTGGTCATGCTGCTACCTTCATGCTGTTTTGCGAATGGGGTTCTGGGTGTTTCAGAGCGCTGCAGGGTTTGCCGCCATCAACATCGAAACGGCTGTTGTGACCGCAGGTCCACTTCATCGTGAATAACTTGTCGACGGCGAATCTGGAGGCAGAATGCTAGCTCCAGTCTGCTCTGGAGGTCAAAGTCTTCGAAATCGCTTTCCTGCGCCGCAGGTCCACTTCATCGTGAACAACTTGTCGACGGCAAACCTGGAGGCCAAGGGCAACAGCCTGAAGGATCTGCTGCCGCGGGAATTCTGGCCCTGGTTCTCGAACTACATGGTCGTCAAGCGCGCCGCGCAGGTGGGTGCTGGTCTTGATTACCCAGTTACAATTCGGTCCACCTTCTCACACAATGACGAGTGTGACCAGTCTATGGCTGCTCGACAAGCTGGGCGATAACAAGCTGTCGGAGCTACTTCCTGTTTGAATTTCCGAAAAATCGAACTACGCAGTAACTTGCTGAACATGTCGTTACTGTTGCAGGAGCCCAACTTTCACGGGCTGTACCTGGCGCTGCTGGACAAGCTGGGCGACAAGAAGCTGTCGGAGAGCCTGGTGGCGACGACGCACAAGTACATACGCATCCTGCTCGCCTCCACCCGCATCAAGACGCACACCTCCGAGCGCTCGCTGCTCAAGAACCTGGGTACCTGGTGCGTGTTTTCTCCGTCATGTTTGTGTTTTCTATACCTCAAAAAACAGCGTCCGCATCCTGCCGGCGTCCACTCACATCAGGACGCACACGAGGGAGTGCTCGCTACTCAAGGACCTGGGCACTTGGTGCGCAAGCCACAACTGAGTTTGATGCAAGAGGATGCGATACCTGCATGACCTCCACGCATTTTGTGCAGCTGTGCGCACACTCGCTTCGCACGGTTTATCGTCTAAGTGCTGCAAAGCTCTCCCTCACGTTCGAAGGTCGTACACCTGACTGTGGCAGGACAATGTCACCTAGCCAACTCCTATCCACGCTGCTCCACCTTCCTGTGGCTGCAACAGGCTGGGGTCGCTGACGCTGGCGCGCAACCAGGCGCTGCGGCACACTCACCTGGACGTCAAGGCCGTCATCGCCGACGCCTACGAGCAGGTGCGTTTGTGTTTCCGTTTGATCTGCGAACCCTAAAATTGCTGCAAATTGCAATCTGAAGCACTGCAACTGGCACATGCACTTGGGGCTGCCCTTCAGATCAGTTGCCTCTGCTGTAAAGACGGCGAATATGCCAGTCTTTGCGGAAGGTGTGCATCTGGACAGCAGCCCAAACCTTGACAAGGCGTCAACAGAGATTCCTCCACATATGCGCTATAGGAGCAGATGATCATGGTGCTGACACTATGCTTTTCATTTTCACTGTTGAGCAAGATGGTTGCGGTGTTCCCATTCGTGGGCAAGATCCTGGAGGCGACAAAGGTTCCAAGTCTACCGCCCAGCCAACCCCTGGATCATAGGCATCATGGCGTTTCCCTTACCTGTTGAATGCCCTTCCTACAGGGCAAGATGATCGCGGTGCTGCCGTTTGTGGGCAAGATCCTGGAAGCCACCAAGGACTCCAAGTCCTACCGGCCCTCCAACCCCTGGATCATGGGCATCATGGCGCTGCTGGCGGAGATCTACGCAATGGAGCGCCTCAAACTCAACCTCAAGTTCGAGATCGAGATGGTGTTCCGCAACCTGGGGCTGCAGGTGTGAATTTCTTGCTTTATTCCACGAAAGGGCCACGTGCTGATGCAGGAATCCTTGCAGCACAGCGCTGCTGCTGAGACCTCAAGTTCGAGATCGAGGATGGTGTTTCCTGCACTGCGCAAATTAAGGTGAAGGTTTTTCCTGTGGCACTACCTTCCCCGACCCTGCGATCTGCAATGCATATGGCTCTGAGAGCTGCCGCCGCTGGTTGTGCACAGCTCTGAGCATATATTGGGGTCAGCTGTCTGAGCCACTCCTGGTGCTGGTTCATGGTCGTCAGCGACTGCACATTCCATGCAGTGGCCGCCATTCAGTGGTCTAGCTGCAGGATATTGCTGCGCTGCTGATCTTGCCTTACTGCTGAGACGCTTGAACTGCATGAGCTTCGGTCCCAAAAGTAAGAGTGTGCGCGTGCAGACACGTCCACCCTGTTCCTCACAGCATGCAAGCGCAGACATTGAAGCTGAGTGGAAGCTTTTGACGTCCAGGACGAAGGTGTGTGGACACTGCAAGGCAGATCTCAGACGCCGAGGCGCGATCCCTCTGGCGAAGCGCACCCTTGTCCATTGCAATCTGGGTCACAACTTCAAATGGTTCACAATGTCCAAGATTCATGCCATGTCAAAATGCAGGTCGCAGACGTCAACACATCGGACATGCGGGCCAAGCGCACGCGCCTGCAGGGCGCGGAGACCCCCGACTCTTTTCTGTGAGGTAGCTGAGGAACTTCCAATTGCCTTGCCCTTCAGATCTCTGACGTCAAGGCGTCGGACATGCTGGCCAAGCGCACACGTCTCCAGGGCGTGGAGAACCCGGACTTTGCGGTGGACAAGGCGGCGCTGCCGCCGGTGCCGGCGCGGCAGGACGCGGCGGCCACCGCCGCCGCACCGCTGCCGCGGCCGCCACCGCCAGAGGGCGAGCGGCCGGGGGCGGCGCCCATCCCGCAGGAGTCTGTGCCGCTGCCAGGTAAGATTTCCTTTGCAACGGCAGCGGAAAGTGGAAGACGTTCTGGGTCGATAGTGCAACTGCAACAAGATGGACTGGCCACGCCAGAATCGGAGATAGTCTGTGGATGTGAGTACTCCTGGCACTGCAATTAGCAACAAGGCAGCGCTGGCCAGCCAACGCGGCGGCATCACCCTCTGTCTGCAACACGAGCCGTGACAGATGTTTTACGATCATGGACTGCTTGAGTCCACAATACAGTAGGGCAGCATGTAATGCACAGCAGCGCGCAACCCGGTGTTCAGTCCAGGGGCTTCAGTACCTGCCGTCCCTCGTTCCGCATTGGGTTGGGCCCTGCGTGGCCAATGTTCACTCTGACTGAGCTCCTTCTCGTCTGGCTCCCTTTTGAATATAACCTGCAGGCCCGGGCGGCATGGACCAGGGCCTGTTCGCCAACCTGGCGGCCGTCATCGCCATCACGCTGCTGCTGATCATTAACAAACAAAGTGGGTTTGTCACCAAATAAAATATCTTCTACTCATACCTGCAGGCCCGGGTGGCATGGACCAGGGCCTGTTCGCCAACCTGGCCGCCTTTGTCGCCATCTCGCCGTCGCTGGGCCTGCTCTCGGAGCGGCTGCAGCTCAAGCGCGTGGTGCCCGTCGCCGTGGACCGCGCCATCTGCGAGGTGAGAGCGGAACGCTTTCCCTCAGTACCTGTTCCTGCTGTAGTCCTTTAGTTCGATTCTGCCATTCTGCGGCTCAAGTGCCAACTTCTTGCAACCTCGTACTCCATCTATTGACACTCTTGCCGATTCGTGGGCCATCTGCGAGGTGCTGCCTTTGTGTCATGCCGGCTCACCGCCATTCCACCGCCGGTGCCCTTGCCAAGCTGCGGCTACACGTGCTGCATGCTCACGCTTAGGTCAGCGGCGCAGCCAATCACTGTGCAAACTTTGCAACTCGTTATGATGCGAGCTCAGGCAGCGCCACAGTGAGGGTCACCTGCGACATTTTGCAGCATGTCACGACTGCACCGCAGGTCGCTTATGCTTGGTTGTGGAGTGCGCCGTTAGGACCATGTGCATGACCACATCCCAATGCTGGACAACTTTTGAGAGGGGCACCGACACTAAATCCACCTTTTGTTTTCACTGCACCGATCATCACGCCGGTGGTGGAGCGCTCAGCCACGATCGCGTGCATGACGACTCTGTGACGCGTGACAGAGCGCCAAGTGGATCTCTGACGTTCCAATGCACCGCTTTCATTTCGCAGATCATCACGCCGGTGGTGGAGCGCTCGGTCACGATTGCGTGCATGACTACGCGGGAGCTGGTGGTCAAGGACTTCGCCATGGAGCCCGACGAGGGCACTGTGCGCCAGGTGCGCCTCAGTCATGCCGCCCTTCCTCGAATGAATCCGGCCGAGCTGGGGTGGCAGTCAGCGCGCATGCCCACCCATGCTCCCTGTGAGGACGTTGAGCAGCCAATGCGGCGGCAGTCGAGCAATTCCCAACTTTTTTGGCCCTGCAGTCAGGAGGCATCATCAGCACCATTTCTGTCATGATGAGTCATCTGTCGTGTAAATTCACAGCAATGCATGTCTGATGCGCAGGCGGCGCACGCAATGGTGCGGTGCCTGGCAGGCAGCCTGGCGCTGGTCACCTGCAAGGAGCCCCTGCGCGGCGCCCTCGCCCAGCACCTGCGCCAGCTGCTGCAGGTGTGGCATACAAAACTTTCCAACCTTTGCTTCTGAACATCCTGTGCTCTTGGTCCCTAATTTTAGGAATAATGAAGATGCGTGCAAAGGAGCCGCTGCGCGGAGCTCTCGCCCAGCCACCTGCGCCAACTGCTGCAGGTGTGAAACGTCGTGTGCACATCTTAATACCGACGTTCTCTTTGGCAATCCTGCGCATTCCTGCACATCATTTGGACGTTCCTGGCTTGCTGTACATGGCACAGCATTCAGGAACAACCTTCCAGCTGCCCGCTATTGGCTCGCGTGACGCTTCAGCATGACGCGGCTGTTGTCTGCAGCCATGTGACTGGCCTGAAGACACTCCCTTGCGCATGTGCATTTATCCACATGCAGCTGGCGGCGCTCGACAGCCTCGACCAGGGTGCCACTTTAAACCGGAAGTCAGACACTCTCTGCTTGAACGTGCGTCCCAGATGCTCCTTTGCAGGTGCCCGGCCTGCAGCCCGCGGCACTGAACAACGCGGTCAGCACAGGGCCGGCACACCTGCACCCGGTCTGCCACTTGATACCCAAGCCAGATACCTTTGGTTAATGTTTCACTTTGCAAGCCCTATTGATTTTTTTCCAGGTGCCGGGGCTGGAGCCTGCCGCGTTGGACAATGCGGTCAACACGGTCACGGCAGACAACCTGGACCTGGGCTGCCGCATGATCGAAAAGGCGGCGCACGACAAGGCGGTGCGCGACATCGACGACCGCCTCGCGCCCGGCTACACGGTGAGTTCCTGGAACCTGTTTCAGGTGTGGCCTCGTGGCAGATTGCTTCGCACTTGGTCTCAGGACAAGGCGGTGCGCAATGTCGACGGCTGCCTCGCTCCCGGCTACACGACAGCTTTCATAATGTTTGATGGGCCCCTGCAGAAAGCTGCTTCTGCAATATTCAACAGGGCGGTGCACGACATCAACAACTGCCCCGCGCTCGGCTCCACGCTGAGGTTCATATTGTCTGAATGCAGTCCTTTACCGTGAACCTGGTATGACTTGGCACTGCAGGCGCGCAGGAACGCCAAGGCGGCGGGTCAGGCCTCCCACAATGCCGGCGTCCCGCAAATCGTGCTCTCATAGGTTGCAACACCCTCAACCCTGTGCGACTCGGCACTGCAGGCGCGCAAGAACGCCAAGGCGGCGGGGCAGGCATTCTACGACGTCGGCGTGCTGCAGGCGCTGGCCGGCACCTCGGGGCAGGCGCTGCCCGAGTCGCTGCGCCCGCGCGCCTCCGCGCTGTCGCCGCACCAGGTGCGCATCGGCCATCGCATTACATGCAAAGGTTCCATGTGTCTGTGTGAGGCGGCGGATCCTGTGACACCTGGGGACGCCAGCCTCCGGATCCGCTCTGTTGCTCTGTCTCTTGGCACAATTTGCAAACCCGACTTGCCGCTGCTGGCGCGCATGTATACTTAATACGGCCGGACGCGCACCAGTGAGGAGCCGATATCCACATGAGGATCAGTTGCGTCACAGAACATATCTGTACCTCCTGACTTCATTTCAATGTCTCCTTTTGCAGGCGCGCCTGTATGCGGATTATGGCCGCATCCGCGCCAAAGAGGAGCCGACCTCAAGCGGGGGCGGCCTGTCGGGATCCACAGGCGGCCTGGCCGGGCAGCCGCCGCCGCCGCCGCCCAGTGGCGGCCTGGGGACTGGCGCCGGAGCACCGCCACGGCCGCCGTTCCCGGCGTCTGCCGGCCCAGGCCTCGGCATGCAGTCGACGGTGCGCATCGCATGTCATATCTTGAAAGATGTCACAAACCTTTCTTTCGGCCTGGGTCGAGCCCAGCTTTCCCCGAAACATGTGATAGTGCAAAGGAGAGTGCAGAGTCAGCCTGCACCACTGAGGCCTTTGCTCAGCCGGCATCTGGACGTTTTGGCTGGTTTTGCCTCACTGGTCAATGGCGGTTGAGCATTAGTGGTCGTAGTGGCAAGTCAAGAAGTGTGGTGGCAATAGCGCTGCATGAGCTCTGGCAACGTGGCAGCTGTAGAAGCCGGATTCTAGAGGGTCAGTCTTCTTCAGCTTGCTGAAACCAGTTCTCGCACAGCAGCACTGATGCGCTGCTAGACAGTCAACGAGAGAACCACACGCTGACTCTGATGAGCACGACATCTTCGAATCTGCATGTCAATGTAGGGCCTGGAGGGCGAACATAGCATAGACAAGACACTTCTGTACCGCGGCCGCCGCGATGCAGCGTACAGACAAAACATTTCTTTTCTGAATTGCAACTTGTCAGCATTTGCTTATTTGCTAATCTTCTATTCCAGGGCCTTGAGGGGGAGCGTCAGCAGCCGCACGAGGGCTCCGCTGCGGCCGCGGCGGCTGCGCTGCAGGAGAAGTACGTAGCCTGGCAGCAGCGCCTGGACAGCCTCATCACCAAGGACGCGCAGGTAGTCAGGAAAAGTCAATGTAGCAGGCTGCCCTGAGCCTGGTCCACACAGGGGTGATGTGTGCAAAAGCAAACATGGCATCTGCAGTCCGTGCTGAGCCGCTACCTAGCATGAATTGTCTGAAGCCTCCAGGCTGTTGGCGCAATTCATGTAGCGGAAGGTGTGCAAGCACAGGAGCAGATTCAGGAGAAGCGATGCAAGTTCCTAAGTCTGCAACCTGGCATATCACAATCCGCCTACTCTGTCCTCACCTCCTGATTACAGTTTTCCACATGTCCAGGCCGACTTTGGGTCGCTGCCGGAGGGCGCCCCGCTGCGCATCGCCGCGCTGGAGGCCGCATCGGTGCCCGCCCCTGGCCCCGCGCAGGAGGACGCCGCTCTGGCGGTCGCCCGCAAGGTGTTTGGCCGTCTGCTGGAGACGGCGGGCGTCCGCGCCGCTGTTGGCGCCTACGCCGCGGCTCTGGGCGCGCTGGCGGCTGGGCCCGCGCCGCGCCTGCCGACGGAGCTCACCGGCTGGTTCGTGCGGACAGAGGATGATCGCAAGTACCAGCGCGACGTCGGTGCGTCAAAAGAAGCATCATCAAATCCTTCTCGTTGTCACCATGTATTTTAACATCCACATGGTGTCAACCATAAAGTTTATATTTTACGGCTGCCGACGGAGCTCGCCGCACCGTTCGTGCGTACCGAGGACGACCGCAACAAGTGCCAGCGTAACATTGCTGCGTCAGGAAAGCGAGCCGCAACATCTGCACAACCTTGCCAACTATCGAAAGATCGTGTACAGGCATTGTGTACACAATTGAAAGCAGGACGATGAACACCCTGGGTTTGTGCGTCGCGCCGACTTTCGACCGTCCTTTCCAGGGCTCCTGCGCATTGTGCACATTGTGGGCCTAGCCATGCAGCTGCGATTGCTCTTGCGCACTGTGGTCGGCAGAGCATCCAGCCAGCAATTCGCACTCAGGCTGTGCTTGCCCTCCGCAGTGCGCAGGTTATCCTCGCATGCATACCTGGGTGCACAGCGCCACTGCGTGCCGTTGCTGTAAGCCCCGTCCTGTGCTGCTATGCGCCATCCCACCAGCGCATTTCAGTCTCAGCCCAATCGCTCACCCAAACGGTGCCTGCAGGTGAGACACCAGTACGCGGCGCGCTGCTGCGGCTGTACCAGACCTGGATGGGCGCTTGGAAGCCGCCAATTCCCTCAAGCTGACACTCTCGCTGGCTCTCGTCGAACTACTGTATGCAATCCGCCTGCAGGCGAGGCGCTGGTGCACGGCGCACTGCTGCAGCTGCCGAACCCCTATACTTACCTTGCGCGCGCCATCGGCATGCTTTCTCGGTTCACCTGAATCCTTGTCAACACCCTCAACCCAACAAACCCTGTGCTGCAGGCGAGGCGCTGGTGCGGGGCGCGCTGCTGCGGCTGCCCGACACGGACGCACACCTCGCGGGCGCCATCGGCATGCGCTCCCCTGGCGCGACGGAGCTGGCGGTGCACCTGCTGCGGGCGGCGGCGCAGGACGCAAACCCGCCGCTTGCGGGCGCCGACCTGCCGTCCAGCATCGATGTGGGTTTCAGGACTCGGAATTCCCCATGAAATCCTACAAAGTACAAGTTGAGATATGAACCTGAGCCGGCGGTGCACCTTGTGCGCGGCGGCGCAGGACGCAAACCCGCCGCTGGCCGGCGCCGACCTGCCCTCCAGCATCGACGTGAGTCCAAATCCCAATGGATACGTTGTTTACATCTTCTGCTCTTCTTCGATGCGTGCGGCGGTACAGGACGCACGCTGCTCGCAGTTACCGACCTGCCGTCAAGCAATGATGTGCGCGGCGCGCGCGGGCCGGTCTGATCTGTCTTGTTGTGTCCACGTCAAGGTCCATGCCACAGAACCCCGGCCGCACATGCATGTAGACTGCAGCCGGAAAGTGATCGCCTTGAAAAAAACGGCACGCTCATCTGGCAGGCTGCATGGACCTATTGCCGGCATGCAAGTAGTGTGCCCGCTGGTTGCCCGAACTCGAGCAAAGCTTCTGGACACCTGCTCGAGTCGAGGTACCAGCGAGTTCACGAACTTGGCCACTGGCAATTGCACCCTGGGTAGCGCCCCGCAGTGTGCAGCTAGTCTGAGTTCCTGAAGCTGTCGACCACTGTCTGGCAACAGCCTGGTCCTGCTCGGGCACATGAGCTCATATGGCAACACCTCTCGTGCACTTGCTGGATTTGGCTGGTGCAGGTGCTGACGGCCCGTTCGAGCCACGGCGCGCCGCTGCTGGCGCTGTTGTGGACACCACGCTTGACAACCACATCTGCCAAGTTTTACATTCCTCAGAATGACTTCCAGTGACTTTCAAACTTCACAACACAGGTACTCACAAAGCTGGCGGCGCAGTCGAGCGGCGGCGCGCCGCTGCTGGCGCTGCTGGAATCCGCACGTGCTTCCTGCGGCCCGCAGCAGCAGCAGCAGCGGGGCTCGCAGGCGCCGCCGCCTGGCAGCGAGGCGCCGCCGCTGCCGCGGCCTGGCAGCCGGCAGGGGGGCCAGGCGCCGCCGCCGGGGCCGCCGCCGGATGCCAACGAGCCCGCCGGCCTGCGCCAGCAGGTAGTCTCAGCTTTCAGAAGTAATCTCTGGGTGAGAAAAGTGCGCCCGCCGTTGGGTGAAGCGCTGCCGCAGCCGCCGCCTGACCCCGGGCAGCCCGCCGGCCTTCGAGGGTGGTGCAGATCGCAGTGTCCTACTCCTGCCATAGACATGAATCGCCAGCTGGATTGCAGATGCAATGTTTGAAGAGCTAGCTGTGTCGCAGACTCGGGCCAAGATCATACAGCCGCCCAGGTGTTGATGCAACGACACGACTGGGCCATGGCTACATTTCAACGATGGGCCCAGTCATGTGCTCGTTCAATGGACCTGGGCATCGCTCGCATGCTTGCGCCTGAACAGTCAGCGGAGTCGCAAGCAACGCACGCTACGTTCTTCTTTCTCCTTCACCTTGTTGATTTCTGGTGACACAAAAGATTGTCACCAGGTTCATATGTTGACTTTGTGACACCTAGCGGTTTGACCGGTGGGCGGCGCTGGTTGGAGAGGCCCCAGTAACCGTTCGATAGAGAAATTTCTCAACATTTCTAGCATCTCATGATCACACCTTCGAGATACAGGTGGCGGTGCTGTTCGACCGGTGGGCGGCGCTGGTGCAGGAGTCGCACGGGAAGAAGGTGCACTGACATCATGCACAGCTTTCGCATTCTGACTTGCCCTGTAGTACAATGCAGGTGGCAGTGGTGTTCGACCGGTGGGCAATCTTTCCATCGTTGTAGTGGACTATAAGTCGAATTGATTCGATTTCCACAACAGCCTTCATGTCAAAGGTTTACTTTTCCATCGCTTTCATCAACTCCCTTACCACCCTCCCCCAAGGTGGGCGGCGCTGGTGGAGGAGGTGCCTGTCGATGCACTGCTGAGGAGAAGGTCCACAGAATAGGGCTTCTTTCACGATTCACTGTCACTTGCAACACTGTCTCGCCATCATCCACAGGTGGCGGTGCTGTTCGACCGCTGGGCGGCGCTGGTGGAGGAGTCGCCGGGGGAGAAGGTGCACGCGCCATTCGTGTCGCACCTCCAGCAGGCCGGCTTCCTCGAGGTGGGTTTCGTCTGCATTGCTCGAGTGACAAGCAGGGTCGCAAGTGCCCTACCTGAGCAGGACATATTTATACCAGAACTGGTGGCAGCGCACTCGCGTGCTAATGTTGAAGGCCTGCGCCTGCCTGTGGCGGGGAATGACAGTGAGCGCACAGACCGATGCCAGGCGTATCACTAGATGTTGCTCGCCTGTTCGCGTACTGGCGTCGCACTGTAGAGTCCCGCAGATGGCTAGTGCAGGAATACGCCTTCACTGCATCGGCCGATGGAAATGAAATGGCCAGAACAGTAGGCTTAGAACCATCCATCCTTCATTCAGCCTCGTTATTGTTGCTCTCACCACCTTGCCCACTGATGATCCAGGGCGACAACGCCGCGGAACGCTTCCTGTGCGTGCTGCTGGAGCTGGCTGTCGCACGGACATACGCTAGATTTCGTGTATCCTTGTTCCGTAACAATCTTCTTATCACAGCTTGCATTTCGAACAGGGTGACGATGCTGCAGACCGGTTCCCGCGGCTCCTACAGCTGGCCCTCGCGCAGCGCCCAGCAATGGAACACCTTTCTGCGTTTCGCAGCTTCTCCATCAACATCCTTTCCTTTCCTGACAACAGGGCGACGACGCCACAGACCGGTTCCTGAGGGTGCTGCTCGAGCTGGCCGTCGCGCACTGCCTCGCATCCGAGGCGGGGTCCGCCGGCGCCCCCCCTGGAGCGGCCTCTGCCGGCCGGCCGGGCGCGCTGTCCTTTTTGGCGGTCGACGCCGCGGCTCGGCTGCTGGTGACGTTGATCTCTGCGCATGGTGGTGGGCCGCCGCTGCTGGCGCGCGCCCTCTCCGTCATGACGACAGGTGAGCTGTAATTTGCCAATGATTGAGAGTCCAGAGTCCAAAGCTGTTCAAGATGCTGGTGACGCTGATTTCCGGGCACGGCGACCGGGCCGCTGCTGCTGGCGCGCGGCCTGCCCGTCATGACCACATGTGCGCTGCTCAATAGTCTGCTCTGAATTGCTCCGAGTTCAAAACCTGAACTATGATGGTCATCACGCTCCATATCTGTGCACGGCGGGTCCGTCATGACCACAGGTGATATAGTTGGGGTGGTCTGGGCACAATTAGCTGGTAGAGGTGCCGCCAATTGGCTCGTCCTCTCAGCTCCCCTTGCACATTTGTCGAACAGACATGTTGCGACAAGTGTTCAGGTCGAGGCTGGCGGGGACAAGCCATTGAGGTGCTGCGAGTTACAGCACACTGCTGGAACCTTGCAGGCAACAGCATTCGCCTGCAGCAGGCGTCTGTATGCAGAGTTTGACGCATTTTTTGCACATGTCGCATTTTGATCCTGCTCTGTCCACGCCATCCTGTGGCATGATGTGGAGGAGGGCAGCGAGGCCTGCAAAGCCCGAGAAACTTTTGCATTTCTATACTATGTTCAATTGAGTAACTCAGGCACGATTGTGTCTGTTGCACAGTGCTTTGCTGCAATGCCGAGGGGCGGGGCGAGGCCTTCAACGCATTCGAAATCCCAAGATCCCTGCAACAGCATTCAGCGCCGGATCTGGTACATTTTCTTCTGTTGCTGCGCCGCGATGCCAAGGAGCGGGGCGAGTCCTTCAACGCGCGCAATACCCTGCGCGCCCACACCCTGCCCAGTCCCTGCCAGTGCCTGTAACCTCCTGCATATTCCGTTTGCAGTGCTGCGGCGGGATGCCGTGGAGCGGGGCGAGGCCTTCAACGCGCGCCCCTACTTCCGGCTGTGCATTGGCCTCATCTCGGAGCTGGCGCCGACGGCCGGGAACGAGGACGCCGCGGGCTTCGGCATGCTGTCGGCGCTGGCGAGCGCTTTCCACGCGCTGCAGCCGCTGCGGGTGCCCGGCTTTGCGTTCTCCTGGCTGGAGCTGATCAGCCACAGGTGCGCAACCATCTTGAAGGAGCTTCTCCATGCGTGTGTTGTCAACAAAGCTGTCTTCAGCAAGTTCCACACGCTGCAGCCGCTGCGCATGCTTTGCATTCTCCTGGCTGGAGCTCGATAGTGTGGGTGCAGCGCGCGGAACCGCTCGAGGTCTTGGGTGCCCAGCCTTGCACTCTCCTGGCTGGAGCTCAGCATGTAGGTGCAACACGTGAAAAACCACTCCCACAATGTCAATAATCATGTTTCGAAAAAGTCCCATTTGACATCGTCAAGACTGGTCAAGGAGGCTCAGGGCAGGTCCCCCACCTGTGATTTGTGCACTGTCAATGCCATTATCCACTTGGCATGTGCCCTGGACAAGTTGACAGCACTCGTCTGGCAAGCCTTGAGTGCTCGCACCGCTGCAACCTCAACGCAGGCTTCAACTCGGCGTTGCTGTTGTAACACCTGGCAGAAGATGCGTCACTCAATACCCACGCTTCTGTTGCAGGCACTTCATGCCGGCAATGCTGATATACCCGGGCAACCGCGGGTGGCCCGCCTTCCAGGGCCTGCTGCGCGGGCTGCTGCGCTTCCTGGAGCCCTACCTCCGCAACGCACAGCTCACCGAGGCCATCCGCCTGCTGTACAAGGTGCGCTTGCTACCGCGACGTCAAGTGCTGTTATCCTTTCAATCTAGAAACATACCTGGCCAGAGCTGCTGCGCTTCCTGGAGCCCTGCCCCCGCGACGCGCAGCTCACCGAGGCCATCCGACTGCTGTAAGGTGTGTGCTTGAATAAGTTTTTTATTTCATGCTTGGTACACCTCCGCAATGCAACATGCAGCATGCACATGCGATTCTCCTACACAAGGTAGTTCTGCTATCTTCTGTGTCCAATGTGAGACCTGGATCTCGAGCTGTCTGTTGTGCGTCCTTCTTTGCAAACAAATCACAGGGAGCCGGTGGCACGACGCAGGTCACAGCCGGTCGTGTCGTGGTGTACTTTCTGCATTTGCATGCAGTGCGCCTTTCAGTGCCGAACTCCCATGGTCGGTGCAACACTTGCGTCACCCATGGGAAGCGTTCCAGAGAGCGCACTGCACGTCTGCACCAAAGCTGCACGAGCGCTGGAAGGACTCTGTTCCAACCTCTTGAAGTTGACTGACGGCCTCGAGGGCAAATTTGACCACCGCAGGGCACGCTGCTGGTGCTGCGCAACTTCCCGGAGCTGCTGCACGAGTACCACTTCGTGTCGCACCTCTATTTTTTCCATTTCAACCCCTGAAACCGTGTCAAGGTTCTGACATCATCTCGCACGCTGACCGCAGGGCACGCTGCGGGTGCTGCTGGTGCTGCTGCACGACTTCCCGGAGCTGCTGTGCGAGTATCACTTCGGGCTGTGCGACTGCGTGCCGCCCTCCTGCATCCAGATGCGCAACCTGCTGCTGTCCGCCTTCCCGCGGGCGATGCGCCTGCCCGACCCCTTCACCCCCAACCTCAAGGTGCGGAATGTTGCCTCATCACAAATCCTTAGACCCTAAACCCTCCATATCCGCCACCTGCTGCTGTCCGCCTTCGCGCGGGTGATGCGCCTGCCCGGCCCCTTCACCCCCAACCTCAGGGTGCGAACTTCGCTTGCCAGCACTCGAGCTGATTGTTCTGCTGTAGTCTGTCTCGCGTTGCATATCGCACGGGTGTGTTGTCTGGCTGCCGCAAACACGGCAAGCGCACCGCAGCGCTGGTATGCATGCTGTCACCTTGCTGCACTGTTGAGGCTGCACGCTTCACGACCTGTGCACATACTCCCCTGCTATTATGCTTTGGTTGCGCCTGCTGTATCACCAACCAGCTGGCCTGCCATCCGGCAGCGGCTGTGCTGTATCTGGAAGGTCAACTTTGACTCAGGCGCATGCTATCATGCATTATTGCTGCACGACCCTGGCATCCATTTCAACGAAGTGTTGCAGATAACATTGCGGCCAGGCTTGCCGCAGCAGACCTACTGCCGGGAACAGCGCCTGCATTGGATCCTTTTGATACCTGAGGTTGTCTAGGAAGTGAACACAAGGACGAGAACCAAACGATCACTCTCCAATTCCCGCAGGTGGACCTGCTGCCGGAGATAGCGCACCCGCCGCGCTTCCAGCCGCACCCCGATGCCCTCCTGGAGCGCGCCCCCGGCCTCAAGTGCGCCCTTTTTGTAGTGACTCCTTGACTGAACTTGAACGATTCAAACTAGTCTTACTTTCAGCCCGTCGAAAGATTTCAGCCGCACCACAACGCTCTGCTGGAGCGCGTCCCCGGCCTCAAGTGCGCCCTTCTGGGTTGATTATGTGTCCGTCAACCTATGAATATGTGCAGAGTGCAAACTCAAGTTGTTGAAGTCAACTTCGGCTTTGTGACGATTTGGTCCTGGCAAACATATGTCATCTGAAATGCGCACAGCATACTGCTGACCGTCCTAAACTCAGCTGGCCTGGACAGTTCTGGTTTTGACTGCAGGGCGGAGACGGACGGCCACCTGTCCAGCCTACGAGTTGACTCTGTCGCATAAGGCTTCAAATCTGCTTCGCTGACCTGATTCATTTTGACCTTCTCTGTTCTTTTCGGGACTCCTGTTTCTATTTGACTGCAGGGCGGAGGTGGACGGTTACCTGTCAAGCCGCGGCCCCGTCGCCTGGCTGTCCAGCCTGCGGGGGCGGCTGCTGCTGCCGCCGGGCGAGGTGCACGTCGCGGGCACCCACTACGATGTCCCGATGCTCAACGCCCTCGTCTTCTACGTCGGCATCCGGGTATGAAAGCTTTTTGACATTCGAAGAGTACATTTTTCGATATGTTGATGAGGTTTCAATTGATGGTCATGCATTACGACGTGCCCCTGCTCAACGCCCTCGTCGTTTTATATCGGCATCCGGGTAGATGTGCATCCAACCAGGATAGTATGCTGACATTCCATTACCAGAAGTGGAAGCTGCATGTTGCGGGCATCAGAAGAGGAAGGTGCATGCCGCGGGCATGCAGTACGATGTCCTGCTGCTCAATGTTCTCGTCTTGTACGTCAGCATTTGGGCACTGCTCCGTGTCTGCTGCCCGCTTGGCCTGTTGCATGGGCACCCTTTCTGCTGTCCACCTGTGCAATGGCTGCGCAGCTTTCACAGCTCTGAAGCGCCAGCTGCGCAGGCCTTGCATGGCTTCCCCCACACAGCTCCTGCGTCCTCGGCACCGTCAAGCTTGTGTTGGTGTCCTGACTTTTGGCGTCTGCTGCCGCAAAGACGGTCGAGGCAGTGCAGGGCGCGGGCGGCTCGGCGCCGGCGCCTCCCCAACCAAATGCATTCCTGGCCAAGCCGCGTGTTGAGATTCTCGCTCCTCATGTGCCGCAGGCGATCGAGGCGGTGCAGGGCGCTGGCGGCTCGGCGTCGGCGCCATCGCTGGCATCCCCCGCCATGGACATCTTCAGCCGCCTGGCCTCCGACCTGGACACCGAGGTACACACTGCGCCAAATTCTGAATGGTTCTTGGACCTGCTGCTCGTTTGTGCACCTGTGCCGGCAGCTGTGTTCGTATCGGATCCAATGCCGGAAGTGTTGAATTGAACTGCTGTCTTAAGCCAGCTCGGTAAGGCATCCCCACCGTGTGCTGACGCCATTGGTCTCTCGCACATGTTCAGGGGCTGTACCTGTTAGGGTTTCAGGGTTTAGGTTTACTTGAAGTGCGCATCAACGAAACATTCAAGAATTCTAGTGCCCTGTGTCTTACCATGCGCAGGGGCGGTACCTGTTCCTGAACGCGCTGGCGAACCAGCTGCGCTATCCCAACAGCCACACCCACTACTTCTCCTGTGTCCTGCTCTTCCTGTTCGCCGAAGCGCAGCAGGAGATCATCCAGGTGAATGACGACACCCTTTTTGTGGCACTTTCCAACGACGTTTGCAGCTTGCAGCAAGTAATGCCGCGAGGTCCTGCATCCGGTGAGGATACTGGGCTCCAGACTGGATGTTGTCATGACGATGCATCAGACAGCGTCACAGGGCATTCCTGAATCTGGTTCTCATTCTCATCCTGTTTGATTCTTGCAAACTTGTAGGAGCAGATCACGCGCGTGCTGCTGGAGCGACTGATCGTCAACCGGCCCCACCCCTGGGGCCTGCTCATCACCTTCATCGAGCTGATCAAAAACCCGCGGTGCGCCCCTCCCCTTGTCAGGCACCCCTCTGTCAGCTGTCGACGCCCCCGGCCTGCGCGCACCAACAACCGGCGAGCGCAGCGCCACGCTTGCATGACATGGAGATCCTGTCATCAAGCGCGAAATGCCAGACCGCCGTCTTCGTTCTGTCACAAACAGGTACAGCTTCTGGACGCACGCGTTCACGCACTGCGCGCCGGAGATCGACCGCCTGTTCGAGTCGGTCGCGCGCAGCTGCATGGGCCCGGCCGCGCCGCCCAAGCCAGAGGAGGACGCTCTGCAGCACGCGCCCGAGCCCGTGCGCGCGCAGTAGACTTTGGGATCTTGATCGTCGCAGCGCCATGCAGCACGCACTGGAGCCTGTGCGCGCGCAGGGCTCTGCGGCTGGGCGGGGGCTATCGTGCGGCGGACGCTGATGAGCCAGCGCCTAGCAGTGGGCTGTGGGTATGGGCTTGCAGACTGCAGCAGGGGGATAGTTCGCTGGCCGACGCATGTGTGCGGCCAGAATAAGCTCGTCCGACAGCAAACAGACAGGCAGGAGCGAAGCCTGGTCTGCACCAACACAGGAAGTCTTGGCTCTCCATGGGGTTTTCTTGCATTGTAGTCGACTTGGATGGGAGTAGACGGTGGGAAGCTGCCAGAGGTAGAAAGATGCAAAATGTGCTTGTAGGTAGTTACACATCTGGCAACGTCTTCAACCTAAAGCCACCCTCCCTGTACCGCAATCAATGGCCCCTGCCCTCTGCGGGCACTTGCTACCCGCCTCGCCCTCATCCTTCCTTCCACTATCTTGGCGTCCTCATTCGTGCCCTGTGATCGCCCAGTGCAACTATTTCACAGCCTGTGCATGTCGTCTGGAAATACCTCCTCGTCCCAATCTGCCTTTCCTCCCACTCCTCCCTCTCCCTGCACGGCGTGTTGGCGCTTTGCGCCTGCATGGCTCCTTAAAAACAAGGCCCGTGCACTGCGCACTCCTCTGATGTTGCAGCTGTAAACTTTTGCATGATGTCGCTCCCGCTGGAGCCCTGTCACAGGCCGGTAGGCCTGCATGGGCATGACTTACCTCTATGCTCGCGCCCAGCGCCGCCGCTGGAGCTGCCGCAGGCCTGCCGCCATGTCCCCGTCCGTGGTCTGCACAAAAGCAACACGTAAAATGTGTAATATGTAATCTCAGCCCAAGGGTCCGGTCCAAGCTGATTCGCTGTATGATTGGTCAGTCGGCATCACATCCCAGGCTCAGATTCTGCCATGAGCAACCAATGCGGGTAATCGGAAATAGCTACAAGCAAAGCCTGGCGGCCAGCGGCGGTGCCGCTGTAGCAGCCCCAGGCCCACCAAGCAAAGCTTCCAGCGAGCCGCAATCGCCATGAGTGCGCAGTGACGCCGGCGATGAGCAAGAGCCTGAAAAGTCGTTAAGGACAGCGTTGCTCGGCAGAAGGCACGGCTTTTGGCGGCAAAATGCCGTGCATCCTGCCGAGCTGCCAGCACCGCGCTGTATGCGGGGGAGGGGCTCGCCGTCGTCTAGCCAGCCTGCGCGCCGGCGCCGCTGACGATGAGGTGAGCGCCTGAAAATTGACTTGGCGTTCGCGCAGCCATCATGCCACATTGATGGCCCGACCAGCTGCTGTCAGCTGCGCAGCTGACAGCAGACACTGGCCAGGGGCCAGCAGGGCAGCGGCCGCCGCTTGTCATTCACTGCGCATGCAGGCCCGGACCGGCAGTTCCCACACACACGGCATCATGCATGCAGTGTATGTGTTGTCCTCCGTCTAAACGCTGATTTCCCGAGCACGCCTCTTGTGCGGCAAGGTTGACGGGGTTTCTTGGGTGGCGAGTGCTCGCCACGCAGGGATTCGCTGACGTTACAACTGAGGAGTTATGTCACCATTTTAACTGAGGAACGCCAGCAAACCTCAGAACCTCAAGCCTGCCATTGCCTATCCTGGCCACACGCAAATCATGTACACAACGCCACCTGCTCTACGTCATCCGACCCCCATGCGCCAGCGCCTTGCGGAGCCGCACCACACCTCACTGCCGCCTATCCCGTTTCTGTACATGCCGACAATTAGCTGACAAACAATAGAGCGCTTTCTCGTCGGCACGCCGCTGCCGATCATGCACCAGCCTCTCTCCCCACCCTCTGGCAATCCAGGCCCCGATCTCCTTTCCACGTCCTGCCGCCCTTGCCACACCTGCAGGGCTGCCGGGAAGGCACCTGGCAGAAGCCCTGCATCCGCCCCTGACGCTCGGACGCATCCGCCCTGGAGGCTGCCCAACGAGATTGCCCAGAAGGCAACGCCTCAAATGGTGCCGTCATAGAGCCCCGAGTCGTACGACTGCTGCTCTGGATCCATCGCCCAAGACGGCGTGCCGAATTCGTCGCCGCCGGGGGGTTGCCGCCAGTGCGGCTGCTGCTGCTGACGCTGCCGCTGCCGGCGGGGCCGTGCCCAGGGGCGGCCGCCGTCGCGGCCGTCGCCATTGGCGGCAGAGCCCGGCTGCCGGCCCAACTGGTTGTCCAGGGCGCTGCAAATGGAAACAGCGTTTTGTCTTCGAAGTAAGAATCGGCAGTAAGTGTCGCCGTTAGCGGGCGGATCCAGGCTGCCGGCCATACTTGCTGTCTGGCGCGCTGCACAATGAAATAGCACGGTTTCTCTCGATGAAGGGCTAAAGCATTGACTTTTCAGCAGAGTGAGTGTCACCGTTGGCGGCCGTTCCAGGCTGCCGGCCGTACTTGCTGTTCAGTGCGCCGTGCAGCAGCATCAGTCGGATGGCTTTGCAAACAGAAGGGGGGTGTCGGCTGGAGTCAGGGGGCAGATGGTCAGAAAAGAACGACAGTTTGGCTTTCGCGTCAATCCACAAAGATGCTGCATGAGACCGCATGCTTCTGCAACCAAAGCGCCAGGGATCGGTACCTGGCGCGGGAGAAGTTGGGGGAGCTAGCAGCATGGATGTTCGGCATGATAAGCGAATTCCAGGACAAGTTCAGAAGCAGTCATAGCGCCTGAAATGGTCAACACATGAACTCTGCACCTGGCACGGGAGAAGTCGGGGGAGCTGGCTGCATGTAAACTTGGCCGCAAGCTTCCGATGAGGCAGTAGCTAAAAACGCAATGGCGGTTTTGTTTACCTGGCGCGCGAGAAGTTGGGGGAGGTGGCGGCGTGGAAGGGCTGCTGCTCCAGCACCGTGTGCCGCACCCAGTCGTGCGCCGCATCCTCCCGCGCCCGCTTCTCCTGCTGGCTCTCCTGCCCCTGCTCAGGCGGCAAGACACTATGTGAGGACGCGTGACAGTCGGCCTTCGTTGATGCTGACTGATGGGTGACACGCACGCACAGTCGCGCGTCGCACCCTCTCGCGCCCGCTTTCCCTACTGGCTTTCTGCCCCTGAATGCCACGAGAGAAAATCAATCAACTCGGCATCGTTCGTCCATCCAGGCTCGGTCGCCATGCCACTGCCGCTGCTGCTGCCGCTGCCGTTGCCGTGGTCTATCTGAACTGGGCTGGCAACTGGATGGCGGCTGTTGAGAGTGCGTGCGGTCCCAGGCAGCGGAGCCCCGCCACCGCAGGCAAAGTGCCAGCGGCCTTTCCGAGCTCGAGGAGAGTGCCGTCAGGACCAGCTGCTGAGGAGGGATGTACCTGGGGGCGGTCCCAGGGGCCGGGCCCCATGTCGGAGGGGCCATCGTCGAGCACCATGAACTCGCGGGTGATGAACGCAGAGTTGGGCACCAGCAGCCGCCGCCGCCCACTCTTGATCGTCGTGTACCTGCGGGGAGGGAGCAGAAAAGGATGAAAACTGGACTTGAGTGTCTCGTATCATGGCGCGTGATGAACGCCGAGCTAGGCACCAGCAGCCGCCGCCGCCGGCTCTAGATCGTCGTGTACATGGCGACGACATATTTGTGTCTCCGGAGCCTTTTCGGGGTCTGTCGCAGGTCAGTGACATGTGGCGCTAGACACCCTCTGCACCCCTGCCCCGAGGGCCGGTTTGCTTGCGTGCGATCGAGGTGCCAAGCCGCAGCTGAATGCGGACAACGTGCAGGCACATGCTGGGCGCTCGAATGCCGCTGTCCACATGCTCGATCTGCACCAGTTTCCGGGCAGGACTTTCCTGCGGTCGTACGAAGCGTCTGACGGCATGTGTCGTTTGAGAGGAAAGCCTTGAGAAAGAAGGGGGTGTATGGGTGCGCATCGCAGGTCCACCTTCTCGCAGACGCCCTCGAACCAGGCGCCCTCTTGGCAGTATGCATGTTGTTTACACAAATGGGAACAGATTGAAGTAGAGCAGAAACAACTTCAAAGAGCGCGCACCGCAGGTCCACCTTCTCGCAGACGCCCTCGAACCAGGCGCCCTGCGGCCCGCCGGACAGCGATGGCGCCGCGCTGCTGTAGGCCACGCCCACCCGGTCGCCCAGCTTGAACGGCTGCCAGCGGAGAAGCCAAAACAGATGTGCACAGCGGCCTCGACATGAAGATTCCAGATTGACATCGTTCGACTTTTAAAGGCGCTGCTGTAGGCGACGCCCACCCGTCGCCCGTCGCTCAGCCCAAAGGGCTGCAATGAAAACAGAGCGGATTAGATATATGAGTTGGTGTCAATATAAAGTCGGATGCGACTTGCGCCAATTGAAGGCGGTGCTGCACGTGACGCCCACCCGGTTGCCCAGCTTGAGGGGCTGCAGCCACAGTGAACCAGGCTGTAGCTAAGACATTTGAGCTGCTTAAGGAGCACACACTCGCCCCAAGAGAAAGACGCCTGGCTCCTACTTGGAAGGAGCCAAGCAAGCTGCAACGCAGGTCCGTGGCCGTTGGCGCCTCGCGAGAACCATCAAGCTCGGGCGCATTATTTTTCATGCATTTCCCAAAGAAGTTTCGGGAGTTGAAAGCCAACATTTCACAATCTGGGCCTGCCTGGACGGCAAACAGCAGGAAGCCGGCGAGCTTGTGGCTGAGGTCTTTGGCCGAGAGGCCAGCGCGACGCCGGCGGGCATGAGGAAGTTTCGAGCGTGTGGCAGGACTTTCCGTGTTGTCAAACTCCCTTGCCTGGACGGCGAAGAGGGAGGAGCCGGCAAGGGAGTTGTGGCTAAGGTCTTTCACTGCCAGCGCTAGCCCAACGCGAATGGAAAGTGTCAGAACATAAGTATGTGAAAGTCCTTGCCTGGACGGCGAAGAGGAAGAAGCCGGCCAGGAAGTTGTGGCTGAGATCTTTCGCCGCCAACGCCAGCGCAACGCCGGCCGGGATGAGCAGCCCGCTCAGGTTGAGGCCCAGCATGGAGAGAAGAATCACCACCGCCGCCACCAGGACGCACACCTCGCTGCCGTTGATGATTGCGCCCGACACCCTGCAATCGAAAAGGGATCTTGCTTTCTGGGCCGCTTAGGTTGAGGCCCAGCATGGAGAGAATAATGCCGACCGCTGCCACCAGGATGCACACCGCGCTGCCGTTGTTGATCGCGCCCGACACGATGCAGATGCAATATTGGTTGTTTGATTGCCCAACAGGAAGAGCAAGATACCAACGCTGCCACCAGTACGCGCAAGCTGCCATTGATGACCGCGCCCAACACCCTACATTTTGAAGTGAGCATCCCGGAGCTTTGGACATCGGCATGATTGGAATGCAGCGTGCTGACAGGGGGTATGTGCACGGTGTGTCCAAAAGTGTGCACTGCCCGCCAGCATGCCCTGGCGGCGGAGGGTCACCATGGATGACTGTGGAATGCAGGAAGGAAAAGCCAAACAAACGAGGAAAAGGCAAACGCAAGGAGAACAGAAAGCAACGCGGACGCACCGGTGGTCGATGGCGCCCTGCCGGCGGAGGTACATGACGGTGTTTTGGACGACGCTGTTGGCGAACCAGAGCACCCACAGCAGCACCACCAGCAACCCGATGCGCGGAAAGATGATGGAGGCGTTGGCCTTGATGCTGCGGCACATCATGCCCGTACCCAGCAGCAGCGGCGCCAGCATCGGCAGCGACACCTGTCCGAGCATGTTCACCGGAAATGTTCAGTAACATTTCAAGATCCTGACAATATGATTATAGTCTTGGTGCTGCAGAAATCCATCGTCCAGCATCGACCAGCGTCAGCGACGCCTGAAGTAAGCAAGTGTAGGCATGCGAGGCATTGGTTCTTGGTGTTTGGATAGCAGCATGCGCTCAAGCGGATCTTCTGGGCGCCCTCCATAATTATTCAGGTGCTGTGCATAGCCCACCTGGGTGGCCAGCAGGCCGATCTGAGTGCCGACGAGGGCCATGATGGCGGGCAGCCGCACGCTCAGGTTGGCCATGGAGATGGTGAAGCGCAGCCGCTGGAACGCCGGCCGGTCCCAGACCCACAGCACACGCCCCCACAGGTCCTGCAGTAGAATTGGGATTGATTAGGGCGATATCCCGATGCATCCATGTGTCAGTCAACCGTCTGAAGTCGAAATGGTGGAGCGCGGCCGCGGGAACACCGGCCGGCCCCACACCCAGAGCACGCCACAGGTCCTGTGGTTTGGATTCGAGGCACAGTGGGCATATTGGCACGGAACCTATAATAGAGTTGGAATTTTTTCATGAAAAACTTCTAGGCGCTCAGGTATCTCACCTACATTCATTCACACCTCTACTTGTCCATCTCGGGTTGAAGGTGTTGTTGCGGCAGGAGCTGCAGCATACTCAGCTCTGCAGCATGCTCAGTCTGCGTAATGCTCAGCTCTGGACTTGTCGAACTGACCTTTGGAAGCTCTGACGCCGTCTCCTCCCACCGCTCGTTGGCGCGCGCCGCCGCGCGGCCAACAGGCGTCCTGCCGGCCTGCGCCGCGGGAGGGACCCCTTTCATCTTCATGGAGACGAGCATCACCCAGACGAGCAGGTGCTGTCCAGCGAAAACTAACAGCAGTGCCTGTCTTGTGCAGTTTGGACTGGCTGCTTTGTGTCAAGAAGAACCCCGTGCCGAATCTGCCTGAATGTGTTTGGTCGAATCTGTGTCGAAACCGACCTGCGCGGCAGCCTTGCGGCGCGCCTCCTGCAGCATGTCCACTTTGCAGCTTGCGGTGATAGAGCACCGAGCATGTACGCCTTGGTTCAGAAGGCTTCCGATTTGAGATGAACTGACCTGCTTGGCCGCCGTGCGGTGCGCCTCCTGCAGCATGCCGACTGTGCCGCTGGCGGTTGTGGCCACTGCCGCCGCCGTCCGCTGCGGCACGCTTGCGAGCGCAGTCGCCACCCGCGCCACAGCAGCGTGCCTGGAAAATCGATCGGCACTGTCAGCACTTGATAGAGCTCTCCATCGCTGACATTTGCGCAGGTGTCTGGCCTCCAGTGCACTCTTTCCTTCCGATCGCCACCTGCGCCACGGCGACATGTCTGGACAGGTCGATGGAGGGAGTATCATCGTCACGGGTGCTGAAACTTCGTCTGCCTGCTGACACTGACCTTGCGCAGGTGCCAGGTATGGCGCACACACATTGTTCTCTCCTGACTGTGCATGCAAGTTTGCTGGATCAGGCAGGTATGCAGAGCCTACGGCAGCAAAATGGTCGGCTTTTCACCTGTCCGGCGCGCCGTCGAGCTGGCCGCCTGCTGCCGAGTCCTGCGCATCACAGCCACGCAGTCGCACTCGGAGGACATTCTGATTCTTGGTCGTTGTGCCTTCAATGGAAGGTGACTTAAGGCCACAACCAAGGAGTCGTGCGGTGCGCAGCCGGCCCTCTCACCTGCGTGAGTGCGCCGGCTTCCGGCAAGCCGTCTGCGTTCCTGAAGAAGTAATCATCGTCATCATACAAGCTGCCGGCTTCAGCTGCGCCGTCCACCCCGCCGCTGCCGCTCAGAGCACGGGGCACCGCGATGACTGGCCGCCGCACTGGTCGCCAGCGGCTGCCGCTGAGCAGCCGCCATCCGGGCAGGCCCGGGAGGACATTGCGTCGCGAGCCGCCACTGGTAGCTGCGAGCGGGATCCCGCCATGCCTCTGTGCAGGCAGAAGATGTGACGTGTTTCAACAGGTCAGCCCAGAGATGATGTCGGCAAGCACACGAGTCTGCAGTGTGTGTGGAATGGCACCGCCCACAGCACACATGGCAGCGCATACAGTGTTCTCAAGCAGTACACCTTGACACAGCCATGCAGTCCTTGACCGTGCAGTAGGCGACGCATTGCGAAAGCCTCGCTGAGAACTTTGTTCCTGAGTCCAGACTGCTCTCTCAAGGCCATGACTCACCTGCGAGGCGCCCGGGCGGTGCCAGAGCCTGGTGTCCAGCGGCGTCACCGGGCCACCCCCCCTGTGGCAGTAGTCATCCGGATCCTCCTCCTGCCGCTCGTACTCGTCGGGGTCATAGCCCTCTGAGAGGCGCGCTGCGGCTGCTGCTGCGATCCGCTGCCGTGGCGGGCTGCCAGCCGGGTGCTGACGCAGTGGGGACCCGACGCCCCGCCCGTGCACCGCCTATGCAGAAAGAGGCAGACCCAGTGTGAAAGTCTGAAATCGTGCAACAGTGTTTTGTTGCAGGGGTGAGAGGTTGACTGTGCGAGTGTGATGAAATCGTTCTGGCGTGGCGCCGGGACGCGGCCAAACAAAAACAAATATTAACGAAAGTAGCACAAGGAGCCAGATCACTAGGGCTATGATAAGATTCGCACCTTATCATATTGCCATGGGCCACGCTGCGGCTGCTGTAGAAACTGATGCTGCGCCAGAGGTGTGCAGGACGGACGAGCGATGGGGTGTCGGGTCCCTGTGAATAAACGACCCGCCGATCCCGGCTTCCCGACTGTTTGATAATCAATCATATGCTATGTCACATCGACCAGGCCTTCCCGGCAAGAATCAAAGACTCTGCCCATGTGATTGTGATGTGCTCTGCTGTCCCGCAAACTGTGCTTGCAAGAGATATGCTGTACGCGTGATTGCTGTGCAACACTGGAACAGCTCGTGGGTGCACAATCTGTCGTTCTGTAAGCAAGCATCCTGGTCCTGGAGGTTGATTCTGGCTTTTTACTGCTGGGCGGTTAATTTTGAGCCGCCCTGCAGCACGTTGTGTCGAAGCCGAGCACAGCAGGTGAACTGTTTACAGATTGCAATATGTGGACAGGGCACGGCTCGCATGCATTTGGCCCTCCGCCTTCACATGCAACATGCAAGCACTGCGCCAGTGGCACTCAAAATTCCCGGCCGCAACAGGCACAGACTTCATGTTGGCGGGAATATTGCACCTGAGTTATGAAACTGCAATGACTATCATGTGTTAAGAAGATATGCACAGAGAAGTAGACCTGGTTCACGTGCGGCTGGCTGTGCATGCTTTCAGTAGGTACACCATGCCTGCGCTGCACTGCCGGTCACATCGTCAACGTGCGAGGCGCAGGTGATGGGTGCCGGTCGTCGCAGCCCTGCCGAGGTGGCAGCGGCGGCAGCTGCTGTGGCGCTGAGCTGCAGCCTGCGGGCAGCCACCACAAACTTCAGGTATTGTTGCTTGCGCAAGCCGCGGGTCCCGGGTGCACACGCTGATGTTGGGGCTGTGCCAGCACTCACATCTGAGATCAGGCCGGAGACAGCCGATTAATGCAGCAATGCCAATTTGCATGTCAGACGGGTCTGAGACGGATCAGAGGCGGATCTGAGATGGCTCTGAATCTGAGCCTCGCCGTCAGGCCCAGTCCTTGCATGCAAAGGCCAGGGGCCACAGCAGGCGCTCAGATGCACACCTAATTCAGCGACTAGCTCGTGGCAGGTGTAGCGCCCGCAGCGATGGGGCGCCAGTCCACCTGCGGATCCGCAGGCTGTGCGGTCATCTCGGCGCTGCACCTGCCGGCGGCGCCGCCGCTGCCGCGCTGCCGCCACTGCTCCCGGCGCTGCTTTGGTCGCCACTGCGCTCCTGGCGCCGCCGCGGCGAAGTGGCCGGAGCCGTTCCCGCATCGCTGCCCCACTGCCGCCCCTCCGGCGTCCGCCGCCAGGCCGCCAGCCACTCCTCGAACTCCGCCTCCGTGCAGCCGCACGCCTTGTAGAATCTGGCCCACGTGAGCGACATCTCGTGCAGGCTCGGGCTGAGCTGCTTGCCACTCGCCCGCATGAAGTATGCGCGTGGCGCGATGACGTTCTCGAGCGGCCGCCCGAGATACGCTGGACTCTGCGCCAGGTCTGCCGCCGGCCGTCGGATGACGCGCTGCAGGAAGCCCAGCTTCCGCTTTATTTCAAGCGTCGCCATGTTGCGGACCAGCACAGACGGCGAGCTGCAGCAGAGGGCAACTCCCTGCTCCTGGCTGAGGCTGCACATGTCCACAAAGCGATCGAAGTTGGTCTGCGATGTCGAAAAAGCGCACTGCATAATTCGCGGCTCCTTTGACACCATTTCGGCGACACCATCTGCCGTCCAGCCGCGCGCATGGCACCACACCAGCAGACCCGCAGCCTGCTGCTGGATGCCGCTGACTGAGTGGGCCAGCAGCATGGGCATCCTTCGGATCGCCGTTGTCAGCTGGGCTTCGCTGAGGACCAGACTGCACTGCAGCGCGTCCCGCCGCTGGCGCAGCACACCCGCCTCCATGCCCAGCAGCTGCGGCCATGTGCGCAGAAAGCTGGCAGCCTGTTTGGCGGTCAGGCCCAGCTCCGCCCTAAGGAAGCGGGCGGTGCCGCGCGGTTGCGCCGGCTCGCAGGCCAGGTAGCGCGGCCACTTGCGCAGCGCTGCGGCCATGCCGGCCGCCGGCATGCCGCGCCTTGTCGAGCCAGCCGGCAGCCTCTGCGGGGTCGACATCCATCTCCTGCGCAACCAGTTCTGCGCATGCTGGCTCCCAGACTGAAGCCGCGGCAGCGCCGGCGTCACCGCCGCCTGAGGAGTGTTCATGCGGGCCGCATCCAGCTGCTCTGCTCGCCGCCGCCGCCGTGCGCCGCCCGCCTGCCCACTGAATCCTGCCGCTTGTGCCACCGAAAACCGCCGCCGCTGGCTGGGCGGCGCTCGCACCAGGGTGGCTTCGCTGCCGGCCTGCGAGAGCAAGGCGATTCATGTACTGATTACTTGCCGGAATTGAGGTCTGCCAGTCTGCACCGAATTGGAAACACATGTATGCACACGTCACCAACCTGCTGGGCAGCGGGCGCGCCAGGCCTGGGCTGATCGGCTTTGCGGTTGCGAGCCGTGTGCGGCCGCGCTGCATCGAAGGGCTGTCTGGTGCCGATGCGGAGGCTGCAGCGATGCTGAGCTGTGGTAGCAGGTGCCTGCACCTGCGGTCTGGGAAGCAGATCGCCAACCGGACATGACTGCTGCTGGGAGTTGTGCAGCAACTCGCTTCCTTGAGCTTGCGTAAATGCTGTTGTGCTCCGCAAAGCTGCCTGGGGCGCCGAGTGTTAGGCTGCGAGGCTCCGAAAACGGGCTGCAACTGCGGAGGCTGGAACTGGGCGGAATTGACGGCCGTGGCGATGCAAAGCTCTGTGTCATATGCGTCAGCGCCGCTCGCTGCAATGTGTAAGCGAGGCCGCCCTGTGGCATGTTGATATGCTGTGTGTTACTGTTTCAGCTCAGCACCTGCGGGTCGGCTGGAATCGTCACAATTTCTGAAGCTCCTTGACTGACTTGACAGCCACAGAAAGACACGGTGTCAACCACCATCAGCGTCTGCATGCAGCAGCGGCAGAAGCAGTGCCCGCAGCCAAGACCGCGGCGAACAAACGCTGCAACACGCCGATCGACTCTCTCTTCAAATGAAGGTTTGCAGGGAGGCCAAGCCCTCCCAACGAGCCTTGTCTTTCGTTGCTAGCACACAACTGTGCGCACACCGCGTGCTGCTGCCAGCTGGACCATGTGTGCACAACGCACTCAGTCACGATCGGTCCGACTACAGCTGCTGGAGCCGCACCATCAGCGCAGCTCATGAAGCCTCGTCCGCTGAGGCCAGCTTGGACTCGACGAAGTCAAGCCTCCCGCACGCCCGCATGCAACGCTACCCTGTTCTAAATTCAGCAATTGACTCCACATCGCATCAGATGATGCAATCCATTACACCAAAGCACATTTACAAAGCGCATACCACTCCAACGCACAGAGACACCGGGTTTGAAACGGCATCCATGGGTTCGCTGGCCAGCGAATGTGCAGAAGCACCGATTTGCTGCACATCGACTCCGAGAGCCACCACCGGGGCCGCTGCACTGCAGCAAGCGCCGGGAAGGCAGCCGCAGAAGACGTGCCGCTGGCCAGCAGCCTGCTGCAAGAAGCAACGGAAACTTCAGCAGCAGTCTGCCATGAACGCATAGTGCACAGGCACATATAGGGGTGCCACATTGAAACGCTGCGCTGAAGCCATTAGTGGATTCGCATCCGAGGTCAAGCGAGGACACCGCCTGGGCTGGGCGAAGGTAAACATGGAACCCAGAAATGCAAGTCGGCGAGAACTGCCTAAACCTGAGCAGCAAATTCACAGTGCGCAGAGCCACTGGAAACCAAACACGAGTCTACCTGCAGTAGTGCCGGCAGATTTACGACAGGTGCACGGTCCGCACCCAGCCAGGCGTGGACCCACAGCAGGCAGGCCTGTCATTGCGGCGCTGCACCTGCCGGCGCCGCCGCCGCCGCGCGACCGCCACTGCCGCCGCTGCTGTGCTCGCCACTGCGCTCCCAACGCTGCCGAGCCGCCGGCGGTGCTGCTGCCGCCTCGCTGCCCCACTGCCGCCCCTCCGGCGTTTGCCGCCAGGCCGCCACCCACTCTTTAAACTCCGCCTCCGTGCAGCCGCACGCCTTGTAGAATCTGGCCCACGTGAGCTGCATCTCGTGCAGGCTCGGGCTGAGCTGCTTGCCGCGCGCCCGCATGAAGTATGTGCGTGGCGCAATGACATTTTCCAGCGACCTACTGAGGTATGCTGGATTCTCCGCCAGATCTGACACCGGCCGCCCAATGACTTGCTGCAGGAAGTCCAACTTGCGCCTACTGCTGAGCCTCGCCATGTTGCGGACCAGCACAGTCGGCTGGCTGCAGCAGATGGCAACGGTCTGCTCCTGGCTGAGGCTGCACATATCCATGAAGCGAGCAAAGTTGGTCTGCAATGTCGACAGCTGGCTATTCAGGATTCGCGGCTCCTTTGACACCAACTTGGCGACGCCATCTGCCGTCCAGCCGCGCGCATAAAACCACACCAGTAGACCCGCAGCCTGCTGCTGTATGCCGCTGACTGAGTGGGCCAGCAGCATGGGCAGCCTTCGGATCGCCGTTGCCAGCTGGGCTTCGCTGAGGACCAGACTGCACTGCAGCGTGTCCCGCCGCTGGCGCAGCACACCCGCCTCCATGCCCAGCAGCTGCGGCCATGTGCGCAGAGAGGTGGCAGCCTGCTTGGCGGTCAGGCCCAGCTCCACCCTAAGGAAGCGGGCGGTGCCGCGCGGCTGCGCCGGCTCGCAGGCCAGGTAGCGCGGCCACTTGCGCAGCACTGCGGCCATGTCGGCCGCCGGCATGCCGACGACGCCACTCAGGACGTCCAGCAGCTGCTGCACCCCTGCCACGCTGATGGTAGCCGCCGGCGTCTGCGGATGTAAGGGTGTGTTCTGCTGCTTGCCGGCTGCCAGCGTGCGCTTGCGGGCGGCCTTGTCGAGCCAGCCGGCAGCCTCTGCGAGGTCGACATCCATCTCTTGCGCAAGCAGTTCTGCGCATGCTGGTTCCCAGGCTGAAGCCGCAGCAGCGCCTGCCCACTGAATCCTGCCGCTTGTGCCACCGAAAGCCGCCGCCGCTGGCTGGGCAGCGCTCGCACCAGGGTGGCTTCGCTGCCGGCCTGCGAGAGCAAGGCGATTCATGTACTGATTACTTGCCGGAATCGAGGTCTGCCAGTCTGCACCGAATTGGAAACACATGTATGCACACGTCACCAACCTGCTGGGCAGCGGGCGCGCCAGGCCTGGGCTGATCGGCTTTGCGGTTGCGAGCCGTGTGCGACTGCGCTGCATCGAAGGGCTGTCTGGTGCCGATGCGGAGGCTGCAGCGATGCTGAGCTGTGGTAGCAGGTGCAGGCACCGGTCTGGGAAGCAGATCGCCAACCGGACATGACTGCTGCTGGGAGTTGTGCAGCAACTCGACTGCTTCCTTGAGCTTGCGTAAATGCTGTTGTGCTCCGCAAAGCTGCCTGGGGCGCCGAGCGTTAGGCTGCGAGGCTCCGAAAACGGGCTGCAACTGCGGCAAATGCGAGTGTGGTCTCGGCCGCGATGTCCGAAACTGTGAAAGTCTAGGGTCGGCGGCTGCAGAGTTGGATGAGGCTGGAAATGGGCGGAATTGACGGCCGTGACGATGCAAAGTTGTGTGTCGGATGCGTCAGCGCCCCCCTCGCTGCAACGTGGAAGCGAGGCCGCCCTGTGGCATTGATATCATGTGCAATGCTGTGTGTTAGCCTATTCACACCGGAGGCTCGCCTATTCACACCGGAGGTTCGCTTCAGGCAGATCGGAGCGCTAAACCCTAGGATTGCCCTTCGACTGTTCACACCGGATTCAAAATCTGCCTGAGAAATCTGCCTGAGAAATCGGCCTAGCGGGTCGGGCGGGATCCGCCCCGGCTGCTGGCCGCTGGGCCACTGCATCGGCCCGATAGGCTGTAGCGGCTTGGGCGCCGGCGAAGCGCGCGCTGTGGCGGCCTCCGTGCTGGTTGCCCGGCCGCCGGACATGAACGCGGTCGGAAGACTCTTAGCCGCAGCACCTGCAACACCTGCAGGCGCCGCGGCACCAGGGGCTGCAGAGGCCGCCTGGGCAGTCTGCTGAGGCGGTTGCACCGGCTTGGCGCCCCGCTGGCCGACGGACAGGTCGTGCCCGGTGAGCCTTGATGACGGCAAGCGCTGCCGCTTGGCCAGCGGACCCTGCGCGGCGGATGCCTCATTGGGAGGCATCCTGCTGTCGATTGAGGCCAGACAAGGCCGCAGCGGCCGGTGCAGACAAGCGTGCGCGACAGAAGCGGCCTTCCAAAATCAGCTTGAAATTCTTCCTGACGGGCACGCGAACTCAGGCAGGTGGAAGGAGGCGCAGCAGATGCGGACTGTTGGAGGACAAGGTCCGCATCTGTTGCGGACCTCTTCGAAGCTCCATTACTGACCCTTGCTCAGCACTCCGCATCTGCTACGGA
>JAABUL010000562.1_pt1 | contig 78893 bp, 150 predicted proteins | sample 5559151 | NCBI WGS metagenome assembly JAABUL01 (sample SAMN10711876, study PRJNA513368) | rock metagenome | isolation source: Antarctica rocks | place: Antarctica: Victoria Land, Pudding Butte sud
TCTGTCCCCTTGAAACGGAAAATCGCCCACGGTCAAAAGGCAGGCCATCCATCTGGGCAGGAGAAACAGGGTTTCCCACAAGCAGCTCAGCATGCTGAGGAGGCGAAAGAGATGCAGAGGGTAGAGGGTGTTGCCCCAGGACACTTCATCCAGCCCGATAAAAGCGCGAACCGAGAGTCTCCCAGTACGTGAGGTCCTGCAGCATGCACAGCGGCATGCACCACTGCCAGGTCATGCACGTTGTTGGCGAAATGACCCACTGGATCTGTCAGGCTTCACCCTGAGGCGCTGCCCCCTGAGGCGCTGTCCGTGCCATTTCGCTACAGGGCTGCAGGACCTGGTGCGGGTGCTGACAGAGTACGAGGAGGGCGCCGGCCCCAAGGCGGACTTGCTGGAGGATGCAGACGAGGCGTCTGACGACGAAATGGAGGAAGCAGGAAGCGGCAGCGACGGGGACCAGGGCGGCGGCAGCAGCGCCTCTGAGGATGAGGAGGACGACGGGACTGAGGCGGCAGATTTCGGCCGTCTCGTCGAGGCGGCGGCCGCCCCGGAGGTGGGTGCAATCCTTTCGGCCATGGCAGTTGAACTTGTGCGGCTTGGCCGGCAGTGCCTGGCGGTGTTCGGCTTGAAAGCTGAGGCAACAACCTGAACAACGCTGAGATGCTGCTGGCCTTGAAATGCTGCATCACAAGTTGCCACGGGACAACGGAGCTGAGAAAGCACAGGGATGTCTGTCTCTTGGTGGTCAGTGCAACGCCGTGTTGCTGACCACTGACGTCCCTCCGGCAGGGGGAGGAAAGCGAGGAGGAGGGCATGGACGATGAGGCCATGGCGGCGCTGGAGGGGGGCCTTGCAGCGGCCGTCAAGGCCGCGACCGCCGGCAAGCCCAACTCCAAGGAGCGCCGCCAGCAGATGCTCAACTTCAAGTTCAGGTTCGTTTCCGCCTGTGCACACTTTCGCATCAGCTGCTGGGCAACACCCTGAATGGCAGAGCTGTGGAGAAGGTTGCTCTCGTTGCGTTTTGCGAAAAGAAATATGTCTCAAATGGGCAGTCAAATGGGCTGCTTGCCATTTGCCAGCCGCGTGGCCCTTGTCTTGGGTGCCTCTATATCCATCGACATGCATGGAGCCCACACCACCGTCAATTGATATATTATGGCACCCCCGCAGGGTGATAGCGCTGCTGGAGGTGTATGTGAAGCGGGTGCCGGACAGCCCGCACCTGCCAGCCATGGTGCCGCCGCTGCTGCAGGCGCTGGAGCAGGGCGGCAAGCCCTCCGGCGCACCCGCCCTCGCTGACCGCCTGCAGGTGCTCGCTTCCCAGAAACTCTCGATCTAAGCGAGGATCTTCTCGCTTCAATTTCACCGCTCCTCCTCGATTCCCATTTATTTTCCTCCCTCTGCAATGCCTTCCTGTCCTCTCATGACATCCAGACTTAAAAGCCTCAGGAGCATAATGCTTCTGAATTTGGCTCTGCCGGCCTGGCCTGCAAGCAACATGGCATTGCATCAAAGAGAGAAACCTTTAATCTTTGCGCTTTCCAAATCTCGACCCAAGCAGCATGCACGGCGATGATGACACTTATCCGCGCTTCTGAACGGGGCCTCGGCTCCTCTGAAGATATCGGAATATGGTTGAATTTCTTCGACTGAGCCACATCTTCCAGCCTTTCTGATCTGCACTGCACTGCAAAACAGACATTCACGTTGTCATGCAGCCTGCTTTCTCTTGCAACACCACGGCATGGTGATGAAGACACCTATCCGCGCTTCTGAAGAGGCCCTGCGCCTCTTGAAGATATCGGAACAATGGTTGAATTTCTTCGACTGAGCCATGCCTCTGGGAGACCGCCAGAATTTTTCTGACAAACCTGTGAGGGCTTGCAAGTTTGCACAGCCGAGTTTAAACCACCCCTGGAAATCGCCATCGACAGCCAACGTAGCCTGTATTGACACTCCGAAGCGCGACACCTCCTGCCCACCGCCGCAGGGCCTGCTCAATCGGATCTGCACGCACAGCAAGCCGGCGGCGTCGGGGCGCGGTCTGCCCGCGGAGGACGCGTCTACGCTGCTGGAGACATCGCTGTTCGCCGCGGCGCGGGGCGGCGATGCCCGCGGCGCGGCGGCAGCCACTTCCGCCTTCCAGTACCTGCTGCACGTGGCACAGGGCAGCAGCGCCGGCCCCTCGCCCCAGGTGGGTGCCCCGCTCACTCTCGGGAGGACTGCACAGATTGAGGTGCATCATGCAGCTGTCGTTGTGAGCAATCGACATTGTTCTTTGGCTACTATTGTCGCACGAGGGGCCCACTTGCACATGTGGGCCTGGCACTCCATGCCCAAACCCTGCAGCGCAACAGGTGTTGCGCGCTGCTGACCCTTTGGGCTTGCCACTCTCAAGTTCTTCTGGCACAGAAGAAAGAAGTCAACCAGCATTCACAGTTGCAATTGTGTTATGTGCAGGTGGTGGCCGCGCTGCGGCGGGCGCTGGCGGATTTCTTCGGCAGCAAGAAGAGCCGGCTGTCGCGCAAGCTGCTGGAGGGCTGCCTGCGGGCGCACCCGGGCGCCGCCGCGGCGCTGCTGCCGGACGTGCTGGCCGCCGCAGAGAAGGGGCGCACGCCCTACCTGCGCGCTGAGGCGCTGGCGCTGCTGTCCGGCATGCTGCGGCCGCCAAAGGTGCGCTGTTTGTCGCTCCGGGATGAGCAGTGGAAAGCCCTCTCTTTCACGACAAGAATGGCTGGAACAGCTCGAGAACAGAAGAGCTGTCTTCACCTCAATGCGGTGAATGAGAGATAGGTGATGCAGAACAGTGCACAGGGTAACAGGATTCGTCAGGGTTGCTGCAAAATACCTTTAAAAACATCTAAACTCAGTGCCTGGACTCAGCAGCGTTGTAATGCTGCAATCTTTGGCGCTGATGCAGACGCATGCGGCGGCCACGGCAGAGGCGCTGAATGCGCAGCTGCCCAAGCTGGCGGCGGCGACGGTCGCCACCATGGCGAGCGACTTCGGCAAGCCCCAGCGCCATGTCGAGGTGCGGTGCCTGGCTGTGTTTTCAACGCTTGTGTTCGAAGGGGCCATGTTGCTACCAAGCACGCCCATTCGTTCGCATGCCAGAAAGGCTCCTGCACTGAGCTGAGGCCGGCCATGAGGTCTGCAATATTGATGCCATGACATGTCTGCTGACGCTGAAGCTTTTCTGCTGGAAAGGCGCTGCGGGCGCTGGCGGCCAGCTGGGAGAGCGCGCTGCGGCTGCGAAGCAGCAGCCCCGACACCTTCCTGCTGCCGCCGGCCTCCCTGGCGGAGCTCGACGCTGCGCTGGCCAAGCATGAGACTAAAACGCTGCCGCAAAAGGTGGGCAGCCGCTGTTGTGTTGCCTGTACATGCATTGATATGCGTGCCTGCCAAATTCAGTTTCAGGCAGTTCTCCTGCTTTTCTGGTGCATAGTCCACCACAGTTTACCATCTTCCACACGCCTGTGGTGTGAGGAGCGGTGTGATCGTATAATGGACGCTTCGGGGTGAAGGAGGACAAATCAGACAATGACCGTTGCCTGTTGCGGTTATGCAGGCGCAGCTGCAGCTGGACCGGCTGTCTGGCTTTATCGCCACAGCGCGCTCTCCAATCACCGCTGATTCCTCTGGCAAGAAGGCCCCTGCAGAGAAGAAAGCGGCCAAAACAGGCATCAGCCCGAAGAAGCAGCAGAAGGCTCCCGCGGCAGCAAAGGGCAGCGTAGAGAAGCCGGGCAAAAAGCGGCCGGCTGCAGAGCCGTCGGCAACCAAGCCAAAGAAGAAGAAAATTAAAGCGGATGCCTGATGCAGTTTCTCATCAGAATTGAGTGCTGCCTTGTGAGAATCAAAACGTGCGGTCTCGGAGGACTTGCTGCACATTGGTGTTTGGCTCAGAACAAGGCCTGTTGACGAGTCTAGCTAGATATCTGTTCCATAGTGATTTGAAACAAGTTTGATGCACACAGGACGTGTTCCAGCGCTTCAATTCTCGTTCCAATCGCCGGCGCTCTGCCGGACAGCATGTGTTTGCACCCTAATGCACACAAGACCTCGGCTGCATCTGCTGCTCGTGCATGAGTGACTGTTGTACCCCCTCCCGGGCTAGCTCACTACAGGTAGATAGTTTTGTGACAAGAATGGCGTTGTTCTTGCTGCACTGCAAGCGCCTCCTGCCTTCAAGTACGCTGTGCCGCGTTTGCATGTGCGCCTCTGGCTGACGATGCTCAGGCCGCCATAGCCTGCTGCTTTTTGGCATCCAGCACCGCCTGGCAGGCGAGGTGCACTGCGGAAAAGTCAACGGCGGCGTAGCGACCCCACACCCCGGACTTGGTCCACCTGTCCGCCGGGAAGGCAGGGCTCGACAGCCCGTGCAGCACCCTCGCCAGCGCTCTGGCCGACAGGCCCGCCACCTGCACCGCGCCAGTACCATTTGTTCAAGATTTCCGTTCTGCTGACAGTATTTGACGGCAGCCTTCACAGCGCTGTGCATCAGCTGCATCAGCTCCGTGGCACCGCACCCATGAGGCAGTGTCCACATGTGGAGAGCCAGCACAGTGGATCAGCAATCTGCTGAAGGCAAAAGGCGAGAATCCGACAGCAGCAACAGGCACCTGGCTGTTGCGCCGTGCATAGGCCAGCAGCTCGCGGCAGTCCAGCGACAGCGATGTGTGCCCCGCCTTCACCGGCAGCCCGACCAGCTCCACCTCCTTTTCCTGCTCCGCAGCAGCCGACTCTGCAGGCGGCGGCACCGCCGCCACGGCCGCCGGGGCTGCTGCGAGCGGCTCCGGCGCCTGCTCGCCCGCTGCTGCGGCCACAGTATCCGCCGCCTGCTGCGGGGATTCGCCACCGCTGGCGCCTGCAGCATCGCCATCAACACCATCGCCGTCGCCCTCGACAGCGACCGCGCCGACAGCGGCGGGCTGCTCGAAGTAGGTCGCAATGGCGGACCGCAGGCGGGCCTCCTGCTGCGCCGGCGACGCGGATGCAACGGCGGCGGAGGCAAAGGTGCGGTAGGCGGTGTCCAGGCGCGCCAGCTGCGCCCGGCCGGCGGCCGCCGTGCGGCGCGCCAGCGACTCCGCCAGCGACGGAATGTCCTCCGGCGCCCGCAGCACCTGCCGCACGGGTTCTCTAATTTGGACACATGCTGCACAGCAGCTCCATCTCGTCCGAATCGCAGTTGGCCATTCTTCAGTTGCAGGCGCGCGCAGGCATGTGACGCTCTCGCGCAGTCGGCAGCTGGGCGACCAAGGTCGAGACGGGGCGGCGCCGCACCTCGAAGCAAAGTGCCGGGTCGCGAGAGACCTCGAAGCGCAGCTCTAGCCCCGCCGCCAGCTCCTGCAGCTCCCGCATCACCTGCGGCAAATGTTGTTGACACGTGTTCAAAATGATAAGCGGCAGAGGTATTAACAACTGCTCAAGCGTTTGTTGACCTGACTCGGCTGCGGGCAGCGCCCGCGCATGCTGCCGTTCCTGTCAGCAGCACTGGCGCTGTCCACTCAGCACGCCAGTGCCACAGGAGCAGTCTGCTTCCCAGGCGATTGCGAGGCTCATAACAAACTGGACAGCTCTGCATGTACTACGGCAGCTGCAGGGTTTCCGTTATAGGCACCTGATAGGGCGGGCAGTCGGCGGCGGCGACCAGGTCAGCGGTGGCGGCCTTGTAGCAGCCATTGCGCGGCTTCTTGGCGGCCGCCAGCAGGGCGGCCACCGCGGGGTGGCGCGCCGCCAGCTCATCCGCGTCGGTGTTGTAGAAGGCCGCCTGCACGCTGCTGCCCGTGCCCGACAGCACATGCAGGTACGGGTCCTCCCCCGCCTGCAAGGCAAGGCGGCAGGCTGGTCTGAGGCGAAGCTGCAGAATCTGACGATTGGCTGCAGGCCCCAGTGCCTTCATGTCTGGCTGCTCAGCCCTGTGCTTTGGACGCCTCCATGCCTGACATCCTCCCTGGTGCACGGAAGGAAGTCGCCGCATGTGAGTAACATCTCAGGTTTCAGCACAGGCCCGTGCATGCATATCCGGCCGAGGCCCTCTCATGACCGGCGGTGCGGTTCCCAGATGATCCTACAATGTGCGCCCAGGCGGCAGATTTCTGAAGCCCTGCATCCAATCGCACCTCCAGGTAGCTCAGCAGCGTCTCCATGACCTCCTGCCGCATGTCCAGGCTGAGCGCCAGCGGCTTTGCCGACAGCACCCGGAAGCGGCATCGCGGCTCTGCATCCGCGGCGTCACCCTGCGCGCCCAAGAGTTTTGCAAATCGCCGCTATTGCCAGCGCACGACGTACTCCCATGACGGAGCTGGGTCTGGGCTTGCCTGACCGAGTCCAACAGCATGGCATGCCTCAGAGCTGGTCTGCAGGTGATCGCGGTCCAGACCGGCGCCACGATGGGTGAGGCAGCGGCGGGCGGTGGGGGGCTGCCAACACGACAGGGACATGAGAAGGGAGCACACGCACGTGCGGGGGTGGCTCGCCAAAGGCGGCGCGCAGGAAGGCGGCGATGGAGGGGGCGTCGACGCCATCCGAGTGCGCCAGGGAGCGCAGCCGCAAGAAATCCGCGTCGTCCAGGAACAGGTGGCAGGAGGCGGGGCCGCCGTCGCGCCCTGCGCGCCCCACCTGCCGACACCATTCAGAGCGGCTCATGAATTGGCAACGGCTGGTTGATGAGCCTGAAAAAAAAAACCCTTTCGAGTAGGCACGCCGGTTCCAAGAGTTTCTAAGCCCTTTCACATCGCGTCGTCGTAGCCGGCTGTGAGGCAGTGCACATGCAGAGCGACAATACACATGTTTCAGGCTTGGATTTGACAATCCGGACGCGCACGTGCTGGACATACTCCTCGGGGCTGCGCGGCATGGCGGCGTGCACCACGGCGCGCACGGAGCGCGCGTCCAGCCCCATGCCGAAGGCCACGGTGGCCACCACCACCCGCAGCTTGCCGGAGCAGAAGGCCTCCTGCACCGCCTCCCGCTCCTGTGTTGGGTTTCGTAAAAGAGTTCAGGACACTTCGAAATTTGTTCACACTTTGTCTGTTCTGGTGCAGGGCGGGCAGGGAGTCCACGACATCCAGATGCGAGCGCTGGATGCAGCTGGCAGAGGAGCAACTCATCTCGTGCCAGCGGTGTGAACAGAAATGAAACGTCCGCTTGCCGCCGTTCGCCTGCTGATGAGGAATTGCAGGCTGCGCTCGGCAGCCATGCTAGAAACGGCCCACTGCTGCAGCGAAGACGCGCCTGCATGGGCTTGCCGGCGTGGTAGGCGGCGGCGACGACGCCACGGGTGGACAGGAATCCCGCCAGGTCGGAGCACTGCGCCGGACAGCAGGGTTGTCAGCCAGGAGCCGAGCCTAGTGGCTGTTTCACTATTGCACCAGAAACCTGGACTTACTGACAAGAGAAACCCAAGCTGAGATTGTACTTGGACCTTGCGTACCTGCGCCTGGTAGGTGCAGTAGACGATGACGGACGCCGCATCCGCCAGCGCCCCGCCCTGCAGCATGCGTAGCACCGCCCGCCGCGTTGCGCCGCCCTCGCTTCCTGCGGCCGCCGAGCAGCGATGAATGTGAGACAAGGCAGGGTCGAATGATCTCATGCGGCCCGACGAATTGAATTGCATCCCCACACGACGGCGCACCATGCTCAGATTCAATTCTCTGTGAATGACACCACACATGGGTGCATCGCCGCACCGCCATTGTGGTGCGTGACCGCCAGCCGCAGGTTGGCCCGCAGGCTGTCGTCGCGCACGATGTCCTCTGTCTCGATGCCCAGCACGGACGCGATGTCGGACGCGGTGGCGGCCGTCGCCGTCGCCGTCAGCGCCAGCAGCGCCTTGGCCCGCACCGCCGTCCGCAGCATGTGGCCCAGCCTGCGCAGGGCCGCAGGATCGTGGTCAATTTAGGGTGACTTCATAGGTATGCTTCGATGCCTGCGTGGTGTGGTGGTGCGAGATGGCCATCGTTGGGGATGTCCGGGCTGCTACTGCAGCCTCGGCATGAATGTGTGAAAAGTGAGGCAGATGCTGCCACAGGTTGCAGTCATTGGGCAGGGTTCGTGTGAGAGTGCCACGGCGAAGGAGAGGCTGTGGGAGCGGCGCGCACCGGAAGTAGGCCGACCGGAAGTTGTGGCCCCACTCGGCGACGCAGTGCGCCTCGTCGACGGCGATGAGCGGCAGCGGCAGTAGCGGCGCCAGCGCCTCCCGCAGCGCCGCGCTGTGCAGCCGCTCCGGCGCAACCAGCAGCACCCGCAGCTTGCCCGCCTGCGCCGTGAGACCGTGTGCTGATGATGCCCTTCCATCATGTGTAGCTCTCTGTGAGAGGGAAAAGGGCGCGCCCTGCTCGGGCTGAAGCACCTGTGACGCCACGCTGGGCCATGCCAAGCGATGACATCTGTGGACAACATGTTGCACATCATCTGAAAACTACCTGCTGTGGTTGGGTTCTGCCGTGCACTGCAGTGCACGCCGCGCAGTTGCAGCACACAGCAGGGGGGACTCAGCCGACGGCGCACCTTGAGGTCGTCCAGCACTTGGCGGGCCTCGGCGCGCGGCTGACCGCCGCACAGCATGGCGGCGGGCAGGCCGGGGGGCAGGTGATCCAGCTGGTCCCGCATCAGCGCCAGCAGCGGCGACACCACCAGCACCGTGCCGCCGCCCACCACCGCCGGCAGCTGGTAGCACAGCGACTTGCCCGCACCTGCATGACGATAGCGCACTCGAATCAGCTTTACTTGCCGGCGAAGCTTGCCGGTGCATGTCGGCAGCTGGTAGCACAGCGACTTGCCCGCGCCTGTTGCAAGTGGAAAGATCGATCCCGCGTCAGCTCCATTCATCCAGTAGCGAGCTCTCTCACGTGTCTACTGTCTCACTTTTCGTCTCTCCGAGCTCTGGTGAGCTTTTGGTGGGAGCTTGCACCCCGATGACGGTCAGCGGTGCCGCAACCGGGATGGGTAATTTGGCGCGCACTCTACTGAAGCCAAATACTATCGCGACCAGCGGACCAGGGGGATACATACATGTCACAGGGTCACCTGTGGGCATGATGGCGAGGGTGGAGCGGCCGCGCAACACGGCCTGCACCACGGCCGCCTGGTTGCCGCGGAAGCCGGGGAAGCCGAACACATTGCGCACCACCTCCTGCAGCCCCTCCTCCGTCGGATTCTCCGCCAACGCCTGGAGGCGAGGTCATAGTGGTTCAATCAATGTTACCATAGGCACAGCCTTCAGCGTCTGCTTGACGTCGCACTTGTCTATGTGCCGCAGAGATGATCCCATGCTCGACCCATGCTGGACATTGCTAGCCGGTCCCGAGGGTGAGATCCAATTGAGGGTTCATGAGGTGCCTCAGCTCCCATGTAAATGCTGTGCTGTGCATTGCGCCACTGCAGCGGTCACCCAACCTGAGTTCCTGCTTGACATGCGAGCACCAGCGCCGGTTGCCTCACCGCATAGCCGCCCTCCGGCGCCCACATGTCGCCAGCCGGGCGGATGTTGACCGGCCGGACAGCGGCCGCGGCGGCTGCTCTGGCGGTCACGCGCGGCTGCACCTCGCCCTCCGCACCGTCGGCCTGCCAATGCAATGTCAGATGAGTGAGCCCGGCCGACAGGAAAGAAGGGACCTCAGAGTAGAGTGCATGCAGCGTGTTTCGGTAGGAGGCCAGCTGCTGGCACACTGCGTTGGTCAGATGGGGCGTTTTTTCATAGGGTTTTTCAGGTGTGAGCACCTCGAGGCCCTTGCACTCGGCGGCCCAGTGGCCGGTCCCGCCGCACTTGAAGCAGCGCTGGGAGCGCATCCCCTCGCACCCCTCCATATAGTCCGCGCCCTCGCCCGCCTGCTTCATGAACCTGCGAGACATACACAGAGGGCCTTACAAGAGCACAGCGGTGTATCTGAAGCCTGTATGATGGCCGCACACATCCCGTGTTCCACGTGTGGACAAGCAAAGCATTCTAAATATCACTTGCAGCAGCTGCGCTCTGGAAGCTGCTGAACATGCAGCTCACGTCCCCATTTTGATGCTGGTCAGCCTCCTGTGAATTAGTGCGTACCCGCAGTCGCCTCTGCCGCCGAACCTGCTGGGCCCCTTGCGCCGGCTGCTGCCGCCCGATTTCGACTGGAAGCTGAAGCGCCCGCCGCCCTGCAGCAGACATGTGCGAGATCAGCAGCCGCAGCTGGGGACTTGGAGTCTGCAGCTACAGCAGGCAGCTGCAGGAACCCAACAGAGCTGCATCATCGTGCCCGCATGCTGTTGCTGCAGGAAAGCAACCGCCCTGGGGTCTGTTGCATACCTTCATGTTGATGCGCACGAAGTTGTTGCGCTGGTTGCCAGCCGCGGCTTTGGCGCTGGTTCTGGGCTTGCCGTTGGCGGAGATGCCTGTCCACGCCGGCTCGGACGCCCGGCGCTTGGCTTGCGGTCGGCTGTCCGCTCGCGCCGCTGCTGTTTCGCCCTGTGGAAGTGGCTGGTCAGCTGCGCCCTGAGTCGCTCCAGCAGTGCTGCTTGCCGCTCGCTTCCTGTTCCAGCAACACGGACGGAGGGCCGATAAGTGTACAGCTTCATGCAACACTATACTGATCTGGTGCTGCGATTCGAGGGGTCGTTCAGGCCACGAAACAATCACTGTCTGCGAGGCCGCCTGTTCAATCGTCAGCCCCCCTGTTCCACATCAGGCTCACCTGGGTTTCCGTGGCGCAGCGGCAGCCTTTCGCTTTGCAGCGCCTGCCGCTCCAGGGGCGGCCGAGGCTCCAGCGGCGGCGCGGCGGCGATTTGGCGGCAGCGACACCTCCTCCGCCTCCATGTCGCTGCCGCCGCTGCTGCTGGCGGCGTCCGCATCACGGCGCAGCGCCTGCTCCGCATCGCTGCAGCTGGACTCGCCAGAGTCGCCGCTGCTGAACTCCAGGGTCATCTTCTGCAGCCGCCGCCGCTGCGGCTGCTGCCGCCGCTGCGCCGCCGCCGCACCTCCTGCGGTCTGCTCACCGTCTGCATTGCCTGCAGCGGCTGCCGCAGCCTCGGCGGGCGACGTCTGAGGCGGCTTGGCTGCGCTGCGGGCCGGCTGGCGCGGCTTCCTGGCGGTCGGCTTCCGCGCGGCAGGCTGCCTGCGCACCGGCGGCTTGCGTGCAGGTGCTGCTGCCACGGCCGGTGCTGCAGGGGCAGCGGCCGTCTCCACGGCAGGTGTGACCGGCTGAGGCTCTGCCCGCTGCGGCTGCTGCCCCCGCTGGCTGGTGTCTGCTGCCAGCGCTGACGATGTGAATGCCGGCTGCACAGCCAGTGCCGGCTCCACACGCTGAGCGCTGGCCGGCTGCTGTACCTGGCTACTCTGCTGTGCGGCCGGCCCGGCTGACTCTGGCAATGGCCTCGGCTCAGCATCTGCCGCCGAGATGCCCCTGGCTGGTGCGCTCTGCCCCTCAGGCGCCAGCGGACGAGTGAAGTCGCTGTGTGGCTGCATCGGCGAAGTCTTGCCACCAGCAGCTGGCGCAGATGGCTCAGGGCGGCTTGGCTGAAACACAGCTGGAGCGCCACCGCCGCGGCTCGCGTCAGCGGCGTCCTCGCTCGGGCCGCCAAAGCTGCTGGCACAGGACTGCGGCTCGGGCCTGGCGGTGGCAGCGGGCTCCGCTCTGGCAGGCAGCATAGGGGCAGGCCAGCCGGCTCCGATGAAGCCCAGGTGGGCCGGCGCCGCAAGCGTTGGCGCCAGCAGCATAGCCACTGCCTGGGCACAGCACACGCGTCGACCATAAGGCGCAATCTGAAGCGCAGTACTCATGCCTGCGCCCCATATCGCATTTCTGCTGGTTGAGAGCACACACCTGGTTGCTTGCGCTGGTGGAGGCGCCTGATGCGTCATCCCGCTGCTGCGGAAGGTCTACTGCCTGCGAGCCTCCCCCATGGCGCTTTCTCTTTCCGCCGTCACGCCTTGATGCGCCTGGGCACACGAGCAACATAGATCAGCCACCTTCGAACCTCACGCCTATCCAATGAAGGATCGGAAAGCAAAGATCTGGCGCATGTCAAACTCCATAGGAACAGTCACCTGCACCATTCTCCTTGCCCGCCGCACCCCAGCTCCTACTTCGGAAGCGGTTGGTCTTGCGCTCGGCGTGGTCGGGACATTCTCCTGCAATTGCGCCTGCGTGTTTCAGGGGATCCGCACCAGCCTCTCGCGCGGCTCGAGAGCAGCGCTGTGTTGCGCACAGCAGAAAGTGCATGCCGATACCTGCTCGAGGTGTCCCTGCCAGCAGCGCCGCCCCCAGGAAGTGGTTGTCTGCCATGGCAGCAGCTATTCCACTGTCATGCGTGTGCTTCTGTGCGCGTGATCAACGCGCTGCAGCAAGCCTCCCCCAAGTTCCGAAGATGCAACGGGTGAATGAGCTGCACATGCAGCACTCACAGCCGCAGAAGTCTGGCAGCGTCTCCGCGTTTAGAGTTGAATACGCCATGCACATGCAGACGCAGCTGCGAGACGGCGCGGAAACTTGACACGCTGCAAGCCGAAGCTGTCCTGTAGCACGTTTGAACCAGGTTTCAAATCCGGTTTTAGGCCGGCATCGGCGGAAGGCTTTGATCTAACGCATAGAAGTTCATTTGCACTGATAACTGACTTTTGCTAGCGTCATCACTTCCTGGCGGCATCTTTGTTCTAGCGCCTCGCACTTGCAAGAGCCATCGCAGGACCTTCCGACACTGTGTCCGTTTCGGACATCCTTTGCTGAGCACGCAGCCAAGCGCCGATCTTCCGCATCGGTCCTCAGGCCATGAAGCGAGCCCCCTGATGCGCGCGCAGCGCATAAAGGACAGCCCAGGCTCCTTGCTGACACCGCCGCCGCCGGCGCCCCGCCGTTGCTGGCTGCCCGGGCAGCACCGCACTGCTCCGCATCGTGAAATGGCGACGATAACGTCAGCCAGCATCAAGATGCCTGCGAACCGGGCAGCCAGCGTGGTGGAGGACTTTCGGATCAGCGGCCCCAACATCGACCTGCGCGTGTTGCCGGACAACTTGAAGAAGGACTGCTTGCTGTTCTACTGCTCAGAGACGGCGCCGTTGGCGAAGAAGATCGCCGCGGCCAGCGAGGGCAAGGTCGAGCTGGGCGACATCAGCTGGAAGTGAGTCGCCGCATGGCCGCATGCATGGCGGCTGCATGGCGCGCCGGCAGATTCTTCAACGTGTATGAAGCTGCATACAATGCTGCAGTTCATGCAACCACTGATCAGGGATTGCGTGCTGAGATATGAGCCGTTCTGAATGCAGGAACTTTGCCGACGGTTTCCCGAACCTCTTTGTGAAGGATGCCACCCGCATCCGCAACCGGCATGTGGCGTTTCTGGCGTCCTTCCACAACCCGGGCACGATCTTCGAGCAGATCTCGGTTATCTACCAGCTGCCGCGCATGTTCTGCGGCTCCTTCACCCTGGTGCTGCCCTACTTCCCGACCGGCACAGCAGAACGGGTGCGTCTCAATCCTGCTCTGGCAGTGCCATCGCCTTGCCCTTTGCCACCCCTATTGCCTCTGGAACGTGAATACTCCACCTCCACGAGTCACAAACTGTGGCTTACCCCACACCTGGAAGATGTCCAAGACAAACCACGAGGCATGCTTGACGTAGGTGGAGGCAGAGGGCGATGTGGCGACAGCATTCACACTGGCGCGCATCCTGTCCAACATCCCGCTGTCGCGCGGCGGCCCCACCAGCGTGGTCATCTTTGACATCCACGCGCTACAGGTCCGCTCCTCGTTGCCGCTTGTAGATTTCCATGACGGCCTAGTTGCTTGAACGCCCTCACTTACCTGTCGTTGCGCCAACAAAACCTGTTCTCAAGCGACTCGACTTTGCCGGCGCAGGAACGCTTCTACTTCGGCGACACAGTGCTGCCGCTGTTCGAGAGCGGCATCCCGCTGCTGCGGGAGCGGCTCAAGCAGCTGCCTGACGCGGACAATGTGGTCGTTGCGTACCCTGACGAGGGCGCCTGGAAACGCTTCAAATACCAGTTTGGGGACTACCAGGAGGTGTGATCTCGAATCAGTATCCGGTGCTTTGTGTCTGAGCAGATCTGAGCAGGCCTTTGTTGACGGCGTTGCTGCCATCAGCTGCGATCAGCACGACTGCTCATGCCAATCAGTGCTGGGAGTACTTCAGAATGCTTTGCCTTCAGGAAGCGTCTCTGGACAAGCGGCGCCTGCTGCCTTGCTTGGCACCGCAGCACTTTTCCTGCCAGCTACATGGACTGCAGGGCCATGTACCAATGCCGTGCTCTGTGTGCGGCAGGTCATCTGCACCAAGGTGCGGGACGGGGACAAGCGGATAGTGCGGCTCAAGGAGGGCGAGCCCCGGGGCAAGCACGTGGTCATCGTCGATGACCTGGTGCAGTCCGGTGGCACCCTCATCGAGTGCCAGAAGCTGCTGGCCTCCCAGGTGCAGTCACTTGCTCCCGGCCCTGACTGCTGGTGCCGCTGCTGCTGCTGTTGCTGCTGCCGCTGCTGCCGCTGCTGCTGCTGCTGTCGGGGCGGTGGTCCTGACCTGAAGAGCCATCGCTGGGGGGCATCATGCAGCATTGCCATGCGAACGACCATGCAGCTGCATTCTGGCGATGCGCTTTTGCAATACCCCAACATTCAGAGGTTTTGGTGTGGTGGGCAGGGCGCGGCGCACGTCAGTGCGTATGTGACGCACGGCGTGTTCCCGAACGCCACCTGGAAGCGCTTCTCGCCACAGGGCGATGGCTCCTCGGCAAACGGCTTCAAGTATTTTTGGATCACGGACTCTTGCGCCAACACCGCCAACGCGCTGCAGAATCAGGCGCCATTTGAGGTGCGTCATTGCCGCAGCATTGCATTGTCCCTGCTTGCAGTCTCAACGAAGAAGAAGAGATGGATGCTCATTAGAATGCACACACTAAACGACGGTTTGTGCCTTGTGCTGCAGGTGCTGTCATTGGCAGAGCCCATTGCTGCCGCCCTGCAGATCTGAGGGGCATTTTAGGAGCGCGGCATGTTCGACGCAGGCTCGGTGTTGCAGTTGCTGAGTTCCGCATTGTCAGAGCAAGCAGGCAACTTCTGCAGAATGATTAGGTATCGCGTTCAGCCTTGCCCCTGTCAAAGCATCAGCAATGGATCACCACTACAGTATGTTTTGCTCATCAGGATGCTGACGCAAGCACCGGTCAGCATCCTCTGGACGGCAGGAGCAACTTCGGAAATCAACATGGCATGCATGGCAATGTTCTTATAATTCTCTGTCGCCGCAAGGCAGGATGTCAACACGTTGTATCAAAATGGCATCCGCCTGCGAGGTACGCCTCTTGACTTACAGCCTAGGCAAAGCTACAAAAATGCTCTCAAGCCCGTATGATGGAGACCCCCAGCCACGCCAGAAACACGAGCGCGCCCAGCTGAGTGAGGTTTGAGATTATCGACCCTGCATAAGCCATCAACTCATCAGCGCAACAGTGGTGGTTCCAAACCCAGATGCTTTGTTGATTTCCCTCAAGCAGCATCTCACCTGGCAGGCGCTTTGACGGGTCACCGCTGCTGTAGCCGGCCATATAGACAATGCGCCCTACAGTCAAGCATCAGAGGATATTCAAAGTGAGTTCCCCGTTGTACATACTGCAGACGTGACCATGGTACCGATTCGAAGGTGGCAAGACTCACCCACTGCCCAGATGGCCCCGATCGCCGCTGCCATGATCGGGTACACCTGTTTAAGGCACACTTGCAGACTTGAAAATCATTGACACAGCCCTGTGGCCTCGGTCAGATGGACAAATGCCATCGCAGCATGACATGCAGACAACACAAAGTGCGCCTCCATCAGTTGCAACAGAGAGCCCGTCACACGGGGCACGGGAACTTCACCTGTGCGATGAGCAGCTGGATGACGAGCAAAGTAGGTGTCGATTCCAGGGTATTGTGGTGTGCCTGAAGGGAGCAATTCTCCGCTCACTTTGCCTGCACGCTGTTGTTGTCTGGCCACGCCCGCAACAAGTCACCGTGGCCATGCGCACAACAGCACAGCGCAGCATAATCGTGAATAAATCACACACCCGCTGCGTGCAGTTGAAGGCTGCAGCCTCCGGTGTGCGGTCATATGACGTCATTGCGGGGTACTTGACGCCGGCGGCCTTGCGTGCGGCAGCCACCTTGAAGACCATCCACTGCAGCACCGCGGCCGTGAATGCGACAGACGCCATGAAGTAGCCTGCAGGAAGCCAGACGTGAGTCGGTAGAAATGTGAGCCGCGTCGGGCCAGTAGGTGGCACTCGCGGCGCTACACCGCAACGGAGGATGCGACACAGCAACGAAGCAGGCACCCCCCACGGATGGGTGTAGTGCACGATTGAGAGCCATGTTGAATCAAGCTTAAGATGCATGATTTGATACAGTGGCATCCCAAGCTTGCCATATTGAGACGGGACGGGTGCGGCAATTGCACTGGATGCCTGCACTATCGCCAGCGAGCGACGCACGCGTGGCGCGGTGATCTGCCGGGCCCTGTGGCATCTAAGGGGTGTCAGCACCAGTGAGCATCGGGCTGGGGTGACCGGCAACGCGCTGCGGCTCTGCACAGCCGAGTTGTACGGGACACCGATCACCCGGCAAGATGCCTGCGCAAGCATATCTGCTGGCCGCGAATGTTGTCTCACAGGCGATCGGAAGTGTGAACTCGACTCTGCAGCAGCTCAATGACCCCGAGCGCTTTCGAGTTTCGAGCATTGCTGGTTCCGGAGTGAACATGAAGCTGGAGATCTACTCAGCTTCAGCAGCGCCATGAGCACTCAGCAATTCAGCGTTCATATACAGCTTGTTCACCCGCCCATACACTGTCGAATGCTGCACGCTTCCAAATTCGGCATTCGCCTGCAGAGTGCAGATTGTTCAGTTTTTGACCACCAGCGTTTCGCGGAGCTGTTGTGCCTCAACTACAGCCAGGCCATCTATATTGCTGATGTTCTACTGACTGGCTTCGCGCGACGCAGTTGCCTGTGACTGCCGCTGGCATACTGCGTCCTGCCAGACACTGCTGTAGATCGACTCCACACCAAAGCCTCACTTGGAGCAGCAAGCGAGTGCTGGGTATTGAAGCGCCGGCTGCGTGACGTCCTGGCGAGCCAGCCAGCACATCCCAATGGCAACGTGAGCGGCACGGACATCGCGTGGCACACATGGCCGCTTGCGCGTTGGGTGGCATAAGCCATTGATGCAGGCAAGCTGTCGCGTATACAGTCGCACCTTTGACATTCACTTGCAGTACCCTGCTCCCATCCGACTGATGTCGAGCTGCGCCTGCAGTCAAGACGAACGACGCATGTCTGCATGGCGCATGCCATGACGGTAGACTCCCTTGATGCATGTCAATACCACATGCAATAGGTGCATGCGCAGCTGAGGCAACTTGGTGTTGGCCGCAGGCCGGGCCTTTCGGCACCGTCAAGCGCAGCATCTCGATGCCGCAACTGGACTCGGCTGAGTATACTGACGCGGAAGAGGGCAGATCGGCCACGTTGGTGCGCGCGCATTGGGTGCAATTTTTGTTGGCACATTCTTGCAATCTGCAATTTCCATGCACATCAGCACAAGCGTCTCAAGCGCTGTGAACCGAGCCATCGTGACGGCGTTTCGTGTCTCTTGGCAGGCGGGAGGAAAGCCCAACCTGCTGGTCAGCAGGACAGCGCTCGCCAAAGCGTTCGTCATCAAGGTGAGCAACCCCGGTGCTCAGCCAATTGACGTGAAAGAGCGTGACGAGGCACGCTGGCATGCTCTTGGCCCTATGCATACTGAAGACCTAGTCGGCATGGCAGAGTTACAAAGCGTCCAGAAAACAAACACGCAACAGTGACAACCTGACATCTGTGGCACCTGCAGTGGTCGCGCTGCCTGCTGTCGGTGGCGGCGCTGTATGTGTGCCTGCTGGGTATTCTGTTCCTGCTGCTGCGGCAGCTGCCCACCAGGGGGGCGCTGTCAGCAAAGGCGGGGCTGCCGGTCGGCGACCCGCTGCTCATGAAGCTGCCCCGCAACATCACCGAGCTGCGCGCGGTTTGGACCCCGGTCCCGAAGTTCTGCTCTATCAACCTGCAGTGATCCTCGGCTGCATGTTGAGGGCCTCCGGCCACATACGCGTGCACACGGCACCCAGTGGCATGTCTCGTGTGATCAATGTGCCATAACATCGGCCAATGCCCGGCGCCCAGTGAGCGATCGGTCTGTGCAGTCAGCCGCTGTCCACATCTGATGGACGTGTATGTCCAAGTATAGAGGCATATGTGCCGCTGCAGGTGCGGCACACGCTGGAGCTGTACCGCGCCAACTACAGCGTGCAGGTGGCCAGCCTGCTGGTGGTGACATACCTGGTGTTGCAGGCGCTGTCCATCCCCGGCACCCTGTGCATCAATCTGCTCATCGGTGGGGCTCCCCTGCCGGCCTCTCCGCTTGAAACGCTCTTCGCGAAGCTGTCATGCACACGCATGCGCGGCAGGGCGTCTGACCAGTGACCCCTCCTGCTGGATGGTGGGCAGCCCCTGAAGTTTCAAAATGCCATGCTGCCAGTGGCCAGCCGCCCAGACAGGCGCTGAGCCAAGGTGGCTCTGCCACGCGCGCCCCAGGGTCCATGCACCCCTCCCGCTGGCGCCGTGGCGGCGGTGGCGCTCACTGAAGGCGCACTTTGTGGTGTCCGTTGGACTCCTTCCTTTGTTTATTTGAGTTGACGACCGTCTTCCTTGGCAGGGTCGATGTACTCCTTCCCGCTGGCGCTGGTGGTGGTGGCGGTGGTGAGCACGGCGGGGGCGTGCCTCAACTACGAGCTGAGCGCGCTGCTGGTGCGCGACATGATCATCGACCTGGTGCCCGCGCGCATCAGCGTGTTCCACCACTCCGTGCAGAAGCACCAGGACCACCTGCTCAACTACTTCGTCTTCCTGCGGGTGCGCTCAAATTTCCAGGATGCATACCTGGAAACGTGGCCATCGGGTGGTTGTGTTCAGGTCCAGCTTTTCAGCAGCACTGTGAACTTCCAAGCCACTTGATTGCACGATTGGGTGCCGTGGCCAGGAAAGGAATCTGCTGCTAACATGTGCCATTACATCATGTTCTGGCTGCCACATGTCTTTGTGACTTTGCCGAGCAGAATGAGCATCATGTAAGTGGACGATTGCAATTTGACAGGTGACGCCGCTGCTGCCGTCGTGGCTGATCAACTTCGCCAGCCCGATTGCCAACGTGCCCTTCCGCACGTTCGCCATCGGCACGTTCATCGGGCTGCAGCCGTTGAATATCATCACCGTGTCCGCCGGCCGCACACTCGGGCGGCTGCAGTCCTACAGCGACCTGTATGGGCCGCGCACCATCATGACGATGGGCCTGTGCGCTGCGGCGGCCCTGCTGCCGGTGCTGCTGAAACGAATGCTGGTGAAGCGGGCGGGCAGCATCATTGCGTAGGAGACTGTTTCCTCACTGCATTGCCTTGGCATTCGACATGAAGCTTGAGAATAACCGGACACTCTAGGTAGGTAGGTGCTAAGCACTGCTTAGTGAGGCAACCACAATGCATTGCTTTGCCAGTCGGAGGAGCAATATGAACGACGTGACCTCGACAATGACATTTGACGACACCGCATGAAAGCCTGTGAGAAGAACACGCGCTATGGATCTCCACCTCAAGCGACAAGTGCTGCCGTGCCCAGGCTCCAAGAAAGGGCGTGGCAAGTCGCCTTCGTATTACCTATGCTTTGACACCTGGCTTTGGAAAGTACTGCTCCTATGTATTGCAACCAGCACCATCACAGGCACACTGGCACATCAACCACCTGGATCCAGCCATCTCGCGGCGTGTCGCTGGCGGACCACAGCTCGAGGAAGCTGCCCTTGCCCGTCGGCAGCAGCGTCTCCAGCGCGATGTACGCCTCCTCTGGCATGTGCCGCCCGCCCTCTGTACGACATGCAACATGCCACGTTTCCAATTTGAATGCTGCTTGCTGAATGGCGGACGCTGTGTGCAAGCTGAGAGATGCATGCTGGAGGCAACGCTGCATGGCGCAGGATGTGCCGCAAGATGAAGATGCTGCTGTGCACATGTTTTAAGCAGGGCTCAGGGCTGCTTTGCCGAGGGGAGGGCACCTGGCGTGGAGCGGATGCAGTCGAAGAGCACGTCAGGCTTGCGCTGGTGCCGCAGCTCGATGTCCTTGCCCAGGCCTATGTCGTCGCACACACCAGATCATATAGTTGGTACACAGCTGCCCAGAAGCATCATTCCCGTGCAGGTTGACGAGGACCGCCCAGCGCTCCGGATTGCATGGCACAGCTCTTTGGAGAATGCCCAGGCCAGGTGCGCCGCTTCGGAAGGCAGCTCCAGCCATTGCGGAAGTCAGTCGGCAGACCATAGCGTCATGCAGCATTCCCAATGCGTGCAGCATCATGCAGCATTTGCTTTGCATACAGCATTGGGCTAAAGGGTTCCGCACCGTCCTTCCGGAACATGAGCAGCGTGTGACAGGCACGTCCAGCACATTCACTGCTCGCAGAGAACATTGCACCGTCCTTGCGGAACATGAGCAGTGCGCTGTGCGAGCAGCATGCAGAACTCTCATGCATGAATGTCTGTATCGCACCGTCCTTCCGGAACATGAGCAGCGTGGTGTGGGAGGCGCGGCTGTGCGGCGCGTCCAGCGCCAGCGCCCGATTGTCGGGCCCCATGTGCACCCACGTGAGATTCTCCACGTACACGAACTTCCGCGCGTACAGCAGCTTGACAACGGCGTGCAGGTGCGCCTTATCCGCCCACACGAACACGAAGCCCACCGGGCACAGCCGCTCCAACGGCACCGCCGCCAGCGCCGCCACCTGAAGTGAGTTGATTTGATGGTTGCAAGTAGTTGGATACGAATTGGTCGCATCATGTTCTTATGTCTCAGCATGTGCGCGAGCAAACGGCAGGAGAACTTCAATTGCACAGCGGCAAAGGCCAGCAAGCAAACAGTAAAGAGAGACTACTGCAAGCTGTTCAGGACTTTGGCAGGGCCACCTTGTGAGCATCGGACGCCGCCGCGGCCTCCGCCTCCGGCAGCACCCAGCCCGGCTGCACCAACACCGCCTGCGGACGCAGGCACGAAATGTTAAGGCTTGCAGCTTGCAACTGGACTGCCCCTGCCAAGCACTGGACCATGGTAGCCGGCCAGCGCCCTAGCACAACTCGTTGGCGCCTTCTGCCGAGCACTTGACCCAGGTGCACAGGAACGAAATAGTATGTTCGCAAGATGGCATCTGCCGTGCCTGGTAGGTGCGATCGAAGGGCCCCTGGGCTGCCTCTGCGCCGCTGTCGTCGTCCATTGCTTCCGCCGCCGGCTGGCTGCGCAGCTCGGCAGGCACGTAGGCCTGCACGGTGCGGCCCCAGGAGAATGGCAGCGGCGGCGGCGGCATCTGGATGCGCATGATGGCGTCTGCATCATACGGCCGCACCTGCAGTAGACGCAAGGTTACTGTCCTCAAGCTCTGCAACAGAACAATAATATTTGTGGCGGCAGGCTGCACTGTCCCAATTCAACAAACTTTGGCGGGCTCATGACCGTGCCGCCAGACGTGGACTCCAGAAAGTACAGTCGCCAGAGCTGCTGCTGATCTGGGTGGCCTCACCTTGCGGCGGATGAGCGCCTGCGTGGCAGCGTTATAGTGCGTCACAATGTCGTGGCGCGGCTTTGCGTGGCTCACGCCGCGCTCCCGCGGCGCTCGGACCAGCCCCGTGCCGCTGTGCCGCCTGCACACGAAAGAAAGAAGGTATCAGGGGACAATACATCCAGTTCAAAGCTGCTCCAGAGAAGGCTTTAGGGAAAGCTCCCATTGGAGCTAACTGAAGGCGCTGCTGTCCAGCTCTCAGTTGTCAGCCAATTGACGCTGTCCAGTGTCAAAATGCGGCGGCGGCGAGCAGCGGCGGCGGCTATCGCGCATCGCGAAAGAGACGCACTTGCGCCGCAGCTTCTTCAGCTTGCGCCAGTGCTCCGAGGAGTCCGTGTCGTCGGCGTCGGACCAGAAGCCGCGCAGCGCCTCGATGTCGTCCTCGTCGTCTGACGCCAGCAGCTCGTCGCCCGAGTGGTAGCCGCCGCCTTGCCCCTCGTCCCACCCCGCGGCCCTCGCGCTCATCAGCGCGGCATTGCCGTCGGCGGCGCTGCGCACCGTGAAGATGCTGGTCTGCTTGAACACCTCCATGAGTTGCTCATCGGTGAGGCCCTCCGCCGCAACGGGCACCGCCGCGTCCGGCTGCGCATCAGGCGCTCCTGCGCCATCGGCTGCGGCAGCATCCAGCGGCGCCAGGCCGGCAGGCGAGGAGCCTGCCGCTGCCGCTGCTGCTGCTGTATCTAACGCTGCATCGGGGCCGGCCGGCTGGGCCGGCTGCGCCGCGGCGCTGCGGCCGGCGGCCTGAATGCGCTCCAGCTCCTCGAACTTGCGTGCGATGCTCTGCGGCGTCTCGTCGTCCTCCACGTAGCCCACGTAGTGCACTTCGGACGGCACGGTGTCGCTTCGCCGCGACGCGCAGCGCCGCTTTGACGACCGGCCCTCCATGCTCGCTGGTTTTGCTGAGCCAATGCCCGAAGGCGATGAAATTGGCCTCGAGATTCGAGCTGCTTGTTTTTCTCCACAGTTCGAGAATTGGCTCGGCTACATCACTCCATTGTTCATGCACCAGCCTGTGAAGGATAGAAGACTGTAAAGGATAAACTTGCTATGCTGAACCTGGCGCTTGAATTCGAATACATGGTCACGTGCATGCAGATCTCATCTGCGATTGCTGTGCGTGAGGTGCAGCCTGCATTTGCAGCGGTTCCACGCATCGCGATCCGGTTGCATGCGCTTGTCTGTCCATCGGAGTGTGGTGCACAAGCCGCTGCGCATGCAAACGGTGGCGAGGCAGACAGTCATGGCGGCGCAGGTGGAGGCCAAGCAGCTGCTCAGGAAGACCGTCAAGCAGGCGCTGCGGCAGATGGACAAGGCAGAACAGCAGCTCCAGAGTGGGGAGGACGCCAGATCTGCGCCGTCCTGAGCTCATTTGCGTTTCATGTCGAGCGCGCGCCGGCTATTGGACATCAGCGTGACCATCGGCATGTATACACCAGAAGCTTCACCTGCTGCGATTATTTGCGTGCTGCAGGCGACGCCATAGCGTCCACAGTCCTTGCCTCACCGCTATTTGAGCAACACAGCAGGTTCGGCGTGTATGTGCACGCCGAGCGGCTGCGGGAAGTCGACACGACGGCAATCCTGGACACGGTGCTGTCACGAGGTCAGTGCTGACACCCAGAGCTGGAAATGACCAAGCCATGATGCCGAGCAATTGTGACTCAGTAAGCTTCGCCTCTGACCTCGGCCATGCGCGCAGGTCCTGACGCGAGGTGCTATGTGCCGCTTGTGGTGGACAACGAGTCCAACATGAAACTGCTGCACCTAGGTGGGCTTTTCACGCCCGTTTCAATGCCCTACACATGCCCTGTAAGTTCCCTGCTTGGTCGGAGCTGTCGCCGAGTGCTTAGGAGTCTTGACACAGGCAGGCAATCTCATGTGACAATGATGATGCTGCAGACTCCATGGAGGGGCTGCGCTCTGTGCCGCCTTTTGGCATCCGGGAACCCAGCGAGCGGTATGGCGACCAAAAGCCTCGGGAGGACGGTGCGTGAGACCACTTGCCAGACTGCTCCAGCTTGCCGTCGGTGCATCACCGTTCGATGCTGCAGTGTTTCAGACAGCCAGCTTGCCCGAGGCTCACTGAAGCGGCAGCACGTTGCTGTCACGCAGTGCTGCAGACGTCAGCGCCGCTCGACATTCTGGTCATGCCGGGTCTGGCATTCGACGCCCGAGGCGGGCGGCTGGGGCGCGGCGGCGGCTACTATGACCACTTTGTCAGCCGCTGCGTGGCGCATGCACAGTCACACGGCCGTCCTGCGCCGCTCCTCGGTAGGCGTGCTGGCTTGGTGGCTGGTCGTGTGCGCGATGCATCCTCAGTGTTTTCATATGCCCATCATGCTTCGCAGCAGTACAGACGTGTCTGCTGGCTGCAGTGGCCCTGGCCTTCAAGGCGCAGATTGTGGACAGCGTGCCGATGACGGAACATGATCGGCGCGTTGATGTGCTGGTGACGGCAGATGGCGTGCACAGGGTGTCAGAGCGGGGACAGGAATTCTAGCCTGTGTGACATGCGAACATCAAGGAATATCTACGACCCGAATTCAAGATCCTGAGTGATGCAACCTGCATTGGCGCAATGTATGATGCAGTGATGCCGATTCATATGCATATCTGTACTGTCAGTTGGGTTGCTGAGTGAAACAGCTCACAGCTTCGGCAGGGCTTACTGTCTTGCATTGTTTGTCCGGAGGATGTCAAAGTGAAAAGTGTCCAAATGAGCGCTGCATGCAAGCACCGCTCTCAAATACTACCTGCCTACACTCAGAAACCTCTCGCCCTTGGACAAAATTGTTTTCAGGCTGGCCGCGCCATCTTGCTTGATCAATATTGGCGGCACCCTGTGATGGCGGCGGCAATTGCCATGCACAACACATCTATGACTACGAACATTTGAGACACGGTTCCCTGCATCAGAAGTCTAACCCATCCGATAGTTGCTCTCTCTCATCGCTCACACTCTTCGCCTGAAGCTGGTGGTGCCGGCATGTGGACGCTCTGCCTATCCCCCAAGCTTCTCTTTGAATCGGTCAAAGAGCGTCTTCTGCTTCCCGTCATCCTTCCAGGTGATTTTGCACGGCGGGCGGCCTGCTGTGTACTGCCCGTTGCCCCCAGCCACGTCCGGCATGATCCGCGTCGACGTGTGCCTCACACACCCTGTTCCACAGGAACAGGCAAGCATCGCTTCATTCCGCCGATCAGGTCCGCCGATCAGGTCCATCGCCGATTAATAGTGCGATACAAGCGATGTGCGTCGCAAGGAGCAGATAGAGTGAAGACCCACCTAGCCCATGGCAGGTGGGGCACGTGTATGATGCTCGCCTGGCCCCTCGCCCACGGCCGCCGCGGCCGCTGTATGATGTCACTGTGCCAGTGCCGTGGCACTTTTTGCAGTTCGTCTCCCACACGTGCATGGTCGTCTGCAAGCAACAGGCAGCAGGTGTTGGTGCGCATGCTAAAAAGCATGCACCGCGACCCTGAACTCATATAACAACCGGGCCGTCGGTGAATAGGCGCGGCCTGGCGTCTCACCTGGCAGTTACGCGTGTACGGGTCGCAGGCCTCATCGGCTTCTGTTTGCGTCTGCAGTGACGTCCGATCCGCATTGGTAGTTGTAGTGTCTCACAGGGCTCGCACTGGCAAGGAAATCAGCTTGTGCAACATGGTGTCGCACGCAGTTGCAGGCGGCGCTGCTTACCCGTCCATCGCAGGGAAGGCTGGTGTAGGGGTTGTAGAGCGACAGAGGAAGGGAGTCATGCCTGCGGGGAAAACGTTCTCTTGATCGTTGTTGTAAATTGCATCGTTGAAAGGTGGGGCGCACTCTCGCCCGGATTGGCACACTGCAAGACAGATTGCAGCTTGTGCCGCGACTCACCGGTCGTGACGCCTGCCGTTTGAGTGCTTTGCATGGTTTGGAGCTGCGTCATCCGGCTGCTGTCCATTGCCGGCTTCGCACCGGGTCGTTGACCTGGCAGCTCGGCTCAGCCCGTCTTGCCTGGCAGGCGGATGCGAGCAGGTGCGACTTGTGAGGCAGTTCGCTCGCAGGCTCAGATTCCTAGTTGAAAGGCTGCTACAGGTGAGCACTGCGCCAGACAGCAAGCTTGCGCTCATTTTTCAGCTGATCGAACGGGCAGTTTCGTAACAGCGTCGCTGACAAGTGTGGCGCGTCTGTCGTGCGAAGCGCATCGTTCGCAAGAAATGGCACACGACACGTCGCTGCTTAATTGTGACGCGTGGGATGCATCTGCAATGGCGGTGCACGGTGTCTGGCAAATATCACGAGACACTTTGAAGGGCACCATTCCCTTTCAGCGTAATCAGATGTGAGGCGCTGATGGAAAGGAGTGCGCCAATCGCCCTTCAAGGGTCCCACTCACTTTCACCCATAGTTCTTTGCCGTGCTCGCATCCTGAATTTGCGCCAAACGCACAACTCAAAATCTCTCATGGACGTTGCGGCGTGCCGGAATGCCACAGTGACCGCACAGGCCTCGTAGGTCGCTTCTGCATCGGCGCATCATGACGGATTTGGCTGTCCAAGAGGACGAGCTCATCCGAAGCGTGTTTGCCTTCACGATCGATGCTAGTCGTGCAGATGCTGCTGCAAATCCTCCTGTCGTCCACCTCGCAGGTCTAGCTGAGGCGAGTGAATTTGGCATCCTCACTGCCTTATTTGCATACTCGAGAGCATTCTTTGCCCACTGTCGAGGCAACACGAGCGACCAGATGTGCATTGGATTATGAGTCATGAGCGTGCGCAGATGAGGCGATCACCATACCAGTGTTGCGCATCTCGATGCACCAGGCCTGCGCAGAAGCACATGCTGTGCATGCTGCACGTGCGCAGGAGCTGAAGGCAGAGGCTCCGGACGCGCCGCTGCTGCTGACAAAAGCGAATCTGGAGCGTGCACTGATGGCGCGGCTCATGGAGCCTCCGGAGACATACCCGCAGTGGCCCGTCCCATACCTGTGCGCTGCTCGCGCTGCGATGGTTTCTTGTGCCAAGAAATGATGCAGGATGCACCATAGTGTGTGTCACGCTCCTCGTGGCCAGGTCTCAGTTGTGGATTGACAGATGCGATCACGCATGCAGTCTGGGCGCATATGGACGAGCGGTGAACCGGTTCCGGGGGCTGCCTGCCGCAGCGGGGCTTCAGCAGCTGCAGGAAGTGCTGGCGTACAGCAGGGAGCTGGCCGTGTCCTACAGCGGTCTGCTGCTCACCATGGATATGTTCCCCCAGGTACAGGCTTTAATGAATCGTGTTGAATGCGCATGGCGATGGCGGCACCGGCTTGCTGCAGAGGGGGTGACACAGGAATGTCATGCACCCTGGCAGCGCCATGGCAGCTGCAGAGTGCTCTGCACTCTGTCAGAGCAGACCAAAGTCGGTGCGGACCGAGGTGGGTGCCTGTGTAAGCGAAACAAGCTTTGTATGCAGTGCACCTGCATGGACCAGGTGCACCCAGATATGATGCTCCTGTGCTGCAGCCGCAAGAGGCGCAGCAGCGGGGCGCGCTGCAGCTGCTGGACGCGCTGGAGGCGCGCAGCCAGCCCAGCGGCACCGCGGCACCGATGCCGCCGGAGTTTCTGGAGGAGTTTGCGGCGCGTTTCGAGGAGGAGGGCCTGCCCGACATCGTCACAGCCATCGGTACAGCCCTCGGCCAGAAACTTGAAACTGTGGAGCCTGCGGTTGAAACATCTTGCTGCAGGGGTCCGCGGTGTCAGGCATGCTGCATGACCCGCGGCGATGCGGTGATGCACTGCAGCAGCGGCTGGGATTAGTGTCAGTCATTCGCGGACATTCCCGGCAAGGTTCCTTGCCAACGCAAAATCATAGTTTGGATTCCAGCATGCTGCGCCCCCCGCCTGCAGGAAAGGAGCTGCGGCAGCAGCTGACGGGCACGTCCGCCATCGGCGACTTTGCGCAGCAGCTGGGCGTGCTGTCGCTGATAAGTGGCCTGCGGCCGCTGGCGCGCTGCTTCGTGGCCACGCCCGACTTTCTGCCCAAGACGCTGGGCAACGGCAGGTGCGAGTGACGCCCATCTCTGCCTCAGTCTTGGTAGCACCATCGCAGCTGCTGGTACGAGTACCCTGCTAGAGGCGCACCCCACATGCCTGTTGCCGTGCCCCTTCATGTCCACCTAGTTTGGCGGGCAGCTGCCTCTTTAAGCAAGTCGCTGAAAAATGATGCTTACTGCTCTTCACAGATTCATCTCCATGTACACGCTGCTGGGCCCGGCATTCTCGCTGGCGATCCTGACGGACCGCGTGGCGCCCGCCAAGCCGGACGTGCGGCAGCAGTACCTCAGCAACGTGGACAGCCGCTCCGCCAGCGAGGTCAACTCGGCGGTCAGCTCGCTGCGCCTGACGGCCAACCAGCTGGCCTCGACGCTGCACCAGATCTTGCTCAACCTCCTAAAAAAGGCAACTGCCTCCAAAATGTGTGTAACATGGTCCTGGTTGACCTACTACTCGGCCTGCTCGCCTCAGCGCCCGGCCCCCAACAAGACTGTTTTGCCTCTTTCACGCGCGTGCAGTGCATGCACGCCGACCGCAATGCACAGCCACCAACTTCCCAAAGCATTCAACCCATGTGCTGTCATCTTGTTTTGCAAACAGGACACGCGGGAGCGGATGCTGGCGTGGCTGTTTGCGGCGGTCGAGTCCAACGCCGAGCGCGCAAAGACGATGCCGGATGTGCGGCTGGCGGCGCCGGACGGCTTCTTCATGAACCTGGCCGCCGTGTGCATCAAGCTGTGCCAGCCCTTCATCCAGCCATCGGCCAAGACCTGGGCCAGGATCGATGCCGGGTGAGGGCTTGCTGCTGCTGCTGCCGCGATTTGTCCTCGTGCCGCCGGCGCACTTCGTGATCTGCATGATCTCGTCACTGCAGTGCAAAGGACGACGTGCCTGTTAAAGGTTTCAAGTAGATGTTCAAGCGGTTCCAAAGGGTTACCAATTTGCACAGGTATGTGACGTGGAACAACCGCATTGACTTCTCGGAGGAGACGAAGCTGAGCTCGACGCAGGAGGAGGAGCGGGCGTGGCTCGCCGAGCGGCGCGCCTCCTCCGGCGACACCACCAACAGCTCAGCGCCCGACTACCCCTTCATCTGCGAGGTGAGTCCAGGCACTGGCTTAGGGAATTTCCTGCCGAGCGATCTAGCATCGATTTGTTCGAGCCAAGTGGCTGGGAGGAAGACGAATCTCACTGCAATGAATGTGCGCTTGCAGCATGCCTTGGGATGCGTCATCCTATCCTGACTCTTTGCATCACCGTGTGGATCTCCACTCAGGAGCATGAGCAGCCCAATGATATGCAAGCTCCGCCAGCGTCCGACGCAACACTCACGGCTTGCGCTCTGCGCGCAGGCGTTCTTCCTGACGGCCAAGGTGCTGCACCTGGGGCCGGTGCATGTGCTGGCGTTCCGCAACCAGCTGGCAAAGCAGGTGCAGCGGCTGGAGGAGGACGCCAAACAGCTGGAGCACATGCTGCCGGGGTACGACTCTGTGTATTTGTTGCCGAGCAGCAACCGCTTCTGCTGAAGTTTCATTGCCATGTAGAGTCGAAACTCTGCTTGTGCATGCTGTTCTGCATGCCACTGTTGGCATCAACTGAAAGTTCAATATGCAGGCTGTCATGCTGCGGGTGTGCTGCGCTGCAGGATGGAGGGGCCGCAGGCGGCAATGCACCGGCGGCAGCACAAGCTGATCCTGGAGCACCTGGACAGGTACAAGGGCGACCTGGTGCTGCTGGACGCCCACCTGCAGGTGAGCAGGCTGAGCAGGATGCTCTGCAGGACCCAGAGAGTTTCCCTACCTGTGTGACTCCTGACGAGCTCGAGATGGGCCTGTCGCATGCAAGGCACTTGTACTGGTGTCCGGCACAGGTGCAGTGATGCACAGCCACTGGCACATGCTTTCACTGCGCTGCCGGAACCTGGTACAAGTCTCACTTGTGGAATCGCATGCCTTGGCTATGCGGCTGATGTATCCTGGATTTTTGGATCTGAATGTGAGCTGTCGCTGGCGCAGGACCCAGCGGCGATGGGGGACGTGCTGGCGTACTGCAGGCTCATGGCGGCCTGGCTGCTGCACCTGGCGTCGCCCAACACGGCGGTCGGCGGCGACATCGAACTGCCGCTGCCGACGCCCGCGCCCATGGCCTTCCGCACGCTCCCGGTGAGGCCCAGCGTTCCATGTCGTGGGCCGACGACTCGCTGGCCCCCTGCATGCTCCCTTCCACCTACTGCCCATTCAAGCGGATGCCTTTGTCATCGACTTCCGAAAGCGAGCGACGCGATCCGGTCACCAACTGTGCGCTCAAACCCCACACCCACATCCCACAAGAGCCTACCGCTCCTGGGCTCGTGCAGGAGTACTTCCTGGAGGACGTGGTGGACATACTGGAGTGGGTGGCGCAGGCGATGCCCAACGCCATGGAGTCGCTGCCCAGCAACGAGTTCGTCAACCTGGTCATCGTCTTCCTCGGCTCCCCGGCGTACATCAAAAACGCGCACCTGCGGGCCAAGCTCGTCGACGTGAGCGCTCGCTTCGCCTTGCTCCGCGAGACAATTTTTCGTGATGTGTCTGCTTTCTTGGCACCCGCGGAGCGACGGTCGGCATGTCGCTCAATGTCAGCTTGACAGCGCTGCTACTGCATGTGAGACAGTCAGTGTGTGGACTCTCCCATGACTGAGCCGCTCAAAATGCGCAGCTGCTGCACGTGTGGATCGCGCCGCAGCTGGGGGAGGATCAGCAGCCCTTCAACCTGCGGCGCTCGCAGGCCATCTCCGCCGTCAGCTCGCTCATTGAGTGGCACCCAATGGTGCAGCAGAACATGGTGAGCAGCCGTGCTTGTGTCAAGTTATGCTTCTCGAGCTGATCAGGAGACGCTTGTACAGCCTGCAGAGTGTTTGCATTGTGCTGAGGGACCCTGGACGCTGTGAATCGCATTGCAATTGGTCATGGACGCCGGTGGCGCGGCATCAACGAGATGTGCAAAGCCATGGAGTACCACAATGTCCGCACCACAGGTGCGGGGCCTGCTGCAGCTGTTCTACGACATCGAGCACACGGACCGGCACAACACCTTCTTCGAGAAATTCACAACGCGCTACAAGGCCGGCGAAATCCTCTGTAAGCCTGCCTCCTTTCGCTCAGCTTGCAGGTATTGATGACATTGCATTCCGGCGTCATCGAGCCGACGGTTGCAACACACACCGAAGGACACCCCCTTCTGACACTTCCCTGCTGCGAGGATTCAGGGGATTTCCTGAGGCCGAGCTTCCCAGGTCGTGACCCAATCCTGTTGCGCTGCCGGCAGGCTACCTGTGGAGCATACCGCAGCACCGGACGGTGTGGAAGGCGCTGGCGGAGGAGGGCGGCGGCCGCGGCCTGTACCTCACCTTCTGCGACGTCATCTGCAACGACTCCCAGTACCTGCTGGACGATGTCATCCGCACCCTGCCCGAGGTACGGCGCTTTCTCAGTGTTCATGCTAGTTAGGGGCATGGCGAGTCCTGGTATCTGCTGGACGATGTCATCCGCACTCTGCCCGAGGTGCGGCGCTTTCGATAGGGTTTCCATTGTGGATTCCTATAGGGTTTCTAGGGTTTTGACGAGTCCCAATGCTTGCTGGACGATGTCACCCGCGCCACGCCCAAGGTGCCGCCGGCTGCTGACTGCGGACGATTACCCTGGCTGGGGCCGGCCAGCGGTGATCTTCCAGTGCGACTTCTGCCGAAGGCATGCTGCCTCGATGGCGCAGTCTGTGCGGATTCGTGAGTTTCACATGCCCGGAAGACGCTGTTGCTGCCTCATGCGCTGCCAGCCAAGTGGCGTGTGCACGTTGCCGCAGGTCAGGGAGGTTGAGGACCTGATGGCGAACACGGCGGCGTGGCGGGCGCTGCCGCCGGCCGAGCGCGCTGAAAAGGAGAAGCACTACCACCAGAACAGTGCGTCCCTGCTGCTTCTGACAATGAGAGAATTCCTCGTGGATCTGCCAGGCGATTGGAGACAACAACTCTCAATTCCAGTCACGATCGTTCTGAGGATGAGACGCCTCACTGTATACTGTACACTGATAATATGCTACCTGCCGCAGCGCACAATCTGCGGGCTGACCCGCACCTGGCGAGCGTGTATGTGCGGGGTGATGTGGCCGATGCAACACACTGCGCACTGTGCGCTGGTCCTGTACTAATTCCGACTGCGCTTGAATCTTTGCCCGCAGCGCACAACCTGCGGGCGGACCTGTACCTGGCGAGCGTGTATGTGCGGGTGATGCGCACGACGACGGAGGAGATCACGCGCAGCTGGCTGCTGCCGGAGATGGTCAGCCGCGTCGCCAGCATGCTGGACTACTTTCTGGACCACCTGGCAGGTGGGCACTACTCGGAATCACGTCCGCTTCCTGGACACCACTTGCAGGCGGGCCACGATGCCCACACCGAACAGCCAGTCACCAACAGAAAAATCGGCCGCGGTCATCTTTCGCGCCGGCGATACCATGTCGCCCAGCTCGATAGGGCAGGGCAGCAGTGGCTGCTATGATCGTGTGTCGAGCTTCACCTGACGCGCCTGCTGGAACCAGCAGAGCTTGAGGTGCACTGCCGGACGTCGCAGGCAAGGACAAGCGAAAGAATCTGCGGGTGCGCAACCCGGAGAAGTACAAGTGGGAGCCGCAGAAGCTGCTGGCGCAGCTGGCGCACATCTACCTGCACCTGTCCGGTGCCGACGCCAGCGGCGCCTTTGTCGGCGCCATCGCCGCGGACCAGCGCTCCTACCACGAGGGTCTCTTCTCTGACGCCGCTGATGTGCGATTTCAATGCTCGGGCTGCATTTCGTCTCTGCTGCCTGATCTGCGGACCTCACTGGCAAAGCCCGACACAGCTTGAGACAGCCTGATCTGCAGCTCTCTGGCGGAGGCCTGGACCAGCCTTGCCTTGCCCGCCAGCACATGCAGCCTTGAGGGTCATGACTCAGACCCTTCAGCCCACCATCAATGTCTTATTGCTGTCTTAGTGCTGTCTTACTGCTTCTCACATATGGCTTCTGCTGTCCACATGCCCAGGTGCTGCGCAAGTACGGGCTGCTGGGGGAGGAGGAGGTGGACGCGCTGGAGGCGCTGGGGGAGGCGGTGCAGCTGGCGCAGCTCACCGCAGCGCAGGAGGAGGAGATGCTCGGCGACGTGCCCGATGACTTCCTGGTGCGCTCCCTCAGATTTGCAGCTGATTGCACGCATTGCCATTTCTGGGATCCTGGCGCGCCGCATGGACAACAGCTTTCGGCTGTGTCTCCATCACATGTGAAAATACGAAAGCGTTTTGAATCGCTGCCCGGATTCAGGATTTTTTTTAACTCTATACAGATTGGCCATGCTGCCGAGGCCGCCAAGCCGGCGCCTGCAAAACTCGACACGCAGCAACAGTGTAATGGCACAGCGACGTGTGCCATGGTCACTGACAACGCTGATGCCACTTCGCAGGATCCGGTGACCTTCGAGCTGATGGTGGACCCCGTGCTGCTGCCCCGAGGGTGCGTCTGGCATCGCGTCTTCTTTTCCTGGCGTGGCCGCGTCTGTGATTGGCACAGCTTTGAAACATCGGATGCCAACAAGCATTGTCCATCGGGTTCAACAAGCATATGTCGTTCGCGTGCATTTCCAGCGACTGCAAATAGTTGCTCCAGACGGCTTGCCTCAGTTTGCGTTTGCCCGCGAGATGTGGTCAAAACGGCACACGAAGTTCGTGCGTCTTCCTGCTCGCAGCGCCGGCGGTGACGAGATCAACATGGACCGCTCCAGCATCGAGCGGCACCTGCTGTCCTCGAAGACCGATCCCTTCAACAAGCAGCCGCTGTCCGCGGACCAGCTGGTGCCCAACGCGCACCTGAAGGCGAAGATCGCGGCGTGGAAGGCGCAGCAGCGGCAGCAGGGCGGCGCGCAGCCCATGCAGTGATGCCTCATGTCTGGTGTTTTGCCGGCGGCGCCGACTGTGAAACTTATGGCATGCAGCAGGTGTGTCGTATTGTAACTGTAAGGCCCTCTCAACGACCACGTGACTTGAGGCACGATATGATGGCCGGCGGTGCTTCTGCGGCCATTTCACTCGGCTGAGTCATGGCCGAGGGAGCAACGTGCGGTGGACCATTCTCAGTCATACCAAAGTTTTCGCACTTGCGCGCGAACCACCGTTCTCTGCACACGCATTGCTTCACAGCACTTTCAAGCAGTTTGCTGGCGGGCGCACGCCACCCTTGAATCAAAACCAAGCGACCAAAGCCTAGAAGACTTGTCAAAGTCATATGGCCCTCGCGGGCTGGGACATCTGGGCAGCGAGTCACTTAGCTGGAAGGGTGAGAATACTTGGCGTGTCCACCTCGAAGGCACACGTCTAGTGCTGCAGAGGGCTCCTTGGCATGCTGTCCCCGACGGGGTGGTGAAACGGCGTGACGATGCTGACGCGACGCTGTGGAACTGAACCACATTCGGAAAGGATTTCGATGGCATATTTGTTCTGAGAATCGCAGCGCTGCTTCACAACGTGGATCATAGGGTTGGACCTTTTGTTGTCGATCATCCGGCTGGCGACCCAGCCTGCTGTCGGGACATCTAGTGTCATGCACAGCGGTTGGTTGCTTCCTGTCAGCAGACGTCTACCAGACGCAGTCGGCCATCCCACCCTACAAGTCCCAGACCTAGCCGCCACTGGTTCGAAAAGCTTGACACTTTCGTACCTTGCCTGCACTTCATGGCCATCGCCCTGTTGCTTGCAGGGCACACACTCGCAGCAGGTTGCAGGACAGCAGGACCTTGGTAGCTGGAGTCGATTCCCACAGCAGCAGCCGCTCTGCAGACGACAACAAGGTCCGCGCGGCGCTGTTGCGTTCGGGCCGAAAGCGCGGCGGCTCTTGCTGTGCGCCCTTGCCAAATCGGCATTGGATGCGATTTGCGATTGAAATAGCGGCAGGGCGATCGTGCAGGCCTGCAGCTATCCCACTGCTCTGATTGCAGGCGGCCAGCGGCTGCAGCGGCGGCGGCAGCAGGCAGCGGCGGCGCATGCGCACATAGGAGGGGCGGGCGCCCTAGGCCCGGTGGTCAATGGCCAGCTGCTGCGGGTGGTGGCGGCCAGCGGCATCGGCGGCGCAGGGCGGGAGGAGGTCGGGGTGTCGGGGCCAAAGGGCGTGGTCGGCGGCCCGGCAGGGGACTCACTATACCTAGAGTTCCCGTCACGAGCCGAGCAGGATTCGCAGCCTCCAGAGGACCCGCCGCTCATACGTGTCAGGTGCCGAGTCTTGCTGCTCCGTTCACCTGCTGCTTGCACGCAGCAAACTGGTTGCGCTGAAGATGGCGCCTGCCCTACCAGCTGCTTGACTGTCTCTGAATGCTGGCTGCCGCCCGTCTTTTCAAGATGGCATCGCCAGCTTTGCAGTCCACCGCAAAATGCAGCTCAACATGATCTCCTAACACGGGATGTCACACAGCTCTTTAACAGCAATCATCTGCGTGTATCTACATTTGCTGCTTGCTGCTGCAGGTTGTCCGTGCACTACAGGGTGCACTCGCGGCAGATGCTGTGCATCGGCGGCTCGCAGATACCCTTTGGCTGGTCCTTCCTGTCCATCGCCAAGGTGCCCATGCAGTGGAGCGAGGGCGACATCTGGAGCACCGAGGTGCGCGGCTCTTGCGACTCTCAAGTCTCTCTTGCTCCCCGCTGAAGAGTGCCACCCCATGCCACCCTTCCTCATATGCTCTGTGGACCTCAGTCAACGGCGCGCTTACCGATGCAACGAATTAGAAGCCTCGCTGCCAGCACGAGATGCTGGGCAGGCGCCTCAACAGTGAATCCGTGTGGCGCAGATTGAGCTCCCGGCAGGCTCCAAGGTGGAGTACAAATACGTCATCATGGAAGAGCAGGTGTGCGGCGCCTGCACCTTCGTTCAGCTCGCGTTCCCGAACTGCTGCGCTGCCGTATGTTTGGCCTGAGCATGTGTGCATGCGAAGCAGCAGAGTCGATGCCGACCAGGTCTCCTGGCCGTGCTGCAAGCAGCGGGCATGCCAATGGAGATGGCGCCTCTCCCGTGCGTGGCGCATTGAGAACCGACTGTTCTGCGCGGCGCGGCGCAGGACTGGACGAGCCAGGTCAGCGAGGACGCTGAGGGCATCGTGAGCTTCCGCTACCGCACGCAGCCAGACGACCCGCCCGACGTGCAGACCATCCAAAAGCAGATGGCCATCGTGGCCTGGCAGCCCGGCCCCAATCGCATGGTCCAGGTTCCCGACCTGGTGCGCACTTCGAAAAGCAGAACCAGATTCTAAAATCGTCATACTGCCTTTCATCCACGCTCGGCGGCCACGCCGACACGCCGACGCAGCCGCCTGATGTACCTGCTGCAGGATGAGAACCCTGGTCCTGTTTGCAACCGCTGAGGTTGGGCCGCACCGCCGTTCTGCATTTCTAATTGGCGACGCCCGCCGGCCCAGACCTGCCGCTGCTCGGCGCATTTGATGCCACAGTGAATCGGACAAACATGTCGCAACGATAACTTCAAATGTATGTGCGGTAGGAGGAGGTGGAGTCGCTGAAGGATGGGGAGGTGCGGGAGCGGGAGCCGGCGCGCCCCAACCAGCAGTCGTCGCAGCAGGGGCAGCCGCGCTTCACGGGGCGGCAGTACGGGCAGCAGGCCTACGGCCAGGGCCTGCGCAGCCAGGTGCGCCTCTGCAACTGCCATTTACCTGTACATCGGACCTGAAAGTTACAGCCAAAACTCACGATCCTGCATCTGCCGTTGGCATGTGCTCCAGCGGCATGCCAAACAAGGGGCTAGTGCAGGTGCGGTGCGCCATCAATTGTCATGCTGGTGCTGGCATGCGGATCTGTGCAGAAGCAGGCATCTCGGAGCACAGCACGGTTTCCCTTCAGACTGAGTGTTTCCCCTTCACACGAGGCGTTCTGGGAATCGCAGCCGCCGGCGGCGGGGGCCTCCAGCAGCAGGCAGTCACAGCCGGAGGCAGATGCGCTGGCGGGCACGTGGGAGAAGCTGGCGCTTCTCCAAGGCGCGCCGCTGCTGGAGCGACGGGACGTGTGGGTGCGTCTTTCTTAGTTTACTGATTTAGTTATGTAAAGATACAAAAAGGGGTTTCAGAAAATCTGTCAAAGTGCTGCCTCAATAGTCGCCCACCGCTCCACGCGCATTTCAGTGCTCTGTGTCAGTGCTCCAACATGGCTTGTGGCCCCTCCATGCGAGACCGGACCCTCCAGCTCAAGCCGCTGTTGTCCAACATCTGGTGGTGTCTGTAATTGCAGGGGCTTCCAGACCCAGCGCCGCGGACGAACCCGCTGGACGGCCTCCGCTTTGACGTTTGAACATGCCGGGGCACTGCTTCCTGGCAATGCGCCGCAGAAGTTCGGATGGACCTGGTGGACTGGAGCGCAGCGCATTTGAGGGGAGCGTCTGAGATGACTGTGCGTCGCGGCTGGCGCGCAGAAGCAGGAAGTTTGCAGCACACACGCCGCTGACTGCATGCCATGGCAGCAGCCGCTTATTGCTTCAGGTGATGCAAAACAAAACATCTGTGCAGTTGCTTTTGCTGCATGTGACGAGTGGTAAGGCAGCCACTCACGCTCTTGGTATTGGCAGCTGAGTGGTTTTGCTGCTGGTCAGGGGTTGCTGTGATGAGAGTTGGCAGTGCTGGTCTAGGGGGGAGGACCGATTCAGAGTGTCGAATTGCAGATTGCTGCCGTCAATTGATCCTGACGCTGCGGTGTGGTGTGCCTCATGTCACAAACACATCAGTCGTTTCTTCTCAGCTGACCCTATTCCGACTGACACAAAACCACAAGATATCTACAGCCCTCCTTATATGACAAAATCTCAACCACGCCTGCGATGCTCCGCTGCCATAAATGCTGAATGCTTTCAGCTCCACCCGCCCGCCTGCTGTGCCTGCAGGCAGAGCCTCACTGAACCCAGCCACATTGTCTCGACATTGCGCCGTCAGTGCTGCTTCTGTTGCCGCGTTGCGCCCTGCTGCTGAGCCTGCCCCTGCTGCTGAGCTTGCCGCCGCCGTAAGCGCTGCACCCTCAGCGCTGTTTGTATTGCTACGTCCCGCCCTGCTGCTGCGCATTCCGCTGCGGCGATGGCGCCTCTGACGCCTCCGGCACTGCGTCCAGGCCGCCCAGGTCCAGCTCAGCGTCCAGCGGCTGATGGTGCGCCGGGTCCATGAGGTCCGTGCCCATCAGGTCCGACATGGAGAAGTTGCGCGGTATCTGCATGTCGCCCACCAGGTCGTGGCCGGTGCCCTGCAGCAGCGGCACAGTGTCGAGACGTGAAAACTAGTCCTGCAGGCACTCCCCCACATGCACACACGTGCTGATCGACAAGCAGGAGGCGCTGGACCCCCACCAACCAGCGAACCACGCCGGCGGCGACACCGCTGTTGCGCATGCAAGCATCCTGCCGCCAACCATTGATGCAACTGTATGCAAAAGGGGCACCTGATCGCTGCTGACATTGGGAAATCCGACGTGCGACGGGCTGGGCGCGGGGAACTGGCCCAGGCCCGCCAAATTGTCCGAGCTGGCCATGCCGTGCGCCATGAGGTTGCCCACGCCGCCGGAGTCGCCCGTGAACAGCGGCGGCGACGCCGCGGCCGCCGACGTGTTGAGCCCCGCCACCTGCGATGCGTGTGCATGCCTATTGGTTCGGCATCTGCTGCCTTGCATGATTGCTGGCTTGATCATTGGCCGCCATGCCGCTCCGATGAGGTCGGCAGAGACAGTCGGAGCAGCTCGCATTCACCTTCCCTATGTCCCAGAAAATCAAGTGTGGCTGCTGCTGCTGCCGGTCTCTCAACCAAGCTCACCTGCATGTCGCCCAGGTCCCCCAGGTCGGGCGTCTGCAGCCCCCCGGGCCGCAGGTCGCTGCCACTGTAGGCGCCAGAGTCGGCCGCCGGCGCCGCGGCGCTCGCCGGCACTGGCTCGCTGGACGGCGCCGCCGCGCCGCCGGCCGCCGCCGCCGGCATGCTGCTGGGCAGGCTGGCCGCCGGCTGCATGCCGGGCATGTTGGCCAGGCCGCCCGGCGGCTGGCCCCCTTGCTGCTGCGCCGCGGCCGCCTGCGCCTGCGCGGCGAGCTGCGCCTGCTGCGCGCGCCATGCGTTCTGGCAGTGGTGCACGATGTTGACCTGCTGGTCCAGCAGGTGGTTGAACAGCACGATCTGGTCCTTCAGCTTCAGCCGCGTGTAGTAGGCCTGGAAGAACTGCGGGTTCTGCTCCTCCAGCTTCTGCGGCAGCAGCAGTGGGATGACCGGCGTCAGCGGCGGACTTTTCTTTGCCACAACGACGTGCACGCCTGGTCGGGTGGCAAGCTTCAAGGAAATTCTATGCAAGTATACGATGCAACAGCCCAGTCATGCATGTCAGGCAGAAGACGCAAGTATTGCCGCTGGCATGCCCGCAGGGTTCAGCAAAGGCCGTCGGGCATACTCGCCTGCCACACCAGGCCGGTGAAGCCCGGTTCGATCTTCGCCTGCCCGTGCAGCGTGCTGACCACCTCCTTCTGGCTCATGTACATTTGTAAACACCTTTCTATCAGGTTCTGGAAGCAGGAAGATGCAAGTAGTCAGTTCTCTCTCCCCCCCCTCCTCTCACCGATGTCCCGCCCGAAGGGGGAGGGAAAGTTAGCGGGAATAGGATCCAGCAGAAACACCAAGCAGGAAAGAAAAGAGCTAAAGCTGGAACAGATAGAGCAGCATCAAGTAAATTAATGAAAAGCTGCACGCCTGAACGAGCTGTATGTCTGCGGTGGAGACTCTGCGGCTCTCACTCAGCAGTGCCGCAGCCGCTCCCTGCACCTCTGCTTGTGGTGCAGAGGACACCGGTGGCGCGGGAGCCGGCGAGGTGTCCGCAGCAGCGGACATGGACTGCCGTCTGCCTGCTGCTGCTCCAGTGCACTATGGTCGACGTGCTGCAAAGTGATCGGCGCCCAAGGACCAACAACACGCCGCTCCAGTGCACTTACCGCCGACGTGCTGACATGTGGACGGCGCACAAGGACTGCCAACATAGACGCATGTGAGACTGCAGGATATGCTACCGCTGGGTGAATGGCGTCACAGAGCTCAGAATCGGTGCTTTTCGCTGATGGGTCCTCAGTTGATCTCGAATTCTGGCCAGCCGGGGCGAGGGTCGGATCACTTGGTACCAGATATATCACAGGAGTATGCTGAATGATGTAAAAACGGCGCGCAGGGTGTCTGCATCTGCTGCACATGCGTTCAAGTGTGCTTTGTAAAGACACCCTCATCTGGATATGTAGCAGGCTAGTCGGATTCGGCATGCTTAGCATGATCAGCGAGCATCATATCACCGACCCCCAGCAGCTGTACGTAGCAACACCTCGGGGTGTGTCGCGCAGCTTGCCGCACAACTCAGCTGCGTTTCAGCCTTGCCCGCGGACTTCCGGCCGTCAGCCTTGCACGCGGCACGACTGATCCTTACGCTCTTCTAAGCTCCGCCGGCCGGCAGCGTTTGTTTGGTGCTCAGGTTGTGACTGTTATGGCGGCACTAAGGAGGTTGGCCAGCAGTCTTTGAAGCCAAGGAGTTTAGCCAGTAGTCTGTAACTTCTTCGATAAAAGGAAGACGGTTGTAGACATGGTGGCTACTGCCAAGAGCCTGCTTGTCGCAATTGGCATCGACGCTCTTATCGGTTTCTGCTGCCTCCTGGCATTCAGTCTGCTCCGCACCAGACCTACATTCAAGCGCTACTACGCTCCAAAGCGGTGCGCAAGGCCTTCACTTCTGATATTCACACAAAATGGAAGAACTGGGAATCCCAGGGTCGGACGCTTTTACCGGCACGTTGGTTGTCGACACTCGTCAGGCTTTCACAGCCCTTGTGAGGGCTTGAAAGGGGCTTTGGGAGCTGTCGGGTTTGTCTCGCGCTGCTGTTATGCTGTGGCCTTGCATGGAGCAACTCTCGTGTCGTACCAGGCACCTATCCTCCGAGTTGCTGACAGCGTTGATGCATGGCGCAGGTACCTAACGGAGGAGCAGCAGCCGACGCGACCCAGAAAAATCAGCAGGCGTAACCCGTTTGCCTGGCTGGGCCCGACGTACAGCTACACTGAGGAGGAGGTGCTGCAGGTCGCGGGATGGGATGCAGTGGTCTACCTGCGCATCCTGCGCTGGGGTGTGACCCGTTCTTCACGTTATTGTCGCATGCCAATGCTTTATCCATGCATCCACCTGTGCATGTCACACCGCCCCATGGTGACAGTTCAATTCAGACGGTTTTGGCGGTGCGCTGGCATGATGGCTTTTCGTGGCTTGCATGGCAGGCATGATCGTGTTTGCGTTCCTGACTCTCTGGACCTGGATCGTGGTCCTGCCCACCAACATCGCCGGGGTGAGCCTGTGCTTACTGTGATGCGACGTCCACGACTTCCTAATGTGCCCTTGCTCTACGCCCGCACCTGCATGTCCGTGAACGCGCCCTTTGAATCACAAACTGCAGGGACGTTATGTAGACGATTTGTCAAACAACAAGCCGCCGGCCAGCCGGTACACGTACTGGATCTCGCCGCCGCCGCCGCCGCTCGCGCCCGGGGAGATGGCGCCGCCCCCGGGACCAGATCCTTCGGTGGGAGTCTTGTTATCAAGTCGAGCTGAGCCCAGCTGCACGGCATCAATGCGGCAGCAGTATGATCGTCTCTGCTTCTATGCACGCACAGAGGGCAGCGCCGGGGTGTAATGGTAATGCAATGCACCACAGGTCTTTCCCGAATGTGGGCCGACACGCATGCATGTGACATGTGCTGCCAGGTGCCCAAGTTCTACGACGCCGCAATTCCGCCGGCGCCGGAGGGCCTGATCTGGTGGAAGTACGCAATGGGGGTGCCACCGCTTCCTAACATCACTACTGAGCTGGGTCCCGGCTTTTCCCGCTACGGGTGGCGCTACGACCCAAACTACCAGTCCACCAGCTTCACGTTCACCAACCTGGACAAGGTGATGCCTCTCAGCCCCATAATGCCAGATCCTTTACGCACCCACATTGGACAGTGCGCCGCATGGCGTGGCACCACGCCGCCATATTTGTTGCTTCAGCTGCCCGCCAGGCCATGCGCCAGGTCGCTGAGCTTTCCTGTCGCCACCGCAGGCGAGCATGTCCAACATCAAGCCCAAGAGCCCGCTCGTGGCGGTGCACATGGTCAGCGCCTGGGTCATGACCCTCTTTGTGCTCGCGGTGAGTGCATGCAACTATTGCATTGGCGTTGCGTCGATTTTGACCGCTTGTGGTGTTGGATGTGGGACACGCTGCATGTGTTGCCCGCACAGCGGCTGTGCAATGGTGGCTCTTGTCTTCCGACATGTGCTGGTCGTTTTCATTGTGTGCAGATGCTGTGGAGGCATGCCAAGATGAGCGTGGCGCTGCGCATCCGCTACCTCGTCACGCTGCCCAAGGGCACGGACAGCAACACGGTGCTGGTGCAGGACATTCCGGGCATCGAATTTGGCACGCAGGCCATGCGCGCCAAGAGCGTCGCCCCGAAGTTCATCGCCAACAAGGTGCGTTGTCGTTTGCTTGTGAACGTTATGGCAACGATTCGACAATCAGAAGATGACGTGCTGAAAGCGGAGATGTTGGTGTGTGTCTGAAATACATATGTGCGCGGCGCAGATCGAGATGGGCATTGAAAAGTCGGCTGCGGCAGCGCTGAAGGCCGCTGACGTTGCCAGCAACCGGGCGACAGCGCTGACAGGGTGAGCATTGAGCAGCACCCATGCCAGCATGCATGTCTCGGTCATAACGTTGGCCGCCTCTTCTTGACAGAAACTTGCCAGCCCCTCACTACTGCAAGTCCATTCGCTGTAGGTCAACCAAGGCGGGTGCAGTCGTCAACCCGATGTTCGACCACAGCGAGAAGGTGCGGCGGCTTACGGCGCTTAGATGGGGCGATTTCCGTCTGAGCGGGCTCGGGCGATCTGACCCTGCCGAATGGCTTTGCAGCTTTATTCACATCTATGACCCCCTTCATGTACAGGGCAGCGCCTCTGCCGACACAGCAGACACCTTCAATGCCTGGAGCTCCGCAAATGCCAAGCTGCAGGACCAGAGCATGGCCGAGGTGTGCTGCAGCTTGCTTCTCAGCCTAGCGCACCATGTCGCACAGCCTACATGCTTATACATCTTTGCATTTCTCTAGGACACGTCCAGATGCCCAGTCTGTCATGAGCTTCCCAGACAGTGCTGTGCCGTGCTCGTCACCTGCCGCAAAGCACAGCTGGCGCAGGCGCTCTGCCCAGCAAGCCGAGCCAGACCTCGCTGCATCCCACACACATGCAACCCGCACATGCATTCTGCATAACACTGACCAGCTCGTGTGCGCCGCCGACCCCGCAGGTGGTACAGGAGGAGTATGAGCAGCTGTTCCCGGGGCAGGTGGTGTCTGTGCAGCCGGTGTATGATACCACAGAGCTGGAGCCGCTGGACACGGAATACGACAAGCTCAGCCAGAAGCTGTGGGACCTCATCGGCGACTACTCCAACAAGCTGCGCCATGACAAGAAAATAAAGAAGCGCAAGCAGGTGCGCTCCCCGCCCGCTGCCTGCTGTCCTCGCCGCCCGCTGCCCTCGCCGCGAAGGGGGAGATGGAGGGACATGGGGGATCACAGACCGGAATGAGAATGACACGAGGATCGCAATCGGATTGCCACGCCAGCAGTCAAAACACCAGGGACAGGTCGTGCACCTGCATTGCTTCCGGCGCATCAATTCACAGTCCGCTGAGTTCTTTGCTTGCTTGGACGGGCAGGTGCGGGTGCTGGGTGCAACGATGGGCGCATGGGGGCGCGAGAAGTACGGCATGAAGCCTGTCAAGAAGGACTGCCTGGACTACTGGCCCACGCGCCTGGAGCGGCTCAAGGAGGAAATCCTGGTCAGTGAGACTGCAAACCCGTAGAATTGTCTCTATAATTCACCAAATTTGTTGTAAGGAAAGGCATATCTGAGCTTTGAGGATCCATTCCCGAGTCGAGGATGTCACATCCTGAAGTCATTGTTCATGGCGCTGAATGTTTGCTTAGACTTTCAGATTCTGTTTTTGTCCTGCAGGTCAAGACCAAGGAGGCGCACCAGAAGTTTGTGCCCTGCGCCTTCGTCACCTTCAAGTGCGTCGATGTGTGACATGCACTGATCGTGCTCCTCGATGCCAGCACGCCAAGGGCAAAACCGGGTCTTCCTGTGCAACTGCACCCCATCCACACAAACTGCAAACGTGAAACCGTTCTGGCAAGACTGACGCAGAGACCCCCGGCTCCTGTGCAGCTCGCGACGGGCGCAGGTGGTGGCCAGCACCACGCTCATCAACCACGACCTGTCGGTGTGGCTGACCAAGCCGGCGCCGGCGCCGCCCACGGTGTATTGGGGCAACGTGCGCTGGCGCGCCTGGGAGCGCTCCGGCCGCTCCACCCTCATCTGGGCTGCCTTCTGGGCGCTCGCCTTCTTCTACTTGATCCCCATCGCCGCCGTGCAGGTGCAGCGACGGAAGAAGGGTGCCTGTCCCTGGCGAATTAAGAAGTTTAAGAAGTGAAAAAGTTTTGGGGCCTTTGGCGGAACGGACTCAGAGTTTGGGGACTTTGGCGTGGGTGTTGCCCTGGGTGTTGCATACATGACATATGTGGATGAACTGCTGCCGGATAGCACTGGTATGATCCGGCAGTGGAGGGGTCGATGCCACCCTGCCTGCGCCGAACTCGAGACCAGCTTCAACATATCTGAGGTGTCTTGTGCAGGCGCTCGTCAACGTCAACCTGCTCAGGAAGATCCCGCCCTTCAAGCAGCTGCTCAATATCCAGTTCACCAATGCCATCATCGTCTCCATCCTGCCGGGTGCGCAGCCGGCTGCTGGTGTCAGATCATTGTGTCAGCACATTATTTAGCATGACCTGCATCTCATGACAGGTCAGTGCTTACGTACGAAGCCCCCAAAGCCTGCAGGCAAGCTTCTGAGGAGCTTTCAGCGCAATGCAGGTCTCGTCCTGAAGATCTTCCTGGCGCTGCTGCCGATGCTACTGACGTTCATGAACAAGCGCGCCGGCATGCAGTCGCTGGCCGAGATCGACTACGGCGTCTTTGTCAAGTACTTCATCTTCCAGGTGCGCTTGCTTTGCGGTCACTTTGTCGCGCGCCCAAGCGCCGTCCAGGCAGTGCCGCATATCACAAGATCACCTCCACAGGCGAAGGCTTTGCAGTTGCGATGGTCAGATTCAGCTGGGTGCCTCAAAAACCCGCAGTCGATAGTCCACCTGCATTTGTCGCGCACCACCACCTTACAGCAGCCACCTGCGCAGGTCATCTCGGTGTTCTTCGGAACCTTCATCGTCGGCTCCTTCTTCTCCCAGTTCAACCAGTGGATCGACAACCCCTCCTCCGCCATCAACCTCATTGGCACGGCCGTCCCCCAGGTCTGCACGCCCCTCATTGTCTCAGTCCCATTGCCTGCAACCCTGCCCGCCACCCCGTCTGCACAGGTTGCTCCCAAGAGCCGACTGCGAGCTACAGCTGCTGCCACCTCCTTTCATTCTTGTGCAGTTTGGTATAGACCACTCAACCAGACAGATGGCCTGTGTGCGCAGACCGCCAGCTTCTTCCTGACGTACATGGCGCTGTCAGCGCTGTGGACGACGCCCTTCTCCGGCCTCAATGTCATCGGCCTGGTCATCTACTGGATCAAGTCCAAGATCGCAGCGACGGAAAAGGCGCGCGCTCGCCTGTGGCAGGAGCAGCACGCCAAGTACGGTGCCGCCGTAAGTTTTCATCCCCACAGATTCTGACCCTCTGCAGACCCCTCTTCTTTTCCTTCCCACTCGCTGCTCCACCTGGTTCCTCCAGGCGATCCTGCTATGCCGCTGGCAGCCGTCCCATCCTGAGGTGCTCTGTACTGCATCTGTGTTGCATTAGACAAGCCAATGTGCAGGCGCATCTAGGCTGATCTTCTGACCGCCGTGAATTGGCTGACTTCATCTGCAGGTGGTGGACCACACCTTCGCCATCCTGCTGGGCCTGGTGTACTGCATCATCCAGCCCGTCATGGCGCCCCTAATCCTCATCTACTGCTTCATCAACTTCGGCATCGCCAAGTACCAGGCCATCTACGTGAAGCGCCCCGCCTACGAGTCCGGTGGCCTGGTGCGCGCACCCGAGTCAGCCAGCCACATGCTGCGATGCTAGCTGTTGCCGATCACCACACCATGGCCCGCTTACAGGCAGTCGAGCCGATCGGAGTGCTGTCCTGGCAATGGCCCCCAGCCACTCTTGCGCAAGGGCAGCTGCAAGTGCTGTGGCAGTTGCAGGAAGATTGGGCAGTTGCAATCAGATTTGAATGGTTCATGAGTGGTACCGCAGATCTGGCCGAAGGTGCACAATCAGATCATGTTCAGCCTGATCCTGGCGCAACTGGTGCTGGTCTTCATCCTGGCCATCAAGAAGGTGCGCTCCATTCCCTCCCTCCTGCCCTGCTGGATGACCCTCTGGGCACGACAATGCATGGCCGGAGTTGCATCCACGTGTCTGCCTACATCTGGCAAGCCAGATATCAGATAGCGGTCTCAAGCTGTGTTGCTGTAAGTGCCTCCAGCGCAGCGTGGCACTGTCTTATGGCTGGGGCATCAGTTGTGTGAACTCCTATCATGGCCGTAGGTCATCCGGGCATGCATCATCCAGTGTGCAATCTGGGCAACATGGCACTGCGTTATGGTCAGGATTCAATTTAGTCACCCTATAATGGCCGTAGGTCATCTGGGCGCCCATCATCACGGCCATCACCATCCCGCTGTCGCTGGCGACGCACTTCCAGATCGTCAAGCGCTTCAACCCGCCGCAGCAGACGCTGTCGTACCGCGGCGCCACGGACGCCGACAACAACGACCAGGCGCGATGTCCGCTCTCATTGTGGACCGGGCGTGGCAGGAACACTATCTGATCCGAGGCTGTCCGCCATTATTGCGGACTGGTTATCGCACGAAGACGCTGCTCTGCAAGGCAGAGTGCTGTGCCATGGCGCCAGCGGAAACCCAAAGGACAGCTGCGCTTGTCTGCTGCATGCAGTGCATGCATGCAGCAGCCCAGTGACAGGTTGCTGTTGTTCCCCACTCACCCTGCTAGCACCCCGGCAAGTGACTCTCCAAATCCTCCTCTGCTTCGCAGCTCAACACGAAGAAGCAGGGGCCGCCCGAGGTCGGCGAGGGCGGCGACGACATCACGAAGGACGCGTACGTCAACCCGGTGTTTTCCTTCAACGACAGTGACCACCAGGAGCTGCTCAAGCAGGCGGAGATCGTGGACGCCGTCCTCAAGGGCGAGCTCGGCCACGACGTGCGCTTCCGGCCCCATGCTGACCCATGTCACCTCCGGCTGCTCTCAGACGCTGACCCTGGAAATGGCTTTAAACAGCAGCCCTGCTATAACGAGTGATGTGCCGCCTTGGCAGCCGTTGGGGAGGCTGTTGAAGTGCGCCGGCCAGCAGACAACGGACGCTGGGGTATGCTCGCACATGATAAGCCATCCTGCTGGAGCATTCTCAGTCGAATCTGTGGGCTGTGGGGTGCAGGCGCTTATGCCGGAGCTGCCGGATGAGGTGGACGAGGACCAGATCACCAGCGGCGGCGGCGGCGGCGGCAGCTCCCGCAAGTTTGCGCTGCCCACCTTCCGCAAGGGCGGCGGCAAGAAGCCCGCCGCCGGCAAGGGAACCGCAGACGAGACTGACACGCTGCGCGAGGCGTACGGCGGCGGCGGCGGCGGCGCCCCAGCGGCGCAGCAGCAGTACAGCGAGGGCGGCTCGCCGCAGCAGTCGCGCTCCGATGTGGAGAACGCCGCCGCAATTCAGGGCGCCGTCGCGGCTAGCAGGGGCGCGCAGTCCTGAGATAGGGACGGGGCCGGGGCAATGCCGGGCCTGAGCCGGCAGGGCTGCCCCTGCAGCACCCAGAGCGCCGTTGCGGCCAGCACAGGGGCGTGCAGGCCTAAGATGGGGTGCCGTCGCTGCCAGCAGGGGCGCGCAGCTTCGAAACAGGGCACCGTTGCGGCCAGCAGGGGTATGGGAGTTCTGAAATGGGCGGCCTGAAATAGGTGAGTGCCTGGCCTGAGCTTGCGTCGCTGCCTCTGCAGCAGCTGTGTGGCAGGACACTCCGGGGTGCATGGGGGCATCTGCCCGCGTAGCGTGCGGGTACTGGACGATTCTGGGTATGAATATGCGTCAGAGATGCTCATAGCCGCGCACATCAATCTTCTGCACGATGGTATTGCAATTGAATCTTGCAGACTGTCGATGCCGTATGCTGACAAGGCTCGTGGTTCTGCTCGAATATTGGTTGAGGCATCAAACTTCGGTACACCTAGGAATGTTTACATTCCAGCTTCCACTCAATCTCCGCGTTGCCTTCAGTAATCTCGCTTGTCCTGTGCTGCCAACTCTCGCACATACTCAGCATATGACGCCGGCATCACCTGTGCGCGGCAGATCACACAGATGGTCAGTGTCTGCAGAACTAAAGGAACGACATCCGCATGAATGTTCAGCTTGTCACAGTGCGCACATGCGCCATCTGCTTGCTGTGGCAAGTGTTGGACATGCTTTTGACGAAGTCCGGGTGGACACAGCTGATTGGCAACCAGTGATGCTGCCTTACCCCCAGGAACAGATACCACCAGATGAAGACGGGAAACGCGACGGCGCCCGTGATCAGCACGCTGCCGCCTGACGCCTTCCAGGCCAGGAGGATGACCGTGGCTCCGGTGCCGACGATAGTCCACGGCTGACACCAAAGTGGCTTTGAGCTCCAGACATTCACGTCGTCAGCAGGCGAGCCGACGCCTCGAGCGTCTGCCGCATCGGTGACCTCCGCCCAGCCTTCCAGCGGGTCGGATTCAACGGCTGGATCCTGTAGACCGCGTGTGAGGCTTGATATGAGCATACAATCTATTAGCATGTAGCTTGTGTTGGTGAGTGCAGCATGTGATCATGAGTACGAGCTGTCACACTCAGCATGTGGTGACTAGTCTCCAACACCAGCAGCGCGCCTCATTGCGGCTTGCGCAGCACCCTCGTGGACCGCGACGATGTCTGTGAACGGCCTCCTCAGGGTATGCTGCACATACGCATCGCAGATTCATTTTTCGAACTCTGCCCATCATGCTACATGCTCAAGCGTCATGAGGAATCGAAGGGTGAGGAGCGCCATCGCACCTGCGTGTGCTGCAGAGTGCCTGACGGCATGCGCATGAGGCATCGGCAATGCCCTGGGGTTCATCGAATCGCATGCCACACTCGGGCACCGATTAGCTCTTGCATGGGTGCATCCTGGCCCTGTATGCGCCATGACTGCCTGTGCTGCCGCCCAGCGCTCGTGGGTGTGCTGATTGCTGCCACCGTGGTATTTTGCGTTCGTGTAGGATAATGTAGATGGATAATGAAGAAGTGAAAGAAGTGACAACAGCCTGGCGAACTCGCACGGAAAACAAAGGGGTTCACGTGCCGTCACGTGCTCTTCAAATTCGCTCTTCATTCCGTGCATTCTGCTCAGTTCCAACTTCTGCTCTTCACTTCAGTTCTGAGCAGCCGCACTATCTAGCTGATCTGCAAGCCAGCAGCGCCCAGTGCGTCGCTTTCACATTCAAGCTCAAACAGACGCAACTTGACGTCAGCCAGCTGCCGTCAGTGACATGCTCAAACCCAAGAAGCGGACCGGAGCCAACCAGTATACCGTGAAGCGGGACAGGGCTGAGAAGGCGGCTCGGGAGACGGCTGACGCAGCAGAAAAGCAGAGCCTGCAGAGCGTGGCGGAGTTGGAGGAAAAGCGCGCCACGCTCACGGCGGAGCTGAAGAAAGTGGAAAAGCAGGTGAATGACATGTGGATTGCGAGGTGCCGGCCGATCATGCAGGCAGACGGCCTCACGTTTCATGAAGTGGTGATTCATTCTCGAATGGCGCATCGCAGATCCTGGACGTCGAGAATCGCTACGTTGCGGCGGCAAACCCGCTGGGCAACGCTGTCACAGGTGGGCTCGGCGACATAGATGCAGTCTGACCCGCACGTCCCAGCCGTCATGTGCTCTGCATGTAACGCCCGCGAGGTGCTGCGAATGCCCAGGGCGGGAATCAAGGTCATGCCACTGTATCATGCCGTTGCAGGCATCTCAAGCCAACTCGATGCTTGTATGCTGTCCTGAGGGTGCCAGCTTTGGTTGTTTTCTAACTTTGAATGTGTAACAGGCCCTGCGTCTGTGCCGTCGCAGGCTATGAGGGGTTTCTGACGGGCGAGGCGCAGCCGGTGCCGCCGCAGAGCATGCGCCTGTTTTCAGGATCCTCTGCGTCGGGATCCAGTGCAGCACCTGTCCCGCCATCATCATGACAGGGGCGTGAGCATGACCTGGGGGTGCGACCTGTAGCTGGCCGGTCTCAAGGATGATCATCACCATCTGGCTTGAAGGAAGTTTGAGAGTTGAAGAGCACTTGCTAGAGACATTTGCATGATGGTTTGGAGAGGAAACGAAGCGCATTGACCTCACAGATGCTGTAACAACATCCAGTAAGCCTGAGTCCTGGACCTCCCCGGGTGCAGCTGGCAACGCAGCTGGCGTATCCGAAGCGTTCATCCGCCAGCCACTTTTCACACAGCTGAACAGGCAGCTTGTCAAAAGGCTGCAGCGCGCCAGTTCCTCTCGCTCTGATCCGACAGCAGTCACTTCCGCGGCGGCGGCGCGTCAAATATCTTCAGCCGGTCCTCCACGGCCGTCGGGTTGCGCGCCTTGGCCTCCTTGCGGGCTGTGCTCATCACCAGCACGCCGCCGATTGAAGCAACGCTCATTATGCAGATCATGGCGAACGACAGCCGGTCGTTTGCGCGGATGCTGGCCATGGCTGCCGTGCTGCCGCCGGCCTGCTGGAGGCTTCCGCTGCTGGGCGTGAAGCCGGCGGTACGCGGCCCCACACAACTATGACACTGAAGCTGCACAGCGGCTTGGCGTTGGACGCCCGCGAGCCCTGCTGGAGCTGACTACACGCTCCACCTGCTGGCAGCCTCAAAAGGCGCCTGCTGCCATGCACGCCGCGGCGGCGTCGGTTGCCTCACAGCACACGCGACGCCAGCGACAGCACCTGTGGCAACAGAACCGGGTCGACTCAAGGTAATGCCACACAAACGAGCGCTTGCATGGGCACCTCAGCGTCATGCAGAGCAGCAGCAGAAGGCGCAGATTGCCGCAGCTGCAGCCTGCTCCTCTCCGCACACCGTCTCGGAATAAAATAAAGGTGAGCACCACGGCTCACCTTGAGCAGGTTGCGGGAGCGCAGCTCGTGCGTCACGAAGCCCAGGACGCGGGTGCCGATGGGCTGCCCCTTGTCGGAGACCAGCACGCAGGCGTTGCGGTCGAAGCGCAGCAGGCTGCCGTCGGCGCGCGCGAACTCCTTTTTCGTCTCCACGATCACCGCCTTCTGCACCGAGCCGGCGGCCACCTGCGCAGCAGACAGCACCATGAGATGCCAAGCGTCTGCGTGTGTGTAGACGCATGATTCCGACTGGGCATCTGTTGTGTTCAGAGCAGAAGCCGGTGCAGCCGACGCATTAGCAAACAACCTGAACGGCACCGTGCCAATGCATGCGCACACCTTGCCACCGCGGGCCTTTTTGACAGCGACGGTGATGATGTCGCCGATGGTCCACTGCGTGCCCGACTTTTGAATGCACTGGACGATCTTGGCGCCGGAGTTGTCAGACACCTGCGCACACACATTGGGCAAATCGCTTGTGCCCCCGTTCTACTCAGAGATAAAACCGAGACTGCACTCTCTCACGCAACGTAGTGAGAACATGCTGCGGCAGAGCCACACCTCGAGCTTGGTGCCTGCGACAATCATGGATGAGCGAACTCAAGCAGCGAGCTGGTGCTGCCAGGCGCTGCGAAGGCGCGTCGGAACACTCCGGCTTGCAAGTAAGGTGTGAAACAAAGTTGGATCAATGCGCCAGCAGCGGGATCGCCGGCCGAAACTGCCTCGAGCTGCTGGGCTGCTGGAAGCACATGCATGCATCAGCACGTCACGAGCTGTCTCACAATCCAAATTCGCGCGCTGGCAAACTGTACTTGTGTCATCCTGGAGGCGACATAGATGCTGTGCAAGTTCGCCAGCCCCAAATTCATCCGGGGTACACCGCTCTTGGCGCTCGCAATCCCGCCGCGGCGTCTTGCAAGCGGGCTTTCCTCGGTGCAGGCCCGCCTGACGCAGCTGTCTGAAGCAGTTGAGCAAGCGCCGAGGTGAGCAACTCTTTGTCGCATTGTCAGGAAGTCGCTGTCGCTGCAGTTCAAACGCCGCGTCCGCGTTTGCTAGCTCCGACACTTGCGAAGGCGTCCATGCATCTGTCACCAACTGCATCATCTCTGCGATGCAGGCGTGCTATTGCTGAAGAGCCTGTGATCGAGGCGGTGACACCTCGCACTTGCCGACTCTGCGGCAATGACGGCCATGTGCCATGCGGGGCGTGCGAGGGCCGCGGCAGGCTTGAGCTCGGAGGCCATCACAAGAACAATCAAGTGAACATCGCACGAATCGTGGGTGAGCGGATATACATGCATATGCCTTAAATCCCAGCGGTCTTGCTGCCGTATCAGTGCATCGCATATATGGTTGTGGTTTCATCGGGGCAGTGCACTGCGCAGGTTCCAAGTGGACGGCCCGCGAGCGCACATTCGGTCGGACACACTTTTTCGCAAAACGTGTGCACGCATCAAAGGCCACAAAGTCGACTTATGCTTTGATGGTGAGTCGATGCACACTCCATGTACAGGTCGCCAACTTGCAGCGAGCCCGGCCATGCATGCTGGTTGCGCTCACGACCAGCAGGAGCTGCCAACAAGCCTCGCATCGCATGTGCGCAGGTGGCAGCCTGCGGCACGAAGGACAGCACCCAGTTCTGGCTGAACGTGAAGAACCTCAAGTCGCGGGACGCGTGGTCCGCCGGCTGGCTGCAGCGCACGCAGCGGCTGGCGCTCGCGGATGGCGGGCCAGTGTGCAAGGCATGTGGCGGCAGTTGCGTGCAGCTGTGCCGCCTCTGCGAGCATGCAGGCAGCGTCGTCGAGGTCTGACGCCAGCCGCCCGGTGGGTTGCTGGAGTCCAGGAAAGGTAGTAGCAGGCACAGACACCTTGTGAAGTGTCGATCCCTGCATGCGATTGTCGCCTCCAAATGCGGTCTGCCATTGGCTGCCGGCGGCCTTGCTGCCTGCCGTTACAGACCGTGTATGTTTCTTGCCTTGCAAAGCAGGCAGCGGACCGCATGGCCCCGCTGATGGCTGTGCTGGGCCAAGCCATGGCGGCGCAGGAGGCTGGCCAGCCGGAGCGGGCAGCGGAACTGGCGCTGGCGGCGGTGCCGCTGGTGGCGGCCGCCGTGGGCGACAATGAGCTTTGGTGTGGCGGTGCCGACCTTCCAGAGGCTGCTGGCCAGCTGTCCTACATGCTGGTGTGTTGCCTGTTGATGACACAGAGGAATGGAAATACATTCAACTCCGGTTTTCTTCCTCCACGGCATGCCGCATTGGGCGTCTGTCCTGCAGCTGTCAGCCGGCACGTGCGCAGGTGTCGTCACCGTCCTGGGTGGCATGCTGCAAGCAGGATTAATGCCTCACCACACCACATGCCGTCAGGCCGGACACACAGGCTTGCCGTATCTTATAGGTCATATTTACATGACAGGCGCTGGAACTGTGCCAGGCCGGCAAGCACGCCCTTGCTGACGAGCTGCTCAGCAGTCTGGGCTGCCGCCACAGGCTCGCGCCGGCCGCCTTTGCGCCGGCTGCCGTTACTTCGGCAAGCTCGGACGCCGAGCCTGCAGGCAATGGTGGCGCAGCCCCATGGGTGTTCGAGGACACGCTGCCAGGCAAGCTGAACAATTGGGTTTTGGAGTTTTTGTAGGGTCGTTTGAACCGCCTGCTCGCTGCTTGCCGCAATGCCTGCGCGATGTCTGCGGCGTCATCATGGGGCCACAGCACTGGTCTTTAGATGAGGCTCGTGCCAGACCGCGTGCAGTGTGTCTTTTTCTGCATTTGCGCAGGTGATCTTCTCAGAGTGCTGCAGAATGGCTTTGCCGAAGACGGCGCCTTCTGGCGGGAGCACAAGTACTTTGATCATGACACTCCGTTCTTCAGCTTTCATGACAGCCTGGTGAGTGGCGCATGCTCACTGCTCTAAGTGAGAGGTGCTACATGATTGTGATCTGCTGCAGGACTTGCCAAGCGCTTTGTAGGGTCTCGCATTTATTGCTCTTGGCACATGCACAGGTGGACGAGCCGCAGACCGCGCTGGAGGCGGCGATGAGGCTGCTGGCAGACAGGCTGGCATGCAGCCTTCCCAAGGCCCTGTGGAGGGACGTCACAACAGTCGAGTGGTGAGCTCCTTATCCTTTTTGTCTGCGATTCGCCGCTGACACTGCACGGTGTGCAGCAGGCCAGATTCTCGAGGGAGCTTGGCCCACTCGGAGTTGGATCCCAAAAGACTGATGTGCTGTTCATCCACATTGTTTGCTGCCTATAGAGGCGCTCGCTGTCGCTTCAGCCACGCCTGCTGCATCATGTAAGCAGTCAGGCGAGGCGTGAGCGCTGAGTCGTCAAGCTGGTGGGCGCATGTGCCTCAAATCTGCCACAAGCGGACGGAACACAGTGACAAATCTAAGGCGTCAAAACAAACAGGTGGGCGCACGTGCGGCAGCCCGGCGAGCCGCACCAGCTGCACTTTGACATGGACGAGACGCGGCTGCGGCGCGGCCGGCAGCACTATGCCCTCCGGCACCCGGTGAGCCTTCAACGTGAACAGGGCATCACGACTGCGCGCGGTAGAGGCTTGCCTGGCACAGCTGACAATGCTGACAATGCTGACAATGCGGTTGCATGGATCAGTGCACCATGCAACCTGCGCATGGCCGGTGCACGAGTGATGCAGATGTGGACCGAATCGTCACGCGACGTCTCAGTGCTGCATTGGGCTGTGCAGGTGTGCAGCAGCGTCCTGTACCTCAGCGACGGCGGTGGACCGACTGTGGTGATCAATCAGACGCCGGGGGATCTGTTGGGGCCAGAGGCCTGGCTGGTGCGGCCTTGCTGCGGGCGCCTCACCGCTTTCAGCGGCGACCTGCTGCATGGCGTGCTTCCAGGCAGGCTGCCGTCTCAATTCTCACTATTGCAATGCAAACACAACATGCTGTGCGCCCTCTGGGTCACTCGTCTCATGGAAGACGCTTAATGCAAATGGGAAAAGGATCAAGCGAGAATCATGGTTCTCACGACGAGTAGCAAGCCCGGTCGCCTCACTATGCCCCAGGTCCTCTGAGCTGCTGCATGCAGGTGACCCGGGGCAGCAGGGCAGCCGCATCACGCTGGTCCTGGCTTGGTGGAACTCCCAGCGCGAGGCTGCCGCAGGGCCTCCCGGCAGCGGGGCTGCCCGGCACCCCCCCTGGCGCCAGCCGGCAGCGCAGCAGCAGGGCCAGACCTGGCCCGCCGCCTTCCGCTGGCAGTCAAGTGCAGCGGGGGCCTCCCGGATAGCGCATGGGGTGCAGCACCAGCCGCCGCCGCCTCTGCAGCTTTCGACCGTCAGCCCCGAGCATGTCTCGCCAGCCTGGGTAGAGGTGGCGGCTCCCGCCACTGCAGCAAAGGGCGACAGCCGGGAGGTTGCCGTGCACCGCAAGAAGCGGCTGCGCGACACAGCCAACGTCCTGCCAATGCCGCCGCTGCGGTTCTTCCTAGTGGACGAGACACAGATCCGGGACACCTTCCGAGCTGCATGAGTGACTGTGTGAACCAACGTGGACGTTGCACCGACATTGCGTTGCAGCTTCAATCGATGTGGTTCTGACGATTTGGGTGCGTTTCTGGGTAGTCGAAAAGAAGAGGCAGCTGATATCGCTCTATCAATCATGTCGTTCATGTACAAAATCTTAGTCCAGCTGCACACTCATGCGGCCTCTGCCGCGACCGCGCCCTTCCCCTCTGCCCCTGCCACGCCCCCTCAGAGGCGCGTGCCGTCGCGAGCGGCCGAATGTGAACTGCTGCTCCTGCTGCGCGGGGCGCCCCAGCCCAGACATCTTAGACAGGTCCTCCGCAATGTCTGCCGCTGCCTGGCTCGCCAAGTCAGCTCTGCAGTCTGCAGCAACATATTGCCAACCTCAAAAACCCCACATCCACCTGAGGACCGTGAGTGCACCAGTTATACGCATGCCAATTGGAGATGCTCTACAGACGCGTCATCACCTGGCTCAGGGCTGCCCCCAGCTGTGCCCTGGCGGCAGGGCTTCTCGGGCTTTGGTGTGAAGCGTTGCAGCTGCTCCGCCGGTCGCACCTGCCCCTTGTGCCGCCGCAGGTGCATGGCCTCGAAATTGAAGCTCTTTGGGAAGGCGTGCGCGTCGATGAGGTGCTGCTTGCGCTCGGCCGCCGTCGCAAACTGTGGCATTTGTCACCATGCTTGGCGTCATGCATGCTGCGCCGTAGGTTGCTGATTCAGCACTCTACTCCACTCTAAATTGGGTGTGGCAGCAGGTGCAGGATATGAGACTCCAGATTGAAAAGGCTCACAATTAATGCAAAATTTCTCACCTTCCTGTGACAGGTGTCCAGGAGACACCGAAACACCTGCGCGTGCAGGCATGCACCGAGCGTTGCAGACGAGGGGCACCTAGTGTTAAGACACCTACCTGTTCAGGCAGCCGTGTCACACGACGGCAGTAGTACAGCGCCTCGCGGCAGGCGATACAGACACAGGCACAGGCGGGACATGCAGCCGTACGGCAGGCACCCAACCCACCTTGAGCTTGCGAGCGACCTGCGCCGCGAAGAAGGAGTCGTGCACCTCCTCCAGGTGCAGGTCCAGCAGGTGGCGGCTGGGCAACGCCGCGCGGCACACGCTGCACCGCTGCGCCTCCTCTGAGCCCCCGCACTGCGCCGTGCCCGCCGCCGCCATTGCCAGGCCCGCCAGCAGCGCGGCCTCCTCCTTTGCAGGCACCTTCGGATCACAAAAGACAGTCGCAGTCTGGGGGCGCAGATGACTGAAATAGGCCAGATGCTGCCAGCTGCAGGCTGATCCTGGCGTCACTGCCTGATGCACGCCTGGCATCATATGGCTGACGTTGGTGGGCAACAGTGGACAAGGTCGCGCCGGCAGACCAGGATGGGGGGAGCTCTGTGGGAATGCACCATGGGGTTGCAGGACACAGCGAAACGTTCATTCTCATTGTCTTCTGTCAATTTTGAGCTTCTCACCTGGACAGCGGCGTCCTGCAGCGCCAGCTGCCGCTCGATGTTTGCATACTCGAACAGCGGCGCATCGGGCGGCAGCCTGCGCCGATGGCCGACGAACTTGGGCAGCGCATGCTTTGCCTGCGGCTGCTGCTGCTGCTGCGGCGGCGGCGACTGCTGCGGCTGCTGAGGCTGCAGCTGCGCGCTGCTCTGCTGCGGGTCGTCATCTGACTCTGTGGGCATGGCGCCGCTTTTCGAGTAGGCATGCGGCGGCGGCGGCGGCGCGCAGCTCGCCTGGCTGTTCGGCTCTGCAGGCATGGCGCAGCTGTGCGACTTTGCAGCCCGCGAAGTGTCTGGCGTCAGGGTTGCTCTGCGTCCATCATCACGTCGCTGGGCTGCTCCCTGCCGCCCTGCTGCAGCTGGACGAGGCACTCCCGCAGGCGCTGCAGCTGGCCCAGCTGTGCGTTTGCTCCTGTCGAGCCTGCCGCTGAGGCCCTTGCTGCTGTGGCTGTAAAGCTGCCTGCCGCATCGCCGCCGCCAGCTATGTGCGCATCGGAGTCATTAGCCAGCAGCTGCGCCTTGCACCGTTCCTGCAAGGCGCCGGCGCACAGTCAGCTCATCTGCCGGCAGGTGTGCATTTGCATTGTGCACCAGGCTGGTGCAGGGTCGCATTGGCACCGGTGGCAACGCTGGAACTCACCAGATCGTGTAGTGCCTGGCTGCACGTCTCCTGAAACGCCTTGTGCGCCTGCTGGAAGGCCTGAGTAGCCTCCGCAGATGCACGGGGCTGCTGGTGCTGCTGTTGAGCTCTGCAAGATCGACACCGGCGTCAGCTTCAGCGGCCGCAGCTGGCGGGAGTCACTGGCGCATCTGGGCGACGGTCATTGAGCAGTAACAGCTCGGATTCCAGCATGCAGACGTCTGAAAACCTTTGCTGCGCGTCTAGTACGCCAGCGGCAGTCGTCAGCAGTTGCTGCACGCCGAAAGTAATGCTTGGTCAGCCACCCAACATCGATCAGCGATTTTCACCAACAACTTGGCAAGTGTACCGCCCTTCTTCTCACCTCGTATGACGTGTTCAGAGAGTCCATGCGGGACGCAAATGAGTGTTCTGGCCAAAAGATTTTCGCCGCATCGAAACTCCGAAACGGAACAGGGCACAGCTTCTGGTCAGGTCGCCACTCGCCAGTTGTGCTTTTAGATATATGTAAGACCGGCAAAGAGTCGAAATAAGGCCAATCGATCTATCGGAAGCAATTGCACGACCTCATCAGCACGTTGGGAACGCTGAATTGAACGTTGCATTGCAGTCTGCAAGGATGAGCTCTGTATCCTCGAGCTCTGTATCCACGGCTCTGTATCCTCTGCGAGGCCTGCTGTACATAGTGCAACACAGGGTCTTCCCTGTCAAGGCAATTGGCGTGCAAACGCTGAGCACAAACGCCGTCGCGTCGCTGGCATTTCTCGCGGCGCTATACACAAAGTGAGTGTGTTCCACCGCGGATGTGATGTCATGATTACAGCTGCTTTTGCGTTAGGTTTGTATTCTTGCCACGCAATGTGACTTTCTGGTCGTCTCGGCTGCCGCAGGGGATGGTCGCTGCAGGCGGGAATCATCTCCAACGTGCTGGGCCGCGGTGTGCTGACCAACACCGCCGTCCAGGCGCTGCTGGCATCGGAGGCGCTGATCGTACTGTACATGCTGCTGCGGCGGACGCTGGCATCGTCCAGCACTCACATGTTCGATGCGGTCAGTGACATACACCGCTCCTGCTTGTCAGCTGCATCAGGCTGCTCTCTTGTTTCGTCAGACTGATGTTGCATGTGCCCCCTGCCCTGCCAAGGTACTGCGCGTGAATTGCAATTCCAGCATCCGCTTGCAAATGCGTCGTGCGCAGGTGTTGGCGCACCGGGGCCTGCGGGATGTTGAGAAGTTCAGTCCGGCCGAGATGGATGAGATTCGCGCCGCGGCCGCGGCGCAGAAGCAGCACAGCGACGCCGAGGTTCAGAAGTGGGGCGTGGTGGGCAAGCTCACACGCTTCGCCCTGTGGCAAGTGGGCCAGCGGCTCGTGACTGCGCCGCTGCTGCTCATTCCTGGTGAGCGACTCTTTACCTCAGAAGCCCAGTCCCATCTGGACCTTAGGTTGTCATGCTTGAGATCGATGACCAGCGTGACAAGCGTTGCCATGGCATCATACCCAGCAAAGGCTTCGCGGGTGCAGGTGTCGGCATCTTTGCGTACGTGTACGCCAACGCACTGGACGAAGGTGCGCAACACAGGAGGTTTATTGTAGACTACAAGTTTGTCAGCCATCATGATACTGCCAGTGCTACGACCTGATTAGGAGTACACATGGAGTGTTTATATGCAACTCAGGCACCGCGTGCCACCAGAGGTTCTTCAAGCGCAAGGTAACTTTAAGTTTGCACGCTGGCAAGTCTGGCGCTTGTGGGCACTGCATGTGCTCTCTGCTATGGCTGAGACATTGCTCGCTGCGGATGAGAATCCTTTGCAAACACGTTCGAGCACCTCTGTGCAGGGTGCGGCCGATGCCAACATGCAGAAGGCCATCACCGCTTCTCGAGCAACGGAGTACACGACCTTCGGGGCAGTCGTCCTGGTTCTGAACCTTATCCCCGTCCTCAACTATGTGCTCAACTTCGGAAACGCCGCCGGCGCTGCGCTGTGGGCGGCCGACATGGAGGTGCACCTTCAACTGCTGCATGTCTGGCTTTGCTTTGCATCGCACTGAGCCTGTCACGTGGTTTGCTCTGCGTGTTGCCAACATCTGCTCTGCACCACACTGAACCTGTCAAACCCTTGCGGGCGTGCTCGACCTGACCCTGGCCCGGTCTGCGATAGGAGAGACTGAGTTGGCGCTTTTGCTGGTGCAGGCGAGCGGAGACAAGTGGCTGCGGCCGGATGGTGCCGCTGCAAAGAGCAAGTAGGCAAGAAGTGAGCAGCACTCGAGTAGCAAAGCGGGTAGGAAAGCGATCGGCAGAGGGAATAGCAACGGAGCCAGCAAAACAAGTCGCCCGGCCAAATCCCATTTGTGTGGAACCGGCAGCTAGGCGTGATGCCGGCGTGATGCTGCTGGCGAGGCGAAGTTTGGGGTTGAAGGATGGCACAAGTTGCAGCTTGCTATTTCACATAAGCTGTTTTACATGCAAGCACCAGGTGCAGGAACGACATTGTTCTGCTGAACCCCGTCTTTCGCGATTGTGGAGTGCCTATCGATCGAAAGGCCGGCCCCTTTACTATCGGCGAGGGGAGCGAAATTGATTGTCGAGGGACGTCAGCTGCTCGACAGGTTCTCGCAGGATTTGGCCCTGCTCGAAACTGCCGGATGGTCGCCAAAGTACTCTCACGATACTACAACGATCACGATGGTGATTTCTAATCTGTGCAACAAGATGCGTGCCGCAGCTCTGCGCGTGCCGGCGTTCAGGTGAGCATCACACTCGAGGCATGCACACACCTGGCGGAGTGCAGGGTTGACAGACCATGTCGGAATCGAATGTGGCACCACAAGTACCTGTGCGATTGCAGGCTGGATGCTCTCCGATCAGGCGTCGCAGCTTCGAGCCTCACGGGCCTCCCTGTCGCCACCGCATCTACCACGGAGCCCAGTGTGGCCACACCCTACTTGCAGCTCGGCGCCTTTCTGATCAACCCTGCGTCGGCGGAGTTTGGCGCTGCAGGCTTCTTTCCGAACTTCGGGCTTGCAACCTATCAGCTGCAGGAGGACGAGTCACAAGGAAAGCAGGGGACAGGTGCGGTACAGTGTGGAATATTGAAGTGTGTCCGGTGTTTGACCACATGGTGCCGCAAGGCATGTTGCAACACGAAATTCCATCGCAACGCCAATTCCTGCAGACGACACGCCAATGGGGAACGCGCGCAATGACGTGCCACCAGTGCCGCCAGAGGAGCGCGAAAAGGACCCAGGTAGGGATTCAAGTACTGCTCTGAACTCGAGCCAATCCGTCCGCAGTACAGGGCCTGCAATTTGGAGCCTGGCTAGAGAACGATCGGTGTGGCATGTGTGCCCATTCATGACCTTGTGCCGCTAAATGGCGGGCAATCCAGCAGCTCAAAGCCACGACTGCCGGGCATGCAGAGGTGCCGCCGAGCCCGGACGAGACGTTTGCCAAGGCGAACCAGAGTGACTACAGCAGCCCGGGGCAGCACCCGGCGCAGGACAAGAAGAACCTCGAGCCTGACATGGACAACGCCAGCCAGGCGGTCAAGCAGCAGGCGAGGCATTTGAGGCTGCATGTTCCTGGCGAATCAACCTCTGTACTCTTGACTCGACTGATGCTGCCAGGTGGGAACTGATATGCTTTTAGTGTATGCGACAGATCAGGGCTGACTGGGCTGACTATGGATGCAGGCTGCCGCCGGGGAGACTAGCACCGTGACGTTCTGGGACGAGGAGTCGGCGGCCCAGATGCGCGAGTACATGCTCGGCAGCGGCGCCGACCTGTCCGTGCGCGCGGCGCCGTCATGGCAGCTGCGGCAGCCGGACGACGCCACCGACAGCGTGTTCACGGCGCCGGTGGAGACGCTGCTGGAAACGCCGCTACAGGCCGCGGGCAGCGACGGCGACAGCTCGACGGGTGCGCTTGGTTCAATGAGCGGCGGGTGCTGTGGCAGAAGCTCTTGTGCAGCAGTGATGTGCAGCAGTCCTGCATTGCCTGCAAGGAAGGATGGCTTGTGCTTGACCTTCCGTGCCTCAGGCGACTGAATGGGCAAAACTCTGGTGTGCTGCAGGACCTGCGAGTCACGATGACCAGCCTCCGGGCGTGGACGCTGACCCAAATGTGGTGCCGCCTTCAGACGACTCGAAGGGCTCAGACAAGGGACGCGACAATTGAGACATCGACACAGATGCAGTCACGCTGCAATAATGAATTCTTGTGTGTGAAAGGCACAACAAAGGTTCAGGGATCCTCTCCTTTCAAGATACATTGTCCGTACGGCAAGAAACATGCGGGTTCTGTGTGTATATCTAGAGTGTTCAAATTGACATCAAGCGGTCGGTCGTGTAAATACTTAGAAGCGGTCATCCGTCAGAGTGAGTTTATCAGGCAGGTCCAGACAGCAACAAGTTGTGCAACGAACCCGTGATCTTGAGCCATATGCTGATCTTGAGCCATATGCCAATGTCAATGCTGCTGCTAACATCGGAACGCCGACAGGGGTGCTGAATTGTTCTGCCCGATGCTACCCGTGGAACATCTTCACCAGGGAGGACCACGTGTATGCTCCTTCAGCCCCGGTCATCTCGGTCCCTGTCTCTGCCGTTGACTGCTGGTGGGTTGTGCCCTCCCGCTGGCGGCGAGGACCGCCGCCTCCGCTTCGTGTTGGAGATGATGGCCGCAAGGTCCTCCTGCGAGAGTCAGATACGGATGATGAAGTTGCTGCACGACAAGATTGAGGTCACTAAGATTGAGGTCACTGCACTGGCCCCGACCTCACAGCGGCTTCAGCGGCAGCTGCGGTCCAATCTTCGAAGGGGGACCATCAGGTCTGGAAAATCAAGTGATGTCATCTCACATGTAATGCTGGTTTTTAGAGCATTCAGGCTGCGACAGGGAGTGCGAGCATGTATGGTGTCAACTGGGCCAATTCTGCACGAGAGTCGACATATGTGCCGCCAGCACCGTGTTGCCGGCGTGCACCATGGCTCGTCAAAATTCAGGCACAGAATCATCATTCCACGAAGAAACTGCAAAGCGGAGGAGCATTGCTCACCTCTATCTCCTGGGGGTCCAGCGTCAGCTTGTAGAATGGCCTTTTGTAGGGCAGCGTCGGGGGCGGCATCCTGACCCCTGTGCCGATTTCAGCCGCTCCAAGGACACAGCAGTGGCACTGCCTGATGCGTACGGCCCAACGATCGCTGAAAGATAGTCCGGCGATTGGTGACTGACAGAATTTGGCTGTAGCACGCCGCGGTGCTGGCGATTGCGAGGCGCGCCCACTTTGCGACGGCTTGCAAGGCGTGTTTATACGTGAAGAAGATTTGTCTGTGGGAGTGAGCTCTGCACGCGAGAGAGGGCCGGCAAAGTCGGTTTAAGTCTACTCCTCGTGTCGCACTCTTGATCACCCCTGAAAAAGCCCAAACGCTCACTGGATCGCGGCCCAGAAGCGACTTACAACACAAACGGTGAGCTTCCAGCGTAGTGTTAACAAGAAACTGCCTCACGGCACACGCTGGCGCCCCTTTCACTAGCGGCAAGATCATCAGACAACTGCAATTTGGCACGTTCCCCGACACTCGAGTAGCACCTTTTGCGGCAGAAGCCGGCCTTATATAAGTGCAGATCGCTCCAGAACTGATGTCCGCGTCTGCTGCGGGAGCACACACCCTGGTAGCCCGGCCAACATCGAAAATCAGGTGCCAAGACTGCCTGCGGCGGGTCCGACGGCGGCATGCCTGGCGTCCTGCAGCACTGACCAGCAACTTGTGTTTGCCGGAGTGGATGAACCAGGCGCATGAACCCCTGGATCGGCGTGTGATGATCCCACTGGCCAGATTGGACGGAAGTGCATCACTTTGCCTGCTTATTGCCAAGATAAATTGGCGCTCGCTGCCTTGCATCTGCAGGACCAGCGTGACCTGGCAGCTGTGCGGCGTCCTCCTACTTCTGATTGGTGCTACGATCTGGAATCATTACACTACGCACAGGTTCGAAAGCCTGTGTACTGTATTGGTGCAACACCTGTCCGAAGCAACGTTCAAGCTGCTGCAGAAGGCAATGAAGGTGCATGTGCCGCGCAGGTACCAAGTGCAGAAGGAAGATATGGCAAAGCGAGTGACGGCGCTGCAGCGGCAGCTGGCAGCCTCGCAGTCAAGCGCGATGCAGGCGCAGTTTGCGCACGAGGAGTTTAAGGTAAGCTGGTACAGAGAAAAAACTGCATGTAGAAGTGAATATGGAAACGCAGAGGCTACCGCATAGCACGACGTCCTAATTTCTCGCTCTAAGTGTGAACAGGAAATAGCGGCGGATGAAGAGGAGATCAGGGAATTGAAAGCTCGAGTGAAGGACCTGGAGACGCAGCTCAATGCCTGCAAAGGAAGTGGAAAGTCCGAGAAGAAGGGCGGAAAGGTGAGCTCAGCTGTGGTGCAACGGTGACTGATTGTCAAGTATTGTACCTGGTAAAAGGGGAACCTCGTGAATCTGCTGTGCAGGGCGGAAGAAAAGGAAAGGGCAGCAGGCGGCGAAGGTTGCAATAGGACAGTTAGGTACCCAAACAACAGACGCGGGTGTCGCACGTTTCTGGTTTGTGATTTACACATGGCAAGCAGGCCAAATTTGAACATCTCATTGTACAGTGGTGTTGCTCACATACTCTACACAGGGCAACACATCCACATCCGATAGGTGCAAGTGCTCCTCCATTGTTGTCTGTACACTTGGCCTTTGCTGCGACGTCAGCATGTCAATAAGACCAATGTCCTACTCGTCCGCCCTTTTCAAGCACAACCGCGCTGCTTGACACCTGCAGTGCACTAACACCGTCGATAGCTGCTTGAATAGAGAGACCAGCCAGCAAAGAACGCCCAAGCAGATTGCGAGGAAAATTCGGAGACATTGGGCTTGGATGTTCGAGAAAATGTGGTCCACCCACCAATGGGTATCTGCCATGAGCAGTCGCCACCGCCGTGCTTGAGCAACGGCGAACAGGAAGCGACCCTGCAAATACGCACAGCTGATAAAGCAACCCATGATGCATGCAGGAAATTGTCATGCAGCCGCTTCAGAAGTTGTTACGTTTGTGCGCGTCAGCATTCATTTCATCGTCAGAAGCCAGTGGCTTAGTAGGTGGGAATCCGATTGAATTGTGCTCTTCATCCGCACACGGTAAAACAAGACAGCAGACGGCTTTCAGCGCATGCCTCAGACATCCAAGGAAGGAATGCTGCAGCAGCTCTCAAAGCCCGGCAAGGGCGAAAGCTCTAAAGCGGGCACTGCGAATGTGTTCTGAGAAACGCCCTTATTGGAAACTCTCATCATCGGCATGCGCTGCCCATCGACATGACAAATAGAGTGGACACATAAAGCAATCACCAATACCTGGAGCCTGGCCGGCGACTGGGAGTTGTGGCGATAGTGCGGTAGCAGCACTACCCTGCACATTCACATGTCAGCAATCAGGCACTTTGCAGACATGCCGGCAGGAGAATCAGCACAGTGTACATCTGCTGCGTCAGGTAGAGCTAATAGCTAATCCGCATATGTGCCGGCCTTTGGCCCGACTTGGACAGGGATAACTTGAGTTTGTGTCATCATCCGCAGCAGTTTTGTATCATGCATGCATCAAGTCAGGAACAGGCAAGCACAGGCCGGCGCGCGGCGGCCTGACCTGTAGCGTCATTGAATGGCAGGCTACTGGGGCTGGGGCTGAACCCGGCCGGCCCACTTCTGGACGTTGTGCGTGTTGGGGAAGGAGGGCATGGCGGGCTGCTTCTGGACGAGGTATCGCAGCACACGCTCATCGACCTTCAGGTTGTGCTCCACATCCTTCAGCGCCTCCGGCCCGACCTTGAACTGCAGCTGCCAGATGTCGGCCTACAACATCAGAAGTGAGACAAGTCAAATCAGGCCCGCTGGAGGCAGACCCAGAAGGCAGAGTCTGTCGAGCGGATGCAGCCGCCTTGGACGGTCGGAAGGCTCACCTTGCCGAACTTGCCGCTGGGGTTGCGGATCTCATAGGCCAGCCGCTGCTCGCCGAAGAAGGTGAGGTCGGTGAGCACGCCGCCCTTGTCGAGCACGGCCTGACCGGCTGTCTTGATGATTTGCGACAGTGCCTGGCGGCCGGCTACCGGCCTCGTCAAGCAGAACAGCTCGTACAGCGGCATTGCAATGGCAGCTACACTCAGGAACTAGTTTGAGCTAGTTTGGTGATGGAAAAGGAAAGAGTTGTGAGCAATCAGGCGCGCCGCTGGACCTAGGGCGATGGTTCGGTTAGGGTTTAGACACTCATCAGCTTCCGCCTTCCGGATGATAAGTTCGTCGCTGGGCCTCGACAACCCTGATACATGGTGCATCACCACCGCCTCTGGCGAACGCCGTGATGCACACGACTAGCAAAGCTCGAAACCCTACAAGAAGACCCACCCCCACCAAGGACCCTTCGTGCATGAAAGCTGCTGCAAAAATTCCTTTGCATTGCCCGTCAACCTTCCATCACGCCTTGCTGCTGCTGCCCCGCGAAGCTGCTGCACGTCACTGTTCTAGTCTGTGGGTTCTGGACTGTGTTCAGTTCATGTTAGCTGGCTCATGGCGTTCGGCCAGCGGCCAAGTGCGCCAGACAAGACCACATGACGGCCGCCACCGCCGGGCGGCCGCTGGCAGGCGCCTCATCGCCGGCAAGCTCTAGTACTCCACAGAGCCGTCGCCCTTGGTGATGATGTCCTGCAGGGCGATCGCTTTAGCTTAGAGCAGAATCCAGGTTTTGCCCAACCTCGCCACCAAAGCCTTGAGGAACTTGGTGCCGGCAGACAGGCGTGGTTGGTGAGCCACCATCAAGCCACCGCCAGCAAAATAACTTACGCAATAACTCACGTCAATGTGGCGCGCAACACATACAGAGACACACACCTTGAAGGAGCCGCCGCCGGGGATCATGGGCAGCACGTGCTCGATGTGGGGCACCATGACGTCCAGCAGGTAGGGCCCCGGGGTGTCCAGCATCTCCCGGATGGCGGCGCGCAGCTCACTCGGGTGCCGCACGCGTCTGGACGGCACGCCAAAGCCGCGCGCGATGGTCACAAAGTCAGGGTAGATGTCCGTCTCCTCGTGCGTCTGGTGGTACTCCGCCTCCTGTGCAAAAGAGAGCATGCAGACGTGTTAGGATACCACGCAGGTCAGCGGCCGGGTGCAGCAGTGCCGCATCTGGCAGAGGACTTTGGCAGAAGAGTCCAGCTCAGCACTGCACGCAGAAACGCCAGGGGTTGCAGCGCTCACACCAGGCAATTGAGGAGGCGTGAGCAGAAAGCACTTCCAAACCAATTCAACATAGCCAGCGAAGCAGCAGGTGCACAGAAGCAAGTGAGAGCAAGGTGGAGACAGCACGCACCCGGCGGCCGAGGTAGGTGTGCGCGCGGTTGGCCTTGTAGAAGCGGTCCTCCCACTGCACCACCATGCCCAGGTGCTGGTTGTTCAGGATGAAGATCTTGGTGGGCAGCTTGTCCACCGACACCGTCGCCAGCTCCTGCGCCACAAGCCAGACACACGATTCAGCTTGATAGCTCCAGGCACTGGCCTTGCACCCTCGGGCGGCGACAGCAAATGGTATTGCAACGCTGTAAATGCATCTAATGCGCAGCGCCTTCTGTTCAGCAGCTTCCAAGGAAGTGCTGCAACACAGTCCCGCATTTCGTTGCTCAAACAGAAACATTCTGTCGCTGACCTGATGGACCCAGATGAACAGGATTCAGCCGCCCACCTGGATGTTCATGAGGAAGGAGCCGTCGCCGTCGATGTCAACGACGACCTTCGTTTCCCGGTGCGCCTCATCCAGCGCCGCAGCCGCGCCCAGCGCTGACGGCAGCCCGAAGCCCATCGAGCCCAGACCGCCTGCCGCAGTGCAGAGACATGGTACGTCAGAGACATCGTTCAATTACAGCAGTCTGACTGGAGCCTGCCGACATCAAGTTGATGATCAAAGTAGGTTCGCAATGTTGGCAGCATCAGCATCAGCACCAGCAGCGAGCAGCTCCGTGCCAACTCCGCAAACCGGGAACGTGTGTGCTGCCAGGCAGGGTGGATCCACAGCAGGGGTTGTCAAAAAGAACAAATCAAAGCAGCACCTGAGGTGGCCCAGTGGCGCGGCTGGTCGTAGTCGTACCACTGCGCGGCCCACATCTGGTGCTGCCCCACGCCAGTGGTGATGACTGCGTTGCCGTTCGTCTCCTCGTGCAGCATCTGCGTGCAGATTGTGCCGCGATTCAGATGCTGATTGATTTCGAGCCGAACGTTCAAGGCTGCCCCGTGCTGAGGAATGTGCCAGGATACTCAATGCAAGCGTACGCCGCCTCTGCCTGCTAGATGCTCCAGTGGGATGATTGCCACCGCAATCATGACAGATGCACAGGACTCTCAGCGCGAGAGCTGACATCAGAGAAGGGGAAGCAGCGTCCTGCGCGCACCTGGATGGCGCGCTGCGGGATGATGAGGTCGTCGCGCTCGGGGAACACCATGGGGTGCTCCGCCGCCTGCTGCGCCAGGGTGGCGTGCCAGCCGGCAAAGGCGTCCGGCTGCAGCGGCGCCGCCTCCAGCCCCGCGTTGAGGGCCGCCAGCGCCGGCTTGGTGAAGGTGCACATAGGGATGTGCGCCTCCTTGTTCTTGTTGATCTCCGCGGGGTCGACGTCGATGTGCACAATGCGCGCCCGCTCCGCAAACGTCTCCAGCTTGCCTGTGCCGCAGGGGGGGCAGTGTTTGAGGTCAGGCGGGCGTGATGCGCGAGCCATTTTGACATTCTCGAATTGCAGCTTGATACACAAGCTGCAAGAGTCGCCCTTTCCAAACCTGTCCTCAGGAAGAGATGCTGTATTTCGAACGTGCTGCTGCGCCAGCCAATGAAGCAGCGAGATCGACATGGCTGACCAACCTCCAGTGCCCAACTGACAGGTGCTCAAAAGAAAATGACAGGTGGGAACCTGTGACGCGGTCGTCAAATCGGACGCCCAGCGCAAGCAGCAGGTCCGCGTCGTTGATGGCGTAGTTGGCGACGACCGTGCCGTGCATGCCCAGCATGCCCAGCGACAGCTCGTGGCTCTCCGGGAAGGTGCCCAGGCCCATGAGCGTTGCCGCAACCGGCACTCCGGTGCGCGCCACAAAGTCCCGCAGCTCGGGCGCCGCATCGAGGCAGCCACCGCCCACGTACAGCACCGGCCGCTCTGCCTGCACATGCTTTGATAAGGTTGGTCAGGTAATTTGAATCACCACCGCTCTGATTGACCACCAGGCTGATGCGGTGGCATGACTGCAGAAACAACAGAACATGTTGACAAATTTGTTGTGAGGCACGTTGATGCAGCGACTGCTTGTGCCGGTGCAGCAGCCAGCCGGCAGGCTTTGCTGGATGCGCCCCAAAAGTAGAGTAGGCAGCGCATTCCACATGAGACGGTGTTGCGCGAAGCACAGTGCATGATTATGGTGCAGTGCCTGATAATGCCGCGAAAGCCACGCACCTCCCGGAGCGCGGCAATGACGGCGGCAACCTGCTCCGGCTCTGGCTCTTGCGGCAGGCGGCTGATATAGCCATCGATGGCCATCGGCTGGTCAAAGTCTGGCACCGCCAGCTGCTGCTGCACATCCTTTGGCACGTCGACCAGCACCGGGCCCGGCCGCCCGGACTTTGCCAGGTAGAACGCCTGCAACCAGGTGTGATGAGACACTCAGGCGATGCCGTTTCACGGTCCCCCAGCGCCAGAAACTGCAGTAATCTTCGGTGGTATAGATGTTATCCTGTTGGTGGCTGAGCAGTGACTTCGAGGTGCAGGTGACAGCAGCAGCGGTCCCTCACCTCCTTGAGGATGCGCGGCAGGTCTGCGATGTCCATCACCAGGTAGTTGTGCTTGGTGATCTGGCGGGTGACCTCCACGATGGGCGTCTCCTGGAAGGCGTCCGTGCCGATCATTCGTCGCGGCACCTGCACGAAGAAAACCACACCAGCGTCACAGGGCCAGCTGTGGAAAATACACAGAGCTGGCGATGGAGCCGTGGCGTGACCAGTCTCTTGCAGCGGATGCCGGCGGGTGACAGGCACGACCTGCCAGTCTGCGACGTGCATCACTCACATCAGAGCATGTTGGATTTCACACAGCTGAGCAAGCAGCACCCAGACATATTCACACCTGGCCTGTGATGGCGACCATCGGCACAGAGTCCAACAGCGCATCGGCCAGTCCGGTGACCAGGTTTGTGGCGCCCGGCCCTGAGGTAGCGATGCACACGCCGACGTCGCCAGTGACCTTGGCGTACCCCTCCGCCGCAAAGATCTCACCCTGTTGGCGCCACATAATTGTTTCAATGCAGGTCCATCTCCATGTGCAAAGCCCTGCCAGGCTTGCAGCGCGAGACGAGCCTAGACTGTCCACATGGCGGCTGCATTGCCAAAGCTCACATACAGGCCCGAGAGCGACAGCAATTGCATACATGATCAAGCCTCTCAGCGATTCCACTGTGTCGAGGTCGCTGTCACAGCTGCGCCCACCTGCTCATGCCGGCACAAGATGTTGCGGATGGTGTTGCTGCGCGTGAGCGCCTGGTGGATCTCCATGCTGGCGCCGCCCGGGTAGGCGAACAGCGTGTTGACACCCTCCCGCTCTAGGCACTGCACCAGGATGTCCGCGCCCTTGCGCGGCTCGCTGCCGAAGCGGTCGACCCACTCTGCCTGCGGCGGCTGCTCCGCTGCTGACTGGAGCCCCCGGCGCTGCTGTTCCAGCTGCAGTTGCATACAGAGGCGTGCGTCAGATTACGGTGGTGCCCGGACAGCAGAGTGGCTCATCATTTCGAATGCATGTGCATGGGAACAATGCATCGGGGTGCTGGCTGCGGCACAGCAGAAGCATCACGCACGTCTGCCGCTGGCTGGGGAGCAGGCGCTGCTGTGACGGTCTCCTGCGTCGGCCGACCGCCGGTGAGCGTGGCCTCGGTCTTCGTGGACCTCCTGTCATAGCTGCAGCTGCGCCGCGGCAGAAGAGGTATGTTAGTCAGCGGCAGAAAAGGTTAGCCATCAGCCGGATGGCAGCCGGAAAACTGGATGTTGGTGCTTGTCACAGTCCACTCCTGACTTGCAGCACGAAAAATCAGGCCATGGCACGCTGTCCAGTTGCTTTAAGCACCTGGTGCCCGCTGAGCGGTACTGCTGCCGCTGCTGCCCACAATTTCCAGTCAACTTTGCTGCCTGTCCCTGCACACGCAGCAGGTGATGCAATCAGAGCTTGCTTTTATGTAGTCAGTGGTAGCCAGATCGAGGCAGGATGACGTGAACCACAAAGATGCTGGCTTGGCTTTGCAGCTTCATCCCCACACAGAAGGGCGTGACGTGGGGCGCCGTATGCATCTCGGCAAGGTTTGCGGCAGGCATGAGCTCACGAGTGGGCAGATCCGAGCGGGAAGCGGCGTCGAGTCCAGCAGGCCGCTGCAGCGCCCGGAGAACGAGGCCTGCAGCCCGCCTGCCATAGCTCCCCGCCGAGCAACCGAGTCCGCGAGAGCTGTTGCAAGAATCCGGCTAGAACGGCGTCAACTAATCAATCAGGTTCACCAGTGCAAGCAAGTCGATGCAGTGTGCCGAGGCAGCCGCTGAATGCGCTGTTGAGCCGGCTGCGCGTTGCTCCGTCGTGTCAAGGGGGCATGTTTATGATGGCCAGAGGGGCGAGTAGATCTCATTAGAAACTTTCTAATAGAAAGCATACAGACCGTATACCCTGCCTTCGATTCAGCCACGTCGACCCACGCTGGAGCTTGGATTAGATTTCGTCAGGGCACTTTGCAAAGCTGCAGTTTGCACGTCTGGAACCGCTCTAGACTGTGAGACTGAGTATCAGCACATCCAGTTGACCAGTAGGACGGCGCCACAGCGTGACTTGCGTCACCATGAGAGCCGCGCTGGCGTTTCTCGAGATGCAGCCGTGCAGCAGCGGCCGAGGCAGCGGCGGGGTCGCAGTCAACCAGTCCGGGCTAGCATGTGTGCTGGCCTCGCCGTCACTCCGGTGCTACCCCTCGGCAGCGCACGGCAGGCCCGCCGGACAGCGAGGCGCAACCCTTCCGCCAGCCGCGATTCAGAGACACGTCGCCAACTCGGCTGCCCTGGTGGAGCGCACGGTGGCGCTGGACCACGAGGATTCTGTCCTGCTGTCAGCGGAAAATGAGCGCCGCAGGCGCAGCCTGGAGCAGACCTTCCGTGGCGCTCCTGGGGCAGAGCCCGATGAGGCTCAACAGCAGCAGGTGTGCAGCAGGCTCTGCTTTGTTGAACCATCAAGTGTTGCATATCCTGCACCCTGCTCTTGATTTGAAGCTTTGCACGCGATGCTGCCGGCCCCCTTGGTGCCGAAGCGACCATTCAAGTCGTTGATATCATCGGCTCTTCATAACAGGACCAGGCCGGCCCCTCGCAGCGACTAGATGCCAGCTGGCAAACGCCCGATGGCGTAGACCCCAGCAGCAACAGCAGCAGCAGCCGCAGCAGCCGGCAGGAACGGCCCTCAGCCCAGCCCTCCAGCAGGCGCCAGCCGAAGCAGCGAAAGTCGGCAGCAACTGCCGCTTCAACAGCCACAGTCCAGCGCCCCACACAGGCAGCCGCCGACGACGAGGCGGACCGGTCAGACCACCAGCTGCTCAGCGGCGCGCTGAAGTCTCTGAATGGCAGGTCGTTGGCCTCGCGGCGAGCGGCGCGCCGCACCACGGGCCAGGGCCGCGTGGAGACAGAGGACACCGCGGGCTTTGTGCGGCCGGCGGCCAAGCAGCAGCCGGAGAAGCTGGGTCCGGCGGATACCTTCCTGCGCGCGCTGCAGGAGCGGCTCTACAAGTCCCGCAGCGCAAAGTGAGTCGCACTGCCGCGAGCATGCGGCGGCGTGACCCTGTGTTGCTGCCTTTGTTTGCTATTCTGTGCGTAATTTCGAGCACTGGCTGACGTGCGTTGCATTACATCACAATATCGCTGCGCAACCTCTCGCTACTGAACCGCGTGCACCCACTCTGCTGCAGGCGCGCCACGGCCTCAGATGCGGTATCATGGTACCTGCACAGTGTTGGCAACACTAACGTGCTGACGCGCAATGAGGAGGTGCAGCTGGGGGCCATCATGCACCTGGGGTCCACTGTGCGCCAGGCGCAGCAGGATCTGCAGGCAGCCAACGGCAGCGAGCCGTCCCTCGACGAGGTGCACATTGTTGCTTTGTTGACCCTTGCTGTGGACACGTTTACAAGGTTGGGAGCGCCCTCAACTTCGCCAGTTGATTGGCCAGCCGCAATCCATGCTGTGAGGAGATCTTGACCTTTAAAACTCCAGTTCGAGGCCAGTTACTCATCGATCTGTTGGGGTTCTGTAGGTGACGCGGCATTTGAAACTGCGGTCAGTGGCCACCGTGCAGCAGCGGCTGCGGAACGCGGCGCTTGCGAAGGAGCTGCTGCTGCAGTACAATGTCAAGCTGGTCATCTCGGTGGCGCGACAGTACGCAGACAGGTCAGCCTCTTGCTCCATCTTTGCTGCGCTGCAAGCAACAGATCAGCAGATGTGTTTGATTCTGATGCAGTGCTCGTCACAAGTAGGCCTTGGTTTCCCAAGTGCTGGCTGGCCGGCTGGTATCAAGTACATTGCAATTAAGCCTGCTGCTCGTGCTCACACCCAATATTGCACATGCAGGGGCGTGGAGTTCTCAGACCTGCTGCCGGCGGGCGTGGGCGGCCTGGAACGCGCAATCGATCGATTTGACGCCGCCAAGGGCTTCAAGTTCAGTACCTACGCGCACTGGTGGATCCGGCAGGCGATTAGCCGCTGCGTTCAGGTGTGTGGCCTGCCAACACGACATGTATTGTCAATTTATGCCTTCTTATGTCTGCTGGCAGTTCAATGGCGGACACCCGCCTGGTTGCCGACAAGGTTTGAAAGGATGCTGCACGACAGCGCTGCGCAATGGCATGGCGGCATGGTCACCTATCTGAGGAATTTGTGCCGCGCATTCACTGACGCTGCACCTGCTAATGCACGTGCTGACGCCTCTGCAGGACCAGTCGCGTGTGGTGCGGCTGCCTGTCAACGTGTACGAGCTGCTGTCGAAAATCAACAAAGTGTCCACGCGCCTCAACGCGCAGCCCGACCGCCAGAAGCCCGCCACCTACAGCGAGATCGGTGCGCACCTGCCTGCCGCTCACCACCAGCGCGTGATCCACCTGCCTGCTCTGACAGGCCGACAACGTGTTCCGTCCCTCAGTGAGTGTCAGTGAGTGTCAGTGAGTGAATGACTAACTTCAACCTTCTGACGCAGAGTCGCCAGCGCCTGCGCCGATCACTATGTGCTGTCTCTTTCTATCGCCAGCGCCTGCGTCACTCACCATGTGCCGCTTCCCCATGTGCCGCAGCCAAGGCGCTGGACCTGTCAGTGGCGAAGGTGATGCAAGTTGTGCGGGTGTCGCGGGAGGCCAAGAGCCTGGACACGCCGGTGGACCAGTCGGGCAGCCCCGATGCCGCTGACAGCCCCGCGCTCGTGGACACCCTGGAGGCGGACGTCGGCGACTCCCAGGAGAACTCTTCCCAGCGGTGAGCACAGCCTGTTGTCGTTCTCGAGATCAATTTTTTAAGTAACACTCGGTCTGGGCTTCATCTGGAGGAATGAAGGCGAATCTCGGCGACTCCCAGGAGAACTGTCTAGCGGTGATTCCACACTTACAGCATCATGAGTCCCTGATCGCGAATTGTAGCGGCACAGGCAGTGTCCACAACCTGGGGTGGTGACAGTATGCACCATGAACCAGTTGGTTTGGCGACAGCCTGCCGACAGAGCAGGGCAAGTCCTGCACCTCTGAAGTTTGCCCTTCCAGGCATAGCCGTGATGTCTTCCAAACACACATGGTATCGAGCCTGTGCATCTGTGTTGCGCAGGGCGCTAAAGGAGCAGGTGGACCTGGCGCTTAAGGGGCTGGAGCTGCGGCCGCGCAACATCCTGCGCTACCGCTATGGTCTGCACCATGCTCTCGGCCGCGCGCTCACCCTCAACGAGGTGCGCACCAGGACGCGTCTGCAATGCCGCAACTGTCTTGTGTCTATTGCGTACCCAGCCATTCAACCTCACCAGCATACTGCACATCTTCCCCCAGTCACCGGATGTGCACAAATGTGCAATTCACCTGCTTCCAAGCCTCACTCACAAGTCACCTTGTGGGTTTTTACCTCCCAGGTTGGCGAACTCTACGGCCTCAAGGGCGAGCGCGTGCGGCAGATCGAGGGCGTCGCCATGGCCATGCTGAAAAAGGGCCTGGAGCACGGGCTGCGCCGCACGCTGGAGGAGACGCCGGAGGACTGAACAATCAGAATCCCGCCTGCGATACTGTGGGGGTCCAGCATCAGCAGCGGCCGACGAGGCGGTGCCTGGGCTTCGGTTCGGTGTTGCAGAGGAGAGGAGCCTTTTAGTGAACGTTTCATCATCAATGAGCCGGGCGTCATTGCAGCGTTGAGAGGCTGGCTGTCTCAAAGCCCAGCTCGCGGCAGCATGAGCGCATCTGGGAACTGGTGGCCGATTCTTCGGTCTGTACCAACATTGTTTGAGATGCCAACTGTGCTTGCACAGCAAGTGCACCTGATTTTGACGAGAACAGGTTGCGCAGTTGCATTGGGTTGTATACCATGAACACTCGGGGTTTGTCTGGTGCTGACGTCGTGTATGCCTGTTGGAATTACATGCCTTGTTGGAAATCATATGAAATGACATGCTCTGGCCGCACCCTTCATTCATGCGTCCTTCCGAAGTACCGTTCTGCCAATTTTCTGAGAAGTTCCGCACATCTTCCCGCAGCGGGAAACTACGCACAGTCGCAGTGTTTTACGGTGCAGCATAGTAGAACTAAATTCCCTAGCCGGTTCCCTAGCAATGCACGGTTGGGCTGCGCGCATCGTTTGAATTATTTATGCGGGATAGATCTGTGGCAGTACGGTATCTGCCGTCACACAATCGGTTGATGCCGTGGATGATGGCCAGGTTGCAATTTGCTCTCGCATCATCCGTCACCGATGGACGTGGAGGATTGTCATCAGTTCCTCGTCTGCGCGGACTGTCAGGCAGATGCGCCCTGCACAGGAACACGACACGCGAAGTCACACGCCTGTACAATGTCATGTTAACGCCAGCAGCGACAGGCGTGCAGCCATCTCACCTCCGAATCCCGCTGCTGCGACCTCTTTCAGAATGCCTGAGCGTCAGCAGTGAAAACACATGTTGCTAGCCAGCAGCATGGGTCGACCGCATCAGGGAGGCAGCGTCAGCATGCGATTGCTTGACATGTGCAGAACTGCTTGCCTGTCGGATCATTTTCAGCCACAGTGACCATGAGCATCTCGCCGGCGGGCGCCAGGATGCCATCGAGCTGCAATCCAGCACCCCGGACATTCAGCGCATCCACTCATCATCTTGTGGCGGGTTCCATGGATTGCATGACTCGGCAAATGCAAACAACGTTTCACCAGCTCAACAAGCCACACCTGGGCCAGCAGGCGATCAATGACCAGGCGGCCGCGCATGCCGCCGGCCCAGCTGGCGGCGATGCCGCCCCGTGTCACCTCCGCGTCCGGCGTCGGCACGTACGGAGGGTTGAACAGCTGTGTGGCGCAGGCGGATTACATTAACACTTGCCAAACGCATTCCGCAACTGTCATGCGTGAACAACTGGCCAGAATTTCGTGCTGCACCCGTGCTCACCAGGAGGTCGACCTGCTGCTGCAGGCGCGGCAGCAGCGGCCCCAGCAGATCAGCTTTCACTAGCTCGATCTCAGCATGCACCTGCACAGCAAAGTAGAGCGTTATGGTCAGTATGTGGGCCACAACATTTGCAGCGACAGCCTGATCTGGGCAGCGCACGACGCTGCCGCTTGCTCTGTACCTTGTGTGCTTCTAGTGTTGACCGCGTCGCAGCAAGCGCCGAATCGCTGATGTCGGTGCCAATGAAGCGGCAGGCGCCGCCCCTTGCTGTGATGATGCGTGCCGCAGACGTCAACACATAGCCACTGCCGCAGCCAATCTCAACACACCTGCCACGCTACCACATTCTGCTTGACAAGCCGTCTGCAACACAATGAAACAAGCAAACGCACCCATCAGCCGAGTGTGCACATTGTCATGCATGCGAAACGACGCACAGCTTGGGGAGGGTCGCCCACGAGGCACTGCGCTCCAGAAGAGCGTCCGCCAACGCAAAGCTGTCCTGCAAGGTCACGCATTGGAGATTTGGCCACAGCGATTGCTGGCGCAACTTGGTGGGACCGCCGCCGCAGCACGCCGCATGATCACCTCTGAGGGACCGTACACCTCGCTGCTCAAGCTAGTCAGCCGGATCTCAGCCAGCAATCTCGCGTTGCCGGCACGACCTTCAGGCGCCTTGCATGCTGCAGAGGTCATGCACGTGCCTGCGGCGGCGCGCGGTGCAGCTAGACCTGGCTGAAACCTCTGCTCTGATCTGGCCCACCTGCCGTGCTCTGCTTGACTCCAGATAAGGTTGCGACACTTCGGTGACTGTGCAATGGACAAATGGCACTCTCGCGCTGGGGCACTTACTCTCCAGTTGCTCTTCTCTCGGCCCCTGAAACCTGCATGCTCGCGTCAATGGTGGTCATCCAGTGATATTGTTCGATCGCAGCATCAAGATCAGGTTTCTGCACTCGAATCTGCAGCTTCCTGTCTTCCGATACCGTTGACCTGCCGGCGCAGCTCCGGCAAGGCCGAGCAGCAGCCTAGATCTCCCCAAACTCGTGCATTCTGGCGAAGGCCCCAGCTGGACCACGCTGTCGCAGGCCTGGTGAAGGTATTGCAGTATATCCGTGTTATACAATCGCTTTTGGCGATCACAGCTCGTACTTAGACTGCAGTAGGTTGAACACCTTGTACGGGTTGAGTTTGGTCTCAACTTCAGGCTTGGACGCTTCCAGCCGGCATCGGCAATGCAAAACGGTTCTTGAGAGCTGCAAGCGCACTGCAAGGGTCCAGAGGATGCACTAGTCCTTTACCCGGCGCCAGCATGCTGGAGCGGCACCGGGCGTCGCCGCTGACTTGACATGGAATGGTGAGGGCACGCCGTAGCTCCCAGGCTGAAGCACCGCACAGCGCCACACAGTTTCTTCTACTCAGCTGTCAAGGGATCCGAGATGTCCTGACAAACACGCGACCGTGCACATACACTTTGGCACCTTGACATGGCAGCGGATTCTGATACAAGGCGGTCTCCTCTGGCACAGGGCCTTCCAGCTGCTGACGCTCAGCATCACCTTCGTGCTCGCGTTCTGCGGCTACGTGCACTATGCACAGCTGGCGCGCATGGGACCGCTTCCGCCGCCGCCGCCCGCGTACAATGCAGCGATGTCCAGCAGCGGCGTGTACACCGGCAAGTGAGTACACGCCATAAGATTGTGAGACGCGGTGCCAGGAACCAGATACGCCATGTTTTTTGGTAGCCTGCAAGCTCGACTACGCACACTGCTGGCCCTCATGTCGGATAGATTGAAAGAATGCATGCAGTAGCACACATGCCGGCGCCCGGCCTCTGACGCGTGTGCTGGATGTGCTTGCGCACAGCATCTGGCTGTATGCCATGGTCGGCGTCGACTACGGCGGCGACCGCCTGATACGCCACTTCATTGACTACTACCATGACCTGGGCGTTCCCTACGACCGCTTCATTTTCGTGCTGCACCACAACCCGGCGTTCCCCGACGATGAGACGTCCAGTGCGTCTCTTCAGCCTTTGGCTGCTCAAAAATGCAGGTGGTTGCCTTGGATCGGTCAGGCTTTGTGAGGTAGCTCCACGAGCAAAGGCGCAATGATCAAAAATGAATGTGCTGACGGAACTCACTTGTCTATGCAGGCTACGCGCGCACTATTGCATTCTTGCGCAAGAACAACTTTGCGTTCAGGTGCGCCTGCTGCAGCAACGACTCTGACTCAAGACTTGTCGACTCCACACCTGCCGTTGAGCTGTGGCACACGAACGTCTTTCCAGCTAGTCGGCCTTGATGTGTTGGCACAATTGTACTGTCCTACAGCTGGTTGACACCGAAGCGCTGCTGGTCCCGCAGGAACTGGGCAGACCAGTACAGCTCAGCGCGCGCCGCCGTCAAGTTCCTGGAGACGACGATGGAGGTCATCCCTCGCAACCTTTTTATATGAAGCTTTCTTACAAGCGGCGCACTCTCTGGCCTGTAGTGACGACTCTGTGCACGCGCAACCCGCCACAATTTCCTGTAAGAAAAAGAGCAACTTTG